>OJPP01000292.1_pt1 | contig 15852 bp, 20 predicted proteins | sample 1598521 | NCBI WGS metagenome assembly OJPP01 (sample SAMN03922490, study PRJEB24848) | human gut metagenome | isolation source: stool sample | host: Homo sapiens | place: Germany | collected 2011-05 | reverse complement strand
AACAAACTTTGCAGTACACTATTAATTTACAAAATAGTACATTAGTTTTATTAGTTTACACTTAATATTAATTAAAAAACCGGTTAAATAATTTAAAATTATTTAACCGGAAAATTGAAGCACTAATAGATAATCCATGTATCAGTTTGTGGAATATATTCAGCTAAATATGTCTTGACAGCTAATAAAGTATCATGAACAGTTGTTATATTACCACTGTGGTCAATTGTTACATTTGTATATACTGTAATAGGCGTTTTTACATTACCCCAAGAATAATTAACACCTTTTGCTCCAGTTATATTCTTTAAAGTTCCACCATTAATTAAACTAATAGGAATAGTTGGGCTGTCAATATTCAAATTTGTTCCACTAATAGCTTTTGTTACATCACCCACAATAAATGTTTCTGGTTCTATTCCAGAACAGTTGTCAAATGTAACACACATGTTATTTCCTTGTCCATAAATTACTCCTTTTTTAGGTGCAGAACCTAGAAACGCTAGTCCATAAATATTACCTGTAAATCTTTGGGTAATATTTAGAAATTCTTCTGTTTTAACTCCTGCGCCACGCATTTCACCACCATATATGTTTAAATGCGTGTTATAAGCACCAAAATCTATTTGTTTAATTACTTTTTTAACTCCCTCAAACCAAGGTGAAATAATTGTTAGGTATGTTTCACCAGATATTGCTATTCCATTATTACAGTATTCTATTGCTGTTTTAATGAGTACAATATCACCTTTACAATATAATGCATAATTAGATGTTGTTTTAGCTGTATCATACAGTGTTATTTGTCCACCTATAAACACAATCTGATTTCCTGTGTTTATATGTACAGCATCTTTAGAATTGGTACTGCCAAAAAATCTACAATTTGTAAAAATTATAAATTGGTTAGGTAATGTTTGGTCGTTGTTGTTATACATATATAATTGGTAACCTAAAAAATCAGAGGTAATTATATTTTCAAAATTACAATACCACATACCACCGTCATTGGATGTACTATTTCTTACACCTATTATACCCCAACCATTTTGATTAGCAATTCCATTTCCTTTAACACAAAAATCCGAATAATGGCAATAAGCAATCGGTCCATTATTTAAATAAATGAAATTATCAGCAGTTGATTTTTTTAGTGGTATAATAAAAGTTTTATATTGTCCGCACCCTTTAATAGATACACCATTATATAATTTTATTTCACTAAAATAATAATCACCACTCTGCAACTTAAGTTCTGTTACACCATCATTTATTGCTCTTTCATAAGCTGTTTTGTTATCAAAAGTAGCATCATTTGATTTACCGCCATATTCCTCAATATATGCACTTTTATAAGGTTTTTTTAATTCTTCTATTTGATTCCTTATTAAGTTATCATTTTCTATTCTTGCATTTGTTTCGTTCTGAATTTTTTCTTCTAAATTATTTACATCATTTGTTCTATTAGAGATTTCAGTGTTTAAATCATTTGTTATATTAGAGATTTCAGTGTTTAAATCATTTGTTATATTAGAGATTTCAGTGTTTAAATCATTTCTTAAATTAGTTACATCATTTGTTCTATTAGAGATTTCAGTGTTTAAATCCTTTATTAAATTAGAGCATAATAATTGTGCATTACTGTCTTTAACTTTAATTTCATTTTCATTAAATATCAGTTTTGAAAAATAATTGTCAGCATTATCCCCATCAAATATACCATTAATTTTTAAAGTTTCTTCATTAGCATTATAAATTGTTTTTATTTGCTCTTCTATTGTTATTTTAACACAATTACTATTTTCAACGTATTGGTCACCTGCAATCACATTATGAGTTATCTTATATAATTCACCATTTAGCCAAACAAGTTCACCAACTGTTCTAACTTCTGTTGCTGTTTTACTTGTACCCTCATTAGCACTAGCAATTTGTTCCTGCAAATTGTTTAATAAGGTTTGCATAATTTCTTTAAGTTTTTCATCACTAACCAAATCACGAATGTACTGTGGTATATCATTAATATCGTTAATAACTTCATTAAGCTTTTCAGCTATTTTACATAGCGTTTCATAATAACTAAGGCTATCATCATACACTAAAGGTAAAATTTTGTTGCACCAAAAACGTAAACCATCAATTTTTTTAAACATAATAACTCCTTTCTACCACAACTGAAAGAATAAATCTTCCAAATTGTTAATAATCATCATATCAATGTTTAGAAATGTTTCTCTATACTTTTTCAACAAATCACTAGCATTAACTCCTGCGTAACCACTAACACTTTCCAAATAATCTTCTGTACTATTGAAGTCATCACTTCCGCTTTCACTACTAACTACTTTCCCACTAGCACTAGAGTTATTAGATGTGTTTGAACTACTTGTACTTGTATCACTTGTTTTTCTAGCGTTTGTTAAGTAAGTACCACTTTCAACACCATTCAATGAACCTTGTGGTGTGTCTGAATACAAGTCATTTCCATTGTTGTTATTTGTACCACTTTCACTACCTTGTGAATTAGAATTATTCGTAGTATCTACTTCGCCATTGTTACCAGTTTCCCTTTTACTATTCATCTTTGTTGTTCTTGTTTTTGTTAAGTTATCAGTGTATAAAGGGTTAAAATCAAGTAGTTCAGATTTATACAACTTATTGTAGTATGGCATTATTTCATTAAGTCTAGTGTCTAATCTTAACTTCCACAATCCAACAGTTTCTTCACAAATTTCTCTTGTATAGAAGTGCTTTAATATTTTTCTTTCTAATACACTTCTATAATTTTCATCAAATATAGGAAAATCAAAATCAAATATCTTAGGTATTGCACCAGTAATAACATCTTCAATTTTACTATACCCAACGCTTTCATTCAACCCACTGTTTACTTCACAAATAAATCTAACTTCCGTTGTGTATTTACTCAACTACTTCACCTCCTCTATACTCATTTTCTTCCTCTTCATTTTCATTTTGCTGTTCTTCTACATCTTGAAAGTCCTCTCTATATTCAACCCAAATATCAAGGTTAAACATTTCATTAATTTGTTTACAAGCCTGTCTGCGACTTTCTAATCTTGAATATCTACTAGCAACCGTTCCACCTTGGTTTCTTGTAACTTCATCGGTTATCATTCTTTCTTTTTTAACCACATTAATATTACTAATACCAAGATATGTTAAAGCTTCATTCCAAATTTGTGTCTTTAATTCATACAATTTATCAGCGACATAAGGCGCACCAGTTTGTAAAACTTTAAGCCCACTAGCGTCTAACCCTTTTGAGCCAAATATAAATGGTTCATTACCCTCATACTGTTTGTATAAGTTCTTCATTGTTAACCTTTGACTTTCGTCACATTGTATCAATACTGGTGTTTTCTGTGCATTAGCATTAACATCTATTGCCCTATCAAGATTATATAATCTCTTACTAAACATTTCAACATCTAGTAACGAATTAGTGTGCAAATAATTATTAAATATAATAACGCTATTTGTTTCATCTAAATTTCGCTGATAGCCATTAGTTGCGTATGCTTTACGTTCCATAGGAATGCGATAAACATTAAGTTTACCCCCTATCATACATTGAAGTGATAAATATCCGAGTACTTCATCTTGAAAGAATACACACATTCCGTCTCCGAATAAACACATTTCCAAAAATCTTTGGTCAACTGTTTTAGGTAAGTTTTGCCACTCAAACATACTTATAGCAAGTTCAGTAAGTCTATTATAATACTGTAAGTATGTTCTATTATTCATATAAGTGCTTTCCCAAAATTGTGAATCTTTTTTTCTTCCCACTTATCTACTCCTTTCTAGCTAGGTGAGTTATTTAAAGAGTAGTTTCCTACTTCACTAGCTGATTTCCAAAATGTAATACCGTTATCATAAATATTACAAACCTTATGCAAATCATCTGTTGGGCAATTACCAATAGCATTGCAACCCCTTGTTTTAACGTAATTCCAATGAGGACGACTACTTCTGTTTGGTACACCAACTCTTCTTGTAGCGTAACCGTACATATCGAAAAAATCGTCTATGATTTTGCAAAATTCCGGTCTTATGTATACATGATTAAAAGTAAAATCGAAACGATTTAAAGCGTACATAATATTTGAAGTCTGATTTCCTTTTGCAGAATCGGGTTGCGCTTTTGCATGAGCCACACTTCCAATCAGTCCTAACACACCATTTAGTGAATTAGTTCCAGCGGAAAGTTTAGCACTTTCAACTGCCATTGAACCGGCAACACTAGCACCAGTCATTCCTGCTAAAGCAACAGAAGCCACTGCACTATTAGCACTACTTAAAAGTGATAGACCAATTTGAGTATTGTTTTGCGCTAACCACGCTTTAAAATAATCTCCGCTAAACGAGCATTGTGGTAAACCAGTTAATGATAAAACGTCAACATAATTTTCATCTAAACCTCTATAATCATGTGGGTATAATAGATATTGACTATCGGGTAAGCAACCACCACTTACAGAAAAAATACAATCATCACTAGAAAAATCTTCGTAATGATACTCTATTGTATTACCTTGGTTGTTATTTCCAAGCATAAATCTATATGGGTAGCATAATAACTTTTTATTTCTAGGTTTATAACGTCCATTACCACTAGGTTTTGCAATTCCAAAATTCCTTGTTTGAATGTCACCGTGTTCTGTTTTATCAAAATTCTTTGGAGCCATATAAATGCAGACAATTTCATCAAGTCGATTTTCTGCGTTCATATCAGAAAGCCAGTTATTTATACCAACCCCAGTACCAGGATTTTCATCGTATATTTTACTAAAAGATGATACCGTTGTACCACAATATACATTTGCTATCATTTCTCCCTTAACAGCACCTAACCTATCGGGTGCTGTGTACATAACATAAGGTCTGAATCCGTCAAAAGAACCATTATTATTTATTTTGACATTCCCAAAAACTCCGCTTGAAATATCGAGGTCTAACTGGTATTCTCCTATAGCCAAGTTTTCTTCAACAAGGTTGTCTCCAGCTTTATCTGTTACAGAGTGCTGTCTTTCAATGAAACATGATTTGAGTGTAATGTCAAAAAGGTATGTCTGCATTACATCTATTTCAAATGTAATTTCACTTGTTTCATTATTAACATACTCAACGCCAGTAATAAAAGCATAAAACCATTTAGTTCCAAAAGAAGCATTTTGAAATGATAAATAGTTACAATCATAAAGGTTGTCAGCTTTTACTGCTATTCTCATACTTCCTTTTACAACTCTTTGATAACTTTGTGATGTAAGATTAAACTTAATAATGTTTTGATTTGTATGAAAATAGGCGTTTTGAGAAGCTAAACTACTGAAATATAAAGTGTGTTTGTATGTATTATCTAACGGAACATTATGATAAATTTTAATATTACTGTTTGGTTCAATATACATATCATATCTCCTTTACGGGGAAACATTACGTTTCCCCCATTTAATTACTCAACTGTAATAGTTGAAGTTCCGCTATTCTTACTGTCATAAGTAGAAGTAGCCGTAATTGTAATCTGTGTACCTGCTAATACATCTGCGCCTACTGTTACTACACCACTCTTATTAACCGTTACATCATCTGTATCAGAAATCCAATCAACAGATTGTGGTGCAAAGTACTCGGTCTGAACAACAGCAGACAGTGCTATATTCTGTCCTGCTTTAACTGTAGCAGTTGCCGGAGAAACTGTAACTTTAGTAACCTTAGGTGTTCCCGGAATAAAAAGTGCATTGTTTGCAAATGGAGAAACACTAAAAGTTTTCCATACATGATACCAATAATTCCAGTATAAACCCTCACCGTTGTACTGCTCGGTAAAATTAAAATAATTGTCAAAAATCATAAACCAATCCTTGTCAACAAGAATACAAGGAATTGCGTCAAGTGCTTCGAGGTCAGTTGTACTGATTTTAGTGTAAGTTGGGTCATCTGCAAATAAGATATTAAGTCTATCAATGTCAAGAGAACCAAAGCTATCTACAAGTACTCTCTTTCCGGCAAACTCCGCTTTGTCTACATTGAAAGCAGAAGCAAGAACTTCAACATCCATAGTAGCATCAAATTTAGAGTTAATAAGAAGATACTGGTCTGCTTTCATTGAGTAATTCTGCACACCTGCAAGGTTGTATTTACTCGACATAAACTCATAATTGTTAGATACACCTTTAATAGTGCTAACAATAGTTTTCATGTTAGTATCAGATACCGTTGGGATGGTAACCGGGTACATTCTACCATCAAGTACATGTTTTGCAAGCATATACTTCATAGTCTGAAACTCGTCATAGTTAGCACCAGTGTACATGGAATCTACAATCTTAGCAATAAGGTCTGTGATACCTTGCCAAGATAGAAATGCCTGTCTCAACTGGTCGTTCTGAATTGTAGTTTTGTAGTACTTCTGATAGTTCATAATATGAAAAGCAGAACGCACATCCGGGATTTCCCTCTTAAAAAGGTTGCTCTCCGCCACTGCCGGGTCAAACTGATAAGGCTTTGCAATGTTAACAAAAATTTCCTCGATAGTCTCGCCAAATTCTAACAATCCTTTTTTGAACATTGACCACGGATTTTCATACATTTTTGATGTTATAAGTACACGTCCGATACGGTTTACAAGTGCTGATAAGAACTCATTCTGTAACTGTGGATTATCCATAATAACTGCACCAATTTCTCTAATACTGTCTGCATTAGGTGTTGCCAATGGTACATAATTCTGATAGTTAATAGTAGCATTATTTCTGATAACATTTAAAATGTCAACAGACGAATTTGTAAGTGTTACAATTTTTGGTTTAGTAGCCATAATTAGCCCTCTCTTTCTTCAAATAAATCTGCAAAAGTTTTCTCTTCTCCGTCATCTTTTACATCTTCTTCCTGCTCGTCTTTGGTCTGTTCCGGTGTTGTCTCTGAATTGAAAAATCTATCCTTATATTTTTTTCTCCAAGATTTGTCCAACTCGTCATACTTCTGTTTCCACTGTTCCTCGCTGTTACCACTTGAACGTGTTTCCATATCATTGAAAGTATCTGTCATATCTTCGATGAATGACATAGCTTCGTCAGATGTATCGTCTCCAACTCGTTCTTTTAAACGGTTCATAAAATCTTCTTTGCTAAGTACTGCCATTTTATTCTCCTTTCTTATTATTTAAAGTTTCTTTAACATCATATAGATAGGCATTTTTGCATGTTTATATGGTGCAGGTGGCGTGGGCGGTGTAGGTGGTTCGGGTGGTTCGGGTGGTTCGGGTGGTTGAGGTGTTCCACCAAAATATTCATACCATTCACTTGCATATTGTAATCTGTCACTTAAAGCTTCTACTCCTGCTCTCTCTCTTTCATATAAAAAGGCTTTTGTCGCTTCTTCAACATCAGTGAGTGCTAAAAATTCAGACCAACTATACGAGTATTCTGATGTAGGTAACCAATAACCACTTGCGTCTTTTATTCCCTCTCCCTCACAAGAAAGTCTCTCACATTGAGCCGCACCGTCATACCAATTATATTTATAAGTTTTACACCAATTAGTTAAAACAGTTGACGGTGTCCACTGTATCAACCCCCACCCTAAAGCCACTGAATTACCTTGTTTAATTCCGGGGTTCAAAGTGCTTTCTCTTTGTATATTGCCAAGCATACCGCAGATGGCTTCTAAGGTAGCACCTTTATGAATAAAGTAATTGTAAAATTCGTTTGCGTTATTTTGCCTTTGTTCGGTGTTAAAATATTTTGCTACGCCTATATCATATATCCACGCCATCCCTTTTAAATTTTATCCTTTCTTTAATATGCCACTCTTTAATAGAGATAGCATAAAAATATTTTCACTGGCTTTACCGGAGTAAGTTTCAAAACCATTTGCTAAAGCAATCTTTTTTCTATGCTTTATAGAAGTGTTTGTCTCTCCTACGCTTAAAAGGGCATTAACAATAGATTTTGATGTACCAGTGTATTTAGGATAATAGTTAGTCTTATTGTAAATTCTAGGATTTCCACTAACTACTATAGCAGTGTGACCTTTTGTTTTAGTTACTAATATATCTCCGTTGTATATTGGTGTACTTTTTTGATTAACATAAGCAAATGGTTTTTCAAATAATCTACTTTTTGAAAGACAAGTCTTTTCATTACCAGTTGTAAAATTACCAACGTCTTTACCAGTTGCTGTTTTAATACAAGCACGAACTAATGATGAACAATCACACTCTGTATCTGTTACAGTATCAACACCGTGTATAATAACGCCTAATCTATTAGACTTGTCGTATCCAATGTGCCTATTATCACAAGCTATTTTCATAGCATATGCTATATTATTAGCAACTGTAATATCTATAGGTCTTATTACGTACCACCCTTTAGAATGCGTATACATATACTGTAATGATACTTCCCCGGTAGTATCATTTGTCGAAGATATTTGTTTGTTATCCCCAACCTTACCACCACTGCTTTTTCCATTCTCGTCAATTCTTGCTGAACCTATTACTATTCCCATTTGTTACTCCCTTTCTACGTTCATGCTGTCGCATAACTTCTGTAACACTAACGTATTTGCGTTTAATGCCTCTGTTAACTTTTCTGTTTCTTCTTTATGCTCTTTGTTTAAGTTTACAATGTAATAAGAACAAATAAGACACATTGCAATAGGAAAGCCAACTGTTGAAACAGCCTGAAGTACTGTGTTAAACTCCATGTTGTATATCTCCTTTCTTTTTTCTTTTATCTTAGCATATATCTTTACAAATGTCAATAGGTATGTTATAATATTTATATGCAAAAATAATATTAAAATAAAAAGGAGTAACAACATGGAAAATATTTATTATGACGGTACTAAACTGTTATCAATGAAAGACTTAAATGGTAAGACACCAGAGTTGTACTTATGTACTACTAATAGAACTGGTGGAAAAACAACTTATTTTGGTAGATTAGTTGTAAATAGATTTATAAAGCAAGGTAAAAAGTTTGCACTACTTTATAGATATAATTACGAACTTGATGATGTAGCAGATAAATTCTTTAAAGACTTAAACAGTTTATTTTTTATTGGTTGGGAAATGACAAGTAAGAGAAGAGCTAGTGGTATTTTTCATGAATTATTTCTTATTAAAAATCATGATGAAGAAACTGCTGAAAGTTGTGGATATGCTATTTCATTAAATAGCGCAGACCAGTTGAAAAAGTATTCACACTTATTTAGTGATGTAGATTGTATTTTATTTGATGAATTTCAAAGTGAAACTAATCATTATTGTAATGACGAGATTAGAAAGTTTTTAAGTATACATACTTCTATTGCAAGAGGTAAAGGAGAACAAGTTAGACACGTTCCAGTTTATATGCTTGGTAATCAAGTAAGCATTATCAACCCTTACTACAATGAATTGGGTATTAGTAGCCGGTTAAATAGTAACACAAATTTCCTACGTGGAGACGGTTTCATTCTTGAAAACGGTTTCATTGAAACAGCTAGTATTGCACAAAAAGAAAGTGGTGTCAATAGAGCATTTAAGAATAATAACTATATTGCATATAGTAGTGAAAATGTATACTTAAATGATAATCTAGCATTTATTGAAATACCGGAAAGTTCAGTTAGCAAATACTTAGCTACTATAAGATACTGTGGAAATGAATATGCGATTAGGGAATTTAGAGAACTTGGAATATTATATTGTGACGACCATGCTGATTATACTTTTCCTACACGTATTAGTGTAACAACAGACGACCATAATATTAATTATGTTATGTTAAAAAATAATGATATGTTTATTGCAAATCTTCGGTACTTTTTTGAACATGGAGCGTTTAGATTTAAAGACTTAAAGAGCAAAGAAGCTTTGTTAAAATGTATTTCCTATTAAGGTATCTGCATTTGTATACTCTTCTGAATATTGTGGGTAGCACACTTGGAAGATAGTGCCACAATTATTTGTCGGTTTCGCTGACCGCTTTAGTGTAGCAAATGTTATAGATATAAATAGAAAGAGCAGATTACAACCTAGTTGTCCTGCTCTTTCTTATTATTTAATTATCTCATTTCATAGGTTGTATCTACTAATAGAACGCCACCACGTATTCTTTTTGGAAATAATTTTCCGGGAATTTTAAGCCCAACTTTAAAGTCATTTAATGTACGTATAATTGGCTTATCTTGTTCAGTAAATAAAAATTTTCTTTCATCTTCTGTTAAGGATTCTTTTTCTTTATCAGTTATTTTATCAGCAAACATACTTTTGATAAATAAATCTTTACATTTCTGTGGCATACCTGCACACTTTACATTGTAATAAGGATTATCAATCATATCCAAATCTTCATGCGTAACGTGTTCAATATATGTTTTTTGCCTAGTAAAAATAGCTTTATCCCAACAGCTTTCTAGTTTCCAACAGCAAAAATTTTTATCATGTACTGTTATTCCTTTAATTTGTTCAGGTGGCAAATCACAATGTATACTGTCTGTGTCTGCATATATAAAACCTGCTTTGTTAACACCATAGTAATTTTTCTGTGCCGCTCTTATAGTAAAGTTACGTGCATAAGATGTAATAGCTGAACCTACAGCTATAAACCCTGCTTGTTTATCATTAGCTGATACAGATATAAATGACAAAGCTTTATTTTCTTTTATGAAAGCTACTTTGAAAGAACTATCTTCACTACTTGCCATTTTTCCGTACAAATTATTTAAGAAAAGCTTTGCTAATTCTCGTTTAGCACCTTTGTTTTCTAATTTAATTTTCTTGTACTTTTCCATGTATTCATCAAATATACCAATTGCTGTGTAAAAATAACAACCGTCTATTATTTCGAAGTCCACTAACTCATAATGTTCTTTCATAAGAATATAATCTGTCATGGTCAATGTTAATTCTACTCTAGTTTCACATAAGTTTCCTGCTTTATCGTAATAATGGTCATAATATTTATCTGTTTTCTTATCATATACATCAGAGCTTTCTAATGCTTCTGTTCCACGGTATAAATAATTACCTTTAATTTGTATAAATGGTAAATAATTAGGCTTAATATAGAATCTAGTTTTAATACGTACAAAGTAATACATGTTTTTATTCAATGCTTTTTCCGGTATAAAGTTTCCAACCCAAAAGGTAGGTTCTCCAATTGGGTATGCATTGCCACTCTCACTACTCATCATGCTAGGGTATAAAGAATTGACATCAGCAGTTGTTCCGTTTTCTTTTATTTTATTCTCTTTACCTTTTACTAAATAGCACCAACCACCTTTGTATGATTTTCTTATCCATGCGTCAGCGTTTGCGTATCTATGTTCACTTTCATTTAATTGATAATCAGTAAGACTAGGAAAAAACATTTCATAATCTTCTTTACCAATAATTTTCTTATACTCTGCTAAACAACATGAACCTATGGTTAATTTATTATGACCCTCTGTAAACATTATTTCTAATGCTTCTTTTACAACTAATACGTCATTAGCTATATATTCTTTTTCTATATCAGTTATGTTACAACCTGCATATCTGAAACCACTATATTCCATTTCTAATTTCTTATGCTTTGTACCAAACGATTCCCCAATTCTTTTAACACTAAAAGGTAATAATTTTAAGCTATCTCGTATTTCTATTATGTGATTATTAACTTTAATTATTATACTATACCATTGTCCTTTGTCTGAAATAGAATACTTAAAAGTATTATTCTGCATTTCTTTTTCTTTTAACCACTTAACTTCCGTTTCTTGTTCGTTCAATGGTATATATGCTTGCTTAAAATTTAAGTCAACTAATAGATATGATAACCAAAATGAACCGTCAAATTTTAAGTTGTGATAATATGCACATATATTTGTGTTAAGAGATTTGAAATAATCGAATTGTTCTTCGATACTATGAAATATATTTACATCTTCGGTAAACAGTTCAACACTGGCACTCGCCCATACTTCTGTATTAACCTGGTCTTTGTACACTGTGGTTTCAAAGTCGCACATAAAATAACGAAACTTCTTAACTTTCAATTTACATACCCCATTTATCCATTATAATATTCTGCCATAGCTGAAAGATTTTCGGCTTGTTCCATTGATAAAGACGTTACGTTAAGTAATCTTCCTAGTGAAACAAATGAAGCATTAACTTTTTCACTATTACTATCATAGGAAATTACGTTTAACAAATCAGCTATTTCACTTTCATGGCTTTTTAAGTAATCCTCATATTCAGAAATATTTTCATTCATTTCATAGAATGTAACTGTGTCGTCAAAAATGTTTAATACTTCATTCTTTCTAAACGATATATCTACTGGCGGTTTTGCTTCTCTTTGCATCTCAATTATTCTATCTCTAATAGCATCTATAATAGAAATAGTAGGGTAATAAATGGGTGTAGTAATTTCTTGTGCCTTTGATTTCTTTTTTCTTGTAAGTTTTCTTTTTTCTATAGCAAGTCGTTTTACTTCTTGTTTTCTTTCTTCTGCTGAAACTATTTCTCCAGTTTCTTCGTACAAATATTGTGCTTTTTTATATAAATCTTTTGGTTTTAAAATATGTATTCTTTCTAATGATTTCTTTGTTACTCTTTTTGGAAGAGATGGTACTATATTCTCAGGGAATATGTACCCTTGTTTCTTTGCTCTGTTAACTGTTTGTAGTAATCGCCTACGCTCTTTTTGGAAAGCTTTTTGGTTCTGTGTTCGTCTCTTTTTAACCGCCATAATTTGTACCCCATTTCTTAAAGAATAAAAAAGTCACTGGGTTTATACCCAGTGACTTATACTAGGTTTATATCCTAGATAATCGAACAAGTAAGGAACTGTTTACCCTTGTAATTTTTACTATCAAGTTTATAAACCTTAATTGACCACTTTTCAGTCTCTTCTTTCATTTCATTGTAAATATCCATGAAAGAATCCCAAAAACTAGGTGACCCGGTTACGTATTTTTCACCGTTTTTATCCTGCAAGATGTAACTCTCATAATCTTTGTTATCAGATTTTTCGTTATGAATACCAAGAACCGCAAAAGAATCCGGTGTAATTATGACTGCTTCTTCGTCACAAGCTAAATCTAATTTTACTGCATCAGATGTGTCCTTTAACATGATTCTTTCTTTTGCTGATAGCTCTTTACTACTTTCTTTGATTTCTACTGAGTATCCTGTCATTATTTTATCTCCTTTTATAATTTAATTTGGTTACTAAGATTATTCAGAAACTTCTGCTTCTTTTCTCGTTGCCGGGTCAAGAATTTTTGCGTTATTAATAAAATCCTGCTCCGGCATGCCATACAGTGTTTCAATTTCTTTTTTGTCAACAATATGCACTGCTTTTACAGTGTCTGTGTTAATTACTGCTTCGACGCTCTTTAATAACTTCTTGTCGTCCTTGTAAGTTCTAGGAAGCGTAACCGTTTTATTGAATGGTTCTGATGAATTAACATCCAAGCATAAAACAATTACCTTAGTTGTGGTAATAGTACGTGTTACCATTGGTTTTCTTGCCATTGTTTTTTCTCCTTTTCTTTTATGACATTTATTAGTTACTGGTATAAAGAATTTTAATCTTTATACGAATGGTGTGGTACGAATCGAACGTACATCAGACCCAACTCTGCACACCAGTTGAACAATGGGGTTGTTCGGCTTTGAACTGTTATCTTTACTACTCATATATGATACCATATTATAGGCACGTTGTCAATATTTAATTTTAAAATTTGTTGAAAAAATTATTTCGTGACGTTTTTCGATATAAACGACTTCTATTGAATTTCTCTAAAATAAAGTTTGTGATTTTCAACTTTAAACTCAAATCCATAACATAATGCGTCGTCAATAATTGACAATACTTTTGTAACAATATCCTTTTGGTCAAAAATATATTCATCCCACATATTAGTACCTCCTTAAAAGTCACGACTTATAATCTTTAACATTAGACATGCGGTTAAAGGTATCGCCCACTCTTCCTCACTAGGAAAAAAGTTAATAAGTGCTTTTAAATATCCAATAGCTTCTGTACATATCAGAGGACTTTGTGTTATCTCTTCAATTGGATATTTTTGTTTAAAAATTTCCTCGTTTGTTTTTACTTCTTTCATTGTGGTTTCTCCTTTTTCTTATTAAATTTACACGCAAATGCGATAAACTGGGTGCAAGGAATCGAACCTTGCTAACATCCAATACCCAGTATTTTAAATTACTCTTCATTTTCTAATAATTTTCGAGTAGCCGGGTCAAGCTTTTGTGCTACCTTAAGAAAATCAATTTCTTTCAAACCGTACATTTCTTCGTGGACTTCCATTTTTTGAATTGCTACTACTTTGAATGTATCAGTTTCGTATTCTTTTTTGAGTACTTTCAAGGCTTTTTCATCTGTAAAGGTTTCGCCAGTAAGTTCTAATGACTTTACTGTTACCTCTGCTGTCTGTGTGTCAACACACATCGCCTCTACTACTGTTACATTGATTGTGCGCGTTACCATTCTTGTCCTTGCCATAATTATTACTCCTTTTTATTTGTATTTTACACACTATTGTGTGAAAACCCTTGCGTGGATTTGCACCACGCTAATACTATTAAGGGTTATCTATGAAGATATATAAGATATGAATTACTTTTTGTTTCGATTCTCATACATTCTTCGCCGTCTTTTACAAGAAGCCAACTTGCAGTAAATCCGTAATTATTTGCATTTCCTATGCCAAAATAACTACTTTCCGAATCATTACAATATTGTTCCCAACACCAGTCAAAAACCCTCTGCTTTTCCGGTGACCATGTTTTGTAAATGTCGCTCAATGTGTGTCTACAGCACCGGTCGCCCATTTCTATCAGTTGTTTTCCTCTTTTTGTACTTGCATTAAATTCTTTCATATGTTTTTTCTCCTTTATATTATTTTGTAAAGATAGCTAGCGGATTTGCACCGCTAGAAACAGCTTTACTGTCTATCCATAAAATACATTTCATTAAATCTTTCAAATGTATTTTTATATTCCTCATTATCTTCAAAAGATATTATATTTCTAAGTTCCAATGAATATAATTTGTCTATTTTTAATATTTCTCCATCATATCCAACAGCAGACCAGTACTTTTTTAAATCATACATGGCTTGTTGCTCATCTGTTAATAAGACAAATTTAATTACATAAGCGTCCGCTCCGTCATAAATCACTGCGTTATACATTGAATATCTCATTGTTTTTTCCTCTCTTTCATACTATTCCTTATCATTTTTAACACATAACGCAAATCAGAATAAAGTAAATTTGAACCAATAACTTCATTATTTAAGATAATTCTGTATCGCCTATTCTTATTTACGTTAACCGAAAATGCTCTACGCTCAACTATGATACCATCTTTTAATATTACTCTTTTCATTAATACCACCTCTTCTTTTACCTATAAAGGTCATGCTTCTTCACAGCACTCGTTTCTTTTCAGTGCTACTTGTCTTATTTGTGTGCAAGTTCTTTAATCCGCCTAGAACAAATATGATTCTTCACATCACTCGTTTCTTTTCAGTGCTACTTGTCTTATTTATGCGCAAGTTCTTTAATCCACCTAAGCTTTTAAGCTATTTGTTCGACCCTTATTTCCTTTAACTTATATAAGTATTATACCAAAATTGCAAAGTATTACAATGATTTTTCTTATCATCTTGTACCAAAATAATTGACATATTTTATCATAAAATTAGTGCACATATGTACTTTGATAATTTAATGTTTTAAAACTTTACTTCATTAAAGTGAGATTGTTGTACCAAAAAAATGGGGAAACCTTGTACCGCAAAATTCGCTAATGG
>OJPP01000280.1_pt1 | contig 16366 bp, 17 predicted proteins | sample 1598521 | NCBI WGS metagenome assembly OJPP01 (sample SAMN03922490, study PRJEB24848) | human gut metagenome | isolation source: stool sample | host: Homo sapiens | place: Germany | collected 2011-05 | reverse complement strand
GGGTGGGATGATCACTGTTTGTTGTCGCGTGAGCAAGAAGAAGGGTTTTATCTGTAAGGTATTCAATATATGACAGTCCATTCAAGTATTCGGTATAAACAAGATCAAAATCTATGCCATTTACATTGATGGTGCCTGCTTCATTGAGACTTGATGCGATTTTACGCATATCGGTTGCATCGGCACCCAATTGAAGACCATTTAAATACGGTTTTAATTTTCCGGGAGCACCGCAAGCGCAAAAGGTCAGGATCATAGTTAGCGCGAGGACAAACGAAATAATGCGTTTCATACTCATTGCTCCTTTTTATACACTTGTTTCGCTACTGATACCAAGGCAAATATTATTTTCATCAAATAACAGCACAATGTGAAATCCAGCGGAAAGCCATTGGCAGATCCTTATCGCAAGTCCGTCTGCGCTTATAGATGTAGATGTTGAATTAGGCGCTCCACAAACCTCGACTATTTCATCATATGTTTTTCCTGTAAGCGTCCCCAAAGCCATAAACTTCGTTTGGAGCACGGTTCCCGGGGCTTTAACTACGGCTTTTGTCAGCAAATATAAAACAAAGCCTCCAATGCTCGTGATAAGGAACATCCCAACGGGTCCTACATCAAGTATCCAATCCATTACATTCTCTCCTTAACTATAATTTGTAGTTAAAAAACTACTACACTATTATAATATACTAAAACTACAAAAGTCAATGTATTATTTACCTTGTAGAGGTGATTATATGGCAAAAGATATAACGATAACGAAGAAGAACAATAAAAGAGGAGAGGACGGATATAAAATCGTCTCTGTCCGGATGAAGGATGAGACAATAGAACGGCTGGATAAACTGTCTGCCGAAACAAATCGTTCCCGAAACGAACTGATCAATTTCCTCGTATTATCGGCACTGGATATTGTTAAAATCGAAGAGTGATTTTTGATACATTCTCACAAGTAGCAAAAGAGCAGGTTCAACCGAACCTGCTCAATTTTTTTATCTTCAAAAAGAGTTGCCCAATAGAAGCATAAAAGTTGCTTCCGTTTTGCTTGAAAGTTGCTTCCTGCTTAATTAAAAGCGGTGTGAGAGTTGCTTCCGGCTCGCTTGTTGAATGTGTCCAGAGGGTTATACATCTCATAATTCAGGTGGAGATCCTGACCGTATAGATTGACATAGTGGCGGGACATTTCCATCGTAGAATGTCCCATCAAAGCTTGAAGTTGAACCATCCCGCCACCGTTAAGGACAAAGGCTTTGGCGAAGTAGTGCCGGAACAGATGGATAGAACTTTTTGAAACGCCCCGCTCGGCATTGTAATCCTTGATAACGCACCGAAGAGTTTGGACGGAGAGTTGCTTCCCGCTGAAAGAGGCAAAGAGATAATCGTCCGGCATTGCCTCCCACGTTTGGAGATATTCCAGCAGAACATCCTTCAGCGATCCGGAGAGGGGGACAAATTGTTGCCTCCGGTTTTTCACTTTCGCAAGGAAAATCGTCATCTTCTCGAAATCAATATCCTTGACGCGCAGATTGACAACGGTGCTGGCGCGGTTCCCCGTAGCGACAAAGTAGTTTACCAGCGCCCAATTTCTCCATTCTACCCACCTATTGGTTTTCGGCTTTTGAAGAAGTCTCGCGATCTCGGCGTCGGTATACGGCTCTTTGACCGTATCGTCTTCCTTCATCAACTTGACGGGGAAAAGCTCCATATACTCCCGCTCTGCGCAGAACTTGAAGAAGACCCGCAGACCGCGGATACGGGTATTGAGAGAGGTAGTCTTCTTCCCGGCGTCGATTTGCTTGATGAGGAAATCTTCAAATACTTCGCGGGTAATCTCGTCTGCATACCGGATGCCCTCCAGATGGGCGAAGAAGTATTCAAGGTCTTCCTGATAATACTGAATTGTCCGCGGGCTGAGGTTTTTGATCCGGCAATGATTGAGGAAAACGGTCTCGGCTTCTTCCAACGGAAGACGCTTCGTAAGCCTCGGATTTTTAATACTTGTGCGATGCCCCATAATAGATTTTTCCTCCCTAAAAAATCTAGATACTGTAGGGTAGACAAAATCTAGAGCAAATCGCACCGAAAAAGGCATAATAAAAACCCCGAAACCGTTGAGGCTTCGGGGTTTTGGTGCGCGAGGGGGGACTTGAACCCCCACGTCCGGAGTGGACACTAGAACCTGAATCTAGCGAGTCTACCAATTCCACCACTCGCGCATGCTGTCAGCTTGCCTATAATAGCATTTACGCTCAGAATTGTCAACAGAAAAATTTCCTGTTCCGTCAATTTTCTCCCGCGGGGGAAAGCCTTGTTTCCGCGCACAGAATATGGTAAAATCCTTCCAAAGAGGTGTTGCATCATGCATATGACCGATCTCATTGAAAAGAAAAAACAGGGTCAGACTCTCACGCAGGAGGAACTGCATTTTATCGTCCACGGCTACACGGCGGGGGATATCCCGGATTACCAGATGTCCGCGCTGATGATGGCGATCTATTTCCGCGGCATGACGCCGGAGGAAACGGCGCAGCTCACCATAGAAATGGAGCACTCCGGCGACGTGGTCGATCTCTCGCCGCTCGGCGAGCACACCGCCGACAAGCATTCGACCGGCGGCGTCGGCGACAAGACCTCGCTCGTCCTGTGCCCGATGGTGGCGGCATGCGGCGGCAAAATGGCGAAAATGTCCGGCCGCGGTCTCGGGCACACCGGCGGCACGATCGACAAGCTCGAATCCTTCCCCGGCTTTTCCACCGCCATGACGCCCGAAAAATTCCTCGAAAACGCCGAGAACGTCGGCTTCGTCATCGCCGGGCAGACGGCGAATCTCGCCCCGGCGGATAAGAAAATGTACGCGCTGCGCGATGTGACCGCAACGGTGGACTCCATCCCGCTGATCGTTTCGAGCATCATGGCCAAGAAGCTTGCCTCCGGCGCGCGCACCATCGTGCTGGACGTAAAGACCGGCTCCGGCGCGTTCATGGAAACGGAGGAATCCGCCTTTGAGCTCGCGCGGCAGATGGTGAGCGTCGGCAAGCACGCCGGGCGCAACATGGCCGCCGTCGTGACCGATATGGATCAGCCGCTCGGCTTCGCCGTCGGCAACGCGCTGGAGGTCAAGGAAGCGATCTCCGTCCTGCGCGGCGCGGATGTGCCGGATCTGCGCGAGCTGTGCCTCGTGCTCGGCACGAACATCCTCGTCCGCAGCGGTCTCGCCGAAACGGAAGAGGAAGCCCGCGCGCGGCTGGAAAAGTCCATCGAGAGCGGCGCGGCGCTTGATAAGCTCGCGGCCATGGTCCGCGCGCAGGGCGGCGACCCCGCTGCCGTATACGACACGTCCCTGCTGCCGCAGGCCCCGGTCGTACATACGGTCAAGGCTCCGTGCGACGGCTACATCGCCGCGATGGAAGCGAAGGACATCGGCCTTGTCTCCATGCATCTCGGCGGCGGCCGCGCTACGAAGGAGGACGTGATCGACCTTTCCGTCGGCGTAGTGCTCGCGGCGAAGGACGGGGCGTATCTCCATACGGGCGACACGCTCGCCACCATCCACGCCAAAACCGAAGCGGACGCCGCCGCGGCGGAGAAAGAGCTTTTGAAGTGCTACACCTTCTCCGACGAAGCGCCCGTCCGCCCGCCGTTCATCCGCGGCGTTGTGACCTGATTCTGTTATTATAAAAATAGGAGTGACCCAATGAGAAACGAGTATCCCCTGTATCTGAACGGCGTATGGACGCCGCAGACCGACGGCTGCGTGCGCGAGGACATCGAGCCCGCAACGGGCAAGCCCCTCTTCACGGTGCACCGCGCCGGCCCTGCCGATGTGGAGAGCGCGCTTGCGAGCGCCGCGGCGGCGTTCCCCGGCTGGGCCGCGGCGATGGCGGACGTGCGCGAGCGCGTGCTGCTGCGCGCCGCGGACGTTATGGAGAGCCGCGCGGAGGAATTTCTGGAGCTGCTCGTCCGCGAAGGCGGCAAGGCGCAGCCCATCGCGCGCGGCGAATTTGCCGGCAGCGTGAATCTCTTCCGCGTCGCGGCGGGCGAATGCCGCCGCCACACGACGGAGATGTACCCGGCGGGCAAGCCGGGGCAGATGTCTCTGGCTGTGCGTCATCCGCTCGGTGTCATTCTGGGAATACTCCCGTTCAACTATCCGCTGATCCTCTCGGTGAAAAAGCTGGCGTTCGCGCTGGCCGCGGGCAACAGCTTCATTCTCAAGCCGTCGCCGCACACCCCGGCGGTGTGCCTGCTGCTCGGCGAGGTGCTGCACGAGGCCGGTCTCCCGGCGGGCGTGCTCAACGTTGTCCCGGTCGCGGACGAGAGCCTTTCCGCGGTGCTCGCGCAGGATAAGCGCGTGCGCATGGTGTCGTTCACCGGCGGCGGAAACGCCGGGCGGAAGATCGCCATGGCTGCGGCGCAGGACTTCAAGCGCACGGCGATGGAGCTCGGCGGCAAAAACCCGCTGCTCGTGCTGCGCGACTATGATCTCGACGAGGCCGTGAAGATCGCGGGGCTCGGCGCGTTCAGCAACCAGGGGCAGCTCTGCATGGCGACATCGCGCATCCTTGTGGAAGAGCCGCTGTACGAAGCGTTCTGCGAAAAGCTGCGCGACTACGCGCTCTCGCTCAAGGTCGGCGACCCGACCGACCCGGACGTGTTCATCGGCCCGCTGATCGACGAGCGCCACTGCGATTTTGTCCGGTCGCAGGTGGACGACGCCGTGGCGAAGGGCGCAAAGCTCCTCTGCGGCGGCACGCACGAAGGGCCGTTCTTCCGCCCGACGGTGCTCTGCAACGTGGACGAGAGCATGCGCATCTTCTATGAGGAGAGCTTCGCGCCGGTCACGAGCATCATTCCCGTGAAGGATGCCGACGAAGCGCTCGCCAAGTGCAACGACAACCTGTTCGGCCTCTCCGCCGCGGTGCTCACGCACGATCTTGACCGCGCCATGGAGCTCGGCATGAAGATCGAGGCGGGCATGGTGCACATCAACGATCTCACGTACCTCAGCTCCACGACCGCCCCCTGCGGCGGCTGGAAGGAGAGCGGCGTCGGACGCGAGGGCGGTCAGTTCTCCATGGACGACTATACCGAGCTCAAATGGCTCACATTCCAGAGCAACCGCCCGTGGTAAAAGAATAAGCGACAGAAAACCGCCCTTTCCGGAGTATCCCCGGAAAGGGCGGTTTCTTAATATGGCTCCCTCTGACGAGGGAGCTGGCAGCGGCAAAGCCGCTGACTGAGGGAGAGAAAAACCGCAGTATTCCGCGCCAGACGTCTCTCCCTCCGTCTTTTGCCTTCGGCAAAATCCACCTCCCTCGTCAGAGGGAGGCAAGCGAGTTTGCGGAAAACTATCTTGGCTCCCCTAACAGGGGAGCTGTCGGCGCAGCCGACTGAGGGGTTTCGCCGTGACGTTATCTGGCCTGCTCATACCTTTCTGCACCCCACCACTTGGGCAGGAGCTCGCGGAGCGTCACGGTCTCGCGCTTTGCGTAATCGACTAGGATCTCCATATCCCCGTTTTCCTCGTTGAGCTGATAGAAGAACTCCCGGCACGCGCCGCACGGCATCCCGCTGCCCTCGCCGCAGGGCGGCTTGTCCCGAAAGGCGATCATTCGCCGCACCTTCGTCTGCCTGCTCTGCATGTACATGTTCAGCCCCGCGACGCGCTCGGCGCAGAGATTCATCACGCCGCTGCACGATTCAATGCAGAATCCTGTATAAATTTCGCCGTTGTCCGCTTCCAGCGCGCATACGACGTGGTGCGCGTACACGAACGGTGAAACCTCCTCCGGATGATACTCTTTCGCCGCCGCCTCATACAGCCTTTCCCAGATATCCAATGAAAAGCCCTCCGTAACATTATGAAAACTATATTATGTAAATAAAATTACGTCAACTCATCAAGCGCCGCCCGCATATTTTCCTCGGAATACTCCACGTTTGCCGACCACAGCCGCGCAAGCTCCACGCGCTCTCCAAAGCTGACCGTGCCGTTTTCCGTCCGCACGGCTGCGCCGAGCGCGTAGAGCATGGCGGTGCTCAAAACGGCAAACGCCGCGCGCGCCGGCAGAGCGCGCCCCTCGTCCGCAAGCAGGTGCCGCAGCAGAAAATAGACGAGCAGCTGCTCGTATTCCGTCTCCCACGCGGCGGAAACGGCGTGGAACCCGGCAAAATCGACCGGCCCCGCCAGCTTTGCGAGCGCTTCCGTCCATCCCGGCTCCAGCGGTTCAAGAGAAGCGAAAAACGCCGCCCACGCGCGCGCCGTCCGCCGGGGCAGGGAAGCGCCGGCGAGCGTGAGAATTTTTCGCATCCGTCCGCCGAGAGCGAGCCGCCGGTCCTGCGCGGCGTCCAGCAGCTTCTGCCGGAAGAGCAGCTGCTCCACGGTCTCGCGCGGCGGCGCTTTCGATACCGCGCCGCGAAGCGTCACCTTTTCCGTCCGGGAAAGCAGCAGCCGCGCCGCCTCCTCGCAGCAGAGCCCCAGCCCGATCTCCGTCCGCCCGGCCAGAAACACCCGGTAGCGCGGATGATCGCGGCAGATATTGCAGAGCGCGCTTTCGCCAAGCGTGCGCTGCAATTCGCAGAGATTATCTTCCCGGAGCATGGCGCACCGCCCCGCCGCGTCCAGCCGGAAGTGCGGCGGCTCGCCCGGCTCGACGGCCGCGCGCACGCGCTCGCCGAAGGCTCCGGGCAGCGCGGCGTACCGCACCGCGCTCTTCCCGTCAATGTCGATCTCCCAGCCGATGCAGCAGTTGTGGCGGCACGCGCCCGCCGTGCAGCGAAACGCCTCATAATACGCGGGATACATTTCCGTCATGCCGGTCTCCTCCTTGCATTTACCGGAGAAGTATACCACAAAATGCCTTGCTCCGCTACCCCGTATGTGATACAATATATGGTGTTCAAAAGGAGCGTCACTGTGGAAGTATTGTATCTGGACAACAAGATCATCGTGTGCGTGAAGCCCGCGGGCGTCCTCTCCACGGACGAGCCGGGCGGCATGCCGTCCCTTCTGCGCGCCGCGCTCGGGGACGACAGCGCCCCGGTCTACACCGTGCACCGGCTGGACGCCGCCGTTTCCGGCGTAATGGTCTACGCCCGCACGCGCCACGCCGCCGCCGACCTTGGCCGCGCGATCGAGCGCGGCGATGTGCGCAAGGAATATCTCGCCGTCGCCTGCGGCGAGCTGCCGGAGCAGCGCGGCGAGCTGCGCGATCTGCTGCGGCGCGACCGAAAACTGCGCAAAACGTTTCTCGCCGAAGCGCCGGGGAAGGACGTGCGCGAAGCGCGCCTTGCCTATGAAGTGCTCGCCTCTCGCGCCGGGCTCTCGCTCTGCCGCATCCGGCTGTACACGGGCCGCGCGCACCAGATCCGCTGTCAGCTCGCCGCGCGCGGCGCGCCGCTCTGGGGCGACGCAAAATACGGCGGCAGCGGGGAAGGGGATATCGCGCTTTTTTCCTGCGCTCTCGCCTTTCCGCACCCGCTCACCGGCGAGATGCTGACATTTGCAAAAAAGCCGCCCGCGGCGTACCCGTGGACGGAATTTCCCGGGGAAGTATTATAAATGGAAACGAAACTCACAACGCTCTGCTATATGGAGCGCGGCGGCGAGTATCTGATGCTCCACCGCACGAAAAAGGAAAACGACGAGAACCGCGATAAATGGATCGGCGTCGGCGGCAAGTTCGAGCCGGGGGAGAGTCCGGAGGACTGTCTCCGCCGCGAGGTGCGCGAGGAAACGGGGCTCACGCTCACACGCTGGCGCTATCGCGGCCTTGTGACGTTCGTCTCGGACGTGTGGCCGTGCGAATATATGCACCTGTTCACCGCGGACGCGTGGACGGGCGAGCAGCGCCCCTGCGACGAGGGCGAGCTTGCCTGGATCGGCAAGGACGAGCTGCTCACAAAAAAGCTCTGGGCGGGCGACAGAATTTTTCTTCGCCTGCTCGCGGAGGACGCGCCGTTTTTCTCGCTCAAGCTCGTCTACCGCGGCGAAGAGCTGACCGCCGCCGAGCTGGACGGCAAGCCGATCGCCCTCGGATAAAAAGGGCGGAGTGCCAAATGCACCCTGTATGGGCGGGGCTCTGCTCCGCCCCTACAGGAGCACCCAATATACCCCGACGGGCGCGGGAACGCTCCGCCCAAAGCAAGACCGCGGAAAACCTGCCCATTCCGCGCTCTCCGCATATCGCGGATTTCGCCCCTCTGTAAAAAACGCCCGGCGCCGGTGGAAAACATCGGCGCCGGGCGTTTTTCACGTCTTACACCTCCGGCGGCTTTCCGCGCAGCCACCCGCCGCTGTATTAGGCGAACCGGCGCGGCACGGCGGGCAGCTCATACCCTTTGCTGCACCGCGCCTCCCGGCACCCGTCCTTCCGCTGGAAAATATTTTTACCCTTCGACACATTTCATGCCCCCTTCTTATTTATAATATAGTAAATTGACTGCGGCAAAAAATGCCGGAATGGCCTGACTGCCGGTTTGACTGCCCGGAAATACTGGAATACATGCCAGTAATATATACACATGTAAAGAAACTTACAGCTGTTAAGAAACAACAAAAAATTTAACCGGAGTAATGATTAAAAAATCCGGTGAAAGTCTTGTTTTTTTTTATTTTCCATATGCTATACTTACGCTGCATAGTGAAAAGATGCCCATATCATAGGTTGGGCAAACTCCACGATAAGAATTCGCCGTTTTGTTAGCAAATCGTCCCGTTCTTTGGCAAAACGGGGGCGGATTTGCTGTTTTTCCCCCTCACCGTAAGTAACCACTTATTTTTGCGATCGCAGAACCTGCATAGGAGTACTCATTTTGGAACAGAGAGAAATTCAACAGATATTCATCCGAAGCGCCATCCGTGTCATTGCCCAAAAGGGCCTTGTAAAGGCAACGACCAAGGCCATTGCCGCCGATGCCGGCCTCAACGAAGCATATATCTATAAATGCTTCAAGGGGAAGGACGAGCTTCTTGCCGAAGCGCTGCATGATAGAGACGAGGGACTCGCCGTGTTTCTGCGCCGGGAGTTTCCGAACGTGCTCGCCGAAACTTCCCCGTGGCGGGATCGCTGCTTCCATCTCTGGGAAAGGACGTGGAAATTCATTCTGGAGAAGCGGGATGACTGCATCTTCTATCTCCGGTATTACAGCTCCCCCGACTTCTACGCTTACGAGCACGACCGGCAGCAGCAATACTACCACGCGCTGATCCACCGCGTCGCATACCTTTTCCGCCCCGAGACGGATCTGGATATGCTCATGCATCAGGTGTTTGAAACCATGCTCGCCTTTGCCGCGCACGTCATGGCGGGCGATATGGAAAACAACGACCTTACAACGGAACGGACCTTCGAGCAGATCTACAGCTTTATCGCGCCCCACTTCCGCGCCGAGCTGACAGAGGGAGCGGGAAAGGAAACAGCGGTATTATGAAGAAAAGCTCGATCCGAAAAACGTGGAATGTCATCAGCAGCATTCTGGTGGCGCTCGTGGTGCTGCTGGCGCTGCTTCTCGTCGGCGCAAGGCTCTTCGGTCTGCAGGTGTACACCGTGCTCTCCGGCTCCATGGAGCCGACGTACCACACCGGCTCGCTGATCTATGTGAAAAAGGTGGACCCGTACACCATTCGGGACGGACAGGTCATCACCTTCATGCTCGATGAAAACACCATCGCCACGCACCGCGTCGTCGGCGTCGTGCCGGACGAGGAGGATCCCACCGTCGTCCGCTTCCGCACGAAGGGCGACGCGAACGAAACCGAAGACGGCGGTCTTGTGCATTATAAGAACGTCATCGGCACGCCGGTGTTCACCATCCCGTACCTCGGCTTCGTCGCGAACTACATCCAGCATCCCCCCGGCATGTATGTGGCCATCTCGGCCGGAGCCGTGCTCCTGCTGCTGACGTTCCTGCCGGACATCTTCGCCCCGGACAGCAAGGGCGAGACCGTCGGGGAGGACGAAAAAAAACGGGGCAATCCCGCCGCGGGCCGTCACGTCCGCAAAAGATGAGGGCAACGCCGCAAGGCTCCCTATAGAAAGCTTTAATTTAGGAGGTTTTCGCAGCATGAAAACGAAAAGCAAAGCTCTGCTCCTGACTCTCTGTGCGGTGTTGCTCGTCGCGGCGTCCGTGCTGGGCACGATGGCGTACCTGACCTCGACTGACACCGTGACCAACACCTTCACCGTCGGCAAGGTCGAGATCAAGCTCGATGAGACCGACGTCACCGATCCGAACGGCCCCCGCGTGAAGGCGAACAGCTACAAGCTGATGCCCGGCACTACATACACCAAGGACCCGACCGTCGCCGTTCTGAAAGGCAGCGAGGAATCCTACGTCCGCATGAAGGTCACCTTCAACAACGCAAAGGAGATCATCGCCCTCTGCACCGATCCCGAGTATGCGGATGAGGTCACTGGCGTTGAGAACGCGTTCCCGCTGATCCGCATGGTGAACTTCGTGAAAGCGAACGCCGCCAAGTGGGACGGCATCATTCCCGACAACATGGTCGAGACCGGGGAAATGCTCGCGGACGCCAAGTATTTCGCGTATGACAAGACGGCTGACACCCTGACCTACATCTTCTACTACAGAGAGACCGTCACGGCGACCACGGCTGATGTGACGCTCCCCGCCCTGTTCGACACCATCAAGGTTCCTGAGCACGTCACCGGCGAACAGCTTGCCGAGCTCAACAACTTCCAGATCACGGTCATTGCCGAAGCTATTCAGGCCGGCAGCTTTGCCGACGCCGCCGATGCCTGGAGCCACTTCTGAACCCCGCACTGCCCCGCGCATAAACCAAAGGGAAAAGGATAATCGTTATCCATGGAAATAACAGATTTCCCTGTCAATAACGGAAGAAAGGAGGAAGAATGAAAATGAAGCATGTTGCAAACCGTCGCCGCAGTGTGAGCAGCCGCGCGTTCATCGCTCTTCTGGCGCTTGTTCTTGTGATCGGCTGTGTGGCAGGAGGTACCGTCGCCTGGCTCGTCGCCACGTCCGATACCGTGACCAACACCTTTACCTACGGCAAGATCGACATCACTTTGACCGAGACCGAGCGTACTTACAACATCGTCCCTGGTGTGGCGCTTGATAAAGACCCGAAGGTCACCGTCAAGGGCGGCTCCGAAGACTGCTGGCTGTTTGTGAAGGTCGGGCAGCCCATCGCGTTTGCTACCGGCGTGTCTTACGAGATCGCCGAGGGCTGGACGATGTTGGAGAATGGCGTTTACTACCGTGAAGTCTCCAAGGCTGATACCGATAGCGAGTATTATGTCCTCAAGAACAACAAGGTCACCGTCAGCTCTGACCTGACCAAGGAAGACATTGCCAAGGTCGGCAGCAGCCCCACCCTGACCTTCACGGCCTACGCCGTGCAGCAGGAGAATATCGCCGACGCGGCTACTGCGTGGTCGAAAATCCCTCAGCCTACTAATCCCTAAGCAATAGCGACCCTTAATTACTTAAAGAAGGAGTACCAAGTACATGAAGAAGAAGATTACCGCGCTGTGCCTCTGCGTCGCCCTTCTGGCGGTCGCCGTTGTGGGCGCCTCTCTTGCTTACTTCACCGACACCGATAACGCCGACAACACCTTCACCGTCGGCAACGTCGCCATCGACCTCATCGAGCAGGAGCGCGACGGCAAAGGCGGTCTAAAGGCCTTCGAGAACGGCAAGAAGCTCTCTCCGATCGTCGGCTCCGCGCAGGGCGAGAAGGACGACTACGGCATGCCCACCGCGAAGAACTACGTTGACAAGATGGTCACCATCCAGAACACCGGCTCCGAAGCCGCGTACATCCGTGCTTACTTCGCCATCCCCGCTGCTCTCGATGACGGCTATGAGACCTTCAACGCCGGTCTGAACACTCTCCACTTCAACTTTGGCAACAAGGTTGTCAACGGCGTCATCTCCTCCACCGAGGGCGTCGAGTGGAAGTGGACTCACGGCAGCAAGTGGAACTACTTTGAGACCACCATCGGCAACATCAAGTACAACGTCTACTACGCTGATTACTATAAGGCGCTTGATCCCAATGCCACCACTGAGCAGCTCGTTCAGGGCGTGTACCTTGACAAATCTTTCGACATGAAGGACGGCAAGGCCTATGCGTTCGGCAAGGAACTCACCGTTGACGAAGGCTGGAATTGGAACGAGATCTCCTGCCCGGTGTTCGCCGTTGCGTGCCAGGCCGATGGCTTTGACAATGCTGCCGACGCTATCACCGCTGCCTTCGGCGCCAACTACAACCCCTGGGGCACTCCCGCCACCAACTGGCAGTAATTCCTAAACATAACAGGTCAGCGCTCCTCCGGGAGTGCTGACCAATAAAGGAAGGACATAATTCCATGACTAAGAAAAGATTTGTTGCGATTCTTCTCTGCATGACGCTTGTGGCTCTTGCCGCCATCGGCGCTACTTTCGCTTATCTGACTTCTACCGACAGCGTGACGAACACCTTCACCGTCGGCAACGTGAAGATCGATCTGATCGAGTCCAGCCTGCACCGCGAGAACGCCGGTGTCGCCAACGGCGCAACCTCTGATTCTGAACTGTGGTCTAATGTAAACAAGGAAGGCACCAACAACACCAGCAAATACAAGGCTGGCGATACCTTCTATACCGACGCCCAGATCGAGGCCAACGCTGCCGAGTATAAGTGCGAAAACGTCAAGCTTCTCCCCGGTGAGTCCTACCACAAGATGCCCTATGTCAAGAACACCGGCAGCGAAGATGCGTACATCCGCATCCGCGTTATGATCCCCGCTGATCTCGACACGGCGATTCTGAACAGCAGCATGTATACCTCCACCGCTCTGAACAACAAAGAGTTCACCATGGCGTATGACAACAGCGGCACGGTCGAGCGTAACAGTGTGAAGTACAACGTCTACACCTTCACCCGCATCGATCCTCTGGCTGCTGGCGCGATGACCTATTGGAACGTCTGGGGCACCATTCACATGGATCCCGATACCACCGGCGAAGAGCTTGCCGAGTTCTTCGGCGAAGGCAAGCCTTACGCTGACGGCGTATTCCCGGTGCTGGTCGAGGCCGACGGCATTCAGTCTGACGGCTTTGCCGACGCCGCTGCCGCTTGGGCTGCGTTCGACGCCTGATTTCCCGCCCCCTTGCCTCCCCTGAAAGGGGAGGTGGCGCGGCGCTGCTTCCAACTGGCAGTAATTCCCCGTAAAGCCTCCCTTGTGTAAAGGGAGGTGGCGCGAAGCGCCGGAGGGATTGTCCGTATCGGCAAGACGAAGGAACAATCCCTCAGTCAGCCGGAACGGCTGACAGCCCCCTTTGCACAAGGGGGCCAATCCCCTCCCCAAAAGCCTCCCTTGTGTAAAGGGAGGTGGCACGAAGCGCCGGAGGGATTGTCCGTATCGGCAAGACGAAGGAACAATCCCTCAGTCAGCCGGAACGGCTGACAGCCCCCTTTGCACAAGGGGGCCAATCCCCTCCCCAAAAGCCTCCCTTGTGTAAAGGGAGGTGGCACGAAGCGCCGGAGGGATTGTCCGTATCGGCAAGACGAAGGAACAATCCCTCAGTCAGCCGGAACGGCTGACAGCCCCCTTTGCACAAGGGGGCCAATGAAAAAAGCCTCCCTCTGACGAGGGAGGTGGCAAGCCCGAAGGGCTTGACGGAGGGAGAGACATCCCTCCACATACCCAGTCGAATATGGTCTGCACCCCCGTGGGTGCAGACCATAGGAGAGCATCTAATGCAAATGCAGATGTTCTCCTATGGTCTGAAGAGCCATGAAAAGCGCAAGAAATAATTGCAAATACAGCCTGAGGGGAGTAAAAGCAATGAAGCGAAAATTCTTGATTCTGTCGGTGCTTGCCATCCTGATCGCCATACTTGCGGCGAACACGCTGGCATACTTCACCGCAGACACCAAGGCACACAATGTCATCACCAGCGGTGGTGTGGACATTGTGCTCAACGAATGGGCGAACGAGGACCGCACCGAGCCGTTCGAGGATCGCACCGGCGTCATGCCCGGCACGAAAGTGACGAAGATCGTTGAGATCAGCAACACCGGCACCGCCCCGGTCTGGGTGCGTGCGCAGGTGCAGCTCGATGTCTACGGCGCCGACGAAGAGACGCTGCCCCCCGAGTACGTCTCGCTCGACTTCAGCGAAACGGACTGGACGTATCTGGACGGGTACTACTATTATAACCGCGCTCTCGCCCCCGGCGAGACGACCGTCCCGCTCTTCACCACGGTAACGTTTGCCCCGGAGATGAGCAACGAGTACCAGAACTCTACGGCGTATGTGGAAGTGGAAGTGGGCGCGGTGCAGGCGGACAACAATGGCACGGACGTGTTCTCCGCCGCCGGCTGGCCGAGCTTTGCTCCGCCGGAGCCGACGCAGGTGCCGGAGCCGACGCAGGTGCCGGAGCCGACGCAGGTGCCGGAGCCGACACAAGTTCCGACAGCCGTTCCGGGAAATCCTTAAGGAGGTCGTGAAATGAAAAAGAAGCTGTTAGCGCTGTTTCTCTGCTGCGCTCTTTCCTTCGGCCTCGTGACCGCCGCCCTCATCACCCCCGCCGCTGCGGACTCGGAGCTTATGATCTACAGCGAGAATGTCGCTGTGGATACAGTTTCCGTTCCTAAAAATGAAAAGAGGACGCTCGCTGCGGGCGGCCTGTCCGGCTACTATCAGTGGCAGATCCAGGTCGGCGGCGACGTCTGGGCGAATATTGCCGGTGCTACCGGCGCGGAGTTGGAAGTTGGCTACGCACTTGTGGCGAACCTGCTGTACGGCGGCACGGCGAACATCCGCTGCTGCGTCACCGGCGCAGCCGAAGAGCCGGTTTACTCCAACACCGTCACGGTGCAGATCACGGACGAAACGCCCGTCTCCGCTCCGGCGCAGGCTCCGAAGGCCCCCACCGTCATCTCCGAGGCTGAGCCCGTCGGCGAGCCCACCATCATCCCCCCGCAGACCGTCGCCGCCGCTCCCGCGGCTGACGCCGTCACCGAGAACAGCATCAACCTCCTGAGCGACGAGATTCCCGCGGACGAGGACGACGACAGAGTGCTGCCGACGTATACCATCACCATCAACTATGTTGATAATAAGGATCAGCAGGTTGCTGACCCTTGGACGGCGACGGTTATGGCTGGCGGCACCTACCAGAGCGTCGTTAAGAGCCCTGTGGTAGTGGGATATACGGCTGATCAGGCGGAAATCACCGTTGGCGGTGAGAACATTCAGGAGGATCAGAATTTCACGGTCAGATATACGCCAGCTCGCGTAAAGTTCAGCGTTAAGCATCTTCTCCAGAACGTATCCAACGATGAATATACGCAGGACGGCGATCCGCAAATTGTGACTGGTAACACCGGAGACGCAGTCGGCGAAACGCTGGAAAAGCTTTATCCCGGTTTTTATTCTCTGAAGTATGACGCTACGGTAAAAATCGCCGGTGACGAAAGCACGGTAGTCGAAGTCAAGTATGATCGCTATTATTATCTGATCAACTTCAATCTGGACGGCGGCTACGGCGTGGAACCCATCTATGCCCGCTATGGCGCGCCGATCAATGTAGGAACTCCGCAAAAGCCCGGCTATACATTTACTGGTTGGAGCAAAGAGATTCCGAAAACAATGCCGGTTATTGAGAATCCTCTCAGCTTCACGGCAAACTGGGAAAAGGGCACTGCCGGATTTACCGTCGTATTCTGGTATGAGAACGCCAATGACGTCGGCTACAGCGTAGCCGGAACGTTCACGCCCGCCGATGTTGCACCCGGTACGCAGAAGAGCAGCGGCGATTATCAGAACCAGAGCTTTGAAGGCCGCGACGATAAGCATTTCACCTACAACGCGGACAAGGCCGAAACCGTCACCGTCAACGGCGACGGCTCCACCGTGCTGAATGTGTACTATACGCGGAACACCTACACGCTGACGTTCAAAGAGGGCGGTGCAAAGGTGCTGAGCTGCGGAAAAGTTGAGCATAAGCACAGTGATTCCTGCTGCAAATATGGTGGCACTAGTTTCACGCATTGGTGGCATGATAAAGATTGTTGCAAACTTGGCCTGCCGGAACATAGCCATAGCGAAAGCTGCTATAAATATTCTGACCTGACTATTACGGCGAAATACGGTGCGGATATCCACGGAAACTTCCCCATCAAGGAAGGTAACAAAACCATCTGGTGGACGGTGCCGAGCGGGTGTCAGTCCTTTGAGCCCGGCAACTACCTCGGCAGCATTGATACCATGCCGGGTGAGAACATCACATTTACTAAGTATGAATCACAGTCTGGCGCTAAACTTTATTATTGAGATAACAACTCTGATTATCTCCAAAAAGCCCGGAAATACGGGCATTTCACGGGATA
>OJPP01000269.1_pt1 | contig 16689 bp, 17 predicted proteins | sample 1598521 | NCBI WGS metagenome assembly OJPP01 (sample SAMN03922490, study PRJEB24848) | human gut metagenome | isolation source: stool sample | host: Homo sapiens | place: Germany | collected 2011-05 | reverse complement strand
CTCGGAGATGTGTATAAGAGACAGTAATAGATGCGCTTATAGTGGTTGTAAACGGCGACGGAAAGCGCGATCTTCGCCGTCTCCTGCCCGACGATGTATTCGTCGAGGAATTTCTTGATCTCTGCCGGCTTCGGAAGGTCGTCCACGGACGGCGCGCTTTGCGCGCTCTTTCCCGGATCGGTGCGCTGCGGCAGGTCCTCATCCACGATGTTCATGCAAAGACGCACGCAGTCGCTGCAGATGTAGGCGCCGTTGCCGGCGATCAGCTTGTCCACCTGATCCTGTGTCCGACCGCAGAAAGCGCAGCGGATCTTTCTATCGTCTGATCTTGCCATTCGATCTCCCTGAATTATCTTTTATAAATGACCTTGTCGATGAGGCCGTATTCGCGCGCCTCTTCCGCCAGAAGCCAGTGGTCGCGCTCGGAGTCGGCTTTGATCTGCTCCGGCGTTTTGCCGGTGTTCTCCGCCATGATCCGGTTCATGCGCGCCTTGATCTTGAGAAAACGCTCCACATCGATCTCCATATCGGTGACCTTGCCCTGCGTTCCGGCGGCGGGCTGGTGGATCATGATCTCGGCATTGGGCAGCGCGATGCGCTTACCCTTCGCGCCGGAGGACAGCAGAAACGCGCCCATCGACGCCGCCATACCGACGCAGATGGTAGACACGTCGCACTTGATATACTGCATCGTGTCGTAGATCGCCATACCGTCCGTGATGGAGCCGCCGGGGCTGTTGATATACATCTGGATGTCCTTGTCGGGGTCCTGCGCTTCGAGATACAGAAGCTGTGCCACGACGAGACTGGCGGACGTGCTGTTGACCTCCTCACCGAGAAATACGATGCGGTCGTTCAGCAGTCGGGAAAAAATGTCATAGGAGCGTTCTCCGCGGGACGTCTGTTCTACAACATACGGTACGAGACTCATGAAATAAATCCTCCTTTGCGGGGTTAAAATGCGATGATACGGGAAAGGGCGGATTGCCCTTTCCCGTGTATGTCAGTTTACCGTGGGGAGACGGATCACTCCTCCGTCTTCTCCTCGGTCTTGGTGCTCTTGCGGGTGGTCTTCTTGGCCTTGGGAGCTTCCTCGCCCTCAGTCTCTTCGGTCTTGGCGGCCTTCTTCGCGGCGGGCTTCTTCTTGGCCTTGGACGCCTCCTCCGTCTTGGCGGGCTCCTCGGCCTTCTTTTCCACGGCAACGCCGCTCTCGGAGATGATGCTCATAGCGCGCTCACGGCGCAGGTCAGCGGTCAGACCGGCGACATCGATGGCCTTCGCCACGTCCTCGGCCTTCATGCCGTAGGCTTCACCGAGCTTCTCATACTCGGCCTGCAGATCCTCTTCGGAGATCTGGACATTCTCGGCTTCGGCAACAGCGGCGAGCAGGACCTCGGTGCGGGCCTGCTTTTCGGCGGTGGCGCGCATGCTCTCACGGAAGGTCTTCATATCGGTGCCGATCATCTTGAGATAATCGTCGATGCGGATGCCCTGGTTGGCCATGTACTGCGCGTATTCGCGGACAATACCGTCCATACGCTCTTCGATCATGCCTTCGGGCATATCAACGGTCATGTTCTCCACAGCCTGATCAACGAGGGCGTCGTCAAAGGCGTTCTTCGCGGCCTTTTCCTTCTCCTCAACAGACTTGGCGCGGATGTCGGCCTTGAGATCGGCGAGCGTGTCAAAGTCGTTGTCCTTCGCGAACTCGTCATCCAGCTCGGGCAGCTCTTCAAACTTGACCTCGTTGCACTTGACGTGGAACACGACGGCCTTGCCGCCGAGATCGTGGCCGTAGTTCTCCGGGAAGGTGATGTCAAGATCGCGCTCCTCACCGGCGGAAATGCCGACGAGCTGGCTCTCAAAGCCGGGAACGAAGGTGTTGGAGCCGAGAACGAGATTCTGGTTCTCCGCCGTGCCGCCGTCGAACGGGATGCCGTCGAGCATGCCGGCGTAGTTGATGTTCACGGTGTCGCCGTCCTGCGCGGGACGCTCCACGGTGATGAGGCGGGCGTTCTGCTTGCGCAGGCGCTCGATGTGGCCGTCAACCTCTTCATCGGTGACTTCAACGGAGGGCTTCTCCGCCTCAAGGCCCTTATACTGGCCGAGGGTGACCTCGGGGTAAACGTCAGTGCTGAAGCTCAGAAGCGCGCCGTTCTCCTCGGTGACCTTGGAATCGGTCATGGTCGGACGGCCGACGGTCTCGAGCTTGCCCTCGGCGACGCCGAACGCAAAAGCGTCGTTCGCGGCGTTATCAAAGGCGTCATCATAGAACACGTCCTTGCCGTACATGCCCTCAATGACCATGCGGGGCGCCTTGCCCTTGCGGAAGCCGGGGACCATGATGCGGCTGCGAGCCTTCAGATATGCACCGTTGACATACTTTTCAAACTCGGCGGCGTCGAGCTCGACATCAAAGGTAACGGTGTTTTTTTCTTTCTTGCTGTTCTTGACAATCATGTGGGGGTTACTCCTCTCTATATTTCAGCCGGGACTGAATATGCAAATTTCAAGCCGATACATTATAGCAAATCAAAATGCAAATTGCAACGGATTATCTGAGCTTATACGGTACAAAATCAAGAAAATCTGCGGAAACAAGGCGGTACCGGACGCCATCGCTCTCGCCGATGAACGCGCTGCGGCAGCCGTAGCCGTGGATATGGCCGTAACAGCACTCATGCACGCCGTATTCGGAGAGCACATGCAGTATCTCCGGACAGGTATAATGAAGATACAGCGGCGGATAATGGAGAAAGACGAGCTTTTCCCGCTCGCCGGCGCATTTGAGCGATGTTTCCAGCCGCCCGACCTCGCGCCGGAGGACTTTGGCGTCATGCTCCGTGCCGGTCTCTTCGTCTTTAAACCAGCCGCGCGTGCCGCAAAGCGCCAGATTTTCCCATTCCGCAGAGTTATTATGCAGCAAAGAGATGGTGTCCAAACCGTTTTGCGCAAAAAAAGCGTTCATTTTTGCCGCGGTCGTCCACCAGTAGTCGTGATTGCCCTTTACCATCAGCTTTTTGCCGGGCAAACTGTTGAGGAATTGAAAATCCGGCAGCGCCTCGGCAAGACTCATTGCCCAGCAGAAATCGCCGCAGATGACGCAGGTATCGTCCTCATGCAGCAGATCAAAGCCGCGGCGGATCTTGTCCACATAGCCGTTCCAACGTCCGCCGAAGGCTTCCATGGTCTTGTCCGGTTCGCCGATGGCGAGATGCAGATCTCCAATGGCAAAAAGGGACATATTCCCTCCCTTCTCCGAATAAAGCGGGAATTTACGCAGAAACTACTCCCCGTAATCCAACAAGGGAGGATAAAAACATGAACGAAAAAACGAACTGCAAGATCGACTGCTGCGTAAAAGACTGCAAGTATCACACCGCGGCGGACCAGTGCACCGCTTCTCACATCAACGTTTCCAACGAGGACGCCCAGCGCAAGGCAGAGACGTTCTGCGCCACGTTTGAGAACCGCTGCAACTGCTGACCGGACGGGGCTTTCGCCCCGTACATATTTTTTTAATCCAGCGTGAAAGCGTTCTCCCAGTGGCGGATGTCGGGTTTTATCGTGTCCACCCCGTCCGGGGCGTATATTTCGATCACATCGAACCGCGGCTGCAGCTTCTGCGGATTCTTTTGCAGCCATTCCTCCGCAGCGGCGGCCAGTTTCTGCCGCTTGGCAAAGGTCACAAACTCACGCGCCTCGGCAAATGCGGCGTTTTTGCGCAGCTTCACCTCCGCAAAGATCACATATCGCCGGTCGGCGGCGATCACATCCAGCTCGCCGAGGCGGGTACGGTAATTCATGGCAAGAATGCGGCAGCCCTTTTTCCGCAGGTATTCCGCCGCGAGTGCCTCGCCGTAGCGGCCGAGCAGCATCGTGCCGCTCAATGCATCTTCCTCAAATACGTCGGGCGGTGGATCGGCGACGGGCCGTATTCACGAAGCGCGGCATAGTGCGCCGCCGTGCCGTAGCCCTTATGCCTGGCAAAGCCGTACTGGGGATAGAGTGCGTCCATATCATCCATATACCGGTCTCGCGTGACCTTGGCGAGCACCGAGGCCGCCGCGATCGAAGCGCACAGGCTGTCGCCCTTGACTACCTTGATCGCCGGGATGTCAAGCTCATTTTTATCATTTCCGTCCACAAGCGCGAGTACGGGCGCAGGCTCCATATCCGCAATGGCGCGGTTCATGGCGAGATACGTTGCGCCTTTAATGTTCAGCGCTTCGATCTCTTCGACCGTGGCAAATGCAATGCCGAACGCCACGGCGCTCTCGCAGATGATGTCGTAGAGCGCGTCGCGCTTTTTCGCCGTGAGCTTTTTTGAGTCGTTCAGTCCCGGGATCACGAGCCCCTCCGGCAGAAGGACCGCCGCAGCGCACACCGGCCCGGCCAGCGGGCCGCGCCCCGCCTCGTCCACACCGCAGAACGGCGTCTTGCCGTCCGCGAGAAAACGCTCGTAGGCATACATATCCATTTCGGGGTGTTCCATCGTCACGGCCTTTCCAGCGTCATGCGCCCGAGCTTGCCCTCGCGGAATTCATCGAGCAGGACGTGCGCCATGCGCTCGGTATTGACTTCGCCGCCGGAAATGAGAAAGCCGCGCTTTCTCGCCGCGGCTTCGAGCAGCTCGTAGCCGGGCGCTTCCGGGTCGGGCGTGAATTTATAGCGCGCCTCGATCGCGCCGGGGTAAAGCTCGCGCAGCCGCTCGAGCAGCCGGCTGGCGACAAGCTCCACGTCAAGGATGTTATCGTTGATCGCGCCCGTCCAGGCAAGCGAATACCCGACCTCGGGCGACTCAAACTTCGGCCAGAGGATGCCGGGCGTATCCAGCAGAAGGATGCCGCCGTTGAGCGTGATCCACTGCTTGCCGCGCGTAACACCGGGGCGGTCGCTCGTTTCGGCAGCCTTCCGCCCGGCAAGCCGGTTGATAAAGCTCGATTTTCCCACGTTTGGGACGCCGAGAACCATGAACCGGAGGGCCTTGCCCACCTGTCCCTTTGCCTCGGCGCGCTCGATCTTTTCCTTCAGAAGAGAGCGTGCCGCGGCGGGGAAGGCGTTTACGCCGCGCCCGCTTTTGCAGTCCATTTCCAGCGCGAGCGCCCCCTCGCCGGTCAACGCTTTTTTCCAGAGCGCCGTCGCGGCGGCGTCCGCCTGATCCGCGCGGTTGAGCACGATCAGCCGCGGCTTGCTGCCGACGATGCGCTCCACATCCGGGTTGCGGCTGGAATTGGGGATGCGCGCGTCGCGCAGCTCCACCACGGCATCCACAAGACGGAGGCTGTCCTCCATCATGCGGGTCGCCTTTTTCATATGACCGGGATACCAGTTGATCGTTTCGTTGGCCATCAGTCGATCACTCCTATGCGGCTCCAGTCACGGCTTTCTCCGTGCTGGGAATCGCCGCCCGGAACGAGCAGGAAAAACGCCCGCCCGATGACAAGGCGCTCATCCACACAGCCGATGCGGTCATCACGGCTGTCGGTAGAGCCGTTGCGGTTGTCGCCCATGACAAAGAGACATCCCTCCGGCACGGTGACGGAATCACCGAAATCGATGCGGCGGTGCGTCGGCTCAAGCGTATAGGGCTCATCCAGCGCCACGCCGTCCACATACACGATGCCGCCTTCAAAGTCGATCGTGACCGTTTCGCCCTCGGTGGCGATCACGCGCTTTACGATCGGCTCGCTGTTGAAGCTCTCCTTGCGCAGCACAATAATGTCGCCGCGCTTCGGCGTATAGAAAAGATTGGAGACGAGAATGCGGTCGCCGGGGTGCAGCGTGTTGAGCATGGAGGTGCCGACAACGCCGACCACGCGGACAAGAAACGTGAAAATCAGAACACAGGCAAACAGTGCCACCACGAGCGACTGGATCCAGTCAAACGTCTCGCCGCGGCGTTCTTTCAGTTTTCTCTTTTTGATCTCAGGCCAGGTTTCATTCATAAAGAGCACACTTCCGGTATTGTAATTACAGGCATTATACTACATAATGCAATTGTCAGCAATAGGGAAAAAGGACGCCTCGATGAGGCGTCCTTTTTCTATGCGGCCGGACTTCAGTTGATGAGGCCCTTGACCTTCGCAGCCTTGCCCACGCGGTCGCGCAGGTAGTACAGCTTCGCCCGACGGACTTTGCCGCGCCGGATGGTCTCCACGGAGACGATGCTGGGAGAATGCACGGGGAAAACCTTCTCGCAGCCGACGCCGTAGGAAATGCGGCGGACAGTGATGGTTTCGTTGATGCCGCCATGCTTTCTGGCAATGATGGTGCCTTCAAACACCTGGTTGCGCTCGCGGGAGCCTTCCTTGACGCGCAGAGTGACACGCACGGTATCGCCGACGTTCATCTGCGGAAGCTCCGGCTTCATGTAGTTCGCGGTGAGAGTTTTGATGAGATCCATGATGATCCTTCCTTTACATGAGACGTTCTTACCGCGTAAGCACTGCGGCAGCGGACCGCCTTGATATGCCGTGCCCAAGGCACGAGCCATAAGAGGATACCATATCCTGTCCGGTTTTGCAAGCATTTTTTCACAGCCTTTTCCAACCGGCTGCGCATATTTCACCCGAAATCCGGCAGAATAGGAAATGACTTCTTTACCGGAGGGAAAACCATGAAAAAAATACGAGAAATTCTGCTATTTTCGCTCTGCGTACTGCTGTTTTCCGGCTCGCTCACCGCGGCGGCAGCGGACGGCGCTCCCATCGCGGAGAATCTGGAGATCATGACCTACCGCGGCATATCCGTCGGTGGGCAGCTCAAAGCGTTTGATCCGGAGGGCGAAGAGGTACACTTCCGCATTACGACCGAGCCGAGAAAGGGCACGCTGACGCTTGAAGAAAACGGCGAATTTGTCTACACCCCCGCCGAAGGCAAGCGCGGGCGAGATTACTTCGGCTACTGTGCCTCGGATCCGAAAGGCAATGTTTCGCAGGAAGCTACCGTCGTCATCACGATCCGCAAGGCCGGGAAAGGCGCCGGCTATGCCGATACCGCCGGTCTCTCCTGCGAGTACGCCGCGTGCGTCCTCGCGGAAGAAGGACTCTTCACCGGCCGGTGCGTGTGCGGACAATATCTCTTTGAGCCGGAGGAGACGGTCTCCTGCGGCGAGTTTCTGTCGCTCTGCATGGAAACGGCAGGCATCGAGCCGGTGGAAACGACTGTTTCCGCGGAAAGCAGCGCCACCGCCGCCCCCGTGTGGATACAGCAGTATGTCGATGCCGCCGTGTCCGAGGGCTGCCCCGTGCCGACGTTTGGCGGAGCCTCCTTCGACGCGGACGCGCCGGTAACGCTCGGAGCCGCGGCGCAGACACTCTCCAAAGCGCTGCGCATCACGCCGCTCTCGTCCGCGAGCAGCGAAGAGAGCGCCGCGGCGCGCGCCATACAGGAGCTGGTGGCGTGCGGTCTTCTGCCGGTTGGAATGGATGCGGAAGCGCCGCTCACCCGAGGTCAGGCAGCGGAGCTTTTCCTAAAGGCGCTCGATCTTCTGGAACAGCGCGGCTGACAAAAAACCGGCAGCATTCAACTTCGGTTGGGTGCTGCCGGTTTTGGGTGTTCAAGGGTGGAAAATCGCTTTTTTCTTCGCAAAGACCGCCTTTGCGGCGCAAACTGTCTATTCATGACTGCTCAAATGGCTTTAACCAGAAAAAAGTTGCTCTTTGATGCAGCATAATCCGGAGAACCTCTTGACTTAAAAAGCAGGTAAAGTACATGGTGAATGTGTTATAATTGTTAAAACGATTAACGACAGCAGGTACATATAATGAAAAAAGACAGCAGAAAATACTACGCCGCCTATGAGGAACGCTACAAAACCGCCCATGCAAACGGTGTTAGTTGGTCAAGCGATGTAAATACGCCTATCGTGATGGAAGTGATTGACAGGTATAAAATCCGTCGGGAGCATAGACTCCTTGAGATCGGATGCGGGGAAGGCCGAGATTCCAGGACGGTCTTGGATCATGGTTTTCCGTTAATGGCAACGGACATTTCCGAAGAAGCCATTGCATATTGCAGGCAGCAGATGCCCCGGTACGAAAAACATTTCAGCGTTTTGGACTGCTTATCTGCCCGACTGGATGAAACGTTTGATTTTATCTTTGCCATAGCCGTCGTTCATATGCTGGTGCTTGACGAGGACAGAGACGGCTTTTATCGGTTTATCCGCAGCCACCTGACCGCAGAGGGAAAGGCTCTGATCTGCACCATGGGCGACGGAGAATTTGAAATGCAGAGCGACATTTCCACTGCATTTACCTTACAGGAGAGAAACCACGACTCCGGCAAAATGCTGGTCGCCGGAACATCGTGCAGGATGGTATCATGGAATACATTGGAAAATGAGTTAGCAAGAAACGGCCTGACCATCATTGAGAAAGGGATCACAAGCTCCCTTCCTGATTTTAACTGCCTGATGTATGCTGTCGTTAAAGCATAAGGGAGCGTATATACGAGGATTTGACAGTGAATAAAGAAGAATTATTGAAGCTCTCTCCCGGGGAGTTGACCGATTTGGGCATCTGCCCGACCTGTTTCAACCGAGAAAACGGCGGTGCGCTTTATGGCGACAACTCGGATAAAATGCTCTATGAGGATGAAGATATTGAATGCTTCTTTGTCGGCAATCCGAGAGCGGCCGGTCATATGTGCATTTCCACTATGGAACACTATCACGACATGAGCGAAGCTCCCGATCACATCAATGAGAAGATCATTCGATTTGCGAAGCGGTTCATGCAGATCCTTTGCGAGGTTTATGGGTGTGAGCGGGTCTACCTGTGCACCATGTGCGACGGTCTCAACAATCATTATCACATCCAGCTTATCCCCCGCTACCCGGACGAAAAGCGGGGCAGCCAAAACTTTGTAAAGCCCCGCAAAGCGTATATCCCGGATCACGCCAAATTGGAAAAAGTGCGAACGCGAATTCACGAATATACGCAAGAATGATTTTCAGAAACATACTTGCTGAAACGCTTACCGGCAGGGTCTCCCCTGCCGGTTTTCTGTATTTCAGTCTTTTCGCAGCCGTTCGGCCAGCGCTTCGTCGGCAGCGGTGATGATCGTACGGTAATCCGTGTAGATCACCCGCCCCGGCTTTGCGCCGGAGAGCTTTTTCACAAAGCGCACCTGCGTGCAGTCTACAGCGACCTTGCCGCCGGTTTTCGCCTGCGAATACGTTGCAGCGAGCGCCGCGGCCTGCCGGATCGTTTCCTCGTCCGCCTCGCCCTCCGCCTGCGACACGATCACATGGCTTCCGGGGAGCTTCTGCACATGCAGCCATAGATCGGTGCGGCGGGCAATATGGAGCGTGAGCTCGTCGTTCTGCACGTTGCCGCGGCCGACAAGGATCTCCGTGCCGCTGTCGGATACGAACCGCAGCGGCTTTCGCGCTGCGGGCTGCTTCTGCCGCTTGCTCTGCGTCTTCTCTTTGATATATCCGGCGTTCACCAGCTCGCGGCGGATGTCGGCGAGATCGCGGTCGCACTCGGCGCGGGAGAGCTCGTCGAGCACGCTCTCCAGATACGCCTCGTCCTCGCGCGCTCCGGCGATCAGCTCCGTGAGCATCCGGTTTGCGGTTTTCGCTTTGTTGTAGAGCTTATAATTGTAAGCGGCGTTCTGCTGCGGCGTTTTGCGCTCGTCCAGCGGCACGGTGACCGTCGGGCAGTCCGGCTCATAGTAATCCTGCGCCTCAAAGGAGCGCATGCCGCGCTTCAGGCGGTACATATTCGCCGTGATGAGATCACCCCGGCGGCGGTATTCCTCGCGTTTTTCCGTTTCGAGCAGTTCCTGCTCGCGCGCCGCGATCTTACGCAGGAGACGATCCCGTGCTGTTTTCGCCGTGCGCGTGAGATCGGCGCTGCGGCGGCGCAGATTTTCCTGCTGATCCTTTTTGCGATAAAACGTATCCAGAAGCTCGCTGAACGACGAAAACTCTGTCAGCTCGGCGCGGCTGCCGTACTGATACACCGTCTGGAACGTATAGTCCTTCGGCATGCCGTCAATGGAGATCATCACCGGTGTGAAGTCTCCGGTATCGATACGCATGCGCAGCGCGTCGAGTGTGGCGCCCAGGCCTTCCCAGCCGCCGAGCGATAGCTCGCGGCAGAGAAGCGGCGAGAGTCCGCCGAACGTATCGAGCAGCCACTTATCCGGCGGCTGCGTCCGGTCGGCGTGTGTGAGCAGCCGCTCGCACTCTTCCCTCTCCGTCCGGAAAAACGACGGTTTCTCCTGCTGCGGCGGCAGCGTGTAGAAAAGCCCCGGCAGCAGCGCGCGGCGATTCGGGTCCTCATAGTCCACACGGCGGATGCAGTCCAATATATGCCCGTCGCCGTCCAGCAGAAGGAGATTCAGCCCCTTGCCCATGAGTTCAAGCACAAGCGTTTTCTCCCCGCGGCAGTTCAGCTCGTCCACGGTATCCAGCCGCAGGATAAGCAGCCGCTCGCCGAGCGGCTGTTCCAGCGCCGTGATGCGCGCTCCGATCAGATATTTGCGCAGCAGCATGCAGAACATCGGCGGCTGCGGCGGGTTTTCCAGGGTCTGCTCCGTGAGAGAAATGCGGGCGCTGCCCGGCCGAACGGAGATCAGCACACGGCGGGTTCCCTGCTCGCGGGAATGCACGGACAGGATCAGCACGTCCTTTTCCGGCATGCTGATCCTGTCGATCTTTGCTCCCAGAAGGGAGTTTTCCAGCTCACGGCGCAGCGCCGTCAGCAGTATGGCGTCTAGAGGCATTGTTTTCCTCCAAAATGATAGCAAAGAGTTCTTCGATCCGCTCGTTTTGTCCGCGGAGATAGAGCCACCCGAACAGCGCCTCCAGCCCGGAGGCGGCGTGGTACTCGGCCTCCGTCGCGGCGCGGGGTGCGGCATGGCTGTGCGCGTTGCGCCCGCGGCGGTATACGGCCTCCTCCTCGCCCGTAAGATGTGGGCGGATCTTTTCCGCCGCGCGCGCCTGCGCCGGGGCGGATACATACCGGATGGTCTGCCGGTGCAGCTCACCGGCGGTCAGCTTACCGGAGCGGCAAACCTCCCGCCGGGCAAGGATCTCATACACGGCGTCGCCCATGTGGGCGAGCGCCAGCGCGCTCATGGCGCGCACTTCACCGTCCGAAAGGATCATAGACGTTCCTCCGCGGAGAAATCATCCTTCTGCTCCTCGATGAGCTGCTCCATCGGCGTGCGGCCGGACATGCTCATCTCCTGCCACTGCTCACGGGTGATGAGAAGCTGGCGAGGCTTGGAGCCTTCAAACGGCCCGACGATGCCGAGCTCTTCCATCTGGTCAACCAGACGTGCAGCGCGGGAATAGCCGAGCTTCAGCCGCCGCTGCAGCATGGAGACGGACGCCTGCTTCGTATCGAGGATAACGTCCACCGCCTGCGGCAGCAGCTCATCGCAGCCGCTGAACGGATTATCGTCGAGCGCGGCGGAATGCCCGTCCTCGTCTTTCTCCTCCGGTGCGTCCTTTCCGGCGGCGGCCTTTTCGATCTGGCGGAGGATCTCATCGTCGTACTCCGGCGTCGTCCCCTGCTTGATGAAGTCGATGACCTGCTCGCGCTCCTCGTCGGAGACGAAAGCGCCCTGCACACGAAGCGGCTTTCCGACGCCGAGCGGCGCATAGAGCATATCGCCCATGCCGATGAGCTTTTCCGCGCCCGGGTTATCGAGAATGATGCGCGATTCAAGTGCACTCGAAACGGCAAACGCGATGCGGCTCGGGATGTTGGCCTTCATAAGGCCGGTGATGACATCTGCGGACGGGCGCTGCGTGGCAATAATGAGGTGCATACCGGCAGCGCGGCCCATCTGGGCGATGCGGCAGATGCTCTCTTCCACCTCTTTGGCGGCAGTCATCATAAGGTCGGCCAGCTCGTCGATCACGATGACAACACTCGGTATCGTCGGCTCGCCGAGGCGGGTCTTGTAGGTATTGTAGCCCTTGAGATCGCGCACGCCGATCTCCGAGAAGAGGCGGTAGCGCTTCATCATTTCCACGACTGCCCACTGCAGCGAGCCCGCCGCTTTTTTCGGGTCTGTCACGACCGGGATGTACAGATGCGGGATACCGTTATAGATGCCGAGCTCGACCATTTTCGGGTCGATCATGATAAGGCGCACCTCGTCCGGCGTCGCCTTATAGAGCAGCGAGAGAATGAGGCTGTTCATGCACACGCTCTTGCCGCTGCCGGTCGTACCGGCGATGAGCATATGCGGGAGCTTGGCAATGTTGCCGACGATACAGTTGCCGCCGATGTCCTTGCCGATGGCAAAGCTGAGCTTGGAAGCGGCGTTCTGGAACGCGGGCGAATCGATGATGTCACGCAGGTAAACGGTGCTGACAACTTTGTTCGGCACTTCCACGCCGACCGTGGAGATCTTATCGGGGATCGGGGCAATGCGCACGCTGACAACGCCGAGCGAGAGCGCCAGATCGCCCGCAAGGTTTGTGAGCTTGCTGAGCTTCACGCCGGCTTCAAGCTCAAGATCGTAGCGCGTGACCGTTGGCCCGCGGGTGATCTCGGTCACCGAGGCGCCGATGCCGAAGCTGTGGAGCGTCGTTTCCAGCCGCTCGCGGTTGAGCGATACCTCCTCCCTGCCGTCGGACGTGATCCCGTCTCCGGCTTTGAGGAGCGTTACCGGCGGATACTGGTATTCCGGCATCTGCTCCGTCTCCTCGATCGTCTGCGCGATCTCGTCCGCGGCGGCATCCACATCCTCGCGGCGGAGCTTTTCGGGCTTTACAAACGGCACGGGCTCTCGGACGGACTCAATGCCGATCTCGGCAGAACCGTCCTCCAGCGAAAGATCCTCCGCCGGCGCCGTTTCCTCGATAAAGGGTTCCTCTTCGGCCGACACAGCGTTCTCGATGAACGGCTCTTCTTCGGCCGGAGCCGCGTTTTCGATGAACGGGTCTTCCTCGGTCGAACGGCGGTTCTTTGCGCGTTTTTCCTCGCCGCGGCGGATGCAGTCCGCTACCGCTGCCATATCCGGCTGTCCCTGATAGAGGATGCCCTGCGGCATATCCGGGATCGGTTCTTCGGGCAGAGGTTCGTCCTCGATGGGGATGTCGATCGCCGCTTTCTTCCGGCGGCGGGAGAAGATGCCGCCGGAGCTTCCCTCCTGCGGCTGTGCCGAAGCATTCGCCGGTTCCGGCACGGCAAAGATCTCCGGAGCGGGAAGCTCCTGTGCGCGCTCGCGCGGCGCACTGCGTTCCTTTTTCGCACGGGGCTTTTCCGGAACGGGCTCCGGCATCGGTTCATACTCCGCACGCGGGCGATTCTTCATATCCTCCACTCTCTCGCGGAGAGAGACCTTTCCCGCAACACAGATAACGCTGAAGAGCGCAATGATGAACACCGGCAGCGCGCCGTATACGCTCACGGCCCGCTCAAGGAAGATGGACAGCAATCCCGAAACGACGCCGCCGGTCTCCAGATTTATGCCGCCGTAGTACAGGCTGCGGATGGAAAGCCAGTCAAACCCGTAATCGGTCTTGCATACGAGCAGATGGACCGCCGCGCCAAAGAGCAGCGGGATGAAAGAAAGCGCCACAATCCGCCCGGCTACAGGGCGTCCGCGGTGGAAGCCGAGAATGGCCGCCGCCCAGAGGAAGCACAGCGGCACGACAAGAAAGCCCCAGCCGAAGAGTCCCTTGAAAACATACAGGCACAGCCAGTCGATCAGCCAGTAATCCCTTACGAAATAGCCGATCAGAGTAAAGAGGCCAAGGGCCAGACACACGACCGAACCGACCTCGCGGCGGATCGGCTTTCTGGCTTTTTTCTTCGCGGACGTATTCTTTTTTGTTCCGGACGCGGATCTTGATTGCGCCATATTGTTCTCCTCAGAAAAGCGAGGCAATAAGCGTGACTACGCCGACGCCCCACATGTAATAAGCGAAATTGCCGAACTTGCCCTTCTTGAGCAGCCGCTGCAGAAGGATGATGCTGAAATAGCCGACGACGATCGAAACGATCATGCCGATCAGATACGCAGGGAAATTGGACCACTCCACGCCCGCCTTGAACGCCTTGATGAGCGAAAGGAGATTCGCACCGAGCACGGCGGGAATGCTCATAAGCAGAGAGTATTTCATTGCAAACGGACGGGACTGCCCGGTAGCGATGCCGGCGGTGATGGTGCTGCCGGAGCGGGAAATGCCGGGGATGGTGGCGACAGCCTGCGCACAGCCGATCAGCAGCGCATCGCGGATGCGCATCGAGCGCTCGTTGCCGCGGCCCGGAATAATGCGGTCGGAAACATAGAGCAAACAGCCGTTGAGCAGGAACGCCGCGCCGATGAAGCCGGTCTTATAATAGAGCTGCTCCAGAGAATCGTGGAATGGAAGAATGATAAAAAGCGGCAGCGTGCCGAAAAAGAGCATCAGCAGCATCCGCGCGCCGGGGCGCTCCGTGCGCTGCTCCGGGAAGGTATCGTGTGACGAGCGGACAAGGCCGACGGTGTCGGATACGATGTAGACAATATCCTTCCAGTAAACGATCATAATGGAGATCAGTGTGCCGAAATGCAGCAGCACGTCGAAGAACATATGACCCTCTTCCGCAGTCTGCAGGTTGAAAACATTCTGGAGCACCGCGAGATGGCCGGAGCTGGAGATGGGCAGAAATTCCGCCACGCCCTGAACGAAGCCGAGAAATATCGCGTTAAGGATCGACAAAAGATTCTCCTCCTTTTGCGTGGATTGATTTCACGGTGCTGCCGCCGGACGGCAGCAGCAGAGAGTAGAGTATGATAGAAAAGTATATTCTTTAACAATTAATTTTACCACGATTTTCCCCTGTTTACAAGTGGGAACGATTTTTTTGAAAAAAGTGCTTTACAAATCCGAAATATGTGTTATAATCACATTCGCGCTGTGGGGGCGTAGCTCAGCTGGGAGAGCGTTCGGTTCGCATCCGAGAGGTCGAGAGTTCGAATCTCTTCGTCTCCACCATAAGTCCACCGTAATTTTGATGAAAATTACGGTGGACTTTTCTTATTTGAAAGTCTGCATTATGGTACTATGATTTCGACAAATCGGGATTTGTTGCTCCATACGCCCTTGACAATAGTCCTTACAATATACTATATTAATATTTACAAATACTATTTGCAAGTGGGGGACTTATGGAAAACAATCATTTTAACGTTGCGTGGGCGAAAAGCACTGCTCTATATACAAAAGCAGCTTCGGTACTTGGCGTCGGATACCCGGAAATGATGGTGCTGTATGCGCTGGAATCCATGGGAGAACTGACGCAAAAGCAGATCGCAGAGAATTTCGGTATGCAAAAACAGACGGTTCATACGGTCGTGAGCGCACTTCAAAAGAAGGGCTATTTACTGTTGGAGGCCAGCGAGGGCGATAAACGTGAGAAGCGGATCGTCTTGACTGAAAGCGGACAGGTATACGCCCACAGAATGATTGCGCCTTTACGAAAAGCCGAGGAGAAGGTTTATAGAACAATCGGGAACGAACGGCTCCAAGCCATGTGTGAAATTCTTGACCTTTTCAATCTTCTCTTTGAAAGAGAGCTGAGCGGAGGTCTGGGCAGTGAATAACAAGCGGACTTTCTTTCAGTATGTGATTCCGTCCGTGTTATCCTTTGCGCTTTCCGGGGTGTATGCCATCGTTGACGGTTTCTTTGTAGGCAACTCAATCGGGGATGCCGGACTTTCCGCAATCAACATTGCATATCCCATCACGGCGGTCCTGCAATCCGTAGGGACAGGAATCGGAATGGGTGGTTCAGTCAAATACTCCATTCTGAAAGCAGCAGGAAATGAGAAAAAAGCACGGGAGTTCGTTGCCGGTGCAACATGGCTGATGCTTCTTTTCAGCGCTGTCCTGACTGTCACCGTTTTCTTCACTTCAGAGAAAATCCTTTCTGCCCTTGGTGCATCGGGCGAGTTGCTTACTCTGGGAAATGAGTATATCAAGGTAATTGCCCTTGGAGCGATTTTACAGGTGTTCGGCACCGGACTGGTTCCGTTTATGCGTAATTACGGCGGTTCTTTGTGGGCAATGATCGCTATGATCTGCGGCTTTGCTACCAATGTTGCTCTTGACTATACTTTTGTGTGGGTTCTTAGACGGGGCATGTACGGTGCGGCATTGGCGACCATTATTGGGCAGGGAGTTACCATGGCGGTTGCACTCGTGTATTGCGCCATCAAAAAGAACCTCACTCTGAAAATCGCACCTGTTGATACCCCGAAAACGGCATTTCAGATATTAAAAATCGGACTTGCTCCATTTGGCTTGACCCTTGCCCCAAATATCTCTCTTGTGATCATCAACCGATTTTCGGTTTCTTATGGCGGACAGGCGGCTATCGCCACCTATGCCTGTATCTCCTATATCATCTGCATTGTTTATCTTCTTTTGCAGGGTGTCGGTGATGGTAGCCAGCCGCTCATGAGTCAGTTCTACGGAGCAGGCGAAGAAAAATCGCTCAAACAAACCAAAACGCTGGCGTATGAATTTTCCATGGTTTTGGCGGTAATCAGTGCGATTCTCATTTACCTGCTCCGTGGAAAGATTGGACTACTGTTCGGTTCATCTGCCGAGGTAAACGCAGGGGTCATAAAGGTCATGCCGATCTTCCTTGTGTCGGTTCCGTTTGACGCCATCACACGAGCTGTCTCTTATACACATCTCCGAGCCCACGAGACTCTACGCTA
>OJPP01000266.1_pt1 | contig 16790 bp, 10 predicted proteins | sample 1598521 | NCBI WGS metagenome assembly OJPP01 (sample SAMN03922490, study PRJEB24848) | human gut metagenome | isolation source: stool sample | host: Homo sapiens | place: Germany | collected 2011-05 | reverse complement strand
GCCCCAGACCGGTAAGATGGGCGACGGCTGGGCCTATACCTACGGGGCGCACCGAATCCGGGGCTTCAAGCAGACCCATCAGCCCTCGCCGTGGATCAACGACTACGGCCAGTTCGCGCTGATGCCCGTGCGCGGGAATGATAAGCTGGACGAAGAGTCCCGCGCGAGCTGGTATTCGCACCAAGCCGAGGTGGCGAAGCCTTACTATTACAAGGTCTATCTGGCCGACCACGACATCCGCGCCGAGATCGCCCCGACCGAACGTGCCGCGATGATGCGCTTCACCTTTCCCGAAAGCGACGAGTCGGGCGTTGTGATCGACGCCTTCGACCGCGGTTCGCAGATCGGCATGCTCGACGCCCGCACGATCGTGGGTTACACCACGCGCAACAGCGGGGGTGTTCCTGATAATTTCCGAAATTACTTCGTCGTGCGTTTCGATACGCCGTTCACCGCCGTCGAACTGACCGACGCCCCCGGCGAGTACGAACCCGGCAGCAGCTTGCTCTATCCTGACGGCAGCAAGTCGGTGACGGGCGGACACGCCGTGGCGAAGGTGCACTTCCCGACCCGCCGCGGCCAGCAGGTCTGCGCCAGCGTGGCTTCGTCGTTCATCTCGCCCGAACAGGCCGTTCAGAATCTCAGGGAGCTGGGGGCCGACGACTTCGAGACCGTCAAGTCCAAGGCGCAGGAGCGCTGGGACGAAGTGCTGGGCCGCATCGAGGTCGAGGGCGGCGCCGAAGAGCAGATGCGCACCTTCTATTCGTGCCTGTACCGTTCGGTGCTTTTCCCGCGTAAATTCTATGAAGTGACCGCTTCGGGCGAAATCATGCACTACAGCCCCTACAACGGCGAAGTGCTGCCCGGCTACATGTATACCGACACCGGGTTCTGGGATACGTTCCGCAGTCTGTTCCCGCTGCTCAATCTGGTCTATCCTTCGGTGAACGCCGAAATCCAGCAGGGACTGGCCAACACGGCCCGCGAAAGCGGCTTCCTGCCCGAATGGGCCTCGCCGGGCCACCGCGGCTGCATGGTGGGCAACAACTCCGCATCGGTGGTGGCCGACGCGCTCCTCAAGGGCGTCACGCCCGAAAAGGAGTGGCAGACGCTCTACGAGGCCATGATGCACGCGCGCACGAACGTCCACCCCGGCGTCTCCTCGACCGGACGTCTGGGGCACGAGTATTACAACCGGCTGGGATACATTCCCTACGACGTGAAGATCAACGAGAATGTCGCCCGCACGCTCGAATACGCCTACGACGACTGGTGTATCGCGCAGGTGGCCCGCAAACTGGGTAAGACGGAGGATGCCGCGGCGCTTGAGGAGGCTTCGCGCAACTACCGCAACGTATTCGACAAGACGACCAAGCTGATGCGCGGCCGCAACGAGAACGGGGAGTTCCAGTCGCCGTTCAGCCCCTACAAGTGGGGCGACGCCTTCACCGAGGGCAACGCATGGCACTACACATGGTCGGTGTTCCACGATGTGCAGGGACTTGCCGAGCTGATGGGCGGCCGGGAAGGATTCGCCGAAATGCTCGACTCGGTGTTCGTCGTGCCGCCGATCTACGACGACAGCTATTACGGGACCCGCATTCACGAGATCACCGAGATGCAGGTGGCCGACATGGGCAACTACGCCCACGGCAACCAGCCTGCGCAGCATATGATCTACCTGTACAACTATGCGGGCCAGCCGTGGAAGGCGCAGTACTGGACGCGCGAGGTGATGGACCGTCTCTATTCGTCCAAGCCCGACGGCTACTGCGGCGACGAGGACAACGGCCAGACCTCCGCGTGGTATGTCTTCTCGGCCATGGGATTCTATCCCGTATGTCCGGCTTCGGACCAGTACGTCATAGGGTCGCCCCTGTTTCGCAAGGCGACCGTGAAACTGGAGAACGGAAAGAAGATCGTGATCGAGGCTCCGGACAACGCTCCCGAAAACCGCTATATCGGAACCATGAAGCTCGACGGGAAGCGATACGACCGCAACTTCATCCGCTGGTCGGACCTCGTAAAAGGCGCGAAAATAGACTTCGCGATGCAGCCCGATCCGGCGTACAAACGGGGTGTCGGCCCGCAGGACGCGCCCTATTCGCTCAGCCGTGAAGAATGTCGATAATTTGTCAATAGAATCTGACTTTCGGTTTTGAAAATTGGCCGGAAAATACTACTTTTGTAGCGTTGTTTTTACAATTGTTAGGTTAATCCGGACATATCTCATGACCTCCACAGGCAAAATCGATCAACGCGAACGAAAGAAACAGCAGGGCCAAGCCGCTGCATTCTATTCGTCGTGCCGACAGCAGGGTCAGAGCGCGCAGTCGCAGGGGCAGCAAATGTCCTGCAGCGGGATGCGCGGATAGATACCAGACCGCCATGACATGCGATGTCGTGGCGGTCTGCTTTTTTGAAAAAACTTAAAACCAAAGGATATGAAGGTCGGTGTGATTATGGGCTCGGTGAGCGATTACGAGGTGATGGCCGACGCCGTCGCCACGCTCGAACAATTCGGTGTCGATTTCGAAAAGCGCGTCGTAAGCGCCCACCGGACGCCCGATCTGTTGTGCGAGTATGCCAAGACGGCCAAGGCGCGCGGTATCGGCGTGATCATCGCCGGTGCGGGCGGCGCGGCGCATCTGCCCGGCATGGTGGCTTCGATGACGACGCTGCCCGTGGTGGGCGTTCCGGTCAAGTCGCGCGCCCTGAACGGGCTGGACTCGCTGTTGTCGATCGTGCAGATGCCCGCGGGCGTTCCCGTGGCCACCACGGCGATCAACGGTTCGAAGAATGCGGCGCTGATCGCCGTCTCGATTCTCGCTTTGCAGGATGCGGAACTCGCGGCCCGGCTCGAAGCGTTCCGCGCCAAACAGACCGCCGACGTACTTAAAGCGGAACTTTAGATGAAGACGATCGGCATCATAGGCGGCGGCCAGCTGGGGCTGATGATTATCGAACAGGCGCACCTGCTCGGTGCGCGCACGGTGTGTCTCGATCCTGCGGCGGACGCTCCGGCCTTTGCGCTCAGTGACGAGCGGATCGTGGCGGCGTATGACGACCCCGCGGCGCTGGAGGAGCTTTGCCGCCGCAGCGACGCGGTGACCTACGAGTTCGAGAACGTGCCGGGCAGCGTGCTGATTCCGCTTGAGAAGAGATACAACATCCCGCAGGGCTTCCGTCCGTTGTACGATTCGCAGGACCGCCTGCGCGAGAAGGACAACGCCCGTGCCGGCGGGCTGGCGACGCCCGAATACGCCGCCGCGGACGACGAAGCGTCGCTGCGTGCCGCCGTGGCGAAGATCGGCCTGCCCGCCGTGCTGAAGACCCGGACGCTGGGGTACGACGGTCACGGACAGCTGGTGCTGAAGACCGAGGCCGACATCGAGAAGGCTTTGCCGATGCTCGCCGTGCCCTGTATTCTGGAGCAGTTCGTGCCCTTCGATTTCGAAGCCAGCGTCGTGCTGGTCTCCGACGGCAGCCATGTCGTCACCTTTCCGATCGGTCGCAACATCCACCGCGACGGCATCCTCGATTTGTGCTTCGTGCCCGCGGAGGAGATGGACGACGAGCTGCGCGGACGGATGATCGCCGCCGGCGAGCGGTTTATGCTGACGTGCGGTTACCGGGGAATTCTGGCGATCGAGTTTTTCGTGAAGGGCCGCGAATTCTTCTTCAACGAAATGGCGCCGCGCCCCCACAATTCGGGACACTATACGATCGAAGGCTGTACGACCAACCAGTTCCGCGAGTTGGTGCGCTTCCTTTTGGGAGAGCCGCTGCAGGAGCCGCGGCTGGTGGCGCCGACCGTGATGAAGAATATCTTGGGACAGGACCTCGAAGCGGCCGAAGCGATCGCCGCCGAAAACCGTCCGGGCGTGCATGTCCGTCTCTACGGCAAGACCGAGAGCCGGCCGAAGCGCAAGATGGGACACATTACCTTCGTGGGCATGACTCCGGCGGAATACGGGGCCGTCTGGGCCGACCGGTTTGTGAAATAGCGGGGCCGGTCCCGCATGCGTCGCCGCAGGCGGACGGGAGGAGTTTCCGGAAGCGGCGGCGAGGACGAAGACCGGCGGAACGGTCGGTAAGGACCGCAGAAACGAATGAAGAATATTAAACGATATAGGATGAAAAACTACCGGATTTTTGTTGAAAAACATCCCCGTTTCCGGGTCGAGGCCGAAAGCCTGCGCCGGGAACTGAACGCCAACCTGAACCTCGATATCCGCGAACTGCGGCTGCTGAACGTTTACGATCTGTTCGGCTTTTCGGAGGAATTGCTCGAAAAGACCCGCTACAGCGTCTTCGGCGAAGTGGTGACCGACAGCGTGACCGATGCGTGCGACCTTGCGGGGCAGAAGTATATCGCCGTGGAGTATCTTCCCGGCCAGTTCGACCAGCGCGCCGCGTCGGCCGTGGACTGCGTTCGGCTGATCGACCCGTCGGCCGAGGTGCGCATCCGTTCGTCGAAGCTGCTGCTGTTCGACGGCGCGGTGACCGACGAGGAGATCGCGCGGATCAAACGCTACTATATCAATGCCGTCGAGTCGCGTGAAAAGGACCTGAGCGTACTCAGCGACATGGAGCAGGCCGAGGTGAAGCCCGTCGCCGTGCTCGAAGGCTTCACGAAGATGACCGACGCCGAGCTGGCGCCCTACTGCGCGCAGTACGGACTGGCGATGAACGCCGACGATCTGCGCGAGGTGGTGAAGTATTTCCGCGCCGAGGGCCGCGATCCCTATGAAACCGAACTGCGCATCCTCGATACCTATTGGAGCGACCATTGCCGCCATACGACCTTCACGACCGAGCTGGAGGGAATTACGGTCGAGGAGTCGTTCGTCAAGGACGAAATCGAAGATTCGCTGGCCCTCTACCTGCGCATCCGGCGTGAGCTGGGCCGCGAACACAAGAGCATCTGCCTGATGGACATGGCCACGATCGGCGCCCGCTACCTGCGCAAGAAGGGGCTGCTGGACGATATGGAGGTGAGCGACGAAAACAACGCCTGCTCGGTCTATGTCGATGTCGACGTGGACGGCCGGACCGAGAAGTGGCTGCTGCAGTTCAAGAACGAAACCCACAACCATCCGACCGAGATCGAGCCGTTCGGCGGCGCTTCGACCTGTCTGGGCGGCGCTATCCGCGACCCGCTGTCAGGCCGCAGCTACGTCTATCAGGCGATGCGCGTGACGGGGGCGGGCGACATCTACCAGAAGGTGGGCGACACGCTCGAAGGCAAACTCCCGCAGAGCGTGATTTCGAAAAAGGCCGCGGCCGGTTATTCGAGCTACGGCAACCAGATCGGTCTGGCCACGACCCACGTACGCGAGGTGTACCACGACGGCTATGTGGCCAAGCGTCTCGAAGTGGGCGCCGTGGTGGGCGCCGTGAAGGCGGAGAACGTCCGCCGCGAGAAACCCGCTCCGGGCGACAAGATCATCATGCTGGGCGGCCGTACGGGCCGCGACGGCATCGGCGGAGCTACCGGATCGTCGAAAGAGCACAACACCAAGTCGCTGGAGACCTGCGGCAGCGAGGTGCAGAAGGGCAACGCTCCTGAGGAGCGCAAGCTCGAACGTCTGTTCCGCCGTCCGGAGGTGACGCGGCTCATCAAGAAATCGAACGACTTCGGCGCGGGCGGCGTCAGCGTCGCCATCGGCGAGCTGGCCGACGGGCTGGACATCTACCTCGACCGCGTGAAGACCAAGTACAGCGGCCTGAACTCCACGGAGCTGGCCATCAGCGAGTCGCAGGAACGCATGGCGGTAGTCGTCGAAGCGAAGGACGTCGAGACGTTCATGCGCTACTGTCTCGAAGAGAATATCGAAGCCGTCGAGGTGGCCGACGTGACCGACACGGCCCGTATGCGGATGTTCAACAAGGATCGCAAGGTCATGGACCTCTCGCGCGAATTCATCGACAGCGCAGGCGCCCGGCATTATGCCGAAGCGAAGGTCGGCGAGGTGGAAAACCGCAATCCGTTCGTACGTGAAATCGCCGGCGATACGCTTGCCGCGCGTTTCGAGAATAACCTCAGGGACAACAACGTCGTTTCGCAGCGGGGGCTTGTCGAAATGTTCGACTCGACGATCGGCGCCTCGACCGTACTGATGCCCTTCGGCGGCCGTACGCAGGGCAGCGAGACGCAGGTCTCGGTGCAGAAGCTTCCGACCGACGGCTACACCGACACGGCCAGCATCATGGCCTTCGGTTACAATCCCTTCATCGCTTCGTGGAGCCCCTATCACGGCGCGGCCTATGCCGTGGTGGAAGCCGCGGCGAAGGTCGTGGCGGCGGGTGCGCGCTACGACAGGATGCGTTACTCGTATCAGGAGTATTTCGAGCGCATGACCAAGAATCCCGAATCGTGGGGCAAGCCTCTCGGCGCACTGCTCGGCGCGCTGAAGATGCAGGTCGAGCTGGGACTTCCGTCGATCGGCGGCAAGGACTCGATGAGCGGCACGTTCCAGCATATCAACGTTCCGCCGATGCTGATGGCTTTCGGCATCACGACGGTCGATGCCGGAACGGTCATCTCGACCGACTTCAAAAAGGCCGGCAGCCGCATCTACCTCGTGCGCCATACCCCGAAGGAGAATTACATGCCCGACACGGCGCAGCTGAAGGCCAACTTCGGTTTCGTGAGCGGGCAGATCGAGAGCGGGAAGATACTTTCGGCGTGGTCCGTCGGATTCGGCGGCGTGGCCGAGGGCCTTGCGAAGATGGCTTTCGGCAACCGGATCGGCGCCGAGGTGACGACGGATGAAAGCAGGCTTTACGAATACGCCTACGGTTCGATTCTCGTGGAGAGCGACGGCGAGCTGGACTTCCCGGCGGCCGAACTGCTGGGTGAGACCGTCGCCGACGAAGCCCTGACCGTGAACGGCGTACGGATGCCGCTCGACGGGTTGTACGAAGCCAATACCGTGAAATTCACGACGGTTTACCCCGACAAGGGCGAGAACCGTGCCGACGTGATGAGCGCCGAACCCGAACGCCGCACCTTTGTCTATGAGGGCGAAGCCGTCGAGCGTCCGGTGGCCTACCTGCCCGTATTCCCCGGCACGAACTGCGATTACGATACGGCCAAGGCGTTCCGCAACGCGGGAGCCGAGGTGACGACCAGCGTATTGTGCAATCTGGGCGGCGACGACATCCTGCGCTCGATCGCCCAGATGAAGGAGCATATCCGCCGCGCCCATATTTTCGTGCTTTGCGGCGGCTTCTCGTCGGGCGACGAGCCGGACGGCAGCGCGAAGTTTATCGTGAACGTACTTAACAACAAGGATATACGCGAAGAAATTCACGCATTGCTTGACCGCGGCGGCCTTATCCTCGGCATCTGCAACGGTTTCCAGGCGCTGGTCAAGTCGGGACTGCTGCCGTACGGCCGTCTGGGCATGGTGACGAAGGATTCCCCGACGCTGTTCCGCAACGACGTCAACCGGCATATCTCGCAGATCGTCTCGACGCGCGTCTCGACGCTCAACTCTCCGTGGCTCGCGGGCTTCGAACTGGGCGAGGTGCACTCGATCGCCGTCAGCCACGGAGAGGGCAAGTTCGTCGTCAGCGAGGAGCTGGCCAAGGAGCTTTTCGCCAACGGGCAGGTGGCCTTCCAGTACGTCGATGCCGAAGGCCGCGTGACGGCCGAGGCGCCCTACAACCCCAACGGCTCGTCGTACGCCATCGAAGGCATCGTATCGCGCGACGGCCGGATTCTGGGCAAGATGGGCCATACGGAGCGTTACGGGAAGAACCTTTTCAAGAATATCGCCGGCAACAAGGAGCAGGCGCTGTTCCGCAATGCCGTCGAGTATTTCCGCAAATCGAAATAGTGTAAACCGAAACCATATGCCTATGAAGACCTCTTTTTATCGTTTTGCGGCGCTCCTGCTTTTTGCGGCGGCGCTGACCGCAGGATGCGGCGAGCGGACGGACGACATGCGTCTGCTCTATTGGAATATTCAGAACGGCATGTGGTCGGACCAGAGCAACGGCTACGACAATTTCGTGGCGTGGGTCAAAGGCTACGATCCCGACGTATGCGTGTGGTGCGAGGCCCAGTCGATCTATAAGTCGGGTACGGCGGAGAGGATGGATTCCGTCGATCGCTACCTGACGGCGAACTGGGGCGAACTGGCGGCCCGTTACGGTCATAAATATTGGTATGTGGGCGGCCACCGCGACAATTTCCCGCAGGTCGTTACGTCGAAGTATCTGATCGAGAACGTGCGGCGAATCGTCGGCCAAGCTCCCGACAGCATCGTTTCGCACGGCGCGGGCTGGGCCCGGATCGTGAAGAACGGCAGGCCGGTCAATATCGTGACGCTCCATACGTGGCCGCAGGCGTATGCCTTTCAGGCCGTGGACCGCGACGCCAGCAGGGCCGAACACGGCGGTGACCGCTACCGGCGCATGGAGATCGAGTATATCTGCTCGCATACGATCGCTACGCAGTCCGACGCCGGACAGCAGTTGTGGATGATGATGGGCGACTTCAATTCGCGCTCGCGCCTCGACAACCGGGTTTACAACTATCCCGACGACGATACGCGCCTGCTGGTGCATGATTATATCGCGGAGCATACGCCCTATGTCGACGTGATCGCAGAGAAGCATCCCGGCGAATTCCACACCACGACGCACGGGCAGAGCCGCATCGATTTCGTCTACTGCACGCAGCCGCTCTGCGAGCGGATCACCCGTGCCGAGGTGATCGTGGATGACTTCACCGAGCCGGTGCGCGATCCGGGCAAGCTGTCGAACTTTTACCACCCTTCGGACCACCGTCCGATTCTGGTGGACTTTGATATGAAATAGAACGAATCAACAAATAAACTTAAAAAACACAAACATCATGAAACAGCTCGAAATGCTCTACGAGGGCAAGGCAAAACAGGTTTTCCGCACCGACGATCCCGAAAAGATCATCATTCACTACAAGGATGCGGCGACGGCTTTCAACAACATCAAGAAGGCTACGATCGAGAACAAGGGCGTGCTGAACAACGCCATCTCGACCCTGATTTTCAAAGAGCTTCAGAAGGCGGGCATCAAGACGCACTACATCGAGACGATCAACGACCGCGACCAGATCTGCCGCAAGGTGACGATCATTCCGCTGGAGGTGATCGTGCGCAACATCATCGCAGGCTCGATGGCCCAGCGTCTGGGCATCGAGGAGGGCACGCAGCCGTCGAACACCATTTACGACATCTGCTACAAGAAGGACGAACTGGGCGACCCGCTGATCAACGACCACCACGCCGTAGCGCTGGGCGCCGTGACCTACGACGAGCTGGATCTGATTTACGCCATGACTTCGCGCATCAACGAAGTGCTGCGGAACATGTTCGCCAAGATGAACATCAACCTCGTGGACTTCAAGATCGAGTTCGGCCGCACGTCGGACGGCGAGATCGTCCTCGCCGACGAGGTGTCGCCCGACACCTGCCGTCTGTGGGACATGTCCACCAACGAGAAACTCGATAAGGACCGTTTCCGCCGCGATCTGGGCAAGGTGCGCGAGGCTTACGAGGAGATTCTTGCCCGTCTGCAGAAAATCGTGGAGTAATGGCGATGCGGCAGATTAGCGACCGGGAGTTGCATGAGGAGTGCGGTGTGTTCGGCGTCTTCGGGGTGCCCGACGCTGCATCGCTGAGCTATTACGGCCTGCATGCGCTGCAGCACCGCGGACAGGAGGGCGCGGGTATCGTGGCCGTCGACGAAGGGGGAACTTTCCGCCGCATCAAGGGCAGCGGACTGGTGACCGAGGTGTTCGACGAGGCGAAACTGGCGACGCTCAAGGGAAATACGGCCATCGGCCATGTGCGCTATACGACCGCCGGAGGCGGCGGCATCGAGAATGTGCAGCCGTTTCTGTTCCGTCACAACACGGGCGATTTCGCGCTGGCCCACAACGGCAACATCGTCAATTCGGCCCTGTTGCGCGAGTATCTGGAGAACAAGGGCAGCCTGTTCCAGTCCACGTCGGACAGCGAGATTCTGGCCCACCTGATCAAGAAGGAGACCCGCTACCACGACCGGCCGCGCATCTTTTCGATCATCGATGCGCTGAACATGCTGGAGGGGGCGTTCGCGTTCCTGATCATGACCGCCAACCGCATTTACGCCTGCCGGGACAAATACGGCCTGCGTCCGCTGGCCATCGGCCGGCTGGGCGACGGCTATGTCGTGTCGAGCGAAACCTGCGCGTTCGACGTGCTGGGTGCCGAGTTCGTGCGCGACGTCGAGCCGGGCGAGATCGTGACGATCGACAGGCAGGGTATCCGCAGCCGCGACTACTCGATGTACAAGCGCTGCGAGATGTGCTCGATGGAGTATATCTACTTCGCCCGTCCGGACAGCGACATCGACGGCTGCAACGTCCACGCCTACCGCAAGGAGTCGGGGCGTCTGCTCTTCAAGGAGTCGCCGGCCGATGCGGATATCGTGGTCGGCGTTCCCGATTCGAGCCTCAGCGCGGCGATGGGCTACGCCGAAGCGAGCGGCCTGCCGTACGAAATGGGACTCATCAAGAACAAGTATATCGGCCGTACGTTTATCCAGCCTTCGCAGGAGCTGCGCGAGAAGGGTGTGCGGATGAAGCTTTCGGCCGTGCGCAGCATCGTCAAGGGCAAGCGCGTCGTGCTGGTGGACGACTCGATCGTGCGCGGCACCACTTCGCGCCGCATCGTCACGATGCTCAAGGAGGCCGGGGCGACCGAGGTGCATGTGCGCATCGCCAGTCCGCAGATGACCCATCCGTGTTTTTACGGCGTGGACACTTCGACGCGCGACGAGCTGATTTCGGCCCGCAAGGACCTCGAAGGCGTACGCGAGGAGATTTGCGCCGATTCGCTGGCGTTTCTGACGCCCGGCGCGCTGCTCAAGGCCGGCAACCGCAAGGAGCTTTGCATGGCCTGCTTCACGGGCGAGTACCCCACGGCGCTGTACCAGTCGGTCGATGAGGCGAACAAAGATGTAAAATGTTAAGTAAACCATTCAAGTAGACTATAATGGCACAGAGTTATGAGAAGGCCGGCGTAAACCTCGAAGCCGGATACGAAGTGGTGCGGCGCATCAAGAAGCACGTCGCGTCGACCTCGCGTTTGGGCGTGATGGGCAATATCGGCGCCTTCGGCGGCATGTTCGACCTTTCGGCGCTGAACGTGAAGGAGCCGGTGCTGGTGAGCGGCACCGACGGCGTGGGCACCAAGCTCAAGCTGGCGTTCGAGATGGACAAGCACGACACGATCGGCGTCGATGCCGTGGCCATGTGCGTGAACGACGTGCTGGCGCAGGGCGCGGAACCGCTGGTGTTCCTCGATTACGTGGCCGTGGGCCACAACGAGCCGAAGAAGATCGAAGCCATCGTCAGCGGCGTGGCCGAAGGCTGCCGTCAGGCCGGCTGCGCGCTGGTGGGCGGCGAGACGGCCGAGATGCCGGGCATGTATGCGCAGGGCGAGTATGACATCGCGGGCTTTACGGTCGGCGTGGTCGAGAAGTCGAAACTGATCGACGGCTCGAAGGTCAAGGCGGGCGACGTGCTGGTCGGCATCGCGTCGAGCGGCGTGCACTCCAACGGTTTCAGCCTTGTGCGCAAGATCGTCGCCGACAACTGCTTCGACCTGCACGAGGTATATCCCGAACTGTCGAACAAACTGCTGGGCGAGGTGCTGCTGACTCCGACCAAAATCTATGTCAAGCAGGTGTTGGAGGTGATCCGCAACTGCGACGTACACGGCATCAGCCACATCACGGGCGGCGGATTCGACGAGAATATTCCCCGCATCCTGCACGACGGGCAGGGACTCGAAATCGATGAGGGCGCATGGGAGATTCTGCCCGTGTTCCGCTTCCTCGAAAAGTACGGCAAGGTGGCGCACCGCGAGATGTTCAACATCTTCAACATGGGTATCGGCATGGTCATCGCCCTCGATGCGTCGGAGGCGGACAAGGCCATCGGCATCCTGACCGCGCAGGGCGAAAAGGCCTCGGTGATAGGACGTGTAACCGACGCCGAAGGTGTCGTAATCCGCTAAGGCCGTGCGACGCCTCGCAGTCTTCGCCAGCGGCAGCGGCACCAACTTCGAAGCCATCGTCTCGGCCTGCGAGCAGGGCGTGACCGGGGGCGAGGTGGTGCTCATGGTTTGCGACAAACCCGGAGCGCGGGTTGTCGAACGCGCTGCCGCGCACGGTGTCGAAACGTTTGTCTTCGCGCCGAAGGAGTACGCTTCGAAGGCCGATTACGAACGTGAAATCGTGCGGCTGCTCGATGCCGCGGGCGTGGAACTGGTTTGTCTGGCGGGGTATATGCGCATCGTCGGTGACGTGTTGCTGGAGGCTTACGGAGGACGGATCGTCAATATCCATCCCTCGCTGCTGCCGGCGTTCCGCGGAGCGCATGCCATCGAACAGGCGATGGAATACGGCGTCAAGGTGTTCGGGGTGACGATCCACTATGTCGATGCGTCGCTCGACGGCGGACGGATCATCGCCCAGCGGGCCTTCGAGTACGACGGTGATGACATCGAAGAGCTGGAAGCCCGGATTCATGCGGTGGAATATCCGCTTTACGTAGAAACGATAAAAAAACTGCTCGATCCATGAGTGTCGCATTCAATACGCTCGAATCGCTCGTCGACCGGCAGGCCGTCGCCTTTATCGGCTCGGTCGATGCCGAGGGTTTCCCCAATATGAAGGCCATGCTCGCACCGCGCGTACGGGAGGGGCTTGAGGTCTTCTACTTTACGACCAACACCTCGTCGATGCGTGCGGCGCAATACCGCCGCAATCCCAAGGCGGCCGTCTATTTCTGCGACGGGGCTTCTTTCGAGGGGCTGATGCTCCGCGGGACGATGGAGGTGCTGGAGGACGCTGCCAGCCGGCGGCTGATCTGGCGCGAGGGCGATACGGAGTATTATCCGCAGAGCGTGGACGATCCGGACTACAGCGTACTGCGGTTTACGGCCGTGGAAGGCAGGTATTACAGTAATTTTCATTCGGAAAATATCGAAATAAAATAGTAACAGATGAGAGCATTGATAAGTGTCAGCGACAAAACGGGTGTCGTTGATTTCGCCAAGGGCCTGCGTGCCTTGGGCTGGGAGGTGATCGCCACGGGCGGCACGATGAAACTGCTGGCCGACAGCGGTGTCGAGGTTATCAACATCAGCGACGTGACGGGATTTCCCGAAATCTGCGACGGCCGCGTCAAGACCCTGCACCCCAACGTGCACGGCGGCCTGCTGGCCCGCCGCGACGATCCCGAACACCTGAAAGCGCTGAAGGAGAACAAGATCGAGTTTATCGACATGGTCTGCGTGAACCTCTATCCGTTCCGGGAGACGATCTCGAAGCCCGACGTGAAGATGGAGGACGCCATCGAGAATATCGATATCGGCGGTCCCTCGATGCTGCGTTCGGCGGCCAAGAACTGGGCCGACGTGACGGTGGTCTGCGACCCTGCGGACTATGCGCAGATTCTCGACGAAATCCGCGCCGGCGGCAATACCGAGAAGGTTACGCGCCTGAAGCTTTCGGCCAAGGCCTATACCCATACCGCCGAGTACGATTCGATGATCGCGACCTACATGCGTGCGCAGGCCGGACTCAATGAGAAGCTGTTTCTCGAATTCGACCTCGTGCAGTCGCTGCGTTACGGCGAGAACCCGCACCAGTCGGCCCGATTCTACCGCGAGGAGAAAAAGGTTCCCTATTCGCTGGCTTTTGCCAAGCAGCTCAACGGCAAGGAGTTGTCGTACAACAATATCCAGGATGCCAACGCCGCGCTGTGCATCGTGCGTGAGTTCGACAAGCCCTTCTGCGTGGGTCTGAAGCATATGAATCCCTGCGGCGCGGCGGTAGGAAAGGATGTCGTGGAGGCGTGGACCAAGGCCTATGAAGCCGACAAGGTGTCGATTTTCGGCGGTATCGTGGCGACGAACCGCACCGTTACGAAGGAGGCGGCCGAGTTGATGAAGCCGATTTTCCTCGAAATCATCATGGCTCCCAAATTCGACGAGGGCGCGCTCGAAGTGCTTTGCACGAAGAAAAACCTGCGGCTGCTGGAGGTCGATATGGAGCAGGGCGCCGTCGGACAGAAGCAGTATGTCAGCGTGAACGGCGGTCTGTTGGTGCAGGACCTCGACGTGGAGACGAAGAGCGTGACGGCCGATATGTGCGTGACGGCGGCGAAACCCGCAGCGGAGCAGATGGACGACATGAACTTCGGCTGGCATATCGTCAAGCATGTGAAGTCGAACGCCATCGTGGTCGTGAAGGACGGCCGGACGCTGGGCGTCGGCGCAGGCCAGATGAACCGCATCGGTTCGGCCGAGATCGCCCTCAAACAGGCGCATGCCGCGGGCGTTACCGAAGGGCTGGTGCTGGCTTCGGACGGCTTCTTCCCCTTCGACGACTGCGTGACGCTGGCCGCCGAATACGGCGTGACGGCGATCGTGCAGCCGGGCGGTTCGGTGCGCGACGAAGATTCGGTCAAGAAGGCCGACGAGAAGGGCATCGCCATGGTATTTACGGGCGAAAGGCATTTCAAGCACTAGCAGAGCTTTAGTGCTTGACCATGCGGCGAACTATATTGATAATCCTCCTGAATCCCCCTTTGAAAAGGGGGACTTTGGATAAAGATTGTCAGGTTTGTCGCTTGATTCATCTGTGAAAAAACATGGATATTTTTGAAATTTCTTTGAAAGAACGGATAAAATAAACGGATATGAAAGTTCTGGTAATAGGCGGCGGCGGCCGTGAACATGCGATCGTAGACGCCCTCGCACGCTCGGCGCAGGTGGAGAAAATCTGGTGCGCCCCCGGCAATGCGGGCATTGCGGCGCAGGCCGAGTGCGTGGCGATCAAGGAGACCGAGGTGGAGAGACTGCGCGACTTCGCAGCGGCCAACGAAATCGGCCTTACGGTCGTGGGGCCGGAGGTGGCGCTGGCGGCGGGAGTCGTCGATGCGTTCAAGGCCGCCGGGCTGCGGATCTTCGGCCCGACGAAAGCCGCCGCGCGGATCGAATCGAGCAAGGAGTTCGCCAAGGACCTGATGGCCAAATACGCTATTCCGACGGCGGGGTACCGCGCTTTCACGGAGTATGCCGAAGCGTTGGATTACGTGGCTTCGCGTCCGCTTCCGGCGGTGTTGAAGTACGACGGGCTGGCGGCCGGCAAGGGCGTAGTGATCGCCGAGACGCAGGAGGAGGCCGACGCCGCACTGAAAGACATGCTGCTCGACGACAAGTTCGGCGAAGGCAAGGTCGTGGTCGAGGACTTTCTCACGGGACCCGAATTTTCGTTCATGTGTTTCGTGTCGGGCCGCAAGGTGTGGCCGATGGCGCTGGCGCAGGACCACAAGCGCGCCTTCGACGGCGACAAGGGTCCCAACACGGGCGGTATGGGGGCCTATTCCCCGCTGCCGTTCGTTACGGCGGAGGATGAGCGGTATGCGCTCGAAAGGATCCTGCAGCCGACGGCCGACGCGATGGTCGCCGAAGGGTGTCCGTTCGAAGGGGTGCTGTACGGCGGTCTGATGAAGACTCCGCAGGGGATCAAGGTGATCGAGTTCAACGCTCGTTTCGGCGATCCCGAAACCGAGGTCGTGCTGCCGCGCCTGAAGAGCGATATCGTCGATATCTTCTGCGCTGTGGCCGATGGAGCGGATACGCGGCTCGAATGGCATGATTTCGCGACGCTGGGCGTCGTACTGGCGTCGAAGGGCTATCCCGGCTCCTATGAGAAGGGACACGAGATCAAGGGACTCGACCGGGTCGGAAGCGCGGTGTACCATATGGGTACGAAGTCCGACGGCGGCCGTATTCTGACGGCGGGCGGCCGTGTGCTGTTCGTCGTAGGCAAGGGGGCGACGCTGGTCGAAGCCCGTGCGAATGCGTTGAAGGACGTGGCACAGATCGGATGCGACAATCTTTTTTACAGGACCGATATCGGACACTGGGCATTTGAATAATAGTTGGAAAATATGATAATCAGCGGAAAAGAACTTTCAGCGAAACTTAAGGCCGAAATGGCCGCCGAGGTGGCGACGTTCGGCGAAAAGTACGGCCGGGTGCCCCATCTGGTCGTGATTCTGGTGGGCGAAGATCCCGGCAGCGTGTCGTATGTGACGGGTAAGGCCAAGGCGTCGGCCGAGGTGGGGATTCGCAACACGACGATCCGCAAGCCGGAGACGATTTCGGAAGCGGAGCTGCTCGGCATTATCGCCGAATTGAATGCCGACGCGGAGGTGGACGGTATTCTGGTGCAGCTGCCCCTGCCGAAACATATCGACGAGGACAAGGTGATCGAGGCGATCGACAAGGCCAAGGACGTGGACGGCTTTCATCCCCTGAACGTGGCGGCTTTGTGGCAGAAACAGCCCTGCACGCTCCCCTGTACGCCGAAGGGCATCATCAAGATGCTGAAGGCCGCAGGCGTCGGGATTGCGGGCAAGGAGGCCGTGGTGATCGGCCGCAGCAATATCGTGGGGCTTCCCGTGTCGAAACTGCTGCTGGATGAGAATGCTACGGTGACGATGACGCACAGCCGCACGCGCAATCTGCCGGAGGTGACACGCCGGGCCGATATTCTGGTCGTGGCGATCGGCCGGCCGAAATTCGTAACGGCCGACATGGTGCGTGAAGGCGCTGTGGTGATCGACGTGGGTGTAAACCGCGATCCTGAGACCGGGAAGTTGTGCGGCGACGTCGATTTCGCCGCAGTCGAGCCGAAGGCTTCGGTCATCACCCCCGTGCCGGGCGGTGTGGGGC
>OJPP01000257.1_pt1 | contig 17128 bp, 10 predicted proteins | sample 1598521 | NCBI WGS metagenome assembly OJPP01 (sample SAMN03922490, study PRJEB24848) | human gut metagenome | isolation source: stool sample | host: Homo sapiens | place: Germany | collected 2011-05 | reverse complement strand
CAGAGTCCGCTGTGCTACCTTTACACAATCCCGCTATATCGCAAACGCAAGGGTTATTATACCCAATTTCCGGCGAATGTCAAGCGGAATCGGCAAGTTTTCTTTGAATTTCTTTTATTTTTTCGCGCGGCAGTCGATGGAGACGCTCTCCCCGGTGCGCAGGAAGAACAAAACGCCCTCCCGCACCGGCTTTCCGAGCAGCCGCGTGAGCGCGGCGGCGTAGGCGCGGATTTGCGGCGCGTATTCCGAGGCACGCACCGCGAGCGTTTCCGCCGTCACATAGTCCGTTTTATAATCCACGACCGTGAGCGCATCCCCCTCGCGGATGCAGCAGTCGGCGACGCCCTGCAGCAGCACCTCCTCGCCGGCGGGCGCGTCGAACACGGTCTCCGCGCCGGTGAGCAGCGAGAAGCGCAGCTCGCGCCAGACCTCGTCCGCGTGCAGGATCCTCTGCCCGACGGGGGAGGCGAACAGCTTGCAGATGGCCTTTGGCTCCACTGCGGCGGCCTGCGCGGGGGTGATGTGTTCGGCGTTTTTCAGCCGTTCGATCTCGCCGCGCACCTGCTCCGGCGTGGATACGCACGAATAGTCGATAAACTGCAGAACCGTGTGTACGGCGATGCCGCGCGCGGTGCCGGTGAGCGGGGCGTCCTTCGCGCCGAAGACCGGACGGCGGAAGAGCCGCCGGCGCTGTGCTTCCGGCGCGATGCTCTGCGCGTCCGGGTCGGCGTCGGTGCCCTCGAGCGCACTCGCGGTGATCTTCGACGGCAGCTCCTCCGCCCAGCGGTACGGGTATTCCCACGTCAGCGCCTCGGAGAGCGCCGCGCACTCGCCCGGCTCAGCCGGTTCGATCTCGGGCGGCGCGGTCTCGGACGCGCTCTCTCCGGAGGCGGGAATGATGCGCATTTTGATCGGGCTGCCCGGCAGAAGCGCCGCGAGCGCGATCCAGCGCGAAAGCGAGGCGCTCTTTTCGAGAAGCTGCGGCGCGATGGGGGCGGTGAGATCGTCGCGCAGCGCGTCGAGCGTCTTTTCGGGAGTTTTCCATGTCGCCGTGATGATGAGCCGGTCCTTGGGGCGCGTCATGGCGACATAGAGCACGCGCATCTCCTCGGACAGCGATTCCTGCGTGAGCTTGGCCGAGATCGCACGCAGTGCGATCGTGGGATACGATATGCCGCGTGAACTGTCGATGACGCGGCCGCCGATGCCGAGCGACGGGTGGATGAGAACATCGCTGTTCCTGTCCTGCAGGTTGATCTTGTGGGCGGTGTCGGCGAGAAATACGATCGGGTACTCCAGCCCCTTCGAGTGGTGGATGCTGATGATCTGCACGGCGTTGCGGGTTTCCAGCGTACCGGTGCGCGGCTCTTTGCCGTGCTCATCCAGCTGCTTCATCCAGCGGATGAAGCGGAACACGCCGCGATAGCCGTCCTGCTCAAACTGGCGGGCAAACTCGATGAGCTGGCAGACGTTCTCGCGCCGCGCCGCGCCGTCGGGCATTGCTGCGAGCAGGGCGAAGACACCGGCCTTGTCGCAGATGCGCGCGAGCAGCGCCTCAATGGAAAGGTCCGGCGCGATCTCACGGTAGCTCTCCAGCTCCGCGAGGAAGGCCGCGCAGTGTTCATCCTCCTTTGCGCGGAGACAGAGCGCGGTGTAATAGTCGCTGTTTCGGTCCGCGGCGCGGATGGCGGAAAGCTCGTCCGGCGTGAAGCCGAAAAGAGGCGAGCGCAGCACCGCGATGAGCGGCACGTCCTGATGGGGATTGTCGATCACGCCGAGCAGCGCGAGGAGCGAGGTGATCTCCGTGGAGCGGAAAAATCCGCCGCCCTGCTGGGACACGGACGGGATGCCCTGTTCGGCGAGCGCGGCGCGGTAGCGCGGCGTGACCGCCTTGTTCGAGCGGAGAAGGATGGCAAAATCGCCGTAGGTGCACGGACGCAGCGTCTTGTCCTCGGTGACGGGGGTGCGCTCGTCCACCATGCGCCGGATGCGCGAGGCGATGTACCGCGCCTCATGCAGCACCTTGTCGGGGCGCTCGTCGTCCTCGTCCTCGTCGTCACCGCCGCCCGGCGGCGTGAGAATGCAGAATTCTGTCGGCGCGCCGCCGCCCACCGGGAAATCCCGCCCCGGGCCGGGCCGGAGCGCCGCCGCCTCGTCGTATTCGAGCTCGCCGAGCTCGCGGGACATGATGTTGCGGAAAACATGGTTCGCGCTCTCAAGCACCTCGGGACGCGAGCGGAAGTTCTCCCGCAGCAGGATGCGCCCCGGCTCTTCGCACGGCTCCGCCGTTTTGATGTCCGGCCAGGTCTCGTATTTTTTCAGGAAGATCGTCGGGTCGGCCAGACGGAAGCGGTAGATCGACTGCTTCACGTCGCCGACCATGAAGAGCTTGCGCCCGTTGTCGGAAAGCAGCCGGAAGAGCGCGTCCTGACAGGCGTTCACATCCTGATACTCGTCGACGAGCACCTCCGTATAGCGGCTCGAAAGCGCGGCGGCGAGGCCGTTGGACGAGTCCATAAGCAGCCTGAGCACCAGATGCTCCTGGTCGGAGAAGTCGCACACGCCCTGCCGTTTTTTCTCGGCGGCGAAGGCCGCACCGAGCTTTTGCGTCAGCGCGAGCAGCGCGTCAACGGCGGGGGTGTTGACGGCCAGATCGCGCAGGAGCGCGTCGGAATCGTTGGCAAAAAGCTCCTGCCATTTCGCGGCGGTGTCCTTGAAGCCGGTCCATACGGCGATGATCCGCTGCGCGAGCGGGTCGTCGCCCTTATAGATACCGCGGCGAGGGAAAGAGCCGGGGCAGGCGAGACGCGCCTTATCCCAGCCGAGCGCGGCGGCGCGCGCCATGTCCCGCGCGGCGTCACCGGCGAAATCAAGATTATTGGTGTACGCCTTTTTGATCTTCGCGTCCCGATCCGGCTCGTCCAGCCGGAGGCGGAGCTCCTCGATCCGCTCCGCCCAGTACTGCGCCTGAGAGCGCGTGCGGGAGAGAAGATACTGCCCCCACGGCGTATCGCCGGCGTCGTTCCACGCGTCGGTGAGCCGTTCGCGCTGCTCGGCGAGCCACGCATCGGGGTCGGCATGGCTCTGCAGCGATTTGTACAGCCGCAAAACAAGCGCCGAGAGCCTATCATCGTTGTCTCCCGAGCCGAACGAATCCACGAGCGCGCGTACGCCCGCATCCTCTTCGATGGTCTCATACAGCTCTTCGAGGAGCTTATCGAGCACACGCTCGCAGATCTCGTCGGAGCGGTCCGGCTCGATGACACGGTAGTCCGGCGAGATGCCGGCGAGGTGTGTGTTCTCGCGCAGAAAACGACCGCAGATGCTGTCGATCGTGCCGATGGAGGCGCGGCAGCACAGCTCCGTCTGCCGCCGGAGACGGCGGTTCATCGGGTCGGCGGCGATGCGCTCGCCGAGCGCGGAGAGAATGCGGCTGCGCAGCTCGGCGGCCGCGGCGCGCGTATAGGTGATGACAAGAAACTGATCGATGTCCGCGCCGCGGTCTACATAGCGCATGAGCCGCTCGACGAGGACCTTTGTTTTGCCGGAGCCCGCGGCGGCGGAAACGAGCCGCGCTCCGCCGCGGCTTTCGGCGGCGAGTTCCTGATGGTTGGTCAGGGGCATGCTGTCTCCTCCTCTCCGTTTTCGAGCTTTTCCCAGAATTCGGGCGCTTTGAATTTTGTTTTGAACCGCCAGCCGTCGGCCGTTTCGCTGAAGCGGCAGGCGTCGCAGTAATCGCAGGTACGGCAGGTGTTGGCCCTGTCGTTTTCATACCATGGGTCGGCGGCGATGCTGCCGCCGCGGAGCTCTCCGGCCATGTTCGAGAGCGTCTCCTCGAGAAACCGCGAGAGCTTGCCGAGCTGCTCGGCCGTGGCGAGCGCTTCCGCGGCGAGCTTGCCGCGGTACAGCGGAAGGAACTGCAGCGCTTCGCCGTGCTCCATGGCCTCGACGACCTCGGTTTCCGACAGGATCAGACCGCTGCGGTGCAGTTTTCTGACCTTCTCCGCCACGATCTCCTCGTCCGAGAGGCGCTTGTCCGCGCGCACAAGGATATCGTGCGCCGGTACATACAGCACGCCCGCGGGGACGATCTCTTTGCCGTAGCGCTCGGCGCCGTGCTTCTCCAGCGTGAAGAGATAGAGCAGCATCTGCAGCCCCATGCCCTGCCACACGTCGGAGAGCGCGAATTTTTTCTTTCCGGACTTGTAGTCCACGATGCGGATGTAGAGCTTGCCGCCGTGCTCCCAGCCGTCCACGCGGTCGGCCGTGCCGGTGAGAACAAATTCGTCCTCGCCGCTGCCGACGCTGACCGGCGGCAGATCGGCATCGTCCTTGTTGGAAAAATTCAGCTCAAAATCGAGCGGGCGGAAGTCGGAGCGGCGCAGCTCCTGCGCCGTGTCGAGCACGATGCGCCGCGATGTCTCCGCCAGACGTCGGAAGAGATAGATGAACCGGGGGCTCTTTTCCCGAAAATCCTCCAGCTGCGTGCGCACATATTCGCGGACGTATTTGTCCGTCAGCGCGGCGACGGTCTTGTCGTCCGTTTCGGCAAAGCCGCCGCGCTCCGACACCTCGCGCGCCACATTTTCCAATAGGAAGTGCAGAAACGTTCCGCGCTCCGGCGGGGCAAACTGCGCGCTCTGGCGCGGCTTGGCGCGCAGACCGAAGCGCAGGAAAAACTGGAACCGGCAGGAGGCAAAGTTATCGATGCGCGAGGCCGTGAGATAGAGCTTCTGCCCGTAGATCGCGCGCACGCCCTCGCGGGAGAGCCGCCCGCGTTCCTCCGCGGCGGCCTTTTCGATGGCGGCGATGCGCCCGCTCTCGCCGCGCGCGGCGAAAAACTCGCGGGCCGCGGCGTCTCCGGCGCAGGCCAGCTCCAGCGCGCCGGAGAGCGACTGCGCTCTCGCGGCATGCACGTCGCCGTTCTCCTCGCAAAGCGCGAACAGCTTTGCGATCCGGTCGGTGACGAAGGAGGGGCGCGTCTCGCTCTCGCCGGAGGCAAACGCGCTGCGGCTGACGTAGAGCGACGATTTGGGAAGCGTGAATACGTTATAAATGAGATTGAATTCGCGGTCGAGCTCGTCGTCGCCGCCGGAGAGCTCGATGTCGAGCGCGCGCAGCTCACTGCGCTCGGTGTCGGTGAACACGCCGCCCCCGTCGGAAACGCGCGGCAGACGCTCGTCGGACGCGCCCAGCACGAGCAGATGGCGGATGCTGCGCCGCCGCATGCGGTCAAAGTCTCCGGCGGTCACGCGGTCGAGCGCCACGGGGATCGTGCCGACGTCGTACTGCGAGAGCATCCGGCGGAAGAGCCGCCCGAAATCCTCCTGCGAGAGCGGCATGTCGCCGAGAATGGCCTCGCACTGCTCGAGCGCGGAAACGATCAGCTCCCAGAGCTGACGGTATTCCGCCGCGGCCTGAAGCTCTCCGGCCTCCTCAAGCGCGAGAGAGCGCTCCTCCAGATGCTCCGGCAGGGAAATATCCTCCCAGAACGCCGCGAGCGCGGCGCACTGTCCGCGCGCGTCGGTCGCTTCCTTTCCGCGGCGCTCGAACGCCGCGAGCGGCGCGGCGACGCTCCGGCGCAGCGTGTCGATCTTTGCAAGGAGCGCGTCGCTCTCCGGCGTGATCTTGCCGCCGAAGCCGTCCGGGTGCTGCCGCCATGGCTCGGCGCGCGTCCATGCCGTGCCGCGCAGCGACCAGAGCAGAACGTAGTTTTCCAGCGCGTCGCAATCGGCGCGGGAAATGCCGGTCAGACCGGTTTTCAGATAGGTAAAAACGCTCTCGTAGCTCCAGCCGTCGGCAAGAATATCGAATGCCGCGGCGATGAGCGCCGGAAGGGGACGGGTGAAAATGTCGGTTCGTTCGCTCGCGTAGAGCGGCACACCGGCGCGGCGGCACGCCTCCTCGAGCGCGGCGCGGTAATCCCCGAAGCCGCGCACCGCAACGGCAATGTCCCGCCAGCGGCAGGACGTTTCGCGCACGAGCCGCCGCATCTCCGCCGCGGCCAGCTCGCACTCCGCCGCGACACCGGGCGCGCGCACGAGCCGAATGCTCCCTGCGGCGCCGCGCGTCTCGTCCGTCCAGCCAAAGAGATTCTCCTCAAGAAACGCAAAGGGCGTGCGATCTTCGCGGCGCGGCACGGAGACGATCTCTACGGCCACGCCGTCCTCCTCGGCGGCGTCGCGCAGCGCGCGCATCGTGCGGCGGGCGAGGGAGAACACCTCGCTGCCGGAGGTAAGATCGTCGCAGGTGAGGCAGACCGTCACATCCGCGAGCGGCAGAAGCGCGCGGATGACGCGGCGCTCCTGCGCGGTGAAGTCCGTGAAGCCGTCGATATAAAACTTTGCGCTGCGGAGCCATGCGCAGCCGGGAAGCTGCTCGGCCAGCACGTCGAGCCGCCCGGCGGGGTCGGCGCCGGACTGCGCGGAGAGCGCGTCGAGCGCCTCCTGCAAAAGCGCGAGATCGCGCAGCTTGCCCGCGAGCGAGGGCGTGGCGCTTTCGGCGGCTTTGCGCAGCGCGTCGGGCGCGGCGCAGCCGAAGCGAAGCTCATCGAGCGCCGAGAGGAGCTGTACCATGCGCTCGGGCGAACGGGCGCTGCCGCCGTATACGCTGAGCGCGCCGCCCACCTGCTCGAGCGCGAGCGAGAGCTGCAGAAACCGCCCGGGCTTATCGATGTAAACGCGGGCGCTGCCGCCGCAGCCGATGGCGACGCGGTGGGCAAGGCGCGAGAACGAAAGTACCTCGGCATAGAGGCTCGCCGTATCGCCGCAGCGCTGCGCGAGCTCGCGCTCGGCCTCGTGGCTGTACTGCTCGGGTACGATGAGAAAGCTGCCGGACTGCCTCCGGGCGCAGCGCGCCGCGATCTCGGAAAACAGAAGCGCGGTTTTGCCCGTTCCGGCACGGCCCAAAATCAGCCGCAGCATGGCGCTCCCTCCTTAAAACAAATTCTTTATAGAAGCCTCCCTTGTGTAAAGGGAGGTGGCAAAACCGGAGGTTTTGACGGAGGGATTGTAGACAACGCAGCTTTCTGGAAAAGAACAATCCCTCAGTCAGCCTGCCGGCTGACAGCTCCCTTTGCACAAGGGAGCCTTTTCACCATTATATCAAGCACATTATCCGATAACAAGTGCTTTGAAAGTTCCTTGCAATCCGCCCCGGCGTATGCTATAAAAATGAAAAAGAGTAAAGAAAAAAAGAAGTAAGAGAGAGGGAAACGCTATGCTGTCTACCATAAGCGAAATGGATCCCGTGCTGATCGCCGCGGCGGTGATCCCGGCGGTGATATTGCTGCTCCAGGTCTACCGTGCCGACCGACTGGAAAAGGAACCGACGGGGCTTTTGATCTCGCTGCTCGTTTTTGGCGTGATCGCCACGGCGCTCGCCATCGTGACAGAGACGATCGGCGAGAACATCCTGCTCTCGTTCTTTGACGAGACAGACCTCGGCTATCTGATCCTATCGAACTTCATCGTTGTGGCGCTCTCGGAGGAGGGCTTCAAGCTGCTGCTGCTCCGCTGGCGCACGTGGCGCAGCCCGAATTTCAACTGCCAGTTTGACGGCGTGGTGTACGCGGTGTTCGTCTCGCTCGGCTTCGCGCTGTGGGAAAACATCGGGTATGTCGCCATGTACGGCTTCGGCACGGCGCTCGTGCGCGCGGTGACGGCGGTGCCGGGCCACGCCTGCTTCGGCGTTTTCATGGGCATCTGGTACGGCGCGGCGCGGCGCTACGCGAACGAAGGCGATTTTATCGGTGAGCGCGTGTGCCGCCGCCGGGCGCTGTGGCTGCCCGTGCTGATCCATGGCATGTACGACTTTCTCGCCTCGCTCGACTTTGACTACAGCGGCCTCATCTTTATCGTGTTCATCATCGTTGTGTTCCTCGCGGCAAGCCGCCGCGTGAAGATCGTTTCGCGCAACGACCGGTTTATCCGATAAAGAAAAATCCACGCCGCGGCTTGTACATCGGGCCGCGGCGTGGTACACTATCTGGGCTATAATTTTTATCCTGCGGCAGCCGGCCGCGGGAGAAAGGAAAGAAATATGGATCATAACGAGAAAACCATGGACAAGATCGTAGCGTTCTGCAAGAACCGCGGCTTTGTCTACGCCGGAAGCGAAATTTACGGCGGCCTTGCCAACTCCTGGGACTACGGTCCGCTCGGCGTGGAGTTCAAGAACAACGTCAAGAAGGCGTGGCTCAAGAAGTTCGTGCAGGAGAGCCCCTATAACGTCGGTCTCGACGCCGCCATCATCATGAACCCGCAGACGTGGGTCACGACCGGCCACGTTTCGAGCTTTTCCGACCCTCTGCTCGACTGCAAGTCCTGCCGTGCGCGTCACCGCGCCGACAAGCTCATCGGCGAGGAGCACCACGAGGTCAACGTGGACGCCATGACGTTTGAAGATATGGACCAGTTCATCGCCGAGCACGAGGACATCGTCTGCCCCGTGTGCGGCAAGCACAACTTTACGCCCATCCGCAAATTCAACCTCATGTTCAAAACCGCCATCGGCGTTACCGAGGACTCTTCCTCGACCTGCTATCTCCGCCCGGAGACCGCGCAGGGCATTTTCGTCAACTTCTCGAACATTCAGCGCACGACGCGCCGGAAGCTCCCGTTCGGCGTCTGTCAGGTCGGCAAGGCGTTCCGCAACGAGATCACGCCGGGCAACTTCACGTTCCGCACGCGCGAGTTTGAGCAGATGGAGTGCGAATTCTTCTGCAAGCCCGGCACGGACCTCGAGTGGTTTGCCTACTGGAAAGACTACTGCAAGAACTGGCTGCTGAGTCTCGGCATCAAGGAAGAGCATCTCCGGCTGCGCGACCACGAGCCGGCGGAGCTTGCGTTCTACTCCCGCGCCACGACCGACATCGAATACGCCTTCCCGTTCACCGACTGGGGCGAGCTGTGGGGCATTGCCGACCGCACGGACTACGATCTCAAGCGCCATCAGGAGGCGTCCGGCAAGGATCTTACGTACTTCGACCAGGAAGCGAACGAGCACTATGTACCGTACGTCATCGAGCCGTCGCTCGGCTGCGACCGCGTGGCGCTCGCGTTCCTCTGCGACGCTTACGACGAAGAGGTCGTGGACGAGGCGAAAAACGACGTGCGTACCGTTCTGCATCTGCACCCGGCGCTCGCGCCGTTCAAGTGCGCGGTGCTGCCGCTCTCGAAGAAGCTCGCCCCCGCCGCGACCGCGCTTTACCACGAGCTGCAGAAGGAATTCATGGTGGACTATGACGACGCCGGTTCCATCGGCAAGCGCTACCGCCGTGAGGATGAGATCGGCACGCCCTACTGTATCACCGTGGACTTTCAGACCGTGGGCGACGAGAAAACGCCCGCCGACGGCTGCGTCACGGTACGCGAGCGTGACAGCATGGAGCAGGTCCGCATCCCCATCGCGGAAGTGAAGGACTACATCGCCGAGCGCGTCAAGTTCTGAAATAGTCAAACAAACCTCTCAACGGAGTGGGGTTCGTTTGAATAAAAAGCGGGACGGCATTTGCCGTCCCGCCCATCTATATTGAAGCAGAGCCGATTCCGGCTCTGCCGGAAAAAGTTCTGCCGCGCATAGCTTGGCTTATCAAAAGCCTCGTATGCGCGGCGGTGTCTGTTATTTTATTCCATGTGCTGCGAAAGCCAGTTTTCCGCCTGACGGATGCCGTCCACGGCGGCGGAGAGAATGCCGCCGGCGTAGCCCGCGCCCTCGCCGCAGGGATAGACCCCGCGGAGATTCGACTGCCCCGTTTCGCCGCGCACGATGCGCACCGGCGAGGACGAGCGCGTCTCCACGCCCGTGAGCACCGCGTCCGGCATGGCGTAGCCGCGCAGCTTTTTGTCAAAGAGCGGGAACGCCTCGCGCAGCGCGGCGAGCACGAACTCCGGCAAACAGCCGTCGAGCGTGCCGAAGCGCACGCCGAGCGGATACGTCGGCGCGACGCTGCCCGCGCTCTCCGACGGCTTTCCCGCGAGAAAATCGCCGAGCCGCTGCGCCGGGGCGCGGTAATCGCCGCCTCCGGCGAGAAACGCGGCGCGCTCCCATGTTCTTTGCAGCTCCACACCGGCGAGCGGGTCGGCGGAGCCACAGTCTGAGGGACGCACCTCACAGAGCACGGCGGCGTTGGCGTTCTGTCCGTCGCGCGCGAAGGGGCTCATGCCGTTCACGCAGAGAAGGCCCTCTTCGCTCGCCGCGCCGACAACGTACCCGCCCGGACACATGCAGAACGTATATACGCCCCGCCCGTCCGGCAGATGCACCGCCAGCCGGTAGTCGGCAGCGCCCAGCGCCGGGTGAGCGGCAAAAGCGCCGTACTGCGCGCGGGAGATGACCTCCTGCGGGTGCTCGCACCGGACGCCCATGGAAAACGCCTTCTGTTCGAGCTGCGCGCCGCGCTCTTTCAAGAGCGCGAACAGCTCGCGGGCGCTGTGACCCGCGGCAAGGATGAGCGAATCGGCCTCAAGCGCTTCCTCCGCGCCGCCGTGCGCGAGACGCACCGCGCGCAGCGCCTCACCGGAAAGCTCGATATCCGTGAGCTTTGTGCGGAAGCGCACCTCGCCGCCGTGGGCGAGGATCATTTCACGAAGCCCCTTCACGGCGTCCGGCAGACGGTCGGTGCCGATGTGCGGCTTGGCCTGCCAGAGAATTTCGTCCGGCGCTCCGGCCTGTACGAGATCGTGCAGCACCTGCCGGCCGCGCTTATCGTGCGTGCCGGTGTTGAGCTTGCCGTCCGAGAACGCGCCCGCGCCGCCCTCGCCGAACTGGATGTTCGATTCGGTGTCCAGCGCGCGGGTCTGATAGAATTTTTCCACGTCGGCCTTCCGCTCGTCCACGGCGCTGCCGCGCTCGAGCAATATCGGCTCCGCGCCCGCGCGCGCGAGCATGAGCGCGGCGAAAAGCCCCGCCGGGCCTGCCCCGCACACGACGGGGCGAAGGGCAGGCTTTTTTTTCAAAACTTCGACGCGCGGCGGCGTCCACGGCGTATAGGGCGAAAACCTTTCCTCGCCCCGCCGGAGCGACACCGCGGCGGTCACGGTGAAATGCACGTCGTCCTTGCGCCGCGCGTCCACGCTGCGGCGCAGGAGCGTCACTTCCAGTACGTCGCCAACCGGAACGCGCAGCTTTTTGGCGCACGCGGTCTTGAGATCGCCGTCAAGAGCGAGCCTTACATCACGAACCTCAATCACGCGCGGCGCTCCTTCCCGCGCGCAGCCCGGAGGCGAACGCCCAGTGCAGGTTGTACCCGCCGCACGCGCCGTCAATGTCGAGCGCCTCACCCACGGCATAGAGCCCCGGCACGCGGCGGCTCTCCATCGTTTCGCTGTCAAACTCGGAGACGTCCGCGCCGCCGCGCGTCACCTGCGCGTGCTGCGTGTCGCCGGGACCGAGGACCGAAAGACGGTAATTTTTGATAATGCGGGCAAGCTCGGATGGCTCGCTGCTTTTGGCGCGGCGCGCTACCGCCTCGCCGAGCCGCCGGTGGAAAATGCCGGTAAAGAGATCGGCGTCAGATCCGTGCAGCGCCTTCTGCGCCGAGAGCTTCGCGGCGAGCGCTTCCAAAGAAAGCTCCGGCAGCAGATCGAGCGAGAGCGTGTCGCCCGGAAGGACATGCCGCGAGAGATTCAGCGCGAGAATGCCGCTCACGCCGAAATCCCGGAAGAGAATTTCGCCCTCTTCGGTGTAAACACTCTTCCCGCGGCGGATAAGCTCCGCGCGGCAGGCGCAGCGCAGCCCCGTGAGACCGCGGATGGATTCCGTGTCGGTCTTGAGCGGGCAGAGAACGGGAGAGAAGGGGATCATCTTGTGTCCCAGCGGACGGAGAAGGCTCGTTCCGCCGCCGGCCGCAGCGATCACGCGGTCGGCAAAAAACTTCTCGCCCGTGCGGGCGGTGAGGGTAAAGCCGCGACCCTGCGGGGCGATGGCGGCGATCTCCGCCGAGCAGCGCTCCGCAACGCCCAGCGCCTCGCAGCCGAGACGCAGTACGTCGAGCACGGAGGCGGCGGTGTCGCTGCGCGGATAGACGCGGCCTTCTTCATCCGTGACCGTCCAGAGCCCGAGCGAGCCAAAGAAAGAGCGCAGCGCATCGCACGGCATGTCCGCAAGAACGGGCGCGACGAAATCCGGCCGGTTATAGTGCTCCGGCGAAACGTGCGTATTCGAGAGATTGCACCGCCCGTTGCCGGTCTTGAGCAGTTTTTTGCCGACGCGGTTCGCCTGTTCAAAAATCTGAACGTCCGCTCCGGCTTGCCCGGCGGCGATCGCCGCGCAGAGCCCGCCCGCGCCGCCGCCGATCACGGCGACACGGCGCGGCGCTTCTTTTCTTCCCATGGGATGATCCTCCCCGATGATTTTTCACGGGTCAATCTTATCACAGTTTTTCCCGGCGCGAAAGAGCGGCGCGAAAAAATGTGCGGCGCGCAGCGCACAGGTGTGCCAGCCGCTGCCAAAAGACGACGTTTTCTTTCTTCTTCCTCTTCACCGGATTGACAATGCGGCGAAAAATGGGTATATAAATATGATAGTAAGCAGCGGGTAACGCAAAGCGTGCCGCTGCTCTTTTCTGCTAAAACGTTAGCGCGTGCTAACCAATAAACAAACGGAGAAAACGCATGATCGACAAAAAGCTCCTCGCCCTTCTGGGCGCAAACAAGAAGTACATCTATTATACGGCCGCGCTGATGATCCTCGGCCTTTTTGCCAATCTCAGCATCACGGCGGCCATCTGCCGCACGATTGAGCTGGCGGTAAATTTCCAACAATACGAAACTGCGCGCGTCTTTCTGCTTCCGGCGGCGATTGCTGCGGCGGGCGCGGCGGTGCGGTATGCCGCATCCCGCGGCGCGGGGGAACTGCGCGATACGCTCGGCCGCCGGGCAAAGAAGGAGCTGCGCGAGCGTGTGTACGGCAAGATCGTCCGTCTCGGCGTCCGCTCGGCGGACGGCATGAGCATGGCCGGGCTCACGCAGGTGGCTATGGAGGGCGTGGAGCAGCTGGATCTCTATTATTCCTCGTATATCCCGCAGTTTTTCTATGCGATGGCCGCACCGGTCATCCTCTTCTGCGTTACGTCGCCGGTGGATTGGCGCACGGCGCTCGTGCTGCTCGCGTGCGTGCCGCTCATTCCGCTTTCGATCATCGCGGTCTCAAAATATGCAAAGAAGATCTTTGCAAAGTACTGGGGCAAATATACCTCCATGGGCGACGCCTTTCTCGACAGCGTGCAGGGGATGCGGGAGCTCAAAATTTTCCGCGCCGACGCCGCGCGGCAGAAAAAGATGAACGAAACGAGCGAAGGATTTCGCCGCATCACGATGAAGGTGCTCACCATGCAGCTTGCGAGCACAACGATCATGGATCTTGTGGCCTACGGCGGCGCGGGCGCCGGCATTGCCGTGGCGGTGACGGGCGTGCTGCGCCGGGGGCTTTCGCTGTTCGCCGCGCTCTTTCTGATTTTGACGGCGGTGGAGTTTTTCCTGCCGCTGCGCGCGTTCGGCGCAGCGTTTCATGTGGCGATGAATGGCGTGAGCGCGGGCGGAAAGATCCTCTCCCTGCTCGATGAGCCGGAGCCGGTCTGGGGCAGAGCGGAGGCACAGCCGGGCGAACTGCGGCTGGAGAACGTCTCGTTTTCCTACGACGGACAGCGCGATGTGATGCACGACGTATCCATGGCCTTTCCCCGCACCGGTATGACGGCGATCGTCGGGCCGTCCGGGTGCGGAAAGTCCACGGTCGTGAATCTTCTGACCGGCGCACTCCGGCCGCAGAGCGGGCGTGTTACGCTCGGCGGAGCGAGCATGGAGAGCCTTTCCCGAGAGAGCTACTATGCTCATCTCGCGGTGGTGAGCTGCGGCAGTCACATTTTTAACGACACCGTCCGCGCCAACTTCCGTCTTGCCAACGCCGCCGTAACGGACGAGGCGATCTGGGCGGCGCTCGAAACGGTAAATCTCGCGTCGTTCGTCCGGGAAAACGGCGGGCTGGACAAGGTAATTGCCGAGGATGCCGCCAATCTCTCCGGCGGACAGAAGCAGCGGCTCGCGCTCGCGGTGAATCTCACGGCGGAGCGGGACATTTATATTCTGGACGAGGCAACGAGCAACATCGATATCGAAAGCGAAGAGATTATTATGAAGGCCGTTGCCGCTCTTGCAAAAGAAAAGGCGGTCATTCTCATCTCGCACCGGCTTGCAAACGTTGTTCCGGCGGAGAAAATTTATGCCATGGAATCTGGCGGGGTTGCCGAATGCGGCACGCACGCCGCGCTCATGGCCTCCGGCGGCGGTTATGCAAAGCTCTATGCGGCGCAGAAGGCGCTCGAAGAGGGATACCGGGAGGACGAGGAATGAATACGACAACGAAACCGCGCCGCAGCGGCGCGAAGATCATGGCGCAGCTCATCGTTCTGCTCGGTTCGCTCGTGTACATTATGCTGCTCGCCGTAATTAACGGCACGGCGGGCTTTCTGTGCGCCATGGGCGTGACGCTCTCGGGCGCTGCGGCCATCGCCAAGGCGCTCGGCGAGGAAATCTCCCTTTCCTACGGCGCGCTCATCGCGCTGGCTGTCGGTTGCGGCGTGCTGCGCGGCCTGCTCCGGTTTGCCGAGCAGTACGGCAACCACTACATTGCCTTCCGTCTGCTGGCGGTGCTGCGCGACAAGATCTTCACGGCGCTGCGCCGTCTCTGCCCGGCCAAGCTGGAAACCCGGCAGAAGGGCGCCATTATTGCGATGATCACCTCGGACATTGAAACGCTGGAGGTGTTCTATGCACACACCATCTCGCCGATCTGCATTGCGGTGCTGCTGAGCGTGGGAATGACGGTGTTCATCGGCTGCGTATCGAGCTGGTATCTGGCGCTCGCTGCGGCGGCGGGGTATGTTACTATCGGCGTTCTTGTCCCGCTCGTATTCTCCCGGCGTGTGCGCGTCGCGGGACAGGCCTACCGCGCGGAGTTTTCTTCGTTCAGCGCGTATTTCCTCGACAGTATCCGCGGCATTCGGGACATTGTACTCCATAATGCGGGCGCGCAGCGCGCCGCGGAAGTTGGCCGGCGTTCGGAGGTGCTTCTCGCTGAGACGAAGAAAATGAAGCACGAAACGGCTCACGCCGCCGCGGGTACGGAGCTTTGCGTGTCGCTCTTTATCCTTGCGGGGCTCGCCGTGGGGACGGCGCTCACCGTGACGGGCGCGCTTACGCCCGGCGCGATGCTCCTTGGCGTCGCGGCGCTCTTCGGATCGTTCGGGCCGGTCATTGCCATTTCGGCGCTGCCGGGCAATCTCACGCAGACACTCGCCTCGGGCGAGCGGGTGCTCGACCTTCTGGAAGAGGAGAGCGCCGTGCGCGAGGTGGAAGAGGGAGAGGGAGAGAAGATCGACGGCTTTGCCCATCTCTCGGTAGATGGCGTCACATTCTCCTACGACGGCGTGACGAATGTGTTGAGCGATGTATGGATGTACGTCGAAAGAGGCGAGATCGTCGGTATCGTCGGCGAATCCGGCTGCGGCAAGTCCACGTTCCTCAAGCTGCTTCTCCGTTTCTGGCAGAAGCAGGGCGGCGAAATTCTTTATAACGGCGCGGACATTGATGCAATCGAAACGGCCAGCCTTCTCGACAATGTGACGATGGTGAGCCAGACAACGTATCTCTTTGATGAGACGATCGAGGAAAATCTCCGCATTGCCCGGCCCGGCGCGGCGCGCGCCGAGATCGAAGAGGCGTGCCGGCTCGCGTCGATCCATGACTTCATCCTCTCGCTACCGGAGGGGTACGAAACGCGCGTCGGCGCGCTCGGCGACAATCTCTCCACGGGCGAGAAGCAGCGGCTCGGTCTGGCGCGGGCGCTGCTGCGCGGCAGCGCTCTCATATTGCTCGATGAGCCGACGAGCAACGTTGACAGCATCAACGAGGGCATCATATTGCAGGCGCTGCGCCGGCTGCGCAATAAGAAGGGCATCATCCTCGTGTCGCACCGCGAGTCCACGATGGCGATCGCCGATCGGGTATACGGCGTGAAAAACGGCCGGATGTTCCCCCTGCCGCGCGCGGGGAGAGAGGAGAGAATGTAAATGAAGATAAAGAGAATCTTATGGCTCTGCCTCGGCTGCATCGGCCTTGCGCTTGGCGCTCTCGGCGCGGTGCTGCCGCTGCTGCCGACGGTTCCGTTCCTGCTGCTGGCCGCGCTCGGCTTTGCCAAAAGCTCCGAGCGGCTGCACACGTGGTTCACCGGCACGAAGCTTTATAAAAACAATCTCGAAAGCTATGTGCGCGGCGAGGGCATGACCGCTGCGGCGAAACGGCGCATCATGCTCACCGTTACGGCGCTCATGGCCGTCGGCTTCGCGCTGATGATGCGAAAGGAGCTCTATATCCTGTGCATCATTCTCGCCTGCGTCTGGGTCGGGCATGTGATCTATTTTGTTTTCGGCGTGAAAACCTGCCGAAGCGCTCCAATACAGAAGGAAGAGAGCGGCATATAAAAAATCTCCGTATAACCGGTCAAACGGGTTATACGGAGATTTTTTATGGAATGGATATTCTGCGGCGCGCCGGGACGGATCACTTGCCGAACGTTTCGAGCCACGCGCGCACGGCCTCGGCGCTCTCCCGCGCGCTCATGCGCTTGCCGGGCAGAATGTCGGCCGCGGGGCAGACAGTGCGCAGAATATCGGCCGTCTTTCCCATGCCGCTGCCGCCGGAGGTGGCGAACGGGATCACGGTCTTGCCGGTAAAATCGTAGCTTTCAAGAAACGTTTCGATGATGCGCGGCGCCTGATACCACCAGATCGGGAAGCCGACGAACACGGTGTCGTACGGCGCCATATCCTCCACGCGGCCCGCAATGGCCGGGCGGCTGTGCTCGTCCTTCATCTCGAGCGTGCTGCGGCTCTTCTTATCCATCCAGTTCAGATCGGCGGAGGTGTACGCCGTCTCGGGACGGATCTCAAAAAGGTCGCCGCCGGTCACGGCGGAGAGCGTTTTCGCAAGCTTGCCCGTTTCACCGCTGGCGGAGAAATACGCGATCAGAATTTTATTCATAGGGAGCACCCCCTTAAAATCATTATATTGTCAGTATAGCATCTGTCTCTTATACACATCTCCGAGCCCACGAGACGCTACGCTATCTC
>OJPP01000251.1_pt1 | contig 17380 bp, 15 predicted proteins | sample 1598521 | NCBI WGS metagenome assembly OJPP01 (sample SAMN03922490, study PRJEB24848) | human gut metagenome | isolation source: stool sample | host: Homo sapiens | place: Germany | collected 2011-05 | reverse complement strand
GATGGTGTAAGTACCGTATTGGCAATCAGCGATTACGAAGGTACTTATAACGGTACAATGGATCAAATCAAAATGAGAGGAGAAGATTATGAGCCACGTGCTGCATCTTATACTCTTGAAAATGGTATTTTGAGTTGCGATTTTCCGCAGATCGGAAGTATGCCGGGGAATATCACTATCGAGTTGGAAGTAGAAGTAGATGAAGAAACCGGTGAAATTACAGCTTTCAAAGGTGATAAAGCAGGAACTTTGACCATTTTAGGCATGGATTTAGTAACATTGAAGTTAGATTCTTTGACTGATGCCAAAGTTACAGGCAACACTATCGAGTTTACTCTGGCAGTATCCGGTAAGTTCTTAGGTGCAGATTTCCCTGCATCCGTACACTTTGTTGGAACAAAATAATTCGTCATTATTTTGTCAAGCAACGAAATTAAATTCAGAAAGAGTAAGGAGAAAGCTGTCAAACGGCTTTCTCTTAGCTCTTTTTTTGTGTGTTACTAAGAAAAAATTATCACAATATATTCACCTCACCCAATGGGGAAGACACCATTATCCTGTCAGCAAGGCTGCTATGCCGCTAAAAACACTTCCGGTATGCAACCGACGGCGAGGAAACAAAATTATCCAAACCGCCTGAACCGCTTCTGAAGCCTACATGCGGTACACATCAAAGACAGACTTTGCCATCGGAAAAAGCCTGCCTTTAATCATGTAAAAACCATGACTTTACATACCCTTTGCGGAATACACGCAGGCAAGGGTAATGAACAGGAAACAATTATGGATTACAAAACAAGTAAATTATATAAGCAAAATGAAAAAGTTATACTTTTTATTCAGCCTTCTTATGGCAACAGTAATCGGATTAAGTTCGTGTGAAAGTGACGATTCACTTACCAATGAGCCACCTGCACAGGAATATATTGATAAGGCGAAGGAAATCCTTGTAGGAGACCTCGTGCTCTCAACCCGTGCTACAATGAGCGGTGTGGACAAGACGCTGTTGGAAAGCGGTTGCCCCACCAAATTCAACTTTTCTTGGCGGGAAGACGGCACGATGGTGCTCGACCTGAGCGACTTCACCGTGGGCGCCATGCCCTTCGCCATCACCTTCCGCTGTGCAACGAAGTTTATGCAACTCAACAGTTGGGAAAAGGATGAATACCCCGGCAGCGGTTGGGTGAAGTTCGTGGGAACGGACGGAAATGTCACCACGAGCGGCGATGACGCTGCGGACAACCAGGAAGGGAGCGGCGCCCGTGTAGATGGTTTCCTGAACGTGGACACCAAGCAAGTGGAGTTCATCGTGGACTACAACATGATGAACGTGCGCACCGAAACCTTCCTGCAAGAAATCGACAAGAGCCGTATCGACCGCTTTGAAGAAGAATTTGCCCAGTACGAAAAAGACTTGGAAGAAGCCAAGAAAGAACAGGGCAAGGCTTGACCTTTCGATTGCAGGAAAGAAGGAAAGACCGTAAGACACACGGCTTTCCCTCTTTTTTGTGTAGAATAACATGTTTTGATGATAGACAGATGAAAAGAATAACAGCCATCTTATTTTGTGTCTTACTGGCATGTATGAATGCCCAGGCACAACGTAAAGTAAAGCTCAAAGTTCTGGAGAAAGGGACGGAACAGCCGGTCATCGCGGCCACTGTGGTCTATGCCGATAACGAAGCGTTGCAAAACCTGCAGGGGAGCGTCACGAATGTGGACGGGCTGGCGGAACTGAAAATCCCCTCCAAGAAAACGTATTATTACAAAATATCCTATGTCGGTTTTGTTCCGGCAACAGGAAAGATAGAAGCGACCGAAACCGAGAAGACCGTCTATCTGGAAGAGGATCATTTGGGACTGAACGAGGTAGTCGTCACCGGTTCGCGTACAGCGCGACCCATCAAGATGTCGCCCGTTACGACGCAAGTCTTGGGCGGCAAGCAGTTGGTCGAAGCCGGATACAGCAACCTGCAACAGGCATTGCAGCAGGAAACTCCCGGTCTGAATATCCAGAAGGTGGGCTTCGGAAACGAAATCTCCATGCAGGGGCTCGACGCCCGCCACGTGCTGTTCCTGATGGACGGCGAGCGCATGACGGGCGACATGGCCGGGAATCTCGACTACGAGCGTTTCAACCTGCACGCCATCGACCGTATCGAGATTGTAAAAGGAGCCAGCAGTACGCTGTACGGCTCGCGTGCCGCCGGTGCGGTAATCAACCTTATCACGAAGAAAACGACCAAACCGCTTTCCATCGACGCAGGTGTGCGCTACGGACAGATGAACGAGCGCAATTACAAGAATCCGCAACCGAAGGATTTTTTGTATATGTTCGAGAAGAATGCCGACCGCCCCAACCTGCAAGGCTGGGTATCTGCCGGATTCAAGGCGGGGAAAGTAACCTCGCAGACCGACGCATGGTACAGTTCCTCGGATGCGTTCTACATGTATCAGGCGGAGAATGACAAGAAGGTCTACACGCAGGAGGCCAATCCCTTCCTTCCGCACGACATCACCGTGGTCAACTCGTCCTCACGTCCGCCGATGGGCATCGAGGGCAAGGAGCATATCACGGTTTCCCAAAAACTGTATTACGACCCGACCGATGACCTCTCGGTCTTGGTTTACGGGAGCACCTTCTTCATGAACACGTATGACCTGATACAGGACATGACTTTCAGCCAGGCGCGTGACTGGACGGCGGGAGCCAAGCTGACCTACCACGTGAAGGACTGGTTCAGCGTTACGGGTAGCCTTCATGCCGACTTTTACGACCGCTTCAAGCGGCACGAGCGCATCGACACGCGCAACAAGGACTACGAGAGTAGCATCTGGCAGCCGCGCCTGACCATCACGAGCAACTACTTCGACGGGCACAGCCTGATCTTCGGTGTGGAACATACGTCGGACGAACTGACCTCCGACCGTTTCTCCGGCAATGCCAACCACGATCTGAAAACCCGCGCCTTGAAAGAAACGGAGTATTTCTTGCAGGACGAGTGGACCATCAACCCCAAGTGGATGGTATCTGCCGGACTGCGTACCAACTTCTCGAAGGCGTTCGGTTTCATGGGGATGCCCAAGATTGCCGCCAAGTATTCGCCCAACGAACGGTGGAGCATCCGCGCCAACTATTCGATGGGATACCGTTCTCCGAGTATCAAGGAACTCTTCTTCAACTGGGACCATTTGGGCATGTTCATGATCCGCGGAAACGAGAACATGCAACCGGAAAAGAACAATTATTTCTCGCTGGGAGCCGAGTACAGCAACGACCGCCTGTTCCTGTCCGGTACGGCCTACGGCAACTATTTCCGTGATAAAATCGAGGGCGTATGGCGCATCTACGACATGCAGTACAACTTCGAGTACACCAATTTGAGCAAGCAACGCCTTCTGGGGCTGGAAGCCTTGCTGCGCTGGCACGTGCTGGACTGCCTGACGCTGAACGGGACGTACAGCTTCGTGAACGTGAGCAAGAACGAGGGCATACAGGTGAACACCACCTCTCCCCATGCCGCCACGGCCAGTCTGGACTACAAGTTCACGAAGAAGAACTACCGGTTGAACGCCGTGTTCAGCGCCTCGTACATGGGACGCAAGAAGTTCGACGTGCAGGACCGCGTGTTCGTGGAAGAGGACAACAAGAGCTATGACGCCTACTTCCGTTGCGACCTGCCGCAATACGTGCTGTGCAACCTGTCGGTGTCGCAGACCTTCTACAATAAGGTAAAACTGACGCTCGGTGTGGACAACATCTTCAACTACGTGCCGAAAACCCTCGGTTCGGGCATCACGATGTTCAACGTGCCCGCCACGCCGGGAACACGCGGATGGGTGCAGTTGGAATTTATGCTGGACGATGTGATTAACTCTTTAAGGAAAAAGAAATGATTAAATATACGACAATGAAACGTATGGGATTATTCAAAACGGTAAGCCTCCTGCTGGGCTGTCTCACGATGTTCTCCTGCGTGGACTATGACGACATACAGCCCTTTACGGGCAAGACGCTGCCCCGCAAGTCGGGCTATTCCACAGGGGTGACGAACGACTGGATATACTTCAACCTCCGCACGGGAGAGTCATTCAACACTTACACCGTGAACAAGGACATCAAGGAAGGCGAACAAATCAACCGCACGGACTGGGATCTGGCTTTCTGCGGCTATACCATGCGTACCAATTCGGGTACGAGCGGCATCGGTCAGGGCGGTGCCGCCGACTTGGGCTATGGCGGTTACGATGACTGGACGAGCGTTTCACAACTGCCTTCCGACTTGGAATGGGTCGTTGACACGGACGACGTGCGCGTCACCATGTCGCAGAACGACTGGAACCATTACCTTGTGGAAAACAATCTGGACTTCGATGCCAACCCGTGGTTCGACCCCAACAACGGTCCTGCCACGACCGAGACCAATGCCAACCCGCTGCTGTCGCAGGCCATGAGCTTCTCCGGGCCTCCCCCCACATACACCCCTTCGTTCCACACGTATGTGGTGCGTACCGCCGACGGAGAGAGGTACTTCAAGATACAGATTATCAGTTGGTACGATGCCAACGTGGAAATCGGTGATGAAGGCGGGAGAATCAGTTACTATTGCGACGAATTGAAATGACGGAAAGTATGATGGGACAATTCGTGCGCTTTATGCGCTTCTGCAACCGGCGGTGGGTGAAATGGCCGACAGTTATCGTCTTCCTGACGGCGATAACGGTCGCCCACTTCGTCATGGCAGACAAGTACGGGGACAGCCCCAATGCTCCCACTTGGGAGTTTACAATTACGCTGCACGCCGCCATGCTGGTTGCTGCGGCAATTATTATAGTATTCTACAAGAAACGTATCAAACGTAAATTAATGGAATATGGAAAAGACTAACGTAACGACCACTGAAACAACAAATGTAACACCTCCTGCCGCCAAACGGCGCTATTGGTGGAAAGCCATCGCTTCTTTCCTCATGGTATTGTTTACCATGCCTTTGGGGCACGGGCTGATGATTATCATGGAGCATCTGATGAGCGAGACCGTTCTGCACTATTCGGCCTTTGTCATGGGCGCGGTAGGTATGGCGATGGTGATTGTCGGCGTATTCGCCAAAGGAGATACGCGCCAAACACTCTGGGGATTCTTCGGCGGTCTGCTCTTCTGGACAGGCTGGGTGGAATTTCTCTTCATGTATTTTGCCAACCGTTTCGGCACGCAGCCGGAACTCGACCCTGTGACGGGTGAAATCGTAACCCGTCCCGAATATCTCATACTGCCCGCCTCGTTCGGTTTTTGGATGATGATTATGGTAATGTACCTGTTCAGTACAAAGAACGGATGCAACTTCATCAACTGGTGGCAACGGTTGCTCTTCCGTGGTAAGAAGAACGACATCGCCGCCCGCCCCATGACGCGCCACACGAGTATCGTCACATTCATGGAACTGATGATGTTGCTGTGGACTTCCTACCTGTTGCTGATGTTCTGCTACGATGATGTATTCCTGGGCGAGAATCATCCGGTGACACTGTTGGTGGGGGTCGGATGCTTTATCGGCTCGTTCTTTATCTTCGCCAAACAGTTGCGCCTTTCTGCGTGGGGGGCCAACATCCGTATGGCAATCGCTACCGTTATCGTGTTCTGGACACCGATTGAGATCCTTGGCCGTATGGATTTGTTGAGCGAGATATGGGTAGACCCTATGGGGCATAAGACGGAAATGATTATCATACTGGCAGCGTTCCTTGTACTGGCTGTTTACCTGTGGTATATGGGTGCGAAGAAAAAGAATGCCGTTTCCCAATAAAGAAAACCGGATATGGCAGCAACAAAAGAGAGAAAAAGGCACTGGCTTAAAGCGTTTGTCTCCATCGCTGTGACATTGGTTGCCATGCCGCTGACACACATCCTGGCACGTGCGCTGAAAGACGGTACGGCGGGGGTGGAACAGTTCTATGCCGGTATGGGAATGGGGCTGTTCGGTTTGCTGATGGTCATTATCGGTGTATTCATAAAAGGCGACGTCAAACAAACGCTGTTGGGTTTGTTCGGCGGTATGTTTTACTGGATGGGCGCCATCGACTTCCTGTTTATGTACTATGCCAACCGTTTCGGCACGCAGGCGCAGCTCGACCCGGTAACGGGCGAGATTGTCAGCCGGCCGGAATACCTGATACTTCCGTCCACATTCGGGTTCTGGGCCATGACGATGATGCTGTACCTGTTCTGCACTGCCAACGGCTGCAATTTCCTGAACTGGTGGCAGCGCTTGTTCTTCGGCAAGCACAAGAAGGAAATCGCCGCACGCCCCATGACACGCCATACCAGCATTGTCGCTTTTATGGAAGTCATTACCATGCTGTGGACGTGCTACTTGGTGCTGATGTTCTGCTACGATGAGCGTTTTTTTGGTGACCATCATCCGGTGACATTGCTTGTCGGGATGCTGGGCTTCATCGGTTCGCTGTTCATGTTCGCCAAGCTGTTGCGTTATGCTTCGTGGGGCATGAGCCTGCGTTTCGGTTTCGCCACCGTAATTATCTTCTGGATCGCGGTAGAGGTCTTCGACCGGATTCACCTGCTGAACGGGCTATGGGCAAATCCACAAGGACATGTGCAGGAAATCGCGTTGATTCTGGTTTCGTTTGCAGTAACCGGGCTTTATCTCGCTTGTGACAGACGAAAGAAAACTGCGGATGTAAAACGACAATAAAAGATAAATCATGAAACGGATAACTTGGAGGAAACATCATAAATGGTTCGGGTTGCTGTTCTGCTTCTTCATGCTCATGTTCTGTTGGAGCGGTATTGTGCTGAATCATCGTGAAGCGGTGGCCGACATCAACGTCAGCCGGAAGTGGCTGCCTGCGGGTTATCGTTTCGAAGCATGGAACGGCGGGCTGCTGAGGGGAACGCTGCGCTATACGGACAAGGATTCCGTGGCTCATATACTGGCCTATGGTGCAGCCGGGGTATGGCGCACGGACACTGCCGCCTCGGCTTTTGCGGACTTCAACGAAGGACTTTCCCAAGGGGCGGACTACCGTAGCATGAAAGGCATAGTGCAAACACCCGACGGTACGCTGTATGCCGCCGGCCAGTTCGGCCTGTACCGCCACGACGGAACGGCTTGGATAGAAATCCCCCTGCCTTTGGACGAGGGAGAACGTCTTTCGGACATCACCGTCCGGGGCGACACGCTGGTAGTTGCCGGACGTTCGTACCTCTATCTCTCCACGTCTTCTCACGCCGGATTTCGGAAAATACAGGTGAAAGTTCCCGACGGTTACGAGCCGAAGGTGACGCTTTTCCGCACGGTGTGGATGTTGCATAGCGGGGAGTTGTTCGGCACGGCAGGCAAGCTGGTTGTGGATGCGGTGGCTGTTGTGCTGGTTCTCCTGTGCCTCACGGGGCTTGCCTACTGGCTGCTGCCCAAGGACATGCGCCGCCGCCACCGCCACGGGCGGCACACGGAAGGCGAAGCCCGATGGACACGCCTCTCCCTGCTGTGGCACGACAAGCTGGGACGCACCACTATCATACTGACCCTCTTGGTGGCCGTTACGGGCTGGTGTCTCCGTCCACCCGTCATGATACCGTTGGCTCTGACTAAGACACCCGCTCTGCCCGGCACTTCCTTAGACAGCCCTAATCCTTGGCACGACAAGCTGCGCATGGTGCGCTATGACGATATGTGCGGTGACTGGCTGCTCTCCACTTCCGAAGGTTTTTATTCGCTGGCTTCACCGGATGCCGTTCCCGTGAAGGTGGAGGAAGCTCCCCCGGTCAGTGTCATGGGGCTGAATGTCTGGCAAAAGGATAAGCAGGGGAACTGGCTGGCCGGTTCGTTCAGCGGCCTGTTCGTTTGGGACAGACAGCAGGGCTGGGTAACGGACTACTTCACGGGAGAAGAAGCCGAAGATACAGCCGGTCCTCCTTTCGGCAAGTTTGCCGTTTCGGGTTACAGTGCGGATTTCAAGGGAAAGGAATGCGTGGTGGAATATTACGAGGGAACGGATGCACTTGTCCAGCCCGGCGAACTCTCCACACAACCCATGTCGCTTTGGAACTTCGCTTTGGAAGTACACAGCGGACGGGTGTTCATAGGCAGCGTGGCTACTTACGTGTTTGTCTTCCTCGTGGGAGGAGGATGCGTATGGTGTCTGTGGACAGGATATAGGGTGAGAAAAGGAAACAAGTAATAAAACTTGTTTTTAAGAAAGTCTCTTGGAGATTGAGCACACCCGATTCTACACAAAATGCGATGGCATACGGCAGAACGCCCTGTTTATTTTCATGCAGGACCGGAGAGATAAAACGGCATTTGAAAGAAACGGATTGCCAGTTGAAAATTTGGGAGGCTTTGTTCAAGATTCCATTGGTTGGAATGACCGCATACGGAGACATCGCCTCTTTGCGCATAAAAAGTGAGGTTGTGCCGGTTTGAAGTGAACAACCTCACTTTTTATAATTTGGGGCAGCGATTGTTTAACATCCTCCGCAACATCCGCCTCTTCTGTGTTTCTTGTGATGACGATGATAATCGCAGCAACGACCTTCATGATCACAATCTACGCAACTTCTGCATTCTTCATTCTTGCGACAACCTCTGCATTCCGAGCAGTCCGTATCGCATTTACACTTGCGGCAGGTACAGTCCTCGCAACAACATTCTATTTTCACTGTTTCCTTTTCTTTTTTGTCCTTTTGTGCAAACAGGGTCACACAGCAGGCTGAAAAAACGAGGACACAAGTCAATACGATTTTCTTCATAAATTATAATGTTTTAATGTAATGACTAAAAATACTTGTCCCTATTATTCTTGGTTTTTCGGGAAAATTAAAATTACGTTTCCAAAAATAGAGATATAATTCAATAATCACAAATCACTTATAATAAATGATGTGAAAAATGAGATTCCATTCAAAATATGAATTAAGAGAAATCTTTCCGCAAGTACACCATGTCGGTAAGCAGCTTTCCATCCTCATAAATCGGATGATCGTAATTATCCGTGAAGAAATTTTTCAGTCGGTGTGAGATACGAAAGCCGCAATGTTCGTAGAAAGAGAGTGTAGATGGCGTATCTCCCGTACCGACAAGCATGACGGAACATCTGCCCTGATAGTATCCAAAGAGATAATCAACCAGCCGTTTTCCGTATCCTTTGCGTTGGGAGGAGGGACAAACGGCTATGTTTTTTATTTCGTAAATACCCTCTCCTTCACACGTCACTACAGAGATAGCCTTCAGACCGTCATCATAGAGGGCAAACATCTCACCTCGTTCCAGATATTTGTCTATCATGCTTTCTTGTTCATCTGCCAACAACAGCAAATCCAAGAATTGTTTCTTGTTAGAAGTAATAAGTTTTATTTCCATGTCATATATTCTTTTTCCAATGTTCCAAAACCGTTTCCAAGTGTTCAAGTCCCCTTTCTACCACCCCTTGATAAAAAGGATAAGGCTTTTTCCCGATGATGTTCAAACGAATTTCAACAATAGTCATTCTTTCATTTCGTCAGTTCCTTGATTTTGTTCACGATGCAGCCACCCCACACGTGCGCCTTTATCAGAAGCAGAGGCGGCCGGGTAACGGTTTTTCCATAGAAGATGGCCGCCACCACCTTGCCGCCGCACCTTTCTATCTCCTCCTTGTAGTCGGCCATACTCTGTCCGCTTGTCAGCACGTCGTCCACGATGATAATCTGTTTCCCTTCGATATTCCCCGTGATACGGTAGTTCCTTTCGAGGATACGGTTTTCGCCGCCTTTCGCCTCGTGCAAGCTGTCGCGTGACTCGAACACATCGACATCATATAAGCCCGAACTTAGGTCCGGCCGGTGGGTTGTGATGTACCAGTCGAGCCGTTTGAATCGCCGGGCATACTTGAACTCGTCGCTGCACGGCATAAACAGGATGTGGTAAGGGGCATCGGCCAAATTCAAGACGGACATGCACGCCTTAAAAAACTCGATACCGTGATTTTCGCCCTCTTTGAACTGGTAGAGGGAACAGCAGAACGCCCGCTGTTCATCGTCGATCAGGTCGGCGTACCGTGAAGGATAGTAATACCCATAGAAAGCGACTTTTATTCCGTGCGATTTGAACGGCTTGAGCGGCTGATGGTCCTCGAAAAAGTCCGAACGGGCGAAACAGAACATGAGGCAGGCTTCCCGATGGCCCGCCAGTACCGCCAGACGGCAATAACGGTCGCGCTCTTTGGCGGTAGCGGCGTGCTGCTGCGAACGCAGCAGCTGCAGTCTTCCGTCGCCAGAAACCGGCAAGATACGACAGCAGGACTGCAAGGCCGCACAAAACCATGAACCAGAGCTTTGCTTCCATATTCATTGGGATAAGGTTATTCCGACATACCTGTACAACCGGCAGTTTTCTCTGCCACGGGAGCTTTGCACCTGCCGTTCACCTGTTTCAATGTCTTCTCGAAATATCTTGTTTTCATGTATTTATGCAATTTATTACTGTGTAATATATAAGCAAAGGAATGAATTACATTTTGTCTGCTGACATTCCTAATATTTTTTCCATATTGGGACGAAAGAAATTGCCCCACTCTTCCAGTTTCTCAATGATAGGCAAAAGGGTTTCACCTATCGGAGTAATCGAGTATTCGGAATGTGGGGGAAGTTCCGCAAATATTTTCTTCTCTATGATTCCATACATTTCCAATTTCTTTAATTGCTGATTTATAACACGAGCATTGGCTTCAGGAAACAATTTGTGTAATTTGCTCGGACATTTAGCCCCATCGCTTAGCTCAAAAATGATACAACTTTTCCATGTCCCACTAATAACTTCCATTGCAATTCTGATTCCGTAATCAATGTCAAAAGGTATTTTCGATACCCGATTCTAATTTATATTCCACCTCCCAGTGCATGATAAAGTTTGATAATACTCTGTATGCGGTCAAAGCTGGTTTGCAACCGGTTTGTCTCTGCTTCAAGGAGTGACTGTTGGGTAGTTAATATTTCCAGATAGGTGGTACCGGAATGGCGCATCAACAGTTCCGTCTTTCGCACAGCTTCACGCAAGGTTTCAACCTGATGGGTGTTTATTTCAAATTGCGATTTTGCCGTCTGCCATGCGGTTAAGGCATCATTCACCTCTTTCCCCGCGTTCAGTAATGACTGTTGGTATAACAATCTGGCTTCTTCCTGACGGGTTTGAGCAATTTTCAAATTAGCGATATTTGTTCCACGGTTGAATAACGGCTGTGTCAGCGAAGCGATTGCATTGAACAGCCACTGTCCGGGATTGGTGATTACCCCGCCTCCATTGTTGGTCCAGCCCAATGTACCCGAAAGAGTGATATTGGGGTAGAAGGCCGAGCGGGCTACATTGGTGGCGTAGAACGCTTGAGCCAGTTCCATTTCAGCCCGACGAACATCAGGACGATTGGATAATAACAGCAAAGGAACTCCGACAGAGATTGTATCGGGGAAAGACGCTTCTGCCAAATCGCTCCGCTCAATCGAGTGCGACGGCATGGCAAGTATCGCCGACAAGGCGTTTTCTGTCTCAGAGATACTTTTGCATATAGCCAGTTGCGATGATTCCAGCTGCATCACGTTTGCCCTTGCCTGCAACACACCGGCATCATTCGCCTTGCCCACCTTTTTCAACGCTTCAAGTGTGCGCACGGTAGCCTGCCAGTTTTCCAAAGTCCGATGATTTATCACCTTTTGCGCATCAAGCAGGGCGAGGGTATAGTAACTGTCCGCTATCGTAGCGACAAGCTGTGTCTGTACGGCCTGCCGGTAGTCACGACTTCCTTGCAATGCGGCAACCGCACCACGCTTTGCTGCCGTAAGTTTGCCGAATAATTCAAGCTCCCAACTTGCGGACGCTCCCACATTGTACGCCTTTGCCGTAGCTCCGTCATATTTGTTTCCGCTGCCTTCCGCACTGATTCCCAATGAAGGGAGGTACGACAGTCTGGCTGTCATCAGGGCGGCTTCTGCCGCTTCCATTCGCAGGCGTGCCACATTGAGGTCGGTATTCTGCCGGAGTCCTGTCTCAATCAAAAACTGAAGTTTACGGTCGGTAAACATCTCCCGCCATGACATGGATGCAAGCGTTGTTGTATCAATGCCAGCCGGGATATTCCGGTACAGCTTCTCTGTCGGAATGTCAGCCCGATGATACCGGCTGTATGTGCCACAGCCGGTAAGCATCAAGGTTGATATGGTAAATAAGATGATCTTCTTCATTTAATTACGTTTAATCCGTTCTTGAATATATTGAAATGTGATGAACAGTGACGGTACGAGGAACAGCAGTGCCAGCGTACCTACTATCATACCTCCGATTACGCCCGTGGCGAGCGAGCGGCTGCCGTTGGCACCCACACCATGAGCCATCATCAGCGGAACGAGTCCGAACACCATAGACAATACGGTCATCAGGATGGGGCGCAGGCGAACCTTTGCCGCACTGTATGCCGCCTGCGCGAGGGTCATGCCTTCCGACCGCCGCTTGCCGGCATATTCGGTCAGCAGAATGGCTGTCTTGGCAAGCAGCCCGATAATCATAATCAGTCCGGTCTGCATGTAGATGTTGTTCTCCAGCCCGAACAGTCCCGCGAACAGGAAGCTGCCCATCAAACCGCAAGGCACGGACAGCAACACGGCAAACGGGATGAACACGCTTTCATAGAGGGCACACAGTATGAGGTATATCAAGACCATGCACAGCACGAATATCCACACGGCATTGTTCGTCGTATTGCTTTCTTCGCGCGACAACCCTCCCAACTCGTAGGTGTAACCTGACGGGAGAACGTGGTCGGCAGTTTCCCTTATGGCCTTCAATACCTGTCCCGAACTGTATCCTGTTGCCGGCGACCCGCTGATGGAAATGGCATTGAACATATTGAAGCGGGTCAGGTCCGACGGACCGTTGGTCTTGGTAAGACGGACAAAATGGCTCAACGGCGACATGGAGCCGTCGGAAGTACGGACATACATGCCGTCCAACGATTCGGTGTCCATGCGATATTCGGCAGGAGCCTGCATGGTGACATGGTACAGTTTTGAGAAGCGGTTGAAATTCGATACATATTCTCCCGAAAAATATCCCGAGAGTGTTGACAGGACATCGGAAGGAGACACACCGGACTGTTCGCATTTGGCAGCATCTATATCCACCCAGTATTGCGGATAATCAGCCGCGAACGATGAATAGACCTCACCGATCTCCGGTCTGCCCGACAACGCTTCCACAAACCGGTCGGTCACTTGGCTGAAGGCGGTTATGTCTCCGGCGTTTTTGTCCTGCAAGTACAGTTCAAAACCGTTGCCCATCCCATATCCGGCAATCATCGGGGGCGACATGGCGAATACGGTGGCATCGGGAATATCGGCGGTGGCGGCATAAATACGGCCTATTACATCGTTCACCGACTGCCCTTCCCCTTTGCGCTCGTCCCAATCCGTGAGAGTGAGAAAAGACATGGCCTGCGAAGGTCCCGAGCCACTGAAAGAAAAGCCTGCCACAGTACCGTTGTATTCAATCTCTGCGATACTGTCAAGACGGCTGTTTATACGTTTTAGGGTTTTGCCGGTCTGCGCCATGGATGTACCGGGTTTCGTGTTCATGCTGACCATGACCGTGCCTGTATCTTCTTCAGGAATAAGTCCGGTCTTGGTCGTATTGACAAAAAGCACCAACAGCCCGAACGATACCGCGATAGTGCCCCACAGCAGCCACCTGCGATGAATGACATATAGCACACCGCGCACATAACGACGGCTCAAACGGTCAAAAACCGCATTGAATGCCTTGCGGAAGCGTGCCGCGAAGTTGTTCTTCGTGTTCCCGTGCTCGTCAATGTAAGGCTTCAGCAGCAGGGCGCACAATGCCGGAGAAAGGGTGAAGGCATTGATGGCCGAAATGCCCACGGCAACCGCCATCGTGATACCGAACTGCGTATAGAACGCCCCTGAAGTACCGCCCATCATGCCCACAGGGAAGAACACCGCCATGAAAATAAGGGTGGAGGTCAGAATGGCCGACGACACGCCCTTCATGGCATCATCGGCGGCAAGCACCGGAGACTGATACCCCTCGTCGAACTTCGCCTGCACGGCTTCCACCACCACGATGGCATCGTCCACCACCGTGCCTATGGCAAGCACAAGGGCGAAAAGCGTAAGCAGGTTGATGGAAAAGCCTATCAGTGACATTACGGCAAACGTTCCGATGATGGACACGAAGATAGAAATCGTGGGAATCAGCGTGGACTTGATGTCCTGTAAGAACACATACACCACCACGATGACTAAAAGTATCGCCTCGATAAGCGTCCTGATGACAGAATGGATGGAGGCATTCAGGAACTTGTTGGTGTCGGTAAGCACCACAAACTCTGCCCCTTCGGGCAAATCGCGGCTGAGGTCATCGAGTACCTCGTGTATCTCATTGATGGTGCTTGATGCGTTCGAACCGGATTTCTGGTTTATCATCATCATGGCTGCCGGATGTCCGTTCACTTCGGATGAATAATTGTAATACTCATCGCCCAGCTCTATATCCGCGACCTCTTTCAATCGCAATACATCGCCGCCGGGCAGGGACTTGACCACCAGTTCGCCGAACTCTTCCGCAGTCGAGAGCCTGCCCCGGTATTTCATCGTGTACTCGTTTGCCCCGTCGGAGTTCTGTCCGAAAGAACCGGTGGCGGCCTCAATGTTCTGCCGTGCCAATACCGCCGAAATATCATCCGGGATAAGCCCGTACCCCGCCATCTTGTCCGGTTTGAGCCACAAACGCATACTGTAGTTCGAGCCGAACAGCTGTGCCTTTCCGACACCGCCTATACGTTTCACCCGTGGCTCGACATTGATTTTCATGTAATTGTTCAGGAAAGTCTGGTCGAAACGGTCGTCGGGTGAGTAAAGCGCGAAAGTCATCAGCTCGGCATTCTGCTGTTTCTCTGTCGTGACGCCGCTTTTGGTGGCTTCCGCCGGAAGCTGGCTTAACGCGCCATTCACACGGTTCTGCACGTTCACCGCCGCCATGTCCGCGTTGGCACCCTGCTTGAAATAGATGTTGATGGAAGCATCGCCCGTGTTGGATGCGGTAGAGGTCATGTAGATCATGTCCTCCACTCCGTTAATGGCTTCCTCAAGCGGGACGATTACCGCTTTCTGCACGGTTTCGGCATTCGCACCGGGATAGGTACAGAACACGTTGACAGTAGGCGGTGCAATGTCGGGATATTGCTCCACCGGGAGCACTTTGATGGCGATGAGTCCCATCAAGACAATCACCACGGAAATAACGCCCGAGAATACCGGGCGGTCTATGAAAAATCGTAGATTCATGGGGTTACGTTTTTAGGTGTAACAATCATTCCTTCCTTTACAAGTCCTACCCCTTCGGTGATGATGGTGTCGCCCACGGACACACCTTGCTTCACCACGAAGTGGTTACCATCGTTCAGACGGTCCACGGTCAGGTAGGCTGCTTCGGCCTTTCCGTTTCTGAGGCGGTAGGCGATAATCTTGTCCTGCAATTCCACGGTGGCGGTCTTGGGCAGCAGGATGGCATCCGCATCCACTCCTTGCAGGACGATATTGCCGATGGTGCCGCTCAGCAGCTCACGGTCGGGGTTGGGGAAGCGGGCTTTGATTTGCACCGCCCCGGTGGTGGCATTGACCACGCCACTGACAGTCTCTATGCGTCCCTTCCGTCCGTAGAACGTGCCGTCATTCAGTTGCAGGCCGACTTCCGGCATTTGGGAAATCATCTTGTCTATGGAACCGTATTGTGTCCTGAACTGACGCAGCTTGTTTTCGGAGACGGAGAAATAGGCGTACATTTCCGCATTGTCGGAAACTACCGTGAAGGGCTGCGTCATGCCGGGACTGACAAGTGCGCCGATGCGGAAAGGAAGCGTGCCTACCACTCCGTTGCTGGGACTTTTTATCTCGGTATAGGAGAGATTGTTGCGGGCATCCGTTTCCTGAGCCTTTGCCTGTTCGAGTTCGGCAAGTGCTACCGCCAGCCCGTTGCGGGCAAGAGAGAGTTCGTAATCGGATATGACTTTCTCATCAAACAAGGCTTGCTTGCCTTGCAGCTCGATCCGTGCCGTTTCCACTTTTGCCTGTGCTGCGCTGACGTTTGCCTGTGCGGTGCGCAAGGCTGCCTGATAGGGCACTTGGTCGATGACGGCAAGCACTTGTCCCGTCTTAACCTGCTCCCCTTCTTTCACACACAGGCGGGTGATACGGCCCGACACTTGGGGTACTATGTCCACATCCTGCCGCCCACGGATGGAGGCGGAATAACTTTCTTGAAATTCAACTGCCCGGGAAGAAACCACCATGACGGGCAATGTCTGTCTCATTTCCTGTTCCCTCTGTTCTTGTTTGCAGGCTGTCAATAATGCAGCCAGCAGGCTTGTTACCGTGATGCCGGCTATCCATGTTCTTCTATTCATCATCTGTTCTTATTGTTTTTCCATTCCTTATTCAATACCGCATAAATGCAGGTGTCCTCATACCGTGGTGTTCCATCGGGATGGCACACAAACGATATGAATTCCTTCATGCATCCTTCATATCTCATTCCGAGACGTTCGCACAATCTTTTCGACCGCAGGTTGTCATCCTCCACAAAGCCGTAGATGCGACGTGCGCCTGCTTCACGGAAAAGGTAATCCAGAAATTCCGTTGCCGCTTCATGCGCCAATCCCTTGCCCTCGAAGCGTTGGTTGAAATGCCAGCCCACGTTGAATGTGTCGGCTTCTTCACGCAATGCAAAAACATCACCGATTATGAAATCGTCTTCCTTCAGGCACACGGCATAGCGCAGCAACTCCTTTGGAGTATTGGATATATAAGCCAGTGCAGACTCTTCAGAGCACAAGCGTTCGCTCACGAAGCAGTTGACACGCGGATGGGAGAGGTATTCCAGCAAACCAACGGCATCCTTCTCCTGAAAATCTCTGATGATAAGGTGTTCTGTTTCAATAATCATAAGTCGCCAATTTTGGCTGCAAAGATATTCCATACCCAATTTGCCGACAACCGGCATGCAGTCGAAACGGAAAAAAAACATTTATAAAACAGCTAAAATGGCTTCTGAAATGTCATTGTAAATGCTCTTTTCAAAGATGCACATCTTTGGGCAGTTAAGCCATGCTTCTTGATGCGTCACCTTCCTACAGATTACCAAAATCATACCCTGTTTTGGCAATCTACGTTCATTATGCAAGCATCGAATACAGTATAAATGATAGAACCATCTGTCTCGACACTCCTTTTATCTGTTTCAACTGCTGTTTTGTCTGTTTCATCCGGTTTCGACCTATCAAATGAAAAAGCAAAGTCGTACCTTTGCAACATGAAGTAACT
>OJPP01000244.1_pt1 | contig 17536 bp, 11 predicted proteins | sample 1598521 | NCBI WGS metagenome assembly OJPP01 (sample SAMN03922490, study PRJEB24848) | human gut metagenome | isolation source: stool sample | host: Homo sapiens | place: Germany | collected 2011-05 | reverse complement strand
AGACAGGAGGGCTACCGTGGCGGCGGCTGGATACTGCTGGACTTCGGCTGCGTCGTCGTTCACATTTTCTCCGAGGAAATGCGCTCGTTCTACTCGCTCGACCGCCTGTGGTCCGATGCGGAAAAGATCGACTATAAGGACTTCCTTTAAATAAATGAGAGAGCAGGGGACATACCGTCATGGAGTACAATTACGCAGAAATTGAAAAGAAATGGCAGAAATACTGGGTCGAGCATAAGAGCGGCCGCGCCGTCACCGGCTCGGACAAGCCGAAGTTTTACGGCCTGATCGAGTTCCCGTATCCGTCCGGACAGGGACTGCATGTCGGCCATACGCGTCCGTTCACGGCGATGGATGTCATCTGCCGCCGCAAGCGGATGCAGGGCTACAACGTTCTTTTCCCCATCGGCTATGACGCCTTCGGCCTGCCGACGGAGAACTATGCCATCAAGAACCATGTGCATCCGTCCATTGTGACAAAGCAGAACATTGCCAACTTTGAAAAGCAGCTCCACATGCTTGGCTACTCGTTCGACTGGGATCGTGTCGTGGATACGACCGACCCGGAGTATTACAAGTGGACGCAGTGGATCTTCCTGCGAATGTATAAAAAGGGTCTTGCGTACAAGGCCTCCATGCCGGTCAACTGGTGCACAAGCTGCAAGTGTGTGCTTGCGAACGAGGAAGTCGTCGACGGCGTGTGCGAGCGCTGCGGCAGCCCGGTCGTCCGCCGCGAGAAGAGCCAGTGGATGCTCGCCATCACAAAGTACGCCGACCGCCTGATCGACGATCTGGACGATGTGGACTTCATCCCCCGCGTAAAGACCCAGCAGCGCAACTGGATCGGCCGCAGCGAGGGCGCGGAGCTCACCTTCGGTACGACGCTCGGCGACTCTCTCACCGTTTACACTACCCGTTGCGATACGCTCTTCGGCGTGACGTATATGGTCCTCTCTCCGGAGCACCCGATCCTCGACACATGGAAGGACAAGCTCACGAATTGGGACGCCGTGGCGGCCTACCGCGAGGAAGCCGCGCACAAGTCCGATTTTGAGCGCAGCGAGCTCAACAAGGACAAGACCGGCGTGCGGCTGGAAGGCGTCTGTGCCGTTAACCCCGCGACGAAGGAAGAGATCCCCATCTTTGTCTCGGACTACGTTCTTATGAGCTATGGCACCGGCGCTGTTATGGGCGTTCCGGGCCACGACCAGCGCGACTGGGAGTTTGCCAGGAAGTTCGGCCTGCCGATCATTGAAGTCGTGCAGGGCGGCGATATTACGAAGGAAGCCTTTACGCTCAAGGACGACACCGGCATCATGGTGAACTCCGGCTTCCTGAACGGCATGACCGTGAAGGACGCTATCCCCGCCATGAAGAAGTGGGTGACGGACGAGGGCATCGGCCATCCCAAGACAAACTTCAAGCTGCGCGACTGGGTATTCTCCCGCCAGCGCTACTGGGGCGAGCCCATCCCGATGGTAAAGTGCCCGACGTGCGGCTGGGTACCGCTGCCGGAGGATCAGCTTCCGCTCCTGCTCCCGCAGGTCGAGAGCTACGAGCCGACAGACGACGGTGAATCGCCCATCTCCAAGATCACCGACTGGGTCAACACGACCTGCCCGAAGTGCGGCGGCGCGGCCCAGCGCGAGACCGACACCATGCCGCAGTGGGCGGGCTCCTCGTGGTATTTCCTGCGCTATATGGATCCCCACAATAAAGAGGCGTTCGCAAGTCCGGAAGCTCTCAAGTACTGGTCTCCCGTGGACTGGTACAACGGCGGCATGGAGCACACGACGCTCCATCTCCTGTACTCCCGCTTCTGGCACAAGTTCCTCTACGACGAGGGCCTTGTCCCGACGAAGGAGCCGTACGCCAAGCGCACGAGCCACGGCATGATCCTCGGCGAGGGCGGCGAAAAGATGTCCAAATCCCGCGGCAACGTCGTGAACCCGAACGACATCGTTGAGCAGTACGGCGCGGATACGCTGCGCGTGTACATCATGTTCATCGGCGATTTCACGAAAGCCGCCGCATGGTCGAGCAACGCTGTGGCGGGCTGCCGCCGCTTCCTTGACCGCGTGTGGAATCTTGCAAGCGAGCCGCTCACCGGCGACGAGATCTCCCGCGACAACGAGAAGGAGATCCACCGCGCCATCCAGAAGGTGAGCTCTGATATCGACGAGATGAAGTTCAACACTGCCATCGCGCAGCTCATGTCGCTCGTCAATCAGTTCTACTCCAAGAAACCGACCCGCGGCGATATCCGCGTGCTGCTGCAGCTTCTCTCTCCGTTTGCGCCGCATATCTGCGAAGAGCTTTGGCAGATCCAGGGCTTTGAGGGCCTTGCGAGCGAGGCCGAGTGGCCGGAGCACGATGAGGCGAAGATGGTCGATACCGAAAAGACCATCGCCGTGCAGATCAACGGCAAGCTCCGCAGCACCGTTGTTGTCCCGGCGGACAGCACGGTGGAGGTCGTTTCCGCTGCGGCTCTCGCGGATAAGAAGATCGCGGGCTATATGGAGGGCATGGAGATCGTCAAGACGATCAACGTTCCCAACAAGCTCATCAACTTTATCCTCAAACCGAAGAAATAATTTTTAAAAGCAATGCGCCCGAAAAAACTTCGGGCGCATTGCTTTTTGTAATAAATCCGGAATAACACGGCATACTAACGGCGGATTTCTTGTTTAGGAGGATTTCGCATGAAAAAGTGGGTCGTATATATTCTTTCGCTCACGGCGCTGGTTGTTTCGCTCTGCGCGTGCGGCACGGCGGAAAAGCCCGCGGCAACGAACGCGCCGAGGCCGTCGGGTACCCCGATGACCGCGACGCCGGACATGAACGACGGGATCGTAAACGACGATGACGGCATCATCACCGACAACGATAGCGGCGTTGTGCCCACGCAGACGCCGATGGCGGACACGTCGGCCAAACCGTCCGCCTCTGCGCAGGCGACGGATGGCGCAGCAAAAAAGTGAAAAACACCCCGCCGGGTCCGAAATGGACCGGCGGGGCGTTTTGTAAAGCGAGAAAGCCTGTAAGCCGGGTTCTGTCTGCGCAGCCATCTATCTAGACGCACCGTTGCCGATGCGTTCCAGCCGCCTCCTCGGGACGACCGGGCCGGTCGTATGTCCCTCCACGGCGTTGCTCCGGATAGAGTTTACAGCACCGTTCCGTCTCCGGACGGTGGGTGAGCTCTTACCTCGCCTTTCCACCCTTACCTGCACGAAGGCAGGCGGTATATCTCTGTTGCACTTGTCCTGGGGTCACCCCCGGCGGGCGTTACCCGTTATCCTTGCCCTGTGGAGCCCGGACTTTCCTCACGCACAGGCTTTCGCCTTATGCCCGCAGCTGCTTGGCTTTCTCGCACAGGTATTTTACCTGTTCAAAGCGCGCTTGTCAACGGCGATAGGTGTTGAATTTCTGCCGGAAAGCGAATATAATATATAAGTTAAAGAAGATATTCAGGAGGCAATTATGACACTCGACTCTTATATACAGTCTCTGCACGGAAAAAGCATTGCGGTCATCGGTCTCGGCGTGAGCAACCGGCCGCTGCTGCGGCTGCTGCTCGATGCGGGTTATACCGTCACAGTGCGCGATAAACGCACGCGCGAGGCTCTCGGCGAGGATGAGGCCACAGCGCTGGAAGCGGCGGGCTGTCGCCTTGTGCTGGGCGATGGGTACCTTGCCGGTATCACCGAGGACGTGATTTTCCGCACGCCGGGGCTTCACCCCTTTACGCCGGAGCTCGCCGCGGCCAAAGCGCGCGGAGCGCTTCTTACGTCGGAAATGGAAGCCTTCTTTACCGTCTGCCCGTGCCGCATCATTGCCGTGACCGGCTCGGACGGAAAGACGACGACTACCACCATTATTTCCGAGCTCCTGAAGGCGCAGGGACACCGCGTATTTCTCGGCGGCAACATTGGCACGCCGCTGCTTGACAAAGCGCCGGAAATGACGAGCACAGACTGGGCGGTGCTCGAGCTCAGCTCCTTCCAGCTCCACAGCATGAACTGCCGGCCGGATATCGCGGTCGTTACCAACGTTTCGCCGAACCATCTGGACATTCATCCGAGCTATGAGGACTATCAGACCGCCAAAAAGCAGATTTTCCTTTCGCAGGGCTGTGCCGGCGTCACGGTGCTCAATGCCGACAACGCCATCACACGCGCCTTTGCGAGGGATTGCCCCGGCAAAGTCCGGTTTTTCAGTCGTGAGATCGCACCGGAAAACGGCGTGTTCCTGCGCGAAGGCGTCATTTACCGGTCTCACATCGGGGAAAAGACCAAGCTCATGGACGCAGAAAGCATCCTGCTCCCGGGTTTACATAACGTTGAAAACTATATGGCGGCGTTTGCCGCCACCGACGGTATCGTCTCGGACGATACCTGCCGCGCCGTGGCGGAGAGCTTCCGCGGCGTTGCGCACCGGCTTGAAATGATCCGGACGCTGCATGGCGTTACCTACTGCAACGATTCCATTGCATCCAGCCCCACGCGCACGATCGCGGGACTTCACGCGCTGCGGCAGAAGCCCATCCTTATTGCGGGCGGGTACGATAAGCATATCCCGTTCGACAAGCTCGGCGACGAGGTCTGCCGCCATGTCAAGGCACTGTTCCTTACCGGTTTTACCGCGGAGAAAATTTACGATGCCGTGACAAAATCGCCGCTGTATGACCCCAAGGCGCTGCCGATCCGGAAGATCGACGATTTCCACGAGGCGGTGCTTGCCGCCGCCGCGAGCGCGGAGGAGGGGGATCTTGTGCTCCTTTCTCCCGCTTGCGCGTCGTTTGACCATTTCAAAAACTTTGTGGAACGCGGCGAAACTTTCCGCTCCATCGTTAACGAACTGAAATAAAGGATATACTGCCATGAATTACGAAGAGCTTTATACACTGTCCGCCCAGGTGGAGGAACGGCTCCAGCCCATTTTCCGCGGATTTGAACGCACGGCGGAGAAGAATACGAAGTGCGTGCTGGATGCCTTCCGCGCGCACCGCGTGTCCGAGCCGTGCTTTGCCGGAACGACCGGCTATGGCTACGATGATCTCGGACGCGAAACGCTGGAAAAGGTCTATGCCGATGTGTTCGGCGCGGAAGCGGCGCTCGTGCGCACCACGTTTGTGAACGGCACGCACGCCATCGCCTGCGCGCTTTACGGCGCTCTCCAGCCGGGCGACACGATCCTTGCCGTTACGGGAGCGCCGTACGATACGCTCCACACCGCCATCACCGGCTCCGGCCGCGGCTCGCTCGCCTCGCTCGGCATCCGGTATGAGCAGCTGGAGCTTGCTTCCGACGGCGGGCCGGACTATGCCGCGATCACGCAGCGCGTATCGGAGCTGCGCCCGGCAGCGGCATTCGTGCAGCGCAGCCGCGGATACGCGCCCCGGCGCGCGCTTTCGGTCGCGGAGATCGGGGAAATTGTCCGCGCAGTAAAGGCAGGCTGCCCCGATACGGCGGTCATCGTGGATAACTGCTACGGGGAGTTCACCGAGGAATGTGAGCCGACGGCGCTCGGCGCCGATCTCATCGCCGGTTCGCTCATCAAAAACCCCGGCGGCGGACTCGCCCCCATGGGCGGGTATGTAGCCGGCCGCGCCGATCTCGTGGAGCAGGCGGCGGAACGTCTGACGCTTCCGGGCATCGGCAGCGAGTGCGGCGCTTCGCTCGGCGTGAACCGGACGCTCTTCCAAGGCTTCTTCTTTGCGCCGCACACCGTATCACAGGCGCTCAAAACGATGGCCTTTGCCGCCGGAATGCTTGAAGAGCTGGGCTTTGAGAGCTTCCCGGCATCCGATGAAAAGCGGTCGGACATCATTCAGACCATCCGCCTGAAAACGGCGGACAACCTTGTGAAATTCTGTCAGGGCATCCAGAAGGGCTCGCCCGTGGACAGCTTCGCCCTGCCCGTCCCGGCGCCGATGCCGGGGTATGAAAGCCCGGTCGTCATGGCGGCGGGAACGTTCATTCAGGGCGCGTCGCTCGAGCTTTCGTGCGACGGCCCGGTGCGCGAGCCGTTTCTCGGCTTTTTGCAGGGCGGGCTTACGTATGAATCCGGCAAGCTCGGCGTGCTGAGCGCCTTGTCTGAAATGCTTGCCTGACGCATATACTTTTGGGCATAAGGGGGTGTTCCCGTATGCCGTTTCCGCGAAAAATCACACCGCAGCAGACGACCGCACTGCTGCTCCTTGCGCTCACCGGTGCACTGATCGCGTTTCTGATCCCCGCCGTGCGCTATTTTCGGACGCTTACCGGCGCTATGGCGGTATCCAATGCATCGGATCTCATCACGCAGACCGTGAGCAACATTGTGGAGAACGAAATGCGCCTGCTTGGGCCGGACGGCGGAAAATTTGTATCCTTTGAAAAGGACGGCGACGGGCAGATCAGCGCTATTGTAACCGATACGTCGCGGGTGAATATCCTCTCCGCCGAGCTTCTCAACGCCATCGTGGAGGCTTCCGACCGGGGAGATCTTGATCTTTCGATCCCCTTCGGGAACCTGCTTGGCATCAGCTTTTTCCTTGGCCGCGGGCCGACCGTACCGGTCAAGATCACGATGCTCACATCTTCACGGGTGGATTTCCGCAATGTGCTGACGGATGCCGGCATCAACCAGACGAAACACCAGCTTCTTTTGGAGGTTTGTGTTGATGCGGACGTCCTGCTGCCGTGGGAGATCCGCTCTACGCAGATCGTCACGGAAGTGCTGGTTGCTGAAACGATCATCGTCGGACGTGTTCCGCAAACCTATTTCTATACGGGAGAGACATGATGGACTATTTACAGGAGATCGCCGAGCTCCGCGAAGAGCTGCGCCGCCACAGCATAGCCTATTACGACAAGGATGCCCCCACGATTTCGGACTTTGAGTATGACGCGATGATGCGCCGTCTGGAAAATCTGGAAGCGGAGCACCCGGAGACCGTTACGCCGGACTCGCCGACGCAGCACGTTGGCGGTCACCGTTCGGAGAAATTCTCGCCCGTGCACCACGCCGTTCCGCTTGAGTCGCTCAGCGATGTTTTTTCCTATGAGGAGCTGACCGACTTCATCCGCAAGACGAACGAAACGCTCGGCGGCGAACCGCTCTATACGGTCGAGCCGAAAATCGACGGTCTTTCTATGGCGCTGGAATACCGGAACGGCGTCTTCTATCAGGGCGCAACGCGCGGCGACGGCGTTACGGGCGAGGACGTAACGGAGAATCTTCGCGTCCTGCGCAATATACCGCTCAAGCTGGAAAACGCGCCCGAGCGGCTGATCGTCCGGGGCGAGGTATATATGGCTCGGGAGGTCTTTCTTGAGCATAACCGCCGCCGCGAGATCGAGGGCGAAACGCTCCTCGCCAATCCGCGCAACGCCGCGGCCGGGTCCATGCGTCAGCTGGACCCGAAAGTGACGAAGGAGCGCCAGCTCGACATCATCGTTTTCAATGTCCAGCTCACCTCCGGCGAACAGCCGAAAACACACGCGGAATCGCTGGACATGCTGGAAAAGCTCGGATTTTATACGGTGCCGCATAAGGTGTTCCGCACCGTGGAGGAATGCTGCGAGGAGGTTCGGCGCATCGGCGATACGCGCGAGAGTTATCCCTTTGATATTGACGGCGCTGTCATCAAGATCAACGACCTTGCGCAGCGCGAAATTCTCGGCAGCACCGCCAAGGCGCCGCGCTGGGCGGTGGCGTATAAATACCCGCCGGAGGAGAAGCCCTCTGTGGTGCGCGACATTGTCGTGCAGGTCGGCCGGACCGGCGTTTTGACGCCGAAAGCCATTGTGGAGCCGGTGCGTCTTGCCGGTACGACCGTCACGGCGGCGACGCTCCACAATCAGGATTTTATCGATAAGCTCGACGTACGCATCGACGATACGGTCATCGTGCGAAAGGCAGGGGAGATCATTCCGGAAGTTCTCCGCGTTGATCTCACGAAGCGGCCGGAGGGAACCGTACCGTTCCGCCTGCCGGATACCTGCCCGGAGTGCGGCTCGCCGGTGGAGCGCGACCCGGACGGCGCAGCGGTGCGCTGTACGGGTGTGGAATGTCCGGCGCAGAGGCTCCGCAATCTCGTCCATTTCGCTTCCCGCGAGGCAATGGACATTGAAGGGCTCGGCTTCTCGCTTGCCGAGGCGCTGGTGAACAGCGGTATGGTGAAAACTCCGGCAGATCTCTACCGGCTCGACGCACAGACCGTTGCGACGCTCGACCGCATGGGAAAAAAGTCTGCGGAAAACCTCATCGACGAGATCGAGAAGAGCAAGCAGCGGGATCTTTCCCGCCTTCTGTGCGCGTTCGGTATCCGGCAGGTGGGGCAGAAGGCGGCCAAGGTGCTTGCGCGCACGTTCGGTTCCATGGACGCCATCGAAAATGCCACGCCGCTGGAGCTGACTGCCGTGGACGATATCGGCCCCATCACCGCCGAGAGCGTTGTCTCCTGGGCGCAGAACCCGCAGACGCAGCATCAGATCCGCATGCTGCGCGAGGCAGGCGTCAACATGCTCAGCCGCGAGGAGCGCCGCGACAACCGCTTTCTTGGCAAAACGTTTGTTCTTACCGGCACGCTCACGAAGTATACGCGCGACGAGGCGAGCGCCATCGTTGAATCCTTTGGCGGCAAGGCGTCATCCTCGGTCTCCAAAAAGACGTCGTACGTCCTCGCGGGGGAGGCCGCCGGGAGCAAGCTGGACAAGGCGCGTACGCTCGGCATCCCCGTCATCACGGAGGATGAGTTTGAAGAGATGATCCGCTGAAACATAACAGCAGCCCCTTTTCATGGAGAGAAAAGTATGAGCACGAGAAAAGAAATGATAACCGAGTTCTACGACCGGAGCGACGAGAACGGCCGGCTGGAGAAAAGCAGGCACGGTCAGCTCGAGTACGCGATCACGATGGCCTACATCCACCGCTTTTTGAACCCCGGAGCCAGGGTTTTGGAGGTCGGCGCGGGGACTGGTCGGTATTCCATTGCGTTGGCTAAAGAAGGTTTCGATGTGACCGCGGTGGAATTTGTTGAAAGCAACCTTGCCGCTCTTAGAGAAAAAAGCTGCGGGCTTGATTTGATCCGTTCCTATCAAGGCGATGCTACGGATCTTTGTCTGTTTGACGATGACTCCTTTGATATGACCCTTGTTCTCGGCCCCATGTATCATCTGTTTGCTCCGGAAGACGTGAACCGTGCAATTGACGAGGCGATCCGGGTCACGAAGCCGGGCGGCACGCTCCATTTCGCGTTTCTTTCGATATACGCCCTTATGTACTCCAATGCCCTCTACGGCAGCTGGGCGCCTTATCAGGAAGAAAACTTCACGAAGGATTTCAAGGTAAGGCACTTTCAGGAACAGCTGTTCACCGGTTACGATGTATGCGAGTTTGAGCGTCTGTTCGATGAAAAACCGGTAGAGCGCGTCACAACCGCAGCCATGGACGGTCCGCTGGAGGCGCTGGAGAAACGTCCGGATTTCTTTATTTCGGACGAGAATTTTGACGCGTTTGTTAAGTGGCATCTTGCGTTTGCCGAAAAGCGGGAGCTTTTAGGCGGGTCCAACCATCTGCTGTATATCTGCCAAAAGACGAAGCGATAACGATGCATAACCTCCGCATGAGAACTCATGCGGAGGCTTGCCGTCTTTGCTTCAGGCGCAGTTTGTCCTGCTGCTTATTTTAAAACTTTAAGACTCTTCTCATATTTTTCTTATAATTGTTTTGTATAGTATTATCTGAAAATATTGCTTTTTTCCGCAAAGTCGGATAATCTGAAAGCGACTTTAACCGAGCCTGGGGGACCTCTTTTGGAGAACAACATTCTGAAAAAAATATCGCGGCAGATCGTGGATAAGCGCGTGATCATCATGATCGCGTTTCTGGCCGCGTGCGTTTACTGCGCGCTTTCCATCAGCCGCGTGCATGTGAATAACGATATAACCTCGTTCCTTCCACCGGATACCGATACCCGCCGCGGGCTCACGATCATGGAGAACGAGTTCACGACGTATGCAAGCGCCAACGTTATGCTTGCCAATACGACCTATGAGCGCGCGAGTGCCGCTGCGGAGAAGATCGAGACGCTCGAGCATGTGACCGGCGTGACATTTGATAATTCTCCGGCGCATTTTGTGGATTCCGCAGCGCTGCTCACGATCTCCTTTGACGGCACAAGCGACGATGAAAACGTCATTGCGGCGATGAATGAGATCCGTTCACTCACAGCAGGCTTTGATACATATACCTCCTCGGACATCGGCGCGGACCTCCTTGGGGAGATCGCGCAGCAGATGGTCGGCGTCGTGGCGCTGGCGGCGGTGGTCATCATGGCGGTGCTGCTCTTTACGTCGCGCAGCTATTTCGAGGTCGTCATTTTTCTTATCGTCTTTTCTGTCGCGGCGCTGCTCAATATGGGCACAAACTTCTGGCTGGGCGAGATATCCTCCATCACCAATTCCATTGCCGTTATTTTGCAGCTCGCGCTCGCCATCGACTATGCCATTATTTTCTCCCATCGCTATCAGGACGAGATCGACCGCTTCCCAACGGAACGCGAGGCGCTGATCGAAGCGCTTTCCAAATCCATCGTTGAAATTTCTTCCTCGAGCCTTACGACGATCTCCGGCCTTGTTGCGCTGATGCTCATGCAGTTCCGGCTGGGCTATGACCTCGGTCTGGTGCTCTCCAAGGGTATACTTTGCAGCCTTATCACGGTATTTCTTCTGATGCCGGGACTGATCGCTTCCTTTTTCCGCCCGCTGCGCAGAACGACGCACAAGTCCCATGTGCCGGATATCACCGGCTGGGGGCGGTTCCTCATGAAAACACGCTTCGGCTTTGTCGCGGTGTTTGTTATTATCCTTCCGCTTGCCATCTGGTGCTCGAGTCGGACGGAATACGCGTTCAACGACGCGGGGATCGACGAACTCAAATACTCCGAGAGCCGCGCGGCGGCGCGGAAAATCACCGGCACCTTTGCGAACGACACGACGATCGCCGTGCTCGTTCCGAGCGGAAACTACGAAGCGGAAAAGCAGTTCCTGCGCGACGCCGCGGAGCTCGACAATGTGAAGACCGTCACCGGGCTTGCGAATATCGAGATCGAGGACGGGAAAGTGTTGACGGATTCCTATACGCCGCGCATGTTCTCCATGCTGTTGAACATCGATTTTGAAGAAGCGGGAATGCTCTATGCTGCCTACGGCGTGGAGAACGGGCAGTATCAGCCGATCTTCGGCAATACCGAGACCTATTCCGTGCCGCTCATCGATATGTTTCTTTTCCTCTTTGAAAAGATCGATCAGGGCATCGTGACACTCGACGCCGATTCTCAGGAGACGCTGGACAGCCTCCGCGGCGAGCTGGAACGCGGCGAAGCACAGCTTCGCGGCGAAAACTGGGACCGTATGGTCATCACGGCGGACGTACCCATCGAGGGTGACGAGAGCGTCGAGCTCGTAAACGCACTGCGCTCGCTGGCCGACGGACGCTACGGTGAAGGAGCGTGTCTCGTCATCGGCGACGTGACGAGCGCCAAGGAGCTGGCGGACACCTTCAACGGCGATTCGCTGCTCATAAATCTGCTCACCATCGCCTTTGTTTTCATCATCCTGATTTTTACCTTCCGCTCCGTGGTGGGCGCGGCGCTCCTCGTGTTCGTCATTCAGGGCAGTATCTGGATCAACTTTACGTTTCCGTACCTGACACATACCCGCGCGTCATTCGTCACGAATATGATCGTCTCCGCCATTCAGATGGGTGCGACGATCGACTATGCCATTGTTATCATGAGCCGGTATCTGGATCTCAAAAAGCTCCATACGCCGCAGGAGGCGATGGCGCAGGCGGTCAACGAGAGCTTTCCGACCGTTATGACCTCCGGCACCATCATGACCGTTGCAGGCATTCTGATCGCATACCGCGTGTCGGACGTATACATCGGCCACATCGGTCTCGCCGTTGGCCGCGGCGCGCTCATATCGGTCATCCTCGTTTTGAGCGTTCTGCCGCAGCTCATCGTGCTGCTCGACAAGGTCATTGAAAAAACAACATTTCGGAAAAAAACGAAGACAGGAGGTGCCGTGGAATGAAACGATGGATCGCAGCGCTGCTGAGCGCGGTGCTGCTTCTTTCCGTGTCCGGCGCGGCGCTCGCCGCCGACCCGGATACCGTTGAGATATCCTCTGCCGAGGATCTCGCGGAGCTTTCCGCGCTGTGCACGTCGGACGCATGGTCGGAAGGGAAGACGATCGTGCTCACGCGCGACATCAGTCTCACCGGCTGCGATTTTTCCCCCATCCCGCTGCTGTCCGGAACGTTTGACGGCCGCGGCCACAGCATACTCGGCATATCCCTTGACGGCGACGCCTCGACACAGGGACTTTTCCGTATGGTGCTGAAAACCGGCGTCGTGAAAAATCTCACGGTCTCCGGCACGCTCCACGCGACCGGAAACGGCGAAAACATCGGCGGTATCGCCGGGGTGAACTACGGAGCGATCGAAAATTGCCGCTTTGACGGGGATATTCTCGCGCAGGCCGCGGCGGGCGGCATCGTCGGGCTGAACCAAGAGGGCGCTCTCGTGAGCGAGTGTAAAACTTCCGGCTCCATTTCGGCCTACCACCGCGCCGGCGGCATCGCGGGCGAGAACCGCGGCGTGCTCAGCGAGTGCGAAAACCGCATGAGCGTTAATACGGATTATATCGCAGTCGAGAAGCCCGACCAGAAAAAATCGTTTGATATTTCCACGCTCACTCTGAGCGAGGAAACCATCATTGATATCACGGATCTCGGCGGTATCGCCGGGCTGAATACCTCCGTTATCAAGTACTGCGACAACTACGGCGACGTGGGATACCCCCACACGGGTTATAACGTCGGCGGCATTGCCGGACGCCAGAGCGGCCGCGTTCTTGGCTGCACAAACGCCGGAGAGGTCACCGCACGCAAGGACGTCGGCGGCATCGTCGGGCAGGTGGAGCCGTATACCTCGTGGAACGTTACCGGCACAGGTCTCGGCGAAGTGCAGTCCCAGCTTTACCGGCTGGAGAGTCTGCTGCGCACGACGCTCGGCGATTTCGGCGATTCACAGGCCGAAGCCCGTGCGCTGATGCAGCAGATCCTTGAGCTGCTCGGAAACTGCAGCGATATCATCGGCGGAATGTATCCCGACATTCCGTGGCCGACACCCGGCGGCGACGGCGGCAGCGATACCGGAGATGCCGGCGGGGGGAGCGACAACGGAGACGCCGGCAGCGGCGATGACACCACCGGCGGATGGATCGATCCGGGCAGCGGCTCGATGGACGATCTCTCCGATAATCTTCAGCAGATCGTAAATCTTCTCGGCCAGATGACGGATGTCTTTACGAGCGACGCCGTGATCGAGGATATGCAGAACGTCCTATCTCAGCTCATGAACGTCTCTTCGGCGATCATGAGCATGGCGTACAGTCTCGGCAATGCCTCGGTTCAGCTTGAGGACATTTCCGACACCGACGATGACAATGAAGCGCTCTGCCTCATCGCGCAGTGCGCCAATACGGCGTCCATCACTGCCGATACGAATGTCGGCGGCATCGCGGGAAACGTGTCGCTCGATATCTCCTTTGACCGAGAGGATCAGCTCAACATTTCCTCCACGCTGATCGGCAGCGGGAAATATGAGATTTTTGCGCGCATTTCGTCCTGCGAAAACAGAGCTTCCGTCGCGGCCTCCAAGTCCTGCGCCGGCGGTATCGCCGGACGAATGGATTACGGTCTCGCGGTCGGCTGCTCCGCGCTCGGCGAGGTGACAACGGCGGAGGAGTATGCCGGAGGCATCGTCGGACACAGCTCTGCCGCCGTCAGGAATTGCCACGCACGCGTCAATCTCTCGGGCAAACGGTATGTCGGCGGCATTGCCGGGCTCGGCAAGGACATCTCCTCGTGCAGCGTCATGCCGCACTTTGAGAATCGTGCGGAGCTCTGCGGCTCCGTGGCGGGCTATGCCGACGGTACGATCGCCGAAAATCTCTATTCCGACTCCACGGTCGGCGGTGTGGACGGCTTCAGCTTCACCGGTCAGTCGGACTATATGGACTATGAGGATTTTGCGGCCCTTCCGGACACGCCGGACTTTTTCCGCAGCATCGGAGTGACGTTTGTAAAGGACGGCGTGACGGTGGAGACGGTCGAAGTGCCCTTCGGCGGCACGATCGCCTCGGTCCCCGCGGTCGCGGACGAGGACGGAATGTACTGGCAGTGGAACGACTTTGATCCCAACGAGGCCGTATACTACAGCCGGACCGTCGAGGGGGAGTATATCCGGCCGGTCACAACGATCTCGACCGGCGAGGACGAGCCGCTGTTCCTTGCGGAGGGCACTTTCCGCGACGGGCAAACGCTTCTTGCTGTGCCCTTTGTGCCGGATGCGGAAACGCTCAGCATCGATGCGGCGTCCATTCTCGCGGCATACACGGTGCGCGTTTCCGGCTATTCCGAGCCCCTCACTGTGCGCATGCTTACCTCGGCGTCCGGAAGTCTCTATACACTCTCGGAAGGCACGCTCACGCCGCTTTCGTTCACCCGAGACGGCAGCTATATTGTTTTCCGGCTGGACAACGGCGCATCGATCGTGTACCTTGCGCAGGAAACCTCTCGTACCGGCTGGATCATTGGCGGCATTGCGGGCGGCGCCGCAGCCGCCGCGGCGGTCGTCCTGATTATCGTGCGAAAAAGAAGAAAAAAGACTTAACAAGTTCTTGACGAATTCTTTATTTCCCTGTATGCTTTATATGTATTCTCTCCGGCGGTACGTCCGCACAATCCGCCGGGGAGACGTATTTTGTAAAGCAGAAAGGTGAAATGAGAGTGGAATTACTTCATTGGGCGGAAAGTGTATTAAAGTACCTTGTGCAGTTCGGGATCATTCTTCTGGAGGGAACGGGAGCGGTCATTCTCCTGTTTTCCGGCGCGAAGAGCGTTGTCCGACTTTGTAAAAATCAGCCGCATGCACGGCTCTCCATGGCGCAGGGCATTGCGCTCGCGCTGTGCTTCAAGCTCGGCGGCGAGGTGCTGCGCACGGTGATCGTGCGCGAGTGGAGCGAACTTCTCGTGCTCGGTGCGATCATTTTCCTCCACGCGGCTATGAGCATCCTCATCCATTGGGAGATCAAGATGGAGGAGAAGCGCCTGTCCGCCATGAGCGACCTTACCGACTGATACATCAAATTAAAGAAGCTTCGTGGTTATAAAAATCACGAAGCTTTTTTGTAGCCTTATTTTTGTGATGCACAAAAGCAGGTCTTTGTCCGAACAAGCTCTTGAAAATCTCCGCATTGTCAGGTAAAATTATTGTGTCTGAGCACTAAAAGGAATCGAGGCGATCAATCAGAACAAAGAAGGAGGCTTTTGCACATGAAGGGAAAGAAAATCGTATCAACGCTCCTTGCGCTGCTGCTTCTCGCCAGCATGCCCGTGTCGGCGCTGGCGGCGGAGTGGGACATCAGCAAGGGCGACATCACCGTAAACGCCGGAAGCGGCGGGCAGACGGTCACCCAGGGGTCGCAGGTCGATGTTCCGGACAGCGCCCCCGTCATTACGGGAAGCTCCACGGAAAACACCCTCACCATCAACGCGGAGAAGGATCAGACCGCAAATGTCACCCTCTCCGATGTGAACATCGACGTGAGCAGTGAGGGCAAGGCCGCCGTTACCACCACCGGCGAGGGCAATGTCAGCATCGAGCTGAACGGCGACAACACGCTCAAGAGCGGTAAGGGTCATGCCGGCCTTGAAAAGAAAAACGGCGGCAAGCTGACCATTGCGGACGAGGACAAAAACGGCAAGCTGACCGCCGAGGGCGGCAAATACGGCGCGGGCATAGGCGGCGGCGATCAGGGAGCTGGCAGCGGCATCACCATCACCGGCGGCGAGATCAAGGCCACCGGCGGCCAATACGGTGCCGGCATCGGCGGCGGCAAGGGAGATGGCAGCGACATCACCATCTCCGGCGGCGAAGTCAATGCCACCGGCGGAACAAGCGGCGCAGGCATCGGCGGCGGCTACAATGGAAATGGCAGCGACATCACCATCACCGACGGCGAGGTCAATGCCACCGGTGGCAAGTACGGCGCAGGCATCGGCGGCGGCGAATACGGCATCGGCAAGGACATTATCATCACCGGCGGCGAGGTCAATGCCAGCGGCGGCGTAAACGGCGCAGGCATCGGCGGCGGTCTGCGGAGTAAAGGAAAAGACATCACCGTTTCCGGTGACACGAAGCTGAAGGTGCAGGGCGGCGATGAAGACCATTATGACGGAGCGGGAGCAGGCATCGGCGACGGCGGCAGCAATGCGTACGGAACCAAGATACTCGGCGCAGAGGTGGAGCCGGATACCTCCGGTCTGACTACGAACGGAAGCATAGCGTATTACGCCCCTGGTGCGGACATGGAGAATGATAAGCCGACAAGTATCACGTTCGGAACGTCTTCCCAGCCGGAGAAGCCCATCGAGCCCGCCGTGCCTGAGCAGCCAGAGGCGGAGCGCGGCATGGATGCACCCCTCTACCGCGTGACCGACAAGGACGGCAGGGACATTGTCTACACGGCAGAGCGTAAAGACGGCGTGCTGACCGTCAACGTTGACGAGGACTTCGCCATCCTCACGGGCAGACTCAGCGGCATCCGCACCCTCAAGGCGCAGGGCGTGGAGAAAATCATTTTTGTCACCAAGGGCGCGACATCCGCGTTTATGCTCTCTGATCTGTTGGAAAAGGGCGAAAGCGGAGATACCTACAAGCTCACCCACGACGGCAAGGCCGTCACATTCACCCTCGGCGAAAAAATGACCGACGTGAGCGCCATTCTCACCAAGCCGTAAGCGAAAGCTCAAAATCCATACAGGCGGGCAGGCACAAGCAGTGTCTGCCCGTCTTGAGCGTTTCAAATATGCAAAAACCAGCACCTCCTGACGGAGGTGCTGGTTTTTTGGTGCGGGTAACAGGGGTCGAACCTGCACGTCTCACGACACGAGAACCTAAGGGGTATGTCACCTTAGTGAAAGATTTTCAGAGCCCTCCATATCATAAGGGGAGGGCATCTTTTCCAACGCTTCAAAAGATATTTCGGTCGTGACCGGCCGAACATCTGCTAAATCATAGCACACTCTGCCGGAAAAGTATAGCATGATTATAGCCTTACGGGAGGAAATTTCTGCTGCTGCATGACACGGTTGGTAATGTGAGTATGATGCATTATAAATCTGAATGTGATCCTAAAGTCCGAGGTCGCTGCCCTGCATTTCATTCATCTTTTTCGCGTAAGCGACTGCGATGCAAATAGTATTCTTCCCCTAATCCTTCGTCTCTAAAATATGCACGAGCATAGTCCAGCAGCTTTTGCTTGGCATTTAGAAACCAACGATTTTCCGGTTCGATTTGCAAGACATACTGCACACTTCCTATTAGGTGTGTCATATATGTAGGGCAGCGAATCGGTTGACCATCTTCGAGAAAATTCAACCGATTACCGTGTACGATGCTGTCCTCTATGCCAAACTT
>OJPP01000228.1_pt1 | contig 18355 bp, 16 predicted proteins | sample 1598521 | NCBI WGS metagenome assembly OJPP01 (sample SAMN03922490, study PRJEB24848) | human gut metagenome | isolation source: stool sample | host: Homo sapiens | place: Germany | collected 2011-05 | reverse complement strand
ATGCACCAGAGCCATGCTCCGGCGGCCACGGCCGATACGATGAAGATCAGCAGCGAGCTTTGTCCGCGCGAGAATCCCGCGGGATTGATCGAGAAACTGCTGTCGCCTGAGTTTTTGGGGATCAGGCTGAATCTGGTCGAGGAGGTGGCGGCCGTCGAGACGCAGGCCGTGATGAGTCCGAGTCCGCAGACCACATGCCCCGTGACGTATGCGCCCGTCATGTTCGACGTGATGATGAAGATTCCGCAGATGACCGTCATGGCGGCGAAAGCGTAACCGACGGCCGGGAAAAGATACTTCGCGGCGGCGCTGTAGGTGCCGATGATCTGGCGGATGATGGTCGCGGCCGTGCAGTAGAGCGCGACGCAGATCGAGCCGAGGAAAAAGACGACGGGACCTGCGATCAGCCGTGAAGGATCGCTTCCGGCGGCGAAGACGTAGGCTCCGTAACCGAAACAGAATGCCGCCATCGCGAGGGGTATGGCGCGGAAAAGAATGCTTATGCCGTGGTTCATAAACTGAGTTTTTGTTCGAACGCAGACCTGCAAATCCCGAACCAAAGAAAAAATGGCTATCTTTACGCCATGAAAAATATCGTTTTCGACCTCGGCGGGGTGCTTTTCGCCCGCGACAAAAATAAGTCCACGCAGGAATTCCATGAATTTTTCAGCTTCATCCGCTCGGAGCGGATGCCCCTTTTCTGGGAGGAGTACGACCGGGGCGCATCGACGCTCGGCGAGGTGACCGACATTCTCGCCCGGACGACCGGCTGCCCGCGCGAAAAGTGCGAACGTTTTCTGCTGCTGTCGATCGACATGCAGGAGCCCGTCGCGCCGACCGAACGGCTCGTCGGCGACCTGAAGGCCGCGGGGTACAGGCTTTACGTGCTTTCGAACATGTCGCGCGAGTTCATCGCCTTCCTGCGCCGTTTTCCCGTCTACCGGCTTTTCGACGGCGAGGTGGTCTCCTGCGAGGAGGGGACGGTAAAGCCCGAACCGCGGATTTACGAAATCCTGCTGGAACGCTACGGACTCGATCCCGCCGAAACCCTTTTCATCGACGACCGCGCGGCGAATATCGCCGCCGCCGAAGGGCTGGGCATCGCCGGATACCTTTTCGACCACCGGAATCCCGCCGCCGCATGCGACGAGCTGCGCCGCAGGCTGCTGTAACAATAGGAAGCGATAAAAATAAGAGAGGCCGGTTTTCACCGGCCTCTCTTTGCATTGCAGTCTTTCGGAGACTTAGTTGAACGTGTAGCGGATGCTGAACATGGCTGACCAAGTCGCAACCGTGCTCGCATACTTCGACCAAACGGGCTTGGTGAAGTTGTAGGCGTTGGTCTTGGTGTTGTATTTCAGAATCTGCGACGATTCGAGACGGTCGATGCCGCACCAGTTGCGGTTGATCAGGTTGGCGAGGTTGTTGATATCGACGCCCAGCGTGATCGTGTTGCGCTTGCCGTTGATATTGATGTAGAAATCCTGCGAGAATTTGAAATTCACCATGTGCTGCCACGGCATCACGGCGCCGCCGCGCTTCGAGTATTCGCCGATGTGCTTCGACAGGTAGGAATCCTTGTTGATGAATGCCCAGAAGTCGTTTTTCTGGTCGGCGGCCGAGTAGATGACCTTGCCGTTGTCCACCAGATCGGCGAACGTCATCTTGTCGAGCTGTTCGCGGGTCGGGATGTAGAGAAGCAGGGCTGCACCGCCGTCGCCGGTGACGTTACCCATCGTATAGGAGTAGCGCGAGTAGGAGTAACCGCCGATATAGCCGTGCTGGAACGCTTCGTAGTAGAGTCCGAAGTTCGATGCGCCGTTCTTCTGCGCCAGACGGTAGCCTACGTTGAAGAGAATGCGGTGGGGCGATACGTACGATGCGTATCCCAGTTCGGGCGTGTTCGAACCGTTGCGGTTGAACGTATTGGTGTTATATGCCGAAGTCACTTGGTCGCCGATGCCGTCGATCACGTTCTTGGCGCTCGAATAGGTGTAGGCAGCCATCAGCGAGAGACCGAAGCCCCAGCGTTTCGACACCTGAGCGGAAACCGATGCGTAATATCCGTCGATATCGGCGTTGTTGATCAGGTAAGGATTGATGGAGTATTTCTCTTCGGGATTCTTGTTTCTGATATTCTGGCTCTTCCATGCCTTGCGCAGAGCAGGTTCGCCCGGAAGCTGAATGCCTGCGGGGTTCTCTTCGATACCGAGTTTGGTTACGGTTACCGAGTTGAAATCCTTGTTGTAGATTCCCTCGATATTCAGGTCAACGTCACCCGGCAGTTTCAGATCCAGCGCCAGCGAGGTCTTCCACGTGGAGGGCATCTTGAGCTTCTTGTCCAGAATGGTAGGCTGCGTGTTGGCCGCCAGATCCTGCTGTTTGTAGGTGCCGCCGTAAATGTCCTTCAGCATGTCGTTGATGTTGGTGTGGAAGCTGGGCATGCGCGAATCGCCCTTGTAGAGCGAGAGTCCGTTCTGGATGCAGTTGCTGTTTCCGGCCACCGACACCAGCCATACGAACGGCAGACGGCCGTTGAAGACGCCCGTACCGCCGCGGAGAATGTATTTGCGTTCGCCGGTCATATCCCAGTTGAAACCTACGCGGGGAGCTACGGCCAGACGTGCTTTGGGCATGTCCGAGGTCTTATAGCCGCCGTAGTTGGCGAAAGCCTGCGTGAAGTCCTTGTTCTCGTTGTTGTCGATGGAGGGGTAGGAGGGCACCTCGAAACGGATGCCGACCGTCGCCTTGAAGCGCTCGCTGAAATTGATCTCGTCCTGCAGATAGATCGAGTACTGCATGTAGGTGAACTGGGGATACTCCTGAGCCAGCGCGTCGTTGTTGCCGTGGGCGATACGGAACGCCAGCGGTTCGCGGTCGTTCTTGAAATCGTCCCATGTCTCATAGACGTAGTAGCCGGCGCCGCCCTGCAGGTAGCCGTTCTTGGCCACGTTGTGCTCGAACTGCAGACCGGCGACGAAACGGTTCTTGCCGACCGTATAGCCGATTTCGTCCGTCACGACGTGCGTGCTGACCTCGCGCAGGTTGCCGTACGTGAAGGGGTCGAGACCGAACGACGCGTATACGGCGCGGTTGCCTTGGTATTCTTCCAGAATGTCTACGGTCGGGAAGAGTTTGCCGTCGTAGCTGCGCGGCTCGTATTGATGCGAGTAGGTGTAGCGCAGCGTGTTGGTCAGACGGCCTTCGAGGAAGCGCGAATTCAGCTCGGCGGCTACCGACGTGAAGTTCTGCTCCTGATAGTAGCGCGAATTCTGGAAATACATGGCGTAATTCGAAGTACGGCCATAGTTGTTGCGGTCATAGGCCAGTTTGCTGTCCAGCGGGCTGATCGAACTGGACGGCGACGACGAATACTTGTTCTGGGTACGGCTGAAGCGTACGTTGAGCGAGTTGTTGCGGTTGATGTTCCAGTCTACGCGGGCCATGAGTTTGTAGCCGGGCGTTTTTACCGATATAGCCTTGGTAGGGACCGGGGTTGTAGCCGTATTTGTCGATCAGGAAATTGCTGATTTCGTCGAGTTTTTCGACCGTCGGACGGTTGTACTGCGAGCCGCCGCCGAAGCTCTGGCCGTCGCTGGTGCGTGCCAGACGCGACGTTCCCGGCGTGGTGTTCCACTCGCGCTCGAAGTTGGCGAACACGAAGAGCTTGTCCTTGACGATCGGGGCGCCGATGCTGAAGCCGAGGGTGGTGTTGCGCATTTCGCTCAGCGACAGTTTGCCGCCGTCGTACTTGTCGCCCTGAAGCTGGTCGCTCTTGGCGAAAACATATGCCGAAGCCTTGAATTCGTTGGTTCCCGACTTGGTTACGGCGTTGATCGCACCGCCCGTAAAGCCGCTCTGGCGAACGTCGTAGGGGGTGACCGATACCGACATCTGCTCCAGTGCGTCGAGCGAGATGGGCGAGCCGCCTGCGGGCAGGTTGCCGCCGATGCCGAAGGCGTTGTTGAACGCGGCGCCGTCGACCGTTACGTACGACTGACGGTAGTTACCGCCGCCGATCGCCAGACCCGACGTGGTGGTCGAAGCCTGCGGCGTGAGTTTCATGATGTCGTTCATGCTGCGGCTTACCGAAGGCATCAGCTCGATCTGCTCGCTGGAGATGCTCGTAACGGCGCCTGCGCGGTTTACGTTCATCGAGCTGTTGCGGCCGTCGGCCGTAACGACTACGGCTTCGAGCGTCTGGCTGTCCTTCAGGAAAGCGTTGCGCGTGAGGGTTTCGCCCAGCTGCAGTTCGAGTCCGGGGAACTCGACGCCCTGATAACCCACGAACGAGAAGGTCACGGTGTAGGGACCGCCCGTACGCAGGCCCTGCAGGTTGTAGCGGCCGTCCTTGTTGGTCACGGCGCCGTACTGCGTACCCGAAGGGGTGTGCACGGCGATAACGGTGGCGCCGGCGAGGGGCTGGCCCTGTTCGTCGGTAACCGTACCGTTCATGCCCGAAGTCGTCACCTGCGCGGAAGCCGCGGCGACGGTGAAAATCGAGAGCATCAGAATGAAAAGTTTCTTCATACCAAATAATTTAGTTAATAAAAAAGGGTTTTGTTATCGTTTTCGTTGCATTTGCGATTCGCTTCCCTGCCGCAGACCCCTGCAAGGCCGTTTTCCGAAGGGTCCGTAAAAGCAGAGAGGGATACACCTCGTCCGGAGTATCCCTCGTTACTTATATTATATAGCCACGATGATCGAGTTTCGTTCGTTTTCGCACGTTATAAAAGCCCCCCCCCGCGTATATGCGGAAAAGGTGCGAACAGACCGATATATTGACTAAGTCAGCCATAAGTTTCATAGCACAAATATAAATCAAATATTCCGACGCCGCAATAGAACATGCGAAATTTTTATCAAACAAATTTTCAGTGCGTTGCCGGGGCCGCCGGAGGGGCTTCCGGCACGTTCCTTGCGCCCGCTGCGGCGTATGCGGAACTTCAGGGAAAGATACTGGCGCTATTCGCTTTTCGTGCTGATCCTCGGACTGGGGATCACGATCTGCATCGAGCTGACTCCGTTTCTGGGTGGTCTGCTCGGAGCGGCGACGATCTACGTGCTGCTCCGGCGGCAGATGCAGGTCCTGACGGCCTGCCGCCGCTGGCGGCGCAGTCTTGCCGCCTCGCTGCTGCTGGCCGAGGCGGTGCTCTGTTTTCTGGTCCCCATCAGCCTGATCGTCTGGATGGTGGTCAATCAGGTGCAGGACATCACGCTCCGGCCCGATTCGATCATTACGCCGCTCAAGCACATCGCGGCGCTCATTCACGAGAAAACCGGCTACAACCTCTGGCAGGAGGAGAATATCTCGTCGATGATCGGCATGATTCCCAAGCTGGGGCAGTGGGTCGTGTCGAGCATTTTCGATTTCGGGGTCAATATCGTCGTGCTGCTGTTCGTGCTTTACTTCATGCTGATCGGCGGCCGCCGCATGGAGGAGTACTGCCGCGAGATACTTCCCTTCGACAGCTCGGTGAGCGGCAGCGTCATGCGCGAAGTGCATATGATCGTCCGCTCGAACGCCATCGGAATCCCCCTGCTGGCCGTGGTGCAGGGTGTCGTGGCCTACATCGGCTACCTGATCTTCGGCGCTCCCAGTCCGCTGTTCTGGGGCGTGCTGACCTGCTTCGCGACGATCATCCCGATCTTCGGCACGGCGCTGGTCTGGCTGCCGCTGGCCGGATACATGGCCCTTGCGGGCGAGTGGGGGCCGGCCGTGGGGCTGACGCTGTACGGCGGACTGGTGGTGACGCACGTGGACAACGTCGTGCGTTTCGTGATGCAGAAGAAGCTGGCCGACACGCACCCGCTCGTGACGATCTTCGGCGTATTCATCGGCCTCTCGCTCTTCGGGTTCATGGGCGTCATCTTCGGTCCGCTGCTGCTTGAGATGTTCGTCTTCTGCGTCAATATCTTCAAGAAGCGCTACCTCGACGGCACGCCTGATAAACAGCTCTTTGTGCCCGGCGGCGCTGTCAGGGCGCATGGCCCGGAAGCCCCTGCGGGGCGGGGTGTTTACGAAAAGTAATCTTTTCGGTCGTTTTTTGTGAAAATTCCGTGCAAAATAGTTGGAATTTGAAATTGTTTATTATCTTTGTTATTGGAATAACAGTAAAGACGGGAAACAAGAACCCTTAATTCAAATATCACAATGGCGAGAAATCTCAAAATCAGAGACCTTACGTTGCGCGACGGACAGCAGTCCTCGTTCGCGACGCGCATGTCGCAGGCGCAAGTAGACCGCTGCCTGCCGTACTACAAAGATGCAAATTTCTATGCGATGGAGGTCTGGGGCGGTGCCGTGCCCGACTCGGTGATGCGCTATCTCAATGAGAATCCGTGGACGCGTCTGGAGACCATTCACAAGGCCGTCGGCAACGTGTCGAAACTCACGGCCCTGTCGCGCGGCCGCAACCTGTTCGGCTACGCTCCCTATCCCGACGACGTGATCGACGGCTTCTGCCGCAACTCGATCGAGAGCGGGCTGGGCATCATGCGTATTTTCGACGCCCTGAACGACGTGGACAACGTCAAATCGACGGTCAAGTACGTCAAGCAGTACGGCGGCATCGCCGACTGCGCGGTTTGCTATACGGTCGATCCGAAATACCCCGAACCCGGTTTCTTCGCCAAGCTCATGGGCAGGAAGAGCCACGAGCAGGTCTTCACCGACGCCTATTTCCTCGACAAGGCCAAGCAGATGGCCGCGCTGGGCGCCGACATTATTACGATCAAGGACATGTCGGGTCTGATTCCGCCGCGCCGCGTCGCCACGCTGGTCAAGCTGTTCAAGAAGAACATCGACATTCCGGTCGATTTCCATACCCACTGTACGCCCGGCTACGGCCTTGCATCGGTACTTGCGGCGATCATCGCCGGCGTCGATGTCGTCGATACCAACTGCTGGTATTTCGCCGAAGGCACGGGCGCTCCGGCCATCGAGCTGGTGCACGTCTTCTGCAAGAAGCTCGGCGTCGATACCGGTGTGAACATGGAGGCCGTCGCCAAGATCAACACCCAGCTGCGCGAGATCCGCAAGGAACTCAACCAGTCGGTATTCGGCACGGAGAAACCCGAACCCAAGCCCTTCAATCCGCTCACCGACACGCTGCCCGCCGAGATCGACGCGCTGTTCGACAAGGCGATCAAGGCCGCTCAGGCCGACGACGAGGCCGCGACGATCGATGCCTGCCGCAAGATCGAGGCTTACTTCGGCTTCCCGGCACCCAACGAACTGGTGCAGAAGGCCGAGATTCCCGGCGGCATGTATTCGAACATGGTCGCCCAGCTCAAGCAGCTCAAGGCCGAGGACATCCTGCCGCGCGCCATGGAGCTGATTCCCTCGGTGCGCCTTGCTGCGGGTCTGCCGCCGCTGGTGACCCCGACTTCGCAGATCGTGGGCGCGCAGGCCGTGAACTGCGCCCTCGACGAGAAGGCCGGACGTCCGATGTACACCAACAAAAGCTCGCAGTTCGTGGGGCTGGTGAAGGGCGAGTACGGACATACGCCCGTGAAGATCGACCCCGAATTCCGCTTCAAGATCTGCGGCGTCCGCGAGGAGACTCCCTACGATACGTCGAAATACCAGATGCAGCCCAATCCGGAGCTTCCCGAAGCCGGCGGCGTGAAACTCGCCGCCAACGAGAAGGAGGTCCTGCTGCTCGAACTCTTCCCGCTGGTCGCCAAGAACTTCCTGACGGACATGAAGGTCAAGGCCTACGCCGCTTCGAAGCCCGCGGAACCCAAGGCCGAGGAGAAGAAGGCCGAGGAGAGTGTTGCGGCCGCCATTACGGGCAATACCGTTACGGCGCCGCTGCCCGGCCGCATCATCGAATTCAAGGTGAAGGTCGGCGATACGGTAAAAGCGGGTCAGGAAATCGTTGTTCTCGAAGCCATGAAGATGGAGAACTCCGTGACGACCGATTACGCCGGCACCGTCAAGCAGATTCTGGCGCATCCCGGCGACAACGTGGCCACCGACGCCGTGCTGGTCGAGATCGTATAGTTCCCTCCGGCCTGCTTATCCGAAGAAAAGCTGCCCGCGTTCTGCGGGCGGCTTTTTTTGATTGCGGATTCGGTAAATATCGCTATATTTGTTCCATCGATTAATTTAACCTCAGATTTATGGCATTTTTCAAAGAATTCAAGGAGTTTGCCCTCAAGGGAAACGTGATGGACATGGCCGTCGGCGTAATCATCGGCGGCGCTTTCGGCAAAATCGTGTCGTCGCTGGTGAATGACATCCTGATGCCGCCGATCGGGGCGCTGATCGGCAATACCGACTTCTCGCAGCTGCGGCTCGATATTTCGAAGTTCCGCGACATGACTTCGAGCGCCGTGCATGCCGTCGGCGATGCCGTGACGGGTGGAGGCGAGACGGTGGCGCAGGCCGCCGTCGAACCCGTCTACTGGAATTACGGCGCTTTCATCCAGCAGTGCATCGACTTTACGATTCTGGCGTTCTGCGTCTTCATGATGGTGAAATTGATGAACCGCCTGATGAAGAAGAAGGAGGAGGCCCCTGCGCCCGCCGCCGGGCCGGTGCTGTCCAAAGAGGAGCAGCTGCTCACCGAAATCCGCGACCTGCTGAAGGCGCAGAAGAAATAGGGGATGTCTCCCCGAAAAGAGGAGTCCGGCCTATTGGTCGGACTCTTTTTTGTGCGAGTACTCCTGCAGTACGTAGGTCGTGAAGATCGGGAAGAACATCATGCCCAGCGAGGGGAGCATCACGCAGAATATCTTGCCGATGGTCGTCACGGGGAATATCTCGGCCCCGACGGTCGTGACGTTCATCCACGCCCACCACAGCGCGTTGCCGAAACCGTGGAGCTTGCTGTTCACGAGTATTTCGTAATCGTAGAAGACCAGCGCCGAAATATAGGTGAAGACGACCACGGTGAAGATGTAGGCGAAGAAGAGTTTTCGGACCTTGTTGTCCACGAGCCACTGCACCACGATGTAAAATGCGAGGAACGCCCGCATCAGCGGCATGATGCCGATCAGCGTGGCCCAGTAGCGGGGGAGTTCGGCGCTGCTCCAGTCGATGATGTTCAGATAGGGTATCGAAATCAGCAGTACGAGGAAATTGCGGCCGAAGAAGCGGGCTTTGCGCTCTGAGGCTGCCCACCGTACGAAGAAATCGCACAGGAACAGAATGCAGACTACGAGCTGGATGATCAGGTAGTTGCGTGAAAAGTGCATGTGGTCGCCGGCGATTATTTCCCACGAGATGGCGGCGAGCAGGACCACTCCTGCGATTACCTTGAGGATGCTCAGGCAGTTACGGATTTCCGTGCGTGTAGATTCTGACAGGGACATATTTTCAGTTTACGTGCACTGGGCTCAAAATCAGTGCCAAAGCGTCTGAATGCGAATTTTCCGTCGATTTTTTGTCCGAAGATTTTGCACGATCGAAAATTTCTATTACCTTTGCACTCGCTTTGATAGCAATGGCGGGTTAGCTCAGCTGGTTAGAGCGCATGATTCATAATCATGAGGTCCCGAGTTCAAGTCTCGGACCCGCTACGGAAAAAAGCGACCGCGACATTTGTCGCGGTCGCTTTTTGTTTTTGCGCTGTTTGTTTCCCTCCTCAGCTGTGCCGCCGGGCCAGCTCTTTTTCGAGGTCGGCGACCGAACAGCCGGTCGCTTCGAGCAGCACCAGCAGGTGGTATACGAGGTCCGACGCTTCGTAAATCATCGCCTCGCGGTTACCCGCCACGGCTTCGATCACGGTTTCGACGGCCTCTTCGCCTACTTTCTGTGCGATTTTGTTCACGCCGCGGTCGAACAGCCTGCTGGTGTACGATCCTTCGGGCATCTCGGCGTGCCGGCCCCGAATCACGCTCTGGAGGTAACGGATGAAGCCTTCGGTTTCGGGCGCGGCCCCCGCGAAGCAGCTCTTGGCGCCTGTGTGGCAGGTCGGGCCGTGGGGGATGACGCGGATCAGAAGCGTGTCGTCGTCGCAGTCGGCCGTGACCGAAACGATGTCGAGATAGTTGCCGCTGGTCTCGCCTTTGGTCCAGAGACAGCCCCGCGTGCGGCTGTAGAAGGTGACGCGGCCTTCTGTCAGGCTTTTTTCGTAGGCTTCGCGGTTCATGTAGCCGAGCATCAGCACCTGCAGGGTGCGGTCGTCCTGTATGACGGCGGGAATCAGCCCGTCGGTCTGTTTTGCGGAGTCGAGTTCCGCAAAGGGTTTTGCTTTGATTTTCATGGCGTTTATAATCTTACGTTGATGTTTTGCCGGTGCAGTTCCCGTTTGAGCGCGGGAATCGGAATTTCGTTGTAGTGGAAGATGCTGGCCGCCAGCGCCGCGTCGGCCCTGCCGAGCGTCAGCACGTCGGCGATATGCCGCACCGAGCCTGCCCCGCCCGAAGCGATGACCGGAATGGGTAGTTCGGCCAGCCGTGCGAACGTTTCGCAGGGGTAACCGTCGCGGGTGCCGTCGTGGTCCATCGACGTGAAGAGAATCTCGCCCGCGCCGCGCCGCCATACTTCGTGCGCCCACGCGAACAGTTCGCGCTCGGTGAGCCGCTTGCCGCCGTGGGTCGTGACGCGCCACACGCCGTCGATCTTTTTGGCGTCGATGGCCGCGACGACGAACTGTGAACCGTATTTCGACGCGATGGCGTCGATCAGCGCCGGATCGCGCACGGCGGCGCTGTTTACCGTGACCTTGTCGGCTCCCGCGTCGAGCAGCCGGCCTGCGTCCGCGACCGACGCGATGCCGCCGCCCACGGTGAACGGAATGTCGATGCGCGCCGCGATGCGCGACACCAGCCCGGTGAAGGTGCTGCGCCCCTCCTCCGTGGCGCTGATGTCGAGATACACCAGCTCGTCGGCCCCTTCGGCCGCGTATTTCGCACCGAGTTCCACCGGGTCGCCGACGTTTTTCAGCTCTGCGAAGTTGATCCCTTTGACCGTCTGCCCCTCGCGGATGTCGAGACAGGGAATTATGCGTTTTGCAAGCATCGCTTCAGTTCTTCGAGTGTGATACGTCCTTCGTAGAGGGCTTTGCCGACGATGACGCTACGCAGGCCCGCGCCGTCGAGCGCCTCGATGTCGGCCATCGAGCCGATGCCGCCGCTTACGGTGATCTCCACGCCGGGAAAATTGCCCTGAAGTGCGGCGTAAAACTCCGCCGATGCGCCGCAGAGCATGCCGTCGCGGGCGATGTCGGTGCAGATTACCTGCGAGAGTCCCTGCGGCGCGAACTGCGCGATCAGCTCCTGAGCCGAGAGTTCGGACGCTTCCGTCCAGCCCTGAACGGCTGCTTTGCCGTCGCGTATGTCGGCTCCGAGAATCAGCTTTCCCGGCCCGAATTCCGCGAGCCATCCGGCGAAAAGCTCCGGCCGGCGTACGGCGACGCTTCCGCAGATGGCGCGGCGTGCGCCCGCGTCGAATACGCTGCGGAGCGCCTCGGTGCTTTTGATGCCGCCGCCGTACTGCACTTCGAGCGCGGTTTTCGACGCTATGCGTTCCAGCACGGCGAGGTTGCGGGGCTGTGCGGCCTTGGCGCCGTCGAGATCGACCATGTGCAGGCGGCGTATGCCCGTCTCTTCGAAGCGGAGCGCCGCTTCGAGCGGGTCGCTGTAATAGGTCGTCCGGCGGCCGTAGTCGCCCTGCGTCAGCCGCACGCAGGCGCCGCCGATAATGTCCGTTGCGGGTATGATTTCTATTTTCATCGTGTTACGGTTTTAAAAAGTTGCGCAGGATCCTTTCGCCCGCCGAACCGCTCTTTTCGGGGTGGAACTGCGTGCCGAAAAAGTTGCCGCGGCCCAGCGCGGCGCTGAACTCCCCGCCGTAATCGGTGCGGGCGATCGTCGCTTCGCAGACCTCCGCCGCATACGAGTGGACGTAATAGACGTAGGTCTCTTCGTCGATTCCTTCCAACAGCGTTCCGCGCAGGCCGCCGACGGTGTTCCAGCCTACATGGGGAATCTTCAGCCCGTTTTCCGCGGGTTTCAGCCGCCTGACGTGCGCCGGGAAAATCCCCAGACAGCGGGCGTCTCCCTCCTCGCTGTCGAGACACAACAGCTGCATGCCGATGCAGATGCCCAGTACGGGCTGCGTCAGGGTGGGGATGACCAGATCGAGTCCCCGCTCGCGGAGTTTGGCCATCGCCGACGAAGCTTCGCCCACGCCGGGCAGCAGCACCCTGTCGGCGCCGCGCAGGAGCGCGGGATAGGCCGTGATCGTGAATTCGGCCCCGATGCGCCGCATGGCGTCGGCGACCGACCGCAGGTTGCCCGTGTCGTAATCTACTATCGCCGTCATAATACTCCTTTGCTGCTGGGTATGTCGTATCCGAATCCGCTGCGGGCCACGGCCATGCGCAGGGCGCGGGCGAAGGCCTTGAAGATCGCTTCGGCCTTGTGGTGGTCGTTGTCGCCTTTGGCCGCAATCTGCAGGTTGCAGCGCGCGGCGCAGCAGAGCGAGTGGAAGAAGTGGCGGAACATCTCCGTCGGGACGTCTCCGACCCGCTCGCGGCGGAATTCGGCGTCCCACTCGAAGTCGATGCGTCCCCCGAAGTCGAGCAGCACCAGCGCGCGGCAGTCGTCCATCGGCAGGGCGAATCCGTAGCGGCCTATTCCGGCCTTGGAGCCCAAAGCCCGATCGATGGCTTTGCCCAGCACGATCGCCACGTCCTCCATCGTGTGGTGTTCGTCGATGTCCAGATCGCCGCGGGCCTCCACTTCGAGCGCCACGCCGCCGTGGTGGGCGATCTGCGCCAGCATGTGGTCCAGAAAACGCAGTCCGGTCGAAATCCCGTCGCCGCAGTTTCTATTGTCGCCGTTCCCGTTGTCGTCGTTCCTTTCGTCACTGCTGCTGTCGTTGATCCTGCTGTTGTCATTTCCGTCGTCGCGGTTTCTGTTGTCGCCGTTCCTTCCGTCACTGTTGTTGTCGCTGTCGCCGTTTCCGTCGCCGCTGTTCCTGCCGGCGTCGTTCCATTCCCCTGCCGGATTTTTCGCCCCGGCCCGGTTGCCTTCCGGTCCGTTGTCTGCGTCCGGATCAACCGGGTTTTTCGTATCCGCGCCGTTCTCCGGAGCGCCGCCGGTTCCGGCGGCCGGACGGTCTGGCGAAACGCCGCCGAACCCTTTGCCGTCGAGGTCGAGCCGGACGGTGATCCGCGTTTCGCGGGTCTCGCGCGTTACGACCACCCGCCGTTCGCCGCGGCGGATGTACTCGGCGATCTCGGACCACGAATCGCTGATCAGCACGCAGGGCTCTTCCGCTCCGGCTTCGCGCAGCATCCGGCGGCCCGCCGTCTCCTGTGCGAACAGAATTCCCCGCGCTCCGAGATTGCGGGCCAACAGGATGTCGGTCGCGCGGTCGCCGACGACGTAACTCGCCGCGAGGTCGTACCCTCCGCCGGTGTAGCGGCCGAACATTCCCGTGCGGGGCTTGCGCGTCGGGGCGCCGTCGCTTTCGAACGTGCGGTCGATCAGCATGTCGTCGAACAGCACGCCTTCGCCCGCCAGCGTGCGGAGCATCTTCTCCTGCGGAATCCTGAAATCCTCCTCAGGAAAGGAGTCGGTTCCCAGTCCGTCCTGATTGGTGGCCATCACCAGCTCGAAATCGAGTCCCCGGAGGACTTTGAGCGCCGAAATGGCTCCGGGCACGAATTCCAGCTTGGCGAGGCTGTCCACCTGCATATCCACGGGCGGCTCGACGATCAGCGTGCCGTCGCGGTCTATGAACAGTGCTTTTTTGAGTGCTTTTTTCATGGTCTGAAGTTTTTGACGGTTTCCAGCATGCGCCCGTTTTCGGCGGGAGTCCCCACGGTGATACGCAGGCAGCCCTCGCATCCCGTGAGCCGCGTACGGTTGCGGACGATCACCCCTGCGGCGATCAGTTCGCCGTAAAGCCGGTCGGGATCGGCGGTCTTCACCAGCAGGAAGTTGGCCTGCGACGGGTAGACCCGCTCGATGCAGCCGCATCCGGCGAGCGCCGCCGCCAGCCGTCCGCGTTCTTCGCGGATTTGCGCGATCTGCGCCGCAATGTCCCGGCGCAGACACTCGGCCGCGGTCTGCTGGGTGAGCGTATTGATATTGTAGGGATACTTGACCTGCCCGAACAGCGCGGCGATCCGCTCCGACGCGAAAGCCAGTCCGAGCCGCAGTCCCGCCATGCCCCAAGCTTTGGAGAGGGTTTGCAGTACGATCAGGTTGGGAAATTCGTCGATCCGCGGCAGGAATCCCTGTCCTTCGGCGAAGTCGATGTAGGCTTCGTCGAGCACCACCACGCCGTCGAAGCGGCGCAGCAGCTCTTCAATCTCCCGGTCGGGGAATGCGTTTCCCGTGGGGTTGTTGGGCGAGCAGAGCCACAGCAGTTTGGTGCGCCCGTCGGCCGCCGCCAGCAGCGCCTCGACCGGAAGCGAGAAATCGGCTCCCAGCGGCACTTCGCGCAGTTCGACGCCGTTGGTCTGCGCCGCCACGCGGTACATGCCGTAGGTCGGCGCGATCGAAACGGCGTTGTCGCGGCCCGGCTCGCAGAAGATCCTGAACGCGAGGTCTATGGCTTCGTCGCTGCCGTTGCCGAGGAATATTTGTCCGCTCCGCACGCCCTTCAGCGCGGCCAGCTGCGCCTTCAGCTCCCGCTGGTGCGGGTCGGGGTAGCGGTTCACGCCGTTGTCGTAGGGGCTTTCGTTGGCGTCGAGCCAGACGCCGATTCCGCCGCCCGCATATTCGTCGCGGGCCGTGGAGTAGGGTTGCAGCGCCAGAATGTTGGGCCGCACGAGCTGCGCCAGCGGTTTCATCGCGCACCTCCTTCCGTCCGGATGCGCACGGCGTTGGCGTGTGCGTCCAGCCCTTCGGCCTCGGCCATGGCCGTAATCGTCGGCGCGAGGGCTTCGAGTCCGCCGCGCGTCAGTTCCTGATAGGTTATCTTGCGCATGAAGCTCTCCGTGTTCACGCCGCTGTAGGCCCGCGCCCAGCCGCCCGTGGGCAGCGTGTGATTGGTTCCCGAAGCGTAATCGCCCGCGCTTTCGGGCGAGTAGCCGCCGATAAATACGCTCCCCGCGGCCGTGATCCGCGCCGCGGCGTCCCATGCGTCCCGCATGGCGACAATCAGGTGTTCGGGGGCGTAGGCGTCGGCGAACGCGATCTGCTCGTCCGGGTCGCTGAAAACCACGATCCGGCTGTTGGCCAGCGAATTGCCGATTGCGTCGCGGCGGCTGAGCCGCGCGGCCTGCTCCCCGACGGACGCTATTGCCCGCCGTGCGAACTCCTCGCTGCGGCAGACCAGCATGGCCTGACTGTCATCACCGTGTTCGGCCTGCGAGAGCAGGTCGGCGGCGGCGAATTCGGGCCGCGCGTCTTCGTCGGCCAGCACCAGCACCTCCGAAGGCCCCGCGGGCAGGTCCACGGCGACGTCGGCTGCGCCGGCCAGCTGTTTGGCTTTGGTGACGTAGCGGTTGCCGGGACCGAAAATCTTGTCGACGCGCGGAATGCTCTCCGTTCCGTAAGCCATGGCGGCCACGGCCTGCGCCCCGCCGAGGGCGAAGACGCGGTCCACGCCGCAGAGGTCGGCCGCATAGAGAATTTCGGGTGCGATCCGCCCGTCGCGGCCGCACGGCGTGCAGAGTATCACTTCGCGGCATCCGGCGATCCGGGCCGGCAGGGCGAGCATCAGCACCGTCGAGAAGAGCGGGGCTTTGCCGCCGGGGATATACAGCCCCGCGCGGCCGATCGCCACGGCGCGCTGTACGCACCTTACGCCCGGCATCGTTTCGACCTCGACCTGCGCCGGGAGCTGCGCCCGGTGGAAGGCTTCGATGTTGGCCTTCGCCTGCGCCAGCGCGGCTTTCAGCTGCGGCGATACGGCCTTCGCGGCTTCCGCACGCCGCTCGCGCGTCACTTCGAACGTTTCGGGGAGGTATCCTTCGATGCGGCGGACGATTCGGCGCAGGGCCGCGTCGCCGCCCGTGCGCACCTCGGCGAGGATCGCGGCGACGCGCTCCCCGATCTCCTCCTCCTGCCGCGTACAGCGGGCCGTCAGCGCCGGCCATTCGCTGCGCGGGGGATTTACATAGATTTTCGGCATTTCCATTTTTCGGGTCGTTTTTAGGGGTCAGCGGATCATGTTTTCGAGCGTCAGCACCAGAATTCCTTCCGCGCCGAGGGCCTTGAGCCGTTCGATGCGCTCCCACAACTGCGATTCGCAGATCACGGCGTGTATCGAGCACCATCCCTCCTGCGCCAGCGGCAGGACGGTCGGACTGCGCATGCCCGGCAGGATCGTGATCGCTTCGTCGAGCTTCTCCTGCGGGAGGTTCATCAGCACGTACTTCATGCCGCGGCTTTCGAGTATCGAGTTGAAGCGGAACGTGAGCTGGGCCGTTTCACGGCGTTTATCCTCATCGAGTTCCGGATTTGCAATCAGCACCGCTTCGGAATAAAATACCTTCTCCACTTCGACCAATCCGTTCGAGATCAGCGTGCCGCCCGACGATACGATGTCGAATATCGCGTCGGACATTCCCACGGCGGGGGCGATTTCGACCGACCCTTCGATGGTGTGTATTTCGGCGTCGATGCCCTTCTCGGCGAAGAACCGCGCGAGGATGTTGGGGTAGGAGGTCGCCACGCGCTTGCCGCGGAAGTAGTCCAGTCCGTTGTAATCCGCCGTCCGGTCCACGGCCAGCGAGATGCGGCAGCTGCCGAATCCGAGGTCCATGGTCCGTTCGACCGGGAAGTTCTTCTCCGCGACCTCGTTCAGCCCCACGATCCCCAGATCGGCGACGCCCATGGCCACGGCCTGCGGAATGTCGTCGTCGCGCAGGTAGAGCACCTCCATCGGGAATCCGTCGGCGCGGGAGATGAGTTTGCGCTTGCTTTCGGCGACGCCGATGCCTGCTTCCGAGAGCAGGTCGATGCTCTGCTCGTTGAGTCGGCCTTTGGCCTGAATTGCTATTCTCAGCATGTTTGTTTGTTGTTTTTCAGACACCCGCCTGCGGAACGGACATGAAAAAAGCCCATCCGCAGGGGATGAGCTTCGTTATGATATATAATCCTTATTTACATATGCACATCGATCTTACCCCTTCGGAAAGTGGTTGTGATGATGATGGATATGGTTGAATATTGTCATTTGCAATGTCGTTGGGGCAAATGTATGTATTTTTGGATGAAAAATCAAAATTTCTGCCGAAAAGTTTTCGATAATCTTCCGCCGGTGCCGCCGAAAACCCTCTTTGCTTTCGGTGTTCAGTCGTTTGTTGTTTTGATTGTCAGTTGTTTGCGTCGTTTGTAGATTCGCTGCGTCTTTTCGGTTCGCGGGCCGGTGATTTGTCGTCGGACGGCCGCGAATGGCCACCGCCGAGCCGCGAAAGACGGGGTTGCCGGTTTCAATATACGGATTATGCTTATCTTTGGAGGTCTGCCTAAGCAGTCTTTAGTAAAATATTGTTGTTATGGAAACCGAAAAGAAACGTATCGAATATACCAACGGCGAGATCGTCGTGGTCTGGCAGCCGCACCTCTGCATCCATTCGGGCGTCTGCGTCCGCATGCTTCCCGAAGTTTACAACCCGCAGGAGCGGCCGTGGGTGAAACTGGAAAACGCCACGACCGACCGGATCGTTGCGCAGGTCGAAAAATGCCCTTCGGGAGCGTTGTCCTATCGTAAGGCGTGACGCCCGCTCATCCCGTTGAAAAGCCGCCCATGGATGCTGAATTCGTCGATCTGACGGCCTAAAACCTTGCCGACGAGCATTTGTGCTGCATTATCCGCACGAAAAAGGCCCATCCGGGCGTAGAGGCGAAGCGGCGGTGGCTTTCCGACCGGCTCCGCGAGGGGCACGTCTTCCGGAAGCTGAATGCGAAGGGCGTGGTCTTTATCGAATACGCGCCTCTCGAAACGGCATGGGTGCCCGTGATTGGCGACAACTATTATTATATCTATTGTTTGTGGGTTGCGGGTCCTTACAAAGGCAAGGGCTATGCAAAGGCGTTGATGGAACATTGTCTGGCCGATGCGCGGACGCATGGAAAATCGGGCGTCTGCATGCTCGGTGCGGAAAAGCAGAAAGCGTGGCTTTCGGACCAGTCTTTTGCCCGGAAGTTCGGCTTCGAGGTCGTCGATACGACCGACAACGGCTACGAGCTGCTGGCGCTTTCGTTCGACGGAACCACTCCGCAATTCGCGCACAATGCGAAAAAACAGCGTATCGAAAGTCAGGCGCTGACCGTCTATTACGATATGCAGTGCCCCTTTATCCCCGGCAATCTGGAAATGATAAGACAACACTGCGAAGCGCACGGTGTCCCGGCGGATTTCATCGAGGTGGATACGCTCCGCAAGGCCAAGGACTGTCTCTTATACACATCTCCGAGCCCACGAGACGCTACGCTA
>OJPP01000223.1_pt1 | contig 18717 bp, 17 predicted proteins | sample 1598521 | NCBI WGS metagenome assembly OJPP01 (sample SAMN03922490, study PRJEB24848) | human gut metagenome | isolation source: stool sample | host: Homo sapiens | place: Germany | collected 2011-05 | reverse complement strand
TATAAGAGACAGTTCTACACCCGCGACTTCCGTAATCTTGCGGCCGGCGGCGAACTTTCGATGGCGCTCTGGGCGCGCGGCGAAATGCGCGGTGCGGCGCTTCCGGCGTTCGAGCTCAGGACGGAGGTGCGCAACGGCAGTTTCCAGTACTCGTCGCTGCCCAAGGCGGTGGACGGCATCAACATCGACGTCCGGATCGCCAATCCCGGCGGCGTGGCGGATAAGACTGAAATCGACCTCTCGAAATTCACGCTCCGGATGGCCGGGAATTCGCTTTCGGCGTCGGCTTATGCGACCAATCTGGTCAGCGACCCGACGTTCCGTGCCGCGGTGGACGGCCGTGTCGATCTGGGGGCCGTCAAAGAGGTGTATCCGCTAGAAAAGGGGATGGAACTGAGCGGCCTGATTACCGCCGACGTGAAGGTTTCGGGCCGTATGTCCGACATCGAAAAGAGCCGCTACGAGCGGATCGGCGCGTCGGGAACGTTCGTCGTCGAGCGGCTGGGTCTGACCATGCCCGAACTGCCTGCGGTCCATATCCGCCGTGCCGCAGCGACCATTACGTCCGCGGCCATGACGCTCGGCGAACTCGGCCTTACGATAGGCCGGAGCGATCTGGCGGCCAACGGCCAGCTTTCGGGCTACATCGGCTACCTGCTGCGGGGCGACATGCTTTCGGGACGTCTCTATGTGAAGTCCGACCTGCTGGACCTGAACGAAATGATGAACGTCATGCCCGATTCCGCACCGGAAGAGACCCCGGAGACGTCGTCGGCCGGGACTTCCTCCGAACCGGTGCAGGCCCTCAAAGTGCCGCGCAACCTGAACCTCTCGCTCAATACCGAACTGCAGAAGGTGCTCTTCCAGAAAATGACCGTATCCGGCATATCGGGCGAGATGCGCGTGGCCGGCGGCGCCCTTTCGCTCGAACGGCTGCGCATGCAGCTCTTCGGCGGTTCGGCGACCGCTTCGGGCAGCTATTCGACGGCGGCCGATCCGCAGCGTCCGGCGCTGAAGCTGGCGCTGGGGCTTTCGGGCGCTTCGTTCTCCAAGACGTTCGACGAGCTGGAGATGGTGCAGAAACTCGTGCCGCTGTTCGCCAAAACGGGCGGCGATTATTCGTTGTCGCTCGACATGACGACCGCGCTCGATCCGAATATGGAACCCGACCTGCAGTCGCTCAGCGCCACGGGCGAAATCAAGTCGGCGAACATCCGTATCCAGAACCTCGAAGCGTTCGATGCGCTGGCCAAGGCGCTCGACAACGACAAGCTGCGGAAAATCGAAGCCAAGGACGTCGCCGTCCGTTTCTCGATCAGGGACGGCCGGGTTACGACCCAGCCTTTCGACCTGAAGATGGGCGACATAAAGATCAATATGTCCGGTTCGACGGGACTCGACCAGACCATCGACTATACGGCCAAGGTGGCCCTGCCTGCGGGTTCTGCGGGCGGGATCTTGGAGTCGGTCAATGTCGGCATAGGCGGCACGTTTACCTCGCCCAAGATTACGCTCGGCGTGAAGGAAGCGGCCGAGCAGGCCGTGAAGAACGTCATTGACCAGCAGATTCAGAAGCTTACGGGCAGCGAATCGCTCGGCGAGGAGATTCAGAAGCAGGCCGACAACCTGCGCAAGGAGGCCAAACGTGCCGGCGACAAGCTGGTCGAAGCCGCCGAAGCGCAGCGCACGAAACTTGTGGACGGCGCCAAGGAGAAGGGCGCTTTGGCGAAGCTGGCGGCCGAGAAAGCGGGCGACAAGCTGGTCGAAGAGGCCAAGAAGCAGGCCGACAAACTCAGCGCCGAAGCTGAAAGACAGATCGAAAAACTCACGGCGAAGCAGGAGTAGGCAATGCTTGTTCTTTTCGCCGTCATTTTCGGAGGAATCGTCACGGGGCGCCTGCTGCAAAGCCGGCGCCTCGCCTTCGTCTCCCGGCTGATCGCCGTCATCATCTGGGCGTTGTTGTTCCTGCTCGGACTGGAGGTCGGTTCCGATCCCGCCGTCGTGGGCGGCATGGCGACGCTGGGGCGTACCGCCTTCGTGATCTTCGTCTTCTCGGTCGCGGGAAGCATCGGGGCTTCGTGGCTGTTGTGGCGGCGTATCCGGGGCCGCAGTGCTTCCGGGACGGAGGGCACCGGGGCAAATCCGGCATCTGCAGGCTCTGTTTCGGGCCGGGAACTTGGGACCGGAGGCGGGGGCTGCGGTGCGAATTGCTCTTCCGGGACTGTTGCGGATATATCTTCCGAAACGTTCCCGAATCCGGCGGCGTGTGGCGCGTCATGCTCTGCTGAACCTTCGGATTCAGCGGTGGGTCGCGTGTCATGCTCGCCCGAACCTTCGGAGCCGGCATTGTTTCGCGCGCCGTGTTCTCCCCAATCTTCGGAACCGACGGCGTGCGAGCCGACGCCCGCGCCTGCTTGTCCGGCATCCGATCCGGAAAAGCCGCTGTCGATGTGGAATGCACTGAAAGGGAGTCTGGTGATCGTCGCCTTCTTCGTCGCCGGATGCGTCGCGGGACTTTTCGCTCTCGTGCCGTTCGATGTCGCCGGGGCGCGCGTCAGCACGTATGTTCTCTATGCGCTGATGTTTTGTGTCGGCGTGACGCTGGGCCATGATGAAACCCTTGCGGGACGTGTCCGGCGGCTCGATCCGCGGCTGGCGCTGCTGCCCGTGATGACTGCCGTCGGAACGCTGGCGGGCGCGGCTCTCGCGACGCCGCTTCTGCCGCCGCTGGCCGTGACCGATACGCTGGCCGTCGGTTCGGGTTTCGGCTATTATTCGCTGTCGAGCATCTTTATCGCCGATTTCCGGGGCGCGGAGCTGGGAACCGTCGCTCTGCTATGCAACGTCATGCGCGAGATCTTCACGCTGCTGGCCGCGCCGCTGGTCGTCCGTTGGTGCGGACCGCTGGCGGCCGTCTCGATCGGCGGTGCGACCACCTTCGACACCACGCTGCCCGTCATCACGCAGGCGGCCGGAAAGCCCTATGCCGTGGTTTCGATTTTCCACGGCTGCACGCTCGATTTCAGCGTTCCGTTTCTGGTGACGTTTTTCTGTACGCTGTAATTGTTGGCCGCAATAAAAATTCCCGCGGGTCTCTTGTATCCGGCGGGCGTTTTATTTCCGGATATAGGTCTGCAACGCCGCGACGTATTCGGCGAAGGCGTCGCGTCCCGTGTCGGTGATGCGGCAGACGGTGCAGGGCATCTTGCCCCGGAAGGTCTTTTCGATTTCGATGTAATTCGCTTTCGCCAGCTTGTCCAGCTGTACCGAAAGGTTGCCCGCCGTGGCTCCGGTCTGCTGCCGGATGAAGACGAAATCGGCGCTTTCGACCCCAATGAGGATCGACATCACGGCCAGACGCAGTTCGGAATGCAGCAGGGGGTTGAGTTCTTTAAACACGGTTCCTGCGTTCGTTGTAGCGCAGCACGATTCCCGTTCCGAAGAAGAGGATGACGGCTGCCGCAAGGGTGAGTATGAATTGGGAGACGGTCTCTCCTGCTGCTGCGGCCCGGAAAATCCATGCGGCGAGAAATGCCCCCGCAATGCTGATGAAGAGCAGTCCGCCCAGCGATCCGCTCTGGTTCGACCGGTTGGCTTCGCTGCGGCGGAACAGTTCGCCCGTGACGCCCGCCGCAATGGCTGCGCCCATGGTCAGCAGTCCCATGACGGGCAGCTGCAGTCCGTCGCCCGCGGCTACGTATCCCGCAGTGTAGAGACATACGCCGAGCGCATAGGCCCAGACGTTCATCAGTGTCCGGTCGTTGGCCGTGACCGTGCGGTGACTTCTGTAATGGAAATAGAGTGCGGCCAGCCCGGCGACCGTCCCGGCGAGGACCAGCATCAGCGTCAAATCCCGGCCCGTCGTCCGCCGGACGACGTAATCCGCCGTTGTGACGGCCAGCGCCAGCGCTCCTGCGCCGAAGAAAAGCGTGCTCCGCACGAAACTCAGTTTGCGGCGCTGCGCTTCGAGCGAGCGGGCGATCAGCTCCATCGCCTCTTTTTCGGACATTTTCCGTTCTTCCATACGGCTATTGTTTCGGATGATTCGACTTGTAGTTGAGAATATGCCCCGGCACGATCATCATTGCGACGAATCCGGCGATAAAGAGCGCCGGCACCCAGTAACCGGTTGCGGCGAGCGATACGGGGGCGAGGATGATCGCCGCGGCCCCGCCGACGGCGGCCGGGACGAAGCGGATGACAAGCCCCGTGATGGCTGTTCCCATGCCCATCATCAGCAGGATGACGAAGAGGATCGGGACCGGCATGTCGCCGAATACCGAGAGCAGGCTGACGAACCACGCCGTGAGACCCATTACCAGCCATACCTGACCGATTACGCGGTCGATGAAGGTGTAGACCCTGCCGCCGTCCGCCTTGGGCATCGTCAGCAGACTCAGCGCGGTTCCGAATACGGGCAGCAGCAGCCATAGGTAGTACCAGTTCCGGCCCGGAAAGAGTGCGTAGGCGGCCCATACGGCGAGTGTCGTGACGACGGTCGCATAGCCCCATATCAGGAACGGCCGCCCGGCGTTGCGGACCATGCGGCTGCGGGTGTTGTCGATCATGCGGCCGACGAGTGCGATGTTTTCGGCGGCGTCCAGCGGCCTGTCCGCCGGTGCGCTGCCCGTTGCCGCGCCATCTGCCGCAGTGCTGTCCGTTGCCGCGCCGCCCTCCGCAGTGCCGTTTTCGGTCGCTGCGCCGTCTTCCTCCGTACTGCCGTCTTCCTCTGCTGCGCCGTCTTTCGTCGCCCTGCCGGGCCGCGGTCCGGCCGCTTGTCTCACGTCGCTGCGGGAGTGTCTGTACCGGTAATTGAGGATATGCCCCGGAATAATCGTCATCAGGACGAAGGCTGCCAGAAACAGTCCGGCGTGCCAGTTTCCGGTGACGACGAGCGAGACCGACGCCAGCACGATTCCGGCGATGCCGCCTGCCACGCCGGGCTTGAAGCCGATGATCAGGTTGTTGATGGTCGTGCCCAGACCGATCATCAGCAATACGGTGAATGCGACCGGAAACCGGACGACGAAACAGATCGCCAGCGTGCTTATCAGCAGGGTGGCGGGGCCTATTACGCTCCAGATGAGGTCGAGTACGCGGTCTACGTAGGTGTGCACCGAGCCTTCGGCCGCCTTGGGGCGCGTGAAGTACATCAGCGCGCCGCCCAAGAGGGGTAGCATGAACCAAAGGTAGTTCCAGCGTATGTCTCCGGTGCAGGACACTGCGGCCCATACGGCGATCAATGTCGCGGCGGTCGCATAGCCCCACGCCAGAAACGGCCGTCCGGCGTTGCGGACCATGCGGCTGCGGGTATTTTCGATCATCCGCCCGATGAGTGCCAAACTCTCGGCGGCATCCAGCTTTCTGTCTTCCATGTCTGTCGGATTTCGGGGTTAAAGTTACGAATTTGTTCCGGGTGTTCTTCGCTTTTCACCGGATGTCTGCGCGTCTTCTGCGGCGTTTCTGCCGTATGCGGGGCGGCGGTTTATTCCGCGGCAGGGTAGCGGAGGCGTATCGTCACGGCGTTCCGCTCTGCGGGCAGGGCGCGCTTTTTCGCGGCATAGCCTTCGGCCGGGCCGCGTTCGCCCGTCTTCATTTTGTAGTCGCCGTCCTCGTCGTGGAGGAGCGATACCTCGGCCGTTTCGGCGTCGATGCCTTCGAGCGTTACCACGACTTCGCCCCTCTTGGCGGGCGACATGCCGTATACGGGCTGTTCATGTCCGGCGACTTTCGCCATCGCCAGAACATTGCCTTTGTCGCTGCGGATGTCCGTTACGGTGATTTCAAGGGTTTTGGCCGCGGCGGCAACGGATGCCAGCGCAAAAATGACGGTCAGGACGAGTTTCCATGCTTTCATGGTTGCGGAGGTTTTAGCGGTAATTGTTTTCGTCGTCGCAGTCGGTGAGATACCAGACCAGCGACAGCACCAGATTCAGCCCCCATCCTGCTGCGACCCATGCCACCCACCAGTAATGGGGCGAGGTCTGCCAGTTGACGAAGGCGAGGAATGCGCAGACTACGAGGTAGGTGGTGATGCGGCGTGCGAACCAGCGGCCGAAAAGGCGGCGTTTGTCCGGGGAGGTGTTCGTGAGTTCCATGCTGTTCGGTTTTTTAAGATTCTTTTATTGTGCCATAAATATATTGCGAATATAAAGTAGTTTATATAATAAACCAAATTTTCCGGCGGGATTTTTTCAAAAAAACAGATACCTATATTAATTACGAGGAAATTTTCCGCATTCCGTTGTTTTTCATCCGCCGAAAAATCGTATTTTTGCAGAAATTCGATACCGATCCGTTATGAAAAGAATCCTCCTGCTTTTTATCGCCCTTGCGGCCGTATGGGGCGCCGCGGCTAAAATCCGGCTGCCCGAAATCATCGGCAACGACATGGTGCTTCAGCAGAATGCCGAGGTCCGGTTGTGGGGCTGGGCCGAGCCGCATGCCGCGGTGAAAGTCGAGACCTCGTGGGGCGCCGGAGCCGCCGTGAAAAGCGACGCCGACGGCCGCTGGGCCGTATCGGTCCGGACGCCGGCCGGAAGTTACGAGCCGCAGCGGATTACCTTCGCCAGCGGCGACCGCGTGACGTTCGACCGCGTGCTGATCGGCGAAGTGTGGTTCGCCGGAGGGCAGAGCAATATGGAGATGCCGCTCGGCGGTTTCTGGCAGTGTCCGGTTACGGATGCGAACGAGATCATCGCCCGCGCGGGCGCCAAAAGCGGAAAACTCCATTATGTGAAGATTCCGCATGCCGCAGCCTATACGCCGCAGGACCGGACGGCCGGAAGCTGGACGCCCTGCACGACCGCTACTGCGGCGAAATTCACCGCTGCGGGTTACTTCTTCGCCGAAATGCTCAACGACGTGCTCGGCGTTCCGGTCGGCATCATCGACTGCTCGTGGGGCGGAAGCCGCGTCGAAAGCTGGATGAGCCGCGAAGTGCTGAGCGGTTATTCGGACATCGACCTGACCGAAGAGGGAATCTCCCGCGTCGCGCAGCACCTGCGTCCGATGGTCATGTACAATGCCATGCTCCGTCCTGTGGCGGGCTATACCGTCCGCGGATTCCTCTGGTATCAGGGCGAATCGAACGTCGGCCGCTACATGGATTACGCCGCGCGGCTGGCCGATATGGTCTCGTTGTGGCGCGGATTGTGGGGGCGGGACGACCTGCCGTTCTATTACGTCGAGATCGCTCCCTTCGAGTACGGCAACGGGAAGTCGCCCTACCTGCGCGAAGCGCAGTGCCGGGCGCAGGAGTTGATTCCCAACAGCGGCATGATCTGCACCAACGATCTGGTGGAGCCTTATGAGTTTTGCAATGTCCACCCGAAGAACAAGCGGGACGTGGGGTACCGGCTGGCTTTCATGGCGCTGAACAAGACCTACGGGATGAAGGAGATCGCCTGCCAAAGCCCGCAGTACGAGTCGATGGAGATCCGCGACGGCAAGGCCCATGTCAGGTTCAAGTATATGGATCAGGGTTTCAACCGGATGGCCGACATCCGCGGATTCGAGATCTGCGGCGCCGACAAGGTATTTTATCCGGCCGATGCGGTCGTCGAAAACCAGTTCGCTCTGGTCGTTTCGTCGGAGAAAGTGCCGGAACCCGTGGCCGTGCGCTACTGCTTCCGCGATTTCCAGCCGGGCAATCTGGCCGATACCCGCGAACTGCCGGTCGTTCCTTTCCGTACGGACGATTTCTGAGTTTGCTGACCGTCGGAATTGCAGGACCCGGCCCTGAAAAATGAAATTCACCCCTGCCGCACTTCGCTGCGCAGGGGTGAAATCGTCTGAGACCGCTTGTCCGGCCGGTTCCTGCGTTATTTGGCGGGTACTTCCTTCAGCACCACGTCCGCCCATTCGGGATGGCGGTAGATGTATTGTGCCACAAAGGGGCACTGGGGGATCATCGGCAGTTTTTTGGCGCGGAGATCCTCCAATACGGCGCGCGTCAGCTCCGAGCCGATGCCCTGTCCTTCGTATTTTTCGGGAACCTCGGTGTGCGTCAGGACGATGAATCCCTGCGCCTTGATGTATTCGATCATGGCGAGGTCCCCGTCGAGGTCGAATTCGTATCGCTTTTCCGCAGCGTTGTCGATCAGTTCGTGTTTCTTTTCCATAATCCTGAGTTTTAGATGTCGGCTTGGTTTCTTCAAATATAGAGCCTAAACGGGAAAATTGCTACTTTTGCAGACAGAATATGGACAACATTTCCGATATATTGCTGGACTGGTACGCCCGACACGGCCGCGATCTGCCTTGGAGACGCACCCGCGATCCTTACCGCATCTGGCTTTCCGAAGTTATCCTCCAGCAGACCCGCGTCGCACAGGGCATGGACTATTACCTGCGCTTCACGGAGCGCTTTCCCGACGTCGGGTCGCTGGCCGCCGCTCCGGAGGACGAGGTGCTCAAGTTGTGGCAGGGACTCGGCTATTACAGCCGTGCGTGCAACCTGCACGCTGCGGCGCGGCAGGTCGCGGAGCGGTTCGGAGGCGTGTTTCCCCGGTCTTACGACGAGGTCCGCTCGCTGCGGGGCGTCGGCGACTATACCGCCGCGGCCGTCTGCTCGGCCGCTTACGACGCTCCCTGCGCCGTGCTCGACGGCAATGTTTTCCGGGTGCTGGCGCGGCTTTTCGATATCGACCTTCCGATCGACTCCACGGCCGGAAAGCGCACGTTCGCTGAATTGGCGCAAACGCAGCTCGATATGCGTTGTCCGGGGCGTTACAATCAGGCCGTCATGGATTTCGGGGCGCTGCAATGCACTCCGGCGCAGCCCGGATGCGCCGACTGTCCGCTTGCGGCGCGCTGTCTGGCTCTGGCCGCAGGAACGGTTGCGGAGCGTCCCGTCAAGCAGGCGAAAACCAAGGTGCGCGACCGTTGGTTCAACTACCTGCACGTCACATGCGGCGACCGGACCTTGTTGCGGCGGCGCGGGGAAGGCGACATCTGGCAGGGATTGTACGAGTTTCCGATGATCGAGACGGACCGTGCGGCGGATTTCTCGGAACTAACCGATTCGGAAGAGTTCCGAACCGTGTTGGGTGGCGTCGAATGGCGTCTGCTGCGGAGCGTTGCAATGCCGAAACACCAGCTCTCGCACCAGACGCTGCATGCCGTGTTCCACCGCTTCGAGATCTTTTCCCCTGTGGATTTCCCCTCCGTGCCGACCGCCACGCTGGGCGACTATGCCGTGCCGCGGCTGATCGACCGCTATCTGGACCGGCAGCCGTGAAAAATCCCTGCCGCGGCAGGGATTCGTCTTGTGTGCAAACGCCGCCGGGAGACGGCACGTTTTGCCCGTGTATCTGTCCGTCAGCGTATCAGATACCAGATATAGGCGACGTATATCATCAGGAAGATCGCGCCCTCCCAGCGGTCGATCTGCTTCCTGCGGAAGGTGAACGCCGTCAGCAGCAACAGCAGGGAGCTTAGCACCACCATCAGAATGTCGGTCGTCGTGATGCCGCCCATCGTCAGCGGGCGGATCGTCGCGCTCACGCCGAGGATCAGCAGTATGTTGGCGATGTTGGACCCGATGACGTTGCCCAGCGCCATTTCTGACTTGCCTTTGAGCAGCGATACGACCGACGAGGCCAGTTCGGGCAGCGATGTGCCGCCCGCGACGAGCGTAATGGCGATAACCGATTCGCTGATGCCCAGCCTGCGGGCGATCTCCGTGGCGCTTTTCAGGAACATGTCGCCGCCGAAAATCAGCCCGGCGAGTCCTCCGGCGATCATGACGACCGCCAGCCAGAGGGCCGCCGGCTTTTTGGCGCCGGCATCGGCGGGCACCGCTTCGGGCCGTTTCGTGGTGCGGATCGTGAACCACATCAGCGCAATGTAGAGCGCCACCATGACGATGCCGTCGATGCGGCCGATTCTGTCCGCCGCCCCCGCACATATCAGGCGGTCCGAAGTGACGGCCAGCAGGATCAGCGACGCGGCCATGCCGAAGGGAATGTCGCGCCGGATGTTGCTCCGGGTGAGGGGCAGCGGCCGGATCAGGGCGCAGACGCCGAGGATCAGAAAGACGTTGAAGAGGTTCGAGCCGACGACGTTTCCGATCGCCACGTCGCTGTTGCCCGCCGCGGCCGAGAGTACCGAGACGACCAGTTCGGGCGTCGAGGTGCCTACGGCGACGATCGTCAGGCCGATGATGAATTCCGGAACCCGGAAGCGTTGCGCGACGGCGGCCGAGCCGTCCGTCAGGAAATTTGCGCCGGCGAGAATCAGTCCCAGTCCGACGATCAGCAGCAGAATGTCCATAATCTATGCAAGCAGAATCAGGCTGACGGCCATGAGCGCCATGCCGGCCACCACGCCGTAAATCGAAATGTGAGCTTCGCCGTATTCGCGGGCTGCGGGCAGCAGTTCGTCGATCGAGATGAAGACCATGATGCCCGCGACTCCGGCCAGTATGCAGCCCATCAGCGTCGGCGACATGAAGGGCATCAGCACCAGATAGGCCAGCAGTGCGCCGACCGGCTCGGCGAGTCCCGACAGCAGCGAGAGTTTGAACGCCTTTTTGCGGTCGCCCGTGGCGTAGAAGATCGGAATCGAGACCGCAATGCCTTCGGGAATGTTGTGGATGGCGATCGCCACGGCGATTGCCACGCCCAGCGCCATGTTGTCCACGGCCGACGTGAAGGTGGCGATACCTTCCGGGAAGTTGTGGATGCCGATGGCCAGCGCCGTCATCATGCCCATGCGCATCAGTTTGGGGTTGCGGGGTTGTTTGTCCATCTCCTCGACCATGTGGGCCTCGTGGGGGTTCTCGAACGAGGGAACCAGCCGGTCGATGACGCCGATGAGCAGGATGCCCGCGAAGAAGCTGACCACGGTGACGATTATCCCCGTATGCGCGCCCCACTCCTCCGAAAGAGTTGTCTGCGCCTGCTGGAACAACTCGACGAACGAGACGTAGATCATCACGCCGCCCGACAGTCCGAGCGAGAACGACAGCAGCCGCTTGTTGGTGCGGCGGGCGAAAAAGGCGATCGCGCTGCCGATGCCGGTGGCCAGACCGGCTCCGAGCGTCAGCAGCAGCGGGATGAGAATATTGTGCTCCATATTGATATGCGGTTTGTCGTTGACTTCGCAAATATAGTGCTTTTCCGGCGAAAGAGACGGAAAAACCGAATCCATTTGGATTCGGTTTTCTGATACCGGCATAATTGCAGCCTGTTTTGTTTGTGGGCAATTGTTCCGGTGTGTTTGCTCGTGCATGGTTGTTCCGGCCCTTTTGTCGGTGCAGGTCGTTCCGGCTTGCCGGTCCGTGTGCGGTTGTTCCCGTTCTTTGGGACGAGCGCGGCTGTTTTCGTGCTTTGGTTCGTGTACGCCTGTTCCCGTCCTTTGGTCTAGACGGGGTTTTCGCTTCGTTGGTCCGAACATGGCTTTCCCGCTCCGTTCTGCCGGATATGCCCCCGGTGCGGAGGCGGGCCTGCCTATTTGCCGTGCGCCTCGCGGATCAGCCGGCCCAGCACTTCGATGCTGTCTGCGGTGATGTGCGGCTGCGGATCGGCTTTGTCGGCTACGTCGAGCGTCGTTTCGCCTGAAAGCACCAGCACTCCCATCGCTTTGGCGTTGTGGGCCATCGCCACGTCGGTGTAGATGCGGTCGCCGACCATGGCGATCTGGTCGGGCTTGAGGCCGTGGCGCGAAAGGATGCCCGAAAGCATGTTGGGATCGGGCTTGCCGAGCGTGATGTCGGGACGCCGTCCCGTGGCATGCCCGATGCAGGCGCAGATCGAGCCGCAGTCCACCAGCACCGTCGGCTGGTCGGTGGGGCATACGCGGTCGGGATTGGTGGCGATGTAGGGTACGCCCTGCGACACCCACCATGCCGCGCGGCAGAGCCGGTCGTATTGCAGCGTCATGTCGAACGCCGCGACGATTACGTCGGGCACGTCGTCGGCCGAATCCGCCGCCGATTCGAACCCGGCAGCTTCGAACTCCGAGATCATGCTCGGCGTGCCGAGCAGGAAGAGCCGTTTGGCTGCGGGGTAGTGTTGTTTGATGTAGTCGATGGTCGCCAGCGCCGTCGTATACATCTCCTCGCGTGTGGCATGGATGCCCAGCGTTTCGAGTTTGTGTAGGTAGTCGGCGATGGATTTGGAGGGGTTGTTGGTCAGGAACGAATAGCCGATTCCCAGCTCTTTCAGCCCTTCGAGGAAGGGTTTGGTGTAGGGGAAGAGCGACATGCCCATGTAGATCGTGCCGTCCATGTCGAGCGCCACGTGTTTGATGCCGCGCAGCCGCTCCATCAGTTCGTCGTGTGTGTAAACCGAGCGGAATTTGTCGAATGTTGCCATTATTTTCGTGTTAGATTGAGATGCTGGAACAGGTAGGGATAGTCGGTTTCGATCACGTCGCATCCCGTGGGGATTTCGAGTTCGTAACCTTTGATTTTCTCGGCGTCGGTCGCCCGCCGGTCGTGGGTCGGGGCGAGCGAAATCATGCACATCACGCCCTTCTCGTGCAGCTTGTCGTAAAGCTCCTGCTGGTCGGGGAGCATCATCGTGCCGACATAGGCCATCATCTGCGACCACGGAATGCGCTCTTCGGCGTATTCGCCGAACTCCTTCATGTTCTTGCACCAGCACGAGAACATCGCCTGCGGGTCGCGGTCCAAGTAGGTGCGGGCCTGCCGGGCGTTGCGCACGGTGTACATTACGTTGGCGGGCGCCAGCCGGTTGATGAAGTCCGACATCACCTCCAGCGGCACGTCCTTGATGTCGAGGTTGAGGATGGTCTTGCCCCGGCTCCAGACGATGCACTCTTCGAGCGTCGGAATCTTATAGGGCGTGACGTTGCCTTCGCGGTCCTTGAGGAAGAACTGCTGCAACTCTTCGAAGGTGTAGTCCGACACCTTGCCCGTGCCGGTGGTCGTGCGGTCGATCGTGGCGTCGTGCATCAGCACGATCACGCTGTCCTTGGTCAGGCGCGGGTCGATTTCGAAGAACGAAGGCATCATCGAGAGGGTCTTCTCGAAGGATTCGATGCAGTTTTCGGGATAGCCCGTCACCATGCCGCCGCGGTGGCCGCTGACGACGATCGGACGCTCCGGTGCGTACCGGAACCAGTCGTGCAGCTGGGCGCGGCTTTCGATGTCGGTGTAAAAAGGTCCTTCGGCCTTTTTGCCGCTTTCGGCGCATCCCCACAGCAGGGTGCCCAGCGTAAGGGCTGTCAGTAGTCTGAAAGTTTTCATGGATGGTTTTTATCGGTTGTTTTTCGTAATCTTGTGTTCTTTCAGCACATTGCCTGCCGTATCGACTACCCGGATGTCGATGCCCTTTTCGTCGGCCTTGACGACCGTTTTGTCGTTGTTGGAATTGATCAGGATCGGGAAATCGGCGCCGCGGCTCCGGTCGTCGATCCATTGGTAACGGTGGTAGTGGCCGCAGAGCATCAGGTCTATGCCGCTTCCGTCGAGTATCGGGAGAAACAGCCGTTCGATCTCCAGCTCGCCGTGCCAGCCGCGTCCCTTGTTGGGCGGCATGTGGATCAGGACGATGCGGTAGGGCGCCGACCGGAACTCTTCGCCGGCGACTACGCCCCTGAGCCACTGCGCCTGCTGTTCGCGGTAAGCGTCGGCGGTCGAAAGCCCGTAATAGCGGATGTCGCTGTCGGGTTTGTCCTCGCAGCCGTCGAGTACGACGAAGAAGACGGGACCGCGGCGGAACGTATAGTAACTTTCGCCGGTCGGCGTGGGGAAGTAGTCGAGCCAGTGCCGGGCGAACTTGCCGCGTCCGTCGTGGTTGCCGCGCATCACGACGAGCGGAATGCCCGCCGGGGTGAGCAGCTCCGACGCCGATGCGAGGAATCCTTCGAAAAGCGCCTTCTCCGATTCGATCGAATTCAGCAGGTCGCCGTTCAGGCATACGAAGTCGGGCTTCTGGCGCGGTGCGTCCCCGATAAGCAGCTGGAAGACGGAATCGCGGCCGTGGATGTCGTTCACCATCCAGAATTCCAGCTCGTTCCGGTCCGCGCTGGGCGTTGTGACGGGATAGGGCGCGTGTTTGAGTATGTCGCTGCCGTAGCCCTCGCCCAATACGACCCGTTTGTTGCCTTCGTCGCTGAGCACGGCCTGCTGCATGATGCGGTAGCGGTAGGTTTTGCCCGGTTCGAGTCCGCCGACGCGCACCCGGTGCAGTTTGCCCAGACGCCGCCGTCCGAGGTGCGAGTCGTAGTATTTGGGGCGTTCGACGGCATAGAAGTGCGTTCCGTCATCGGGGGCCGTTTCGACCCACGCCGCCGCGTCCGTCGTTGTCGTCCAGATTACGGTGAATCCGTCCTCGGTCACGTTCTGGAGGTAGGGACCTCCGGCGATGCGTGCCGACGGTTGTGAAAATGCCGGACTTGCGGGTAATGATGCTAAAAAGCAAGTTAATAGAAATAGCGTATTTTTCATATTGTTTCTTTCTGTTGTGCTTCTGATTTACAAAAATAGGTAAAATCCCTCAGGTTCCAAAACGAAACCGAATAGATTTTGCATTTATTTCGATTTTACTGTCAGAGGGGTTGTTTTGTGGTGGAACGGACGGAATGGGGGCGGTTGTCGTGCCGGACGATTGTTTGTTACGGAGAGTCCGGACCTTTGTTTTACATGGAATAATCCTGAAAAAGAAATCTTTTTTTGCTATTTTTATGTTGTGATTTTGGCGTAAGGAAGTAAAAAAGGAAAAAATGGAGTGCTATTTGTTGTGTGAAAACAAATAATTATGTATATTTGCCTTTGCTTTGGATGCCCTTTTGTCGCTTCTGTGTGAATTAATTCAATCGTTAATAGTAATGAATAAAGTAGAAAGCGCTCTGTCGCGCACGACCGATACCAAAGCTCTGGTAATCGGAATCGAAACCCTTCCGCGGGTCGCGGATATGTTCAAGGAACTCTTTCCCGGCAGGCGTGCGCTTGTCGTCGCCGATGCCAATACGTGGCGGGCGGCCGGAGGCGATGTTCACCGGATTCTGGCTCAGGCGGGTGTTGCGCAGGACGAGCCGCATGTTTTCACCGATCCGAAGCTTTATGCCGAGTGGACGTTCGTCGAACAGCTGGACGGGGTGCTGTCCCGCACCGACGCCATTCCCGTCGCAGTGGGATCGGGCGTTATCAACGACCTGACCAAACTCTGCTCGCACCACAACGGGCGCCGCTATATGGTCGTGGGAACCGCGGCGTCGATGGACGGCTATACGGCCTACGGAGCCTCGATCACCAAGGACGGCAACAAACAGACCTTCGACTGTCCGGCTCCGCTGGGCATGGTGCTCGATCCGACGATCGCCGCCGCCGCGCCTGCGAAAATGTCGGCGTCGGGATATGCCGACCTGATTGCGAAGATTCCGGCCGGGGCCGATTGGATGCTCGCCGATGCGGTCGGCTCCGAACTGCTCGACGAATTCGCCTTTTCGGTGGTGCAGGACGGACTGAAGGACGCCCTCTGCGACCCCGCAGGCGTGCGTGCCGGCAATGTGGCCAAGGTCGAACAGCTGGCCGAAGGTTTGCTGCTGAGCGGTTTCGCGATGCAGGCTACGCAGTCGAGCCGCCCCGCGTCGGGCGCCGAACACCAGTTCAGCCACCTTTGGGACATGGAGCACCTCAAATACAACGGCGCATCCGTCTCGCACGGTTTCAAGGTCGGCATCGGCACGCTGGCTTCGACGGCTTTTATCGAGATGCTGCTCGATACGCCGGTCGAGACGCTCGACGTCGAAAAATGCGTCGCCGCATGGAAATCGTGGGAGGAGACCGAAAAGGATATCTACCGGATTTTCGACAACGATCCTGAGTTCGTGGCCCGCGGTCTGGTCGAGACCAAAGGCAAGTATGTCGATAAGGAGGGGCTGCGCCGCCAGCTGCAGCGTCTGCAGAAGGCGTGGCCCGCGCTGAGCGGCCATATCCGCCGGCAGATCATTCCCTTCGGCGAGGTCCGCCGCCGTCTCGAACTGGTCGGGGCGCCTTACGAGCCGGAGCATATCGGCGTTTCGCGCGCCAAGTTCCGCGCCAGCTTCGAAAAGATACCCTACATGCGCAGCCGCTTTACGGTGATCGATATCGCGTTCCGCTGCGGATGGATGGATGAATGGCTCGACAAACTCTTCGGAAAAGGCGGAATTTGGGAAATAAAATAGCATTTGGGAAATAAAGTAGTATATTTGCTTTCTGAAACTACTAAACTTTCATTCCGAAATGACTCCTGAACAAACCAAGCGCTTCAAGTACTGGCAGACCCGTACGATCGTCGCCACGATGATCGGTTACGCGCTCTTTTATTTCGTGCGTAAAAACTTTTCGCTGGCCATGCCCGGCCTTGAGGCCGATCTGGGGATCTCGAAAACCAGTCTGGGAATTTTCCTGACCCTGAACGGCGTGGTCTACGGACTTTCGCGTTTCGTGAACGGCATTCTGGCCGACCGGATGAACGCCCGCTGGTACATGGCTGTCGGACTTGCGCTCTGCGCATTGGCCAACTTCGCCTTCGGATTCGGCGAAGACGTCTCCTACTGGATCACGGGCCAGCACGACGGTTCGCAGTTCACCAATACGATGATCCTCTTCATGGGTATCATGTGGGTGATAAACGGCATGCTGCAGGGAACGGGATTCCCGCCCTGCGCCCGTCTGCTGACCCACTGGATTCCGCCCACGCAGCTGGCGACGAAGATGTCGGTGTGGAATACCTCGCACTCGATCGGGGCCGGTCTGGTCGTGATCCTCTGCGGATATATCATGGGTACGCTGGGCATGAACGTCTCGGCCGATCCCGACGCCGTGGCGGCCATGGCCGCCAATCTGGGCGTACAGCCCGGTGACGCCGCGGGTATGGAGCGCGTCATGGCGGCCGCTGCGCATGCCGGGGCGTGGAAATGGTGTTTCTGGATTCCTTCCGCCATTTCGTTCGCAGGCGCTATCGGGCTTGTCGTCTTCCTGCGCGACACGCCCTCGTCGGTGGGGCTTCCCGAATTGGAGGGCACCGAGGTCAGGAAGGAGAAGAAAGCCGCCAAAGGTGCCGAGCACCGTGCATTCCTGATGAAGCACGTCTTCAAGAACCCGCTGATCTGGATTCTGGGTTTTGCCAATTTCTTCGTCTATGTCGTCCGCTTTTCGGTCCTCGACTGGGGGCCTTCGCTGCTGAGCCAGTCGAAGGGCGTCAGCATGGAGCACGCCGGCTGGCTCGTGGCGATGTTCGAGATTGCGGGCATCGTCGGCATGCTGGTCGCCGGCTGGGCGACGGACAGGTGGCTGAAAGGCCGTGCCCACCGCACCTGCGTATTCTGCATGGCGGGAGCCGCGATTTTCGTCTTCCTCTTCTGGCAGCTGCCCGGTGACGCTCCCGTCTGGCTGCTCTTCACGACCCTCTGCGCCGCCGGTTTCTGCATCTACGGTCCGCAGGCGCTGATCGGCATCGCCGCGGCGAATCAGGCTACGAAGAACGCCGCCGCGACGGCCAACGGTCTTACGGGTCTGTTCGGTTACGCGAGCACCGTCGTTTCGGGTGTCGGACTGGGCTATGTGGCGCAGCATTACGGCTGGAACTGGGCCTATGTCGGCATCCTCGGCATGGCCGTCGTGGGCATGCTGGTTTTTCTGCTGATGTGGGGCGCCCGCGCCGACGGTTACGATGCCGAACCGGAGCATGATTAGACGTGTTTGTCCCGTACGGGAAAACGATATGGACTTTCGGGTTCGAAAGTGTCCGGAGCCGGTTGCGGTTTCGGATACTTTATTTTGAAATCTGAGAAAAAAATTGTTACCTTTGTTCAATTAACTGCTAAAAGACAGAGTGATATGCTGAGTATTGCCGAACGACACAAATACATCCTCGATAACCTGAACAAATACGGGTTCGTGCGTATTACCGACGTCGCCAACGAACTGGGGGTTACGAAAGTGACGATCCGCAAGGATGTCAAGATACTGGAAAGCAAAGGGTTGCTTTACAAAGTGCACGGCAGCGCCCGTCCCGCCAACCCCCATGTGGCCGATATGGACGTGCATGTCAAGGACAACATCAACCGCGACTCCAAGCGGCTTATCGCCCAGCGCGCCCTCGAACTGCTGGAGGATAACGATTCGATCATCGTCGCTTCCGGCTCGACGATCTATGCCTTTGCCGAGGAGATCAAGGCGCGCCAGTGGCATCACCTGAACATCGTTACGCCCTTCCTGCGGCTGGGCGTGCTGCTCAACGAGGCGGAAAATGTCAATGTCGTGCAGCTGGGCGGCACGGTGCACAAGAAGTCGCTGTCGGTGCTGGGCGAGGAGGCCGCGCGTTCGCTCGACGACTGCATCTGCTCGAAGCTTTTCTTCGGCGTGGACGGCATCGACCTCGAACACGGCATCACGACCTCCACGATCGACGAGGCGAAGCTCACGCGCAAGATGATGAAGGCGTCGTCGCAGAATATCGTGCTGGCCGACTCTTCGAAATTCGGACAGCGCGGCTTCGGACGCATCTGCGCGCTGGAGGACATAGACGTCATTATTACCGACGACCGGATTTCCGAACAGATGGTCGCCATCGTCGAGGAGGCGGGCGTGGACCTGATTATCGTCAAGTAGGGCTGTCGCCAACCGGGAAAATGACAGGCGCGCCCTGCGTGCGAAAAACAGAGGCGGTTCCGAAATTTCGGAGCCGCCTCTACTTTGTCGGAAGGCAGGAGGGTTATTTCTGTCTCTTATACACATCTCCGAGCCCACGAGACGCT
>OJPP01000220.1_pt1 | contig 19078 bp, 24 predicted proteins | sample 1598521 | NCBI WGS metagenome assembly OJPP01 (sample SAMN03922490, study PRJEB24848) | human gut metagenome | isolation source: stool sample | host: Homo sapiens | place: Germany | collected 2011-05 | reverse complement strand
ACGAGATAGCGTAGCGTCTCGTGGGCTCGGAGATGTGTATAAGAGACAGGACTAGAAGTCCCATTTATCGTACTTTAACCTTGCAGTCCCATTTATCGTACTTCTACCCAGCCTATAATTAGCATTATACACTATGTAATAATAATTCCTAATTTTACAAAAAGTACAATCTGTATTATTGACTATATACATATTGTAAAGTATAATATAATCATAGGGAACGGAAGGCACGAATGATGCTCCTAAGCCGTGGTCGGGCGCGTGAAGCGTTACGGATAGGTTTGCATGACTGCTAGCTCATTTCCTTCCGTCACCCTTAACATGGTAGAACTCTTTAAGAGTAACGGAAAACTGGTCATTGGACGTTAATGGGGTTGTGCCCATTTCTACCACCATATCCGACATTGTGTAGTAGAACTCTTAAAACCGTTAGGCCGGTATCTAACATGTATCAGTATTCTTAAACACATTAGTCGGAGAAAAAGCCGCGCTAACACGCTTGTTAGCTTGATGGTTATATAGGTTTGTCATTCTCCTACTCCCGCCATCCAAAAGGACAAAATGGTCGCGTCCTCGGCTTTAATATTAAATATGAAAGGAGTGTATTACAATGTCAATGTGGTGGGATTTAAAAAACACATTATCTTATAATGCGCTCTTTAATTTTGTAGTTGGTTCTCGTGGTTGTGGTAAAACTTATGGCTTTAAGAAATGGGCTGCCGAAGATTTTATCAAAAACGGGAATCAATTTATTTATATTCGCCGTTATAAAACTGAAATGAATAAAAAGGCCAAAGAAAATTTCTGGGCTGCTGTTGCTCATGAATTTCCTGACCATGAGTTAAAAGGAACGCCTGAAGGTGCTTACTATATAGACGGTAAATTAGCCGGCCAAACTCGTTATATTTCAAGTGCAAAATCTGAAGAACTCCCACTCGTTAATAAAATCTGCTTTGACGAGTTTATTTCCATGGACGAAACCCATCATGGTTATCTTAAAGATGAAGTTACATTTTTCTGTGAACTATATGAAACTATTGCTCGTATGCGCAGAGTTGTAGTGTTTTTCTTTGGCAACGCTGTTACATGGGCAAACCCATATTTCACAGAATTCGATATTAAAAAGCCAATTAACAAAAAGCAAATTGCCACAACTAGAGAGGGATTAGTCTTAATTCAAATTGTTAATAATGAAGAATACATTGAAGCAAAAGAGAAAACTGACTTTGGCCGTTTGATGAAAGGCAGCAAGTTTGGTAAATATGCTGTTCACAACGAATTTTATCTTGATAGTGTAGTTGGCATTGCTAAGAAAACTCCCGAAGCTAAATATCAATTCGGTTTTAAGATTCATGATGATTATTTAGGCTTATGGGTAGACTTCTCTTCTGGTAAATGTTATCTTTCTAGGAAATACAGTCCAGGCAGTGGCGTTATTTATGCGTTGACAAATGATGACCATGATTATAACACCATTTTGATTGCACGCACTCCACGCCCTAACTGGTTATTATATATAATTAAACAATATCGGTTGGGGGGTCTGTACTGTGAAGATGAGATAATTAGGCGATACCTGATGGACATTTTGAAGATTGTAGGTGTATAATGTTAGGAGTTGAGTTTATGCCCTTTGTTATTGTTCTGGGTTTTATTGCATTTGACATTCTAACAGGGCTGATTAAAGCAAAGCACGATGGTTCTTATAATTCCAGTATTATGCGTGAGGGAGGTTATCACAAGTGCATGGAGATTCTTGCAGTGGTAGGCTCTTATGGTATCGAATATGCAATGCAGTATATTGAGCTTGGTATCCCAATTCCCCTTGTAGGTTCCGTTGTTACTTATATTTGTATTATGGAATTTATCAGCATTATGGAGAATATGTGTGCTGTAAATCCTGAACTTTCTGCTTTGTTTAAGCCATATTTGGAAAAACTTAAAGGAGATGAAGAAAATGAGGAAAGCAAACGGTGATGTCCTTTTCTGTTGGCCTTTAGAGAAGCACATTATCACAGCTGGCTGGACTTACAATGATGGTTCTTCCCACCATGCTATTGACTTGCGTGCAGCTCCCTGCACACCTGTTTATGCAGCTGAGAATGGTGTAGTAAATCAGGTACAGAGTTGGGATGGTAGAACCAAATCTGGGATGCAGTCTTATGGCAACATGGTTAGAATTAGGCATAACAATTATAATGGTTCTAAGCTGGAAACGCGCTATGCGCACCTTAAAGAATGTCTCGTCAAAAACGGTCAACACGTTTACGAGGGTCAGCTTATTGGGTATTCTGGCGCAACTGGTAATTGCTATGGTGCACACCTTCACTTTGAAGTAATTTACCATGATTGTCGCGTTAATCCATTGAACTGGTTGGATAGCAATTTTTGTTGTGCAACGCAGACAGTAATGAAACATCTTGGTAGTTACACTTCGGTTCCTAGAGAATCTACTAAAGGTGATTTTATTAAGATTCATGCAACTGGCGTTGATATGCAAGCTATTATCGCTCTCTGTGAGAATCTTAAACTTACTTATGAACGGAGTAATAAATAATGAAAACGCGTGATGAAATTTCTGCAATGCTTGGTGGCTTTGTCGATGCCAAACCTGATGAACAAGGAACTTTGATTGCTGGTGTGCTTGACGAATTTGATGAATGTCGTAATGAAGCAGAACAGTTTACCAGTGGTTGTCCAGATGGTGCATCTAATTGGCATGAAGCTTATGACAATCTTCGCAAAGATTATGTTAAAGCATTTCTGAATGATGACAATAAGCATAATGACGAATATCAGAAACCTAATGATAACGCAATTACAATTGATGAAGCTGCACAGGATTTTGTGAAGCAAATGTTTGGTAGAAAGTGAGGTGATAGATTATGAGTAGACCATTTAGTTATAATGATGAAAATTTTACTGTTATTGGGAATATACTTTTCTGTCATATTAAATTGAATAAAGATCTAAATGATAACGATAATATTATTGAAATTCCACCTGCACTATATTACCGCATTTGCCAAAAAACTATAATGTTTAATTTTCTCAGACAACGTGGTTCGGAAGATATTGATTCATATACAAGAGTGACATATATCTCTGAAGAAAATGGTAAATATTATATTAAAATTTTTCATGGAACGGTAGGTACTTTTTTTATTACGTCTTATGTAATTCTCAAAGATATTTAAGGAGTTGATGATTTATGGCATATTCCTTCCAAAACCCATATATGAGCACCCTCTCTAACATTCTGATTATCCACGCCGCTCTAGATAAAGGCGAAACTGCTGATACTACTGAAACTACTGCTGGTATTACTACTGATACTACTGATACTACTGCTGAAACTACTGCTGTTACCACTGCTGATACTACTGAAACTACTGCTGATACTACCGCCTTAGATAAAGACGAAACTGCTGATACTACCGCATTTACTATTCCCCGTGAAGTAATGGCTCGTGTTATGAAAACTAGTTACGGTAAATTTGTAGTTACCAATTCTATCCCCTGCTTGCGTGTAGTGCTTGAAGATGGCACCATTTCTAGTGCTAAAGTCTCTTCCGATGGTGTTGTAACTTTAACTGCTCCTGCAAAAGGCAAACTTATTATTGATGGCACTCTGGATATTGAGTGTAACTATTAAGAAAGGTAGGTAATTAAATTATGGCTTCTGCTGCTGTTGGTATTATTAACGCTGTATTTGGTAGTGATGCTACTTTTGGTGGTGCTCCTAAGATTGAGAATACCACTGAATCCATTAAATCCGCATGGTCGTTTATCAATTCTTATGAACCGCGTCTGAACTATTTCTGTAATGCTCTGGTTGACCGTATTGGCCTGACCGTTATGCGTTACATCTCTTTTGAAGACCCTTGGCAGGTTTTTGATAAGGGCGTTCTGGGCACCAGTGCTACTGTTCAGGAAATTTATGTAATGATGCAGAAAGCAACCCCTTACTTCTCTGCCGACCGTGCTACTAATGATGAAGTTATGAAAGCTGAATTTGGTAGCGACCCTGCTGAGGTTTACACTGCTTACCATGCTGTGAACTCTCGTATTAAGTACAAGGTAACTGTAAACCGTGAAGCTCTGGAAACTGCTTTCATGAGTGAAGCTAATTTGTCGGCTTTTGTACAGAACGTCATTGACCAGATTTATAAGCCTGCTGAGCTGGATGCTTTCATCATGAAGAAGTATCTGCTGTATCAGCTGGTAAAGAACAAGAAGCTTAAGAAAGTAACTGTTTCTGCCGTTACTGATGAAGCTTCTGGCAAGACCCTGGTTAAGAAATTCCGCCAGATTTATGGCAAGATGAAGTTCATTTCTAAGGAATATAACGCTGCTGGTATTCCTATGAATACTCCGGCTGAACGTCTGTACACCATTGTTCCTGTTGATATTTCTGCTTCTATTGATGTTGATGTTCTGGCAAGCGCATTTAACATGGATAAGGCAGACTTCATGGGGCATCGTCTGGAAGTTGATAGTTTTGCTCTTAATGAGTATGAAGTTGAACGTTTGGAACATCTGCTTACTGGTAATGACCCCTCTGGCAATGGTTCTGTAACTGTTGCAAATGGTGGCGATAAGACTTATACTCACGTTACTCCTAACGATGAAGATATGACCGCTATTCAGGCGCTTATGGTTGACCGTGATTTCTTCCAGATTTACACTAAGCTGAATACCATGCGTGAAACTGACCTTGGCTCCACTTTGGATTGGAACTACTTCCATCATATCTGGCGTATCTATTCTGCATCTCCGTTTGCAAACGCTGTGCAGTTTACTACTAAGGCTTGATAATTGACATTTTCTTAAGCATGTAGGCTTATCCTCCTAAAACGTGGGGCGCGCATACGTTATCACGCGTTGCTTTGATTATGGCTACCTATAAACAATGTATCACTGACCAAAGCACAATCAGAGTTTCAGCAGGTTATCCATATTATTCTGATGGTTCAGTTCATGGTGGTATTGACACAGTACACACAAATCATCAATCTTATGCACCAATGGCAGGTACGGTTGAAACAGCCCACACTTGGCAAGGTGGCACGACTGGTAACGATTCTTGGGGCAACTACATTGTAGTTAAAATGAGCGATAATAGCTATTGGCTTGCAGCTCATTTTGTTAGTCAAATTCATAATGTTGGTGAAACAATTACTCGTGGTCAATATATTGGAGAGCAAGGACAAACAGGTAATGCCAGTGGTATTCATACGCATTGGGAATATTGGATAGGTGGTTATGGCACAGCTTATCGAACTGACCCCTCTGCTATTCTTGGTATTCCTAATGAAGTAGGTACATGGGATGTTGAATGGGATGCTACAAATCCACCAACACCACCTGAACCGCCAACACCACCCGGCCCAAGTCCTACTCCCACAACTAAACGTAAACTTCCAATTTGGATGATGTGTAAACCACCCTACAGATTTTGAAAGGAGCTGAAAACGCAAATTGCCAAATATGCAACTTTATATCTGTAAGGGTATCCCTACAGATAAAACCTATAATCATGTGCTTAGGTTTCAGTCTGATTCTTCCCGTTTTGCTTATTTCACTTCTAAATCTGTTCTTCATCTTACCAATTATACTTATCAGCGGTTAGAGCATTATCTCTCTGTTGGTGTTAATGCTGAAACGATTGAACAGTGTAATTACATTGTATTCCAGAACGCTGACTTTTCAGATAAATGGTATTATGCCTTTATTGATAAAGTAGAATATGTTGCAAACGAAACCAGCAGAATTTATTTCACGGTTGACGTTATGCAAACTTGGTTTAATCAGGTAACATTACAGCCTTGTTTTATTGAGCGTTCTCATACAAACACTGATGAAATTGGCGATAATATCATCAATGATGAACTAGATACAGGCCCATATATTGACGATATTCAACAGTACATCGACTTTGATAAGCGTATCTGCATTGTTACAACCTTTGATAAGCCTGAAAAAGACTCTCCCCCTGCATCTGGTTCTTTACGATTTGGAATTTATTCAGGCTGCAAAGAAAACTTTTTTACTACAGCTGAATCTGCTAATGACTTTATTGCTAAGGCTGTAGAAGCAGGGCAAGCTCCTGACGGTATTTTGGGAATTTATATGGTTCCTCTTACCTTTGATACTGGTAAGTACGATAAGACTTTTGTAGTTCCTAATAATGTAGCTGGTTATGTTCCTAAGAATAATAAGCTTTTCACATATCCTTATTTTTATCTCCGTTATTATTCTACACAAGGAGATAACCATGTTTTTCGTTTTGAACTTGGAGATAGAAAGAAAAGTCTGCATATCGGATACAATGTAATGTCAAATGCTGGGCAGACTACAGCAATATTTGCAGCAGAGGATTATAAAGGCTCTACTGGTTATAATCAGGAAGATGTGTTTGCAATTAGCAATTGGCCTACTTGTGCTTATAACACTGATATTTATAAGGTATATGTAGCACAGAACTCTAGTTCTATGGCCGTTGAAAATGCAGGTTTGGTAGCTGGTACAATGTTTGCTGGTATTAACCTGCTGACTGCCCCAGCAAAGGATGTTCAGGCTATGAGCGGTAAACATCCTTCTCTTTTTCCTGATAATACTTATGGAGCTATTGAAGGCTTAGCAAATCAAATGCTTAACATTGCTGGCACGCTTGCAAAACGTGATGACATGGACAGATTGCCGCCACAAAGCCACGGCTCTGTAAGTCCTTATTTCCGTTTTACCGATTCTGGTATTTTACCGACAAAGGATGCAAGTGCTCCATATGCTATGGCTAGTTATCATCATGTTACTAAAGAATTTGCAAAAGTTATTGATGACTACTGGACTATGTTTGGCTATCCCATTCACCAAGTTCAGGTTCCTAACATTGACTCTCGAAGAAATTGGAATTATGTTAAAACGCAAAACTGCTGTTGCTTAGGTGATGTTCCTGCGGATGTTTCTACAATGATTAACGATATCTTTAATCGTGGTGTTACATTCTGGCATAATCCCGGTCTTGTTGGAAATTATGAAGCAGACAATTCTATCTATAAACGTATTCCAGAAGTAGGTGAGTAAATGAGTAAACGTTCACAAAAACCACAGCCGCCTTGGGTTGATTCATATGACTTAACGGTTGCAACTTATGCTAACTGGTTTAATCGCTTGTATGATGTAGCACTTGCAAGATTCAAATGGGAAGGACTTGAAGATTCTCCTTTTTTGGATGAACGATTCATTGAACAGTTCTTGTTCTGGCAACCTTTAATGGCCGGATACCATGACCCTGTTATGGGTAACTTGATTCTTCCTGCTATGCCAAGTGATAACTTTGACATTATTGGCGACCCTAAATATCTTCGTGCTTATGGCTACAATTCTAATTATCAGAAAACTGGCCTTAATAAACAAAACTGTGCTTATCTCTGGTGTAATATGCGCCGCTCTCCTGATGCTATTGTTATTAAACAGTTCGCACAACGTCTTACCAATATAGACAGAACGATTGACTTAAACCTTGCTGCACAGAAAACTCCTAGAATTGCTTATGCAAATGAGAATACAAAACTTTCTGTACAGAACTTGGTTTATCAGCAAGATAAATATGACCCTTGGCTGTATCTTAAAGGCAATCCCTCTACTGATGATATTAAGAACATGATTGGTGTTCTTGATTTAGGTGTTCAGTACATTGGCTTGCAGTTAGAGCAGCAGAAAAAAGAAACTCTTGCTGAAGCTCTTACCTATTTAGGTATTGAGAGTAACTACAATATGAAAGCAGAGCGGCAGTTTACTACTGAAGTTCAGATGACCTTAGGTCAGGTAGAAGCAGACCGACTTTCTCCATTGTATTCTCGCCAGAAATTCTGTAAGGATTATAACAGGCTCTTTGGCACTAATATCTCTGTATCTATGCGTTCCCAGCTTGAATTAACCAAGATTATGGAAGGACGCGAAGATGAAGAGAATTTAAGCGATACTAATATTGAGGATGGTGATAAGGACAATGAGTAAATATACAACTCAAGTACGCTTTATCTGTGAATCAAAAGCAGGTATTGTTGAACCTTACACCAATATTTCTTATTCGGAAATTATTGAGCGTGCTCGTCCTAAAATCTTTAATTTTAGTTATCCTATCTGGAATGAAAACAAGCGCAAAGAGCTTGAAACCAACATTCTTAAGCATTTCTATGCAAATGAAATTGGTTCTGAAACCTTCGGCCTTTGGCAGCTGCGTCTGGATGATTGGATGAACAGCCATATGCCTTATTACAATCCTCTCTTTGAAGCACTTGATAAGCAGTATGAAATGTTCTTAACTGATGACTTTTCCATTACCAGTGATGAAAATACTGAACATCATGATGTGAATACAGAGGATAGAACCAAGAATAGTAAGGTCAATATTGGCGGCACAAACAATTCCAATTATACTTCCAATTCTAGCAGCAATGGAGAGAATACCAATACTCATACTGATACTCCACAGGGTAGTATTGATAATTTTCTTGCTGGTAAGTATATGTCGGATGCTGACCATAGTAAGGCGAATTCTGTCAATAATTTTAGCTCTAATGCTAGCTCTAACAGTAATAGCAATACCACTCAGGATGATAAAAACAACACGAAAGAAAATCGTGATGGCAATGAGCACCGAATTCTTGACCATGTAGAAAAAGGTTATCGTGGTCGTTCTCTTGTATCTATTATGAACGATTATATGAAAGAAAACACAAATATCTATAATTGTTTATATAGAGATATGGAAGTTCTGTTTATGCGTTTATGGTAAAGAGGTGATTAGGTTTGAAGTACAATCCTTTGGATAAACTTTTCCGTTCTGTAATTCCTGTTGCCTATGATGATAGCATTAGTTACTATGAAATGGTATCTAAGGTTATTGAGGTAATGCAGCAGTACATTGAAACCAGCTCCATTAGTTATGCAGACCCTATTCAGTGGGATATTACCAAACAATATCCTCGTAACACGGTTGTTGTTACTGTTAATGGTGATGGATATTTAAGCACTCAGCCTGTACCTATTGGAGTTGATATTGATAATGAAGATTACTGGACTAAGATTGGTAACTTCTCTGAACTCTGGGGAAGTGTTAAGCTTGCTATCACTCCCATTGATGAAGGGCTGAAAACTACTGCAAGTGCTAATCGTAATATTAACGACCTTGTTTGGCTTAATAATGATTTGTATGTAATTCTTAAGCCTATGGATGCAGGTACACGGTATATTGAGGGCACCAACTGCGCTAAGACCACAATTGCTGAACGTTTGCACTATATCCTGTCATTAAAAGTTGCTAAATATAATGAAGATGACACCTCTATCTCTTTTGGTTTCTTTAATCCTAATAATGGTACAATCGTTACTGGTGGAGATATTCATATCTATGATGCCTCCGTTGAAACTATCAAAATTGTCGGCAAATAAGGATAGGTGATATTATGCCAACTAATTATGTATCTAAGTTCAACCTTAACGACCAAGAAGTAGTTGTTAAAGACAGTGAAGCTCGTACTACTGCTAACACGGCAAGCACTAATGCTACTAATGCTCTTAACAAAGTTACTGAACTGGAAAAGCTCTCTCGTGTTGAAGTTGCCTATATGCAAGATACTGAAACTATTAGTATTACTGCTGGCACCCATAATGTTAAATAAGTGAGGTAATAATATATGGCTGAAACTACTAATTATGTAGCGCAAATCAATGTTGATGGTACCATCTGTGAAATTAAAGACTCTGTAGCGCGTACTGATGCAGCTAGTGCTAAGTCTACAGCTAACACTGCTAAGTCTACTGCTGACAGTGCTAAGTCTACTGCTGACACTGCTAAGTCTACTGCTGACACTGCATCCACTAATGCAACTAATGCAGTTAATAAAGCTAATAGCGCTACCACTACTGCCAACACTGCTAAGTCTACTGCTGATGCTGCTAAAAAAGATGCAAGTGCTGCTAAAACTACTGCTAATACTGCATCTACTAATGCAACTAATGCACTTAATAAAGTTACTGCACTTGAGCAACTCCCTCGTGTTACTGTTACTTATAGTCCTGACGATAACACTATTAAAGTTGTTACCACTAATACTCATACGACTGCTTGATAGAAAGGGTGACTTAAATTGGCAAATCCCACTGTTGACAAATTTAAGATTGATAATTCCGTTTATGATGTAAAAGACACTCAGGCTCGTGCTGATATCGCTAAGAAGATTGATAAAGATACCACCGGCAATCTTGAGCAGACGGTTGACGGCAACTATAACCAGACAGTTGGAAGTCTGTCGGTGTCTAGTACCGGTAATCTCGGCCTTAGCCAAAACGGGTTCGTTGCATTTTACGCAAGTAACAACCAAATTAGTATCGGTACAACTCTCCGTAATATTCCTGTAGCTATTTCTGGTACACCGCAGTTCAGGTCGTTACGCCCTGTTAATATTGATGATAATTATGCATACGTCAAAATGCAGACAGGCTCTGACAACAATGACACTAAGTTTCTTGTAAGTCGCACTGGTAAAATTCCTAGTTTTGTTGAGCCATCCCCTGTTAGCATTGAAAAATATCAGCAGTTGAAAAAAGATGGCACTGATGATATTACTGCTACCATTAACACTCACACTAAGAATGAACCTCTGTTTATTCCTGCTGGTACTTATAAGATTAGTGCTCCTTTGCAGCTGAAACATAGCTTGTATGGTGCTGGTTCTTCTCGTGACCCTGCACGCGGCACAAGCGATACTATCTTGCAGTATACTGATAATCCTACTGCTTTTGGTAGTCAGGGAGTTATTACTGTATCGGGTGATGACGTAACTGGTAATATTGTTATTGCTAATTTGGATATTACTTGTAATGGGATGATTGGTGGCATTGTATTTACTACCAATAAGTACACTGATAACAGCATTTACAATGTAAGTATCAATAAGGTTAAGTCCTATGGTGTTTATTTGCAGCCTAGCAATAGCACTCTTAACCGTTACTGCTATATGGACAATGTAATGGTATGGGGATTTAGCGATAATACTCCGGTGGAACGCTGGACTGGTTCTGTTGCATTTTTCTGGGGCGATAAATCTCCCGACTGTGAATGTAATAACCTTGTTAATATGGTATGTCAAGTTGGATTTGACTGCCGTGCTAATGTGTATGGTTGCAACTGGACTAGCTATACCGGTATTCCCTCTGGCGGTACAGGTGGTGCTGATGCTAATACTTGGTGGAATAACTCAATCGCTTGCAAGGTTACTAACAATGATATTCATGTTACTAACTTTTATGCAGATACTTGCCGCTATGGTTTTGTATTTGACGGCCCTGGAAAGGCAGCAGCTTACATTAACAATCTGATTTATACCTGTGACGATGGGACAGCTACTACTGAAACTGGTTATGCAGCTGTTGCTCTTATTGGTAGCAGCCCTAATCCTCAGTTCATTGTTAATGGTGGTATTATTAACCGCTCTGCTAAAGTTAGCACTACCATTCAGTCAACTGGTACTTATCCTGTTACCAATGCTGTATGTAAGCTTGATGATGTTTACATTTATACTAAGCGTGAATATATCTTTGGTAGTGGTGCCGAAGAACGTAGCCAAGCTATTTGTAAAGCTGGTGAACACCGTTGCATTGATTTAGCTATCACTAATCAGATGCAATATATTGTTGATGGCCAAACTACGTCAGGCAATCCAAGCCAGTATAAAGCATTTGCTTATATTCCGTTGCCCGATAGCAATATTGCTCCAACACAAGGCTCTATTCGTATTCGCGATAATGATGATGTTGACATTACGGTTTACCTTTCTATCAATAGTTATGCACCTAATGAATTTATCTGTGCTGTAAATAACCGCACTTTGTACAAAGAGCTTGCAGGCTTAACTACGGAAGGTACAAAAAATATTTCCTATCGTCTTTCAAAGATTGGTGATGGTCGAGTTTTCTATGCAAAAGATAACAACGCGATTATTTTGTATTGCTATCGTCCGGCATCCTACGCTTATGTAGTAACTTGTGAAGGCTTTAATAATGGTATTAGCCCCGTTATGCTTGACCGTATTCGCAATGAAGATGGTACTCCTATGGACTACCCTCGTTGGAATAACAATAATGGTATGACCAACATTAACGTTCTTGTTCCTAGTATCAGCTAAATAATAAAACACCCCTAGGTGGTTATCCACTTAGGGGTGCTTTTCTATTTAGAATGGCAAATCATCGTCAATGTCTGGCGGCAATTCATTAGTGAGCTTGTCAGTCATCTTCACTTTCATCATCTTCATCTTCCTGCAAGGCATCAAAAGCGTTAAGAATAGAATCGCTCAAAACTTTACGAAATTCCTTAGTGATGGGGTAGCAAATATCATGCCATTCATCTTTCTTATTCTTTGCACTAGGCATTGCTACAAACAAACCCTTGCTTCCGTCCATAATCTTAATACCAGAGATGCAAAATACATTTGCAAGTGTAACAGAAACCATAGCGCAGCAATTAGACTTCTTGTTATTGATAGGGAAGATACGAATATCAGTGATGACGGAGGAAGCGGACTTAGCAGAATTGGTGGCCTTAGCGGATGCTTTCTTGTTGGTGTACATAGTTAGTTCTCCTTTGTTAAATAATGATAAGTAAGAAATTTATATTGAGGACAGTTTTTATACTGCCCACAACAATCGGTTTTAAGGTTGTACTCTTGGCGTGACACTCTCATACCCTCACAACGAATGTAATTTGTTGTATGAGAAATATAATAAGGACAGGTAGCTCTTCTACTGATTCTATAAGAATCTTTTTCTTTCAATTAAATCATCTCCTATCACTCCATTCCCACTGGAATACACTTGCAGGATTGCCATCAATTAACATAGCATATTCTTTGTCGGATTGCACTTTATGATAAGTTCCATAAAGTTCATTACCATTTTCATCGTGGTTTATGCTAACAACTTCAGGCAAATAATCTATATACGATTCTCCACGTAATGAATAACAGAATGAATAATACATTCTATTAACAGGACTATTTGTTGAGCGTAATGTGTAGCCACACGGTTCAAGCACAGTTACAGAATATTCATCTAAGTGTTCTGTTTCTCCGTTGTCATCCGTAAAATCTCCTATGATATGTGTTCCTGGGGTTTTGCGAATAAGCTTCTTATTTATGGATTCATCATAACTAATGTTAGGGCGAAAATATTCTTGTACTAGGTACTCAAAATCTTCATCGTTTACTATTTGTGTAAACAATTCAGAAAGCTGTTTCTTGCTTGCACCTGCTACAGTAGCCTTAACTTTTAAGTGCTTATCTGCATCTAAGTATGTTGCACAATAGCATTTACTTCCCCATGTTACAAAATCCTCATAGTGACCATCAAAGTCCATAATGCCAAAATTGTAACAATCTTTATTCTCACTGTTGTTAAGAATATTCTCATTAAATCTATCAATGGCTTTTTGAACATTCTCATTGTAGCCAACAAAATAACCGCTGTCTGTATCGTGATATAGAGGTTCAATGCCTTGGCTTAATACTAGATAGAGCATAAAGCAAATAAGGTGCAGTCTACTATAAGCAACCGTATATAAACCATCTGTGAAAATATTTAGGGAATTTCTGGATTTAAGAAACTTAACCCCGGTTGGAATCCATTCAAATTTATCACCTTCCCCCTGCACACCAACTTCCTGTCTTAATGGCTTCATTGCTGAACATCCATACTGACCATTTAATCCACCTTTACTTGCCATTAAGGCGAAGTGAACTAAATCTTTGTTATGGGTATTCATAATTTCTTGTGCTACAGAATCATCATAAAGCTTCAATCCCTCAAATGTAAAATCATTTAACGTTTCTACATGGTCAGCAACTTTATGCTCAAGTTTTTTGAATCCTGTTTTCTGGCGTGCATAATATTTAACTGTATTGCGTAAAGGCTTGTTAATAAACTTGTGGGCTGTCGCATAATAAAGTTCATCACATTCTGAACTACTATAATCATAAAGCATTTGAATTAACATAAAGTCAATATCGCAGCCATGAAATGTAAGTTCATCTGCTTTGACTACTTTACCATTGTCGAAGTTACCATTTTTAATATTGCTGCATTTGGATGTACTGATATAGCTATAAATGCAGTTACCAAAATCCTTAGCGTTAATATTATAAAAGGTAACATTGGCCATGAAGTTATATTTTATTGGCCTTTCAAACAAGATTGATTCACGGTATGCTGCTTGCAGGACTGAATAGAATTTAACATCTTTACGTCCATATAACTCAATCCGCTGGTCGGGATAATCGAAGAACCCTGAGTTAGCGCCGCTTTCGCAGCCAGATAAGAACTCATAGTTTGCAGACTGGAAATTTTGATAGCATTCATTAGGATTAACCTCTTTTCTCCATTTATAAGGGAATTTCCTACCATACATTGCTGATGGGTGCATAGAACTTGCATCGAAGCACCATACATCCTTAAATATTTTACCAACTGCGTAAGGATTAGCATGAGTATAACCACCTGCAAGACAGTCTTGAAAGAACTTCATAAACGGTTCATTATTCTTAAGTTCTATCGCCGCTGTGAATTGTGCAGTATGAACTTCTTTATCGGTAGCAATATTTCTGTTAAGCCTTGTTTCACGCTTAATCATTGATGTGTTAGATACTCCAATATCTGATACATTATCAACTTTAGTGAAGTTTGCCATATAGCGACATAGTGCATACAAAACTAGCTTGCAGTCACGTTCATTGTAAATGTATTCAGAATCAGGCAAATCTGACCACCAATAATATTTTTGGTCATAACCACCTTTGACTTCTTTAAGTTTAGGAACTCCAAGCTCTGTACCTATAAGTTCAAGACTTTTACAGGAAAGAATCTTGAAGCTGTCATAAAATTCAAGATGGTCAAAAGCTGCTACTAATGGCTGGTGCGGAGCAACCGCAATGAAACGTTTAGTATTAAAGTTCTTAATGCAGAAATTTATGTTACGCATCATTGCTTCAAATTCATAGCTCAAGTTATGCACAAAAATTTTGACGTATTCATCATTATTCTTAGCGTCCTCATTGATTCTCTCAAATTCGGAAGAAATTGAATCATAAGTTCTAAAGAAATTATAATCCATTTCATTCTCAAAGTCGCTAAATGGTGCATGAGGTATAGGACGATAAACAAATGAAGCTAGTCCGTGAAGATAAGTGCTTTGCAGATGCTCTTGAAGTTCATCCTCACCATACATTAAGGATGATGTTTCAATATCATAGCAATATATGATAGTTGAATACTTGTGTTCATTGCGCTTTCTCACATATAGCACCACCTTCTTTCATTCGTGAATATTACCACAAATTATATTTAGATGCAAGTTCTGTGAATTCTTCATAAGCTTTTTTATGCCGCTTTATGAAGTTTTCATTACCCTGTGTAATAGACCTAAGTTTATTACTTGCATCAACAAGCACTTTACCAATTTGGTCAGAATTTCTTAGCAGATTGTCATATTCTGCATAAGCTCTATCCATATCTGCCAAAGTATCAAGTCCTAGCTTTTGACCCAATACACATAATTTTTTCAAATCGTCTGGTGGAATATTCCTGCTATATGTGCCCATAAGATTGTTAAGAATACCAGAAATTGCACCCCATTTCTTTTTACCGAAATAGACATCTGGATTTCTAAGAATCTTATATGCTGCATCGCTATAGTTAAATACATCCTCAAGACGATTAGCAACTCTCAATGACCTATAACTATCAGTGACAGATTTATTTAATGATTTAATATGCTCTGAATATTTAGATAGATACTCTTGCATAAGCTTTTGTGATGTTTTATCTTCAACATTATTAGCTGCATCAATAAGGTCATTATACAGTTTTTCAGCTTCATCAAGAGCAGTTTTAGCAGTAAATTTCAGAGCATTTGCAATTTCAGGAGATTGTCTACCTCTAAGACTTTCTTTTAAGTTACCTGTTACAGTGATACCTGCTTTTCTGGATTTACGTCTTGTTGCGCCTATCTTTTCCAGTAACATAGTTGCTTCGGCTTGGCGCTTAAACTCTTTGTTCTTTGCCATAACGTTAATCCTGCTTTCGTAAAGCTAACTCTTTTTTAATGTCATTATCATAACGGTCAAGCAGATAACACAACTCTCTAATCTGACAATCTTGGCAATCCTTATCCATGAAGTGTTTTAACCATAAGGGGCAGGATTTAATATACCAGTTATCGCATAGTTTATTAAGTAGATTAAGGGTTTTTGTATCTAAGTCTTTAATTGTCATAATAAACACCTTCCACGTTTTCAGGCCAAACAGAATCTAAGCAATCGCCTATAAAATATTGGTTAAATGTGCAATTAGAACTTGGTGCTACTGAGTAATAAACTACTCTACCATCATGCTCTATAATATCAATAACCTTACCAATTTTAGCAATGGTAATAGCTCTTTTCTCTTGGCCGTCTCCATAGAAATAACCATATTCTCTTACATTGTATTTAATGATTGAGCCTATAGGAATTGGATGAATGGGAACATCGTAACGCATTGTATAAACTCCTATCTTAAACTAATAGCTTAAATCATCATTATTAACTCCTCTTAGGATGTCAATGATAGCTCCTAAAACCCACAATAAATTAAGCATTGTATCAGCTCCTAACTATATAATAAATTTTAGAATCATTCTCCGAGGATAAAAAGATGAATCAACATCAAGAAAAAATACCCTAAACTTAAGATATTCATTCTCTTTGCTAATATTTTTGAATTTCCCTACCCATTTAATACCACCATTTATATCGCCAATATAAATTAAAGTATCTGCTGTAACTGAACCGCAACTCATTAGAATATCATGGATTGTCATTTTGGAAACTCCTTCTCAATAGCTCATGCTTTACTGCTACCATTGTTAGTTTACAGCTCTGGCAATAGTCGTAATTTTTACAACTATCGCAAGTATCTCCCATATAATGTTTAAGGCAGACCCAGGCAAAGAAGTCTTGGCAGAAAGCATATAAAGCATATAACGTTTCATCTTTACGATGCTTTAAGGTGCTTCTCCAAAATTCTAGTGATGTGTCATCTAATGGAGCAAGGTCTTTTCTTGTAATCATAAGTATCACCTATTTTCTTAATAATGAAGAGTGAGAGGGGAGAGGGGGATTATCAAGTTTAAGAAATTGAACCCCGATTTATTTTTGGGCTTCTTGCAACACCCCCCCCGGTGGGCAGTACGGCAGGGTTGGTATTAAGGTTAATTCCCTGCTAATTATTTTTCTTAAAGGATGGACGCTTTAGCGCTTTAAAGCGGTAAAGTGTGTTAAGAATTTAACAGTTGAGCCATATTATCATATGAACAACTATTCATGTGTTAAGAATTTCACAGGTTAGCAGTTAGGCTTAACTATTGCTAGTTATTTATACTTAATAGTAAAGAGTTCTACTTAAAAATTTGTATAAAAAATGCGCTGCTTTTAACAGCGGCGCATATTTTATTTAGGGTCAATGCTGATTCAGCGCGGTTGCAATGACGCTTGCAAAGTCATCATCTAGATTTTTGCTGGCGGCGCGTTTGCCGGTTTTAGAGTCGTTGTACAAGTTTACCTTGCGCGGATAATTCCAGCCGGTATTATATTTGTAGCGAATCCAATTCCGAAACTTGGCAATGTGCTGCACGGTTGTGTTGGAATAGAAGGAGAACACCCACAAAATTCCGGTAGAGTATTGATAGGCGGCAACAACGCTTGCATAACTCTGTAATACAAGCCAGTCTGACGAATCAACATAAACGATTCTTGCTTTACATGTGTAAAGTCTTTCAGTGTGAGTTCTTGGATAGCCGGAATAGTAGGCTTCCAGCACCTTGTCTACAATCTCAGAACGCGTCATTGTGCAAACACCGCCTTTACAAAATCGTCAATAGACTCTTTGGTGTTGTGCATATCGTGCACAATAGTCGGCTTGTAAATGCTGGAAAAGCCGGAAGCGATAAAGCCGCTATCGCAAGCGTGGAATACGTCAATATTGCAATAGGCTGTATCCACAAGTCCGCAATTGTCGAATAATTCACGCTTGATTGTAAATCCGTTGTCAATGCCGGATTTTTTCGGCTTGATTGTAATAAGTTGCATTTTCATTTTTGTATATCTCCTTTATAATCTATTTTGGCTTTATGCCATATGGGGCCGGGCTTTACGGTAAACCCGGCGGAACGATTAAATTTTACTGTTGAGAAAGCGGGCGTTCAATAGGAACGGCAACGGCGTTAAATACTTCTCTAGGAATTCCCATGGTGTTTTCCTCTTTGGGCTGAACGTCCAGCACCTGCCATTTTGTGCACGGTTCGGCGTTGTGCAAGGCTTTTTCAACCTTTTCAGCGTCAAGAACACCATCAAACTGTTTTACAAGTTCGCCGGATTCCACGCTAAAATCGTCGTTGAAACGTGCATACTTTACACGGGCAACGGTGCCAGCCTTTACCGTGCGGCTCACGCAAGCGGTGCTTTTGGGTTTGTCGTTAATCGGGCGGGTAATGGTGATAATCTCGTTATCGCCGTCAATGGTTTTTTCAATTTTCCAAGTAGTCATACTAAATACCTCTCTTTTATGTTTTTGTTTTAGAAAACTGCTTATTTTTCCGGTTTTCTATTATAATGATACCATACTATATAAAATAATACCATGTAAAAATGTTGCCTTTATATGGATAAATGTATACTGTTAAATTTATAACAATCGCTTTAGTGCTTTAGTGTATTAAAGTGTGAAATAATTAACAATCGCTTTAATGCTCTAAAGTGGCAAAGTGTATGCTATTCATGCAATGCCCGTTGCTACACATATAAGCGCTTTAATGCTTTGAAGTGGTAAAGTGTGTGAATAATTTAACAATCGATTTAGTGGTTTAAAGTAGTGTAGTGTGTGAAATATTTAACAAAGTTGCTGGCCTGCCTGTTAGAAGTGACTAACTATACCACTGTCTCTTATACACATCTGACGCTGCCGACGACTCCTTACGTGTAGA
>OJPP01000212.1_pt1 | contig 19561 bp, 14 predicted proteins | sample 1598521 | NCBI WGS metagenome assembly OJPP01 (sample SAMN03922490, study PRJEB24848) | human gut metagenome | isolation source: stool sample | host: Homo sapiens | place: Germany | collected 2011-05 | reverse complement strand
TGGGCTCGGAGATGTGTATAAGAGACAGCACCAATGAAAATCAGACAGTTGCAGGAGTGCGGCTGTCTTTTTTCATGCCCTCGGCGGAGGGGGCTATGAGGTTTGCGTGGAACGGGTAGACCGCACGGTGAACCGACGGCTGAGGTCCGATGGGCATGCGCGTATGTGCAGCGGATTTTTGTTGTCAAAAAAACGCCGCGCCAGCGGGACCGGCGCGGCGTGAATATCCTCGTTGTCGGTTAGAATTTGTAGTAGAATCCGAATTTCAGATCGGACGAGGAGAGTTTCAGGCCGAAGGCCTCGCCGCTGCCGCCGTTGAAGTAGTCCTTGCGGTAGCCGAGGAAGCCGACCTGCGTCAGGAAGCTGAAGTGCTCGTTGATCTTCACGCTCAGTCCCGGTGTAATACCTGCCTGAAAGCCCTCGTGATCGCAGCAGGCGAAGCCTACGCCGCCGTCGAGGAAGAGCGACAGAATCCCCTTGTTATAATATTTGTAACGGGCATAAGGCGACGCCGTGAAGACGTTGGCGCTGCCGCCGTTCTTTACTTTCAGGTACTCGTAACCGAGCGCCACGCCCACCGACCATCTCTTGTTGAAATCGTAGCCCGCTTCGGGAGCGATCGAGAACGAATCGGTTTTAACGCCTTCCGTCTTGTCGTGCCAGTAACCCAGCTTGCCGCCGATCCACAAACCTTTCTCCTGCGCCGAAGCTTTGTCGGCCGCCGTAAAGCTTGCAGCTGCTGCAAGCAGTACGATAATGATTTTCTTCATCTTTGTTGCGTTTTTAGTTTGACTGAAAAATGGAGCTGTTTTTCTGTTCCGAAAGCAAAGAAACAGCGCGGATTTCTTACGTGCAAATAAATTCAACGAACCGGATGTTTCTAAAAATCAACGCATAGAATTTATAAATTGAGCGATCGGCCCTATGCCGGCGAAAGTGCGGAAAAGGGGACCGGGAGGGGTAAAAAATCAGGCTGCAAGGGATCTCTTGCAGCCTGATTCGGCGGATGAGTTGTGTGCGGCTTACCGGTGCGAGCGTTTGGCGACGAAGAGCGCCAGAATGAACGATACGGCCGACGCGGCGATCCAGAAGACGATCGCCGAGTTGAAATTGTAGCTCGTCACGCCGTCCAGCTCCGTTTTGCCGGAGTTGATGAGCCAGCCGCTGACGATGTCCTGCAGGCCGGCGCCGACGTAGCTCGCCATGCCGACGATTCCCAGCGCGGCGCCCGTCGCTTCGCGCGGTACGATGTCGATGGCCATCAGGCCGCCCAGAAAACAGATCAGCACGCCGATCGCCACGCCGAACAGAATCATGCTGAGGATATTGACGACCAGCCCGTCGCCGGAGTAGAGGAACAGGCAGAGCGCGACGGTGTTCAGCACGCCGAAGCCGAAGGCCAGCACGTTGCGCCGCCCGTGGAAGAAGGCGTCGGAGAGCCAGCCCGAAAAGACCGTGCCCACGATGCCGCAGAGCGCATTGACCGAAATGACCTGCGTGGCCGCGGCCAGCGTATAGCCTTTGATCTCCTGCAGGAAAAGCACGCCCCAGCCGTTGATCGCATAGCGGCTGATATACATGAACGCACTGGAGAGCGCCAGCACCCAGACCAGCGGATTGCGGATCACGGAGCGCTGCAGGTCGGAAGTTTTGCCGTGGTCGCGGGGCGTGCCGGGAGTCTCTTCGCCGGTCAGCTCCTCGATCGGGGGCAGCCCCTTCGATTCGGGGGTGTCGTGCATCAGCAGTACGATCGTCAGTACGCCGAGCACGCCGGCGACCGACGAGCCTACGAATCCCCATTGCCAGCCGAAGAAGCCGACGACCGCGCCGACGAACAGGAACGACAGGAATTCGCCGAGGTTGTGGCTGGCGCTGAAGAATCCGTAGTAGGTGCCCCGCTTGCTGAGCGGGTACCACCGCGAGAGGGCGATGATGGCCGGGGGCGCGCCCATCGACTGGCTCCAGCCGTTGACGCCCCACATGACGGCGAAGGCGACGAACAGCACCATGTTGCCGACGATGCCGCCTCCGTTGGCGAAGCCGAGGAGACCGACCAGCAGGTTGGCGACCGCCGATACCGCAAGACCCGCGGCCATGAAGCGTTTGATGTTGCTGTGGTCGGAGAGAAATCCGTTGACGAATTTGCCGATGGCGTAGGCGAACAGCAGCGCCGAACCGATGACGCCCAGCTGCGTGGCGTCCAGCGCCCCGCTTTCGAGGATGGGCTTTTTCACCACGTTGAGACTCGTGCGGCAGACGTAATAGAGACTGTAGCCGACGGTGCCGGCGATGAAGCTCTGCCAGCGGAGTTTTTTGTAGAGACGTATCATGGCGTCGTCGTCCTTCGGCAGGCGCGGCGCCGGTGCGCTTTTTCTGAAAAATGAGAGTATTGACATAAGCAGGTTGGTTGCGTTATCAGGTTAATCGGAATGTTACCGCTTCGTGAATTCCAGTTCGACCTGCACGGGGAAGTGGTCCGACGGAGTCCGGGCCCGGAATTTCCGCTCCCCGCCGTCCGGGTTTTCCGAACGGTAGGTGTCGGTCAGGATTCCGTAGCGGAGCACCCGGAAGCCCGGCGTTACGAAGAGGTAGTCGATGCGGCGGAAGGTCTTGATGTCGGGGTCGAACCAGTTTTCGGTGCCCGTTTCGGCATAGCGGATTTCGGCCGTGTCGTAGGTGTCGGACAGGATGCCGGAGTCGCGCAGGATCGCATAGCTCCGGCTCGTCTCGCCCACGTTGAAGTCGCCCGTGAGGATGACCCGCTCGCGGCGGCACAACTCTTCGATCTTCGCCAGTATCAGGCGGCAGCTCTCGGCCTGAGCCTGTTCGCCGCGGTGGTCGGTGTGGGTCGTGAAGAACCAGAACCGCTGACGGCTCTGTCTGTCATAGAACCGGCCCCATGTGCAGATGCGGACGTATTTGGCGTCCCAGCCCTTGCCGGGCTTCGAGGGGTCTTCGGAGAGCCAGAAATGGCCCGAATCGAGCAGTCGGAAGCGGCTGCGCTTGTAGAAGATCGCGGAGTATTCGCCGCCCGCGGCCCCGTCGTCGCGTCCGACGCCGACGTAATCGTAGCCGGGCAGCGCCGCGAGCATGCCCTGCAGCTGGCTGTGGAAGACCTCCTGCGCCCCGAAGATGTCGAAGTCGTGGAACCGGATCAGCGACGAGATCACCGGGAGACGCCGCTCCCAGCCGTTGCCCTCGGCCGTGTCCTTGGCGTTGAGCTGGCGGATGTTGTAGGTCGCGGCCGAGAAACTCTGCGCCGCGGCGTTGACGGCCGTCACGCATGCGACGGCCATGCAGATCAGTAATTTGTTCATGTCGCTCGGTTATTTGCGCCGTCCCTGCGCTTCGAGGTAGCGGATCAGCAGTTCGGGCCGGTCGGTCTGGATGATCGAAGCGCCCATGTCCAGCAGGCGGCCGTACACCTCGTCCGGCGATTCTGTGAAGGCCTTGTCGTCGCTCAGACCGCCGCAGAGCGAGTCCCAGAGCGAATTGACCCACAGTTTCGAACCGCCTGCGACGACCTGCCGCATGCAGGCTTCGACTTGGGGCGTATAGTCGTCCCAGCACACTTCGTAAGCCAGCGGGACGACGCCCTTCGAGGCATATTCCTCGAAAAGCTCCCTGCCCTGCGGCTTGAGGATGTCGATGATCGGCATGTACATCATGTTGTGTCCGTATTCCGCGAATTTTGCAGAGACGGTCTCCACCGGACGTTTGCCTTTGATGAGCACCTGATCCGTGACGCCCAGCTCCTCGGTGATGGCGAGCGCGAGGTCGTAATATTCGTAGCCTTGGTCGATATTCACCGCGATGCGGTCCTTGCAGACGGCGAGCGCTTCGCGCAGGGTCGGCATTTTGAGCGAGGTCTTCACGCCGTGGCCGGTTTTCAGCACGCAGCGCCGGATCGAGTCGTAGGTGATGTCGCACACGCGGCCGCGGCCGTTGGTCGTGCGGTCGATCGTCTTGTCGTGGCACAGGACCAGCACGCTGTCCTTGGTGAGCTTGAGGTCCAGCTCCATGATGTCTACCCCCATGCCGATCACCGATTCAATCGCTGGGATGGAGTTTTCGGGCCAGTTGCGCCAGTCTCCGCGGTGCGAGACCACCACGACGTACCGTGACGAGGGGTTGTGGAGTTCCGCGCGGACGAACCGGGCTTTGTCCGTCGTTTCGGCCGCCGGCTGCGAACAGGCGTACAGACCGGCTGTTGCGCAGAGGATGAGTAGGTAACGTTTCATTTCGTTCGGTTTAAAAAGGGAGAACCGGAAAGTTCCGGTTCTCCTGAAGAGTTATTTTTCCAGTACGGGATAGCTCTCCGATGCCGTCCACTTGCGCAGGACGACGTCGGGCTTGCCCGGCAGCGTTGCCGCCGGGGTGTCGTTGAAGAGCGTTGCGCCGGCGTTGAGCGCTGCGGCGAAGTTTGCGCACGACTCGCCGCTCGAAGGTACGGTGACGGCGCCCGACTTCATCTCGTCGAGCGAGAGCAGGGCGAAGGTCGTCTTTTTCCAGACCGTTCCGGCCGCCTTGTCGCTGCCGACGGCGGAGTTCGCCGCAGACTTGGACGGACATGCCGAGTTGCCGTAGATGTTCTGCAGGTTGCCTTTCTTGCTGTAACCCACCACCGATGCGTAGGAGCTGTTGGCTGTGATCTTTTCCACGGTCGAGTAGCAGTTGATGACGAAGCTGTCGTCGCTGACGATGCCGGCGATGCCGCCGACGTCGTTGTGTTTCGCTTCGAGTTGGTCCACCCGGCTGTAGCAGTTGATGACATAGCGGCCCAAGCCGTCGTCGCCTTTGGCGATCTGGCCGACGATGCCGCCCATGTTGGGGTCTTTCGGGGCGTCGGTCTTCATCGTGCCGCCGAGGTTGGCGCAGTTGACCAGCGTACCCTTGTTCTGGCCCGCGATGCCGCCGATGGTCTTGGCTCCGGTGCCGCCCGTGATGTCGCCCTTGAAGGTCGCCCCGTCGATGACGCCGGCGTTTATGCCGACGATGCCGCCCGCGATCTCGAATTCGGTCGAAAGCGCACCTTCGACGGCCAGATCGCGGATCGTGCCCTTGTTGGCGCCGAATACGCCGCAGGATTTGCCCGGAGCGACGATCTTCACATTGAGGAGCTTATGTCCCGCACCATCGAATTCGCCCTCGAAGTAGATCGTGTTGTCGGCCGTGAAGGAGATCGGCGTGAGGTTCTTGTTGTCGAAGTCGATGTCGGCCGTGAGACGGTAGTAGGCCGCCGATGTGTAGACGGCGTCTTCGGCCTGCCGGTTGATCGACGCGGCGACCGTGTTCCAGTCGCTCACGGAGTTGAGCTGCCACGGGTCCGCGGCCGTTCCGGAACCCTCGACCACGTCGGGTGCGGGTTTCTCGTAGTCGGTGTCGAACTGAATCGTCAGGGGGCAGTGGTCCGAAGGGTAGATGTTGCCGTAAACGGTGTTGTCCACCTTGTAGGATTTTAGCTCCACGTCGCCGCGCGAGTAGATGTAGTCGATGCGCGCCGTGGCCTGCGTGAGGTCGGCTGTGATTTTGTGGCCGTTGAAGGTGCCGACGGGACCGCTGATGAAATCCGATTCCACCGTGAGGAACGAGTCGTTCCAATGGGTGCGGAGCGTCTTCGACGAGGCGTCGTCCATGGCGGCGTTCATGTCGCCGACCAGAATCGAGGGGATGCCGTCGGGGTTATACATCTTTTCGCGCTCGATCAGCAGTTTGGCGCCCTCGGCGCGCGCCGTGGCGCCCAGCGGGGCGTGGGTGACCATCATAAAGAACTGCTTGTTATACAGTTTGTCGGTCACCATGGCGCAGGCGGCGATGCGGTGATAGCCCAGCTCGTCCCAGCCGTAGCTCATTTCGTCGGGCGTGGGCGAAATCCAGAAGAAGTGCTTGTCGGTCAGCTCGAAACGTTCGGGGTTGTAGGCGATGCCCAGCGCTTCGCCGCTGACGCCGTCCTGCGAGTCGCGGCCCACGAACCACCATTCGTATTTGCCGCCTTGCTGCCCGACGAGCGTCGGCAGCTCGTTCTGGATCGTTCCGTTGGCCTCTTGGAAGCCGAAGATGTCCCATTTGTTTTTGACGATCGACTGCGCCAGCACCGTGCGGCGGTTGGTCCACAGGTAGTCGCCCGTGCCCTTGCTCGAAATCCAGAGGTTGTAGCTGCCGAGCGTGAGCGTCTGCTCGGTGATGTCGGGTTCGCGGGAGGGCGTGTCGTCCTCGTAGTACTTGTCGTTGAGTACCGTTTTGAAATCGTCGGCGCATCCGGCTGTCAGGGTGCAGAGCGCCGCGAACATCGCGAGAATTATTGTTTTTTTCATGTTCAGGTTCCTTATATTTCCCGGAAGGCGGGGCGGCCCTGCGGACCGCCGCCCCTCCGGAATTCTACATTCGGTTATTTCTGGTAGTTGCTGTGACGTGCGTTCTGTCCGTACTGCGACCACGCCGAAGCTGCGGGCGAAGTGACGCCGGGCAGCGCTACGGAGTAAACCTTGAGCGCACCTGCCGCCGAGTCCTTGCCGAGGAAGTAGGAGTAGCCCCATTCGGAGATCGTCGGCGAGCCGTCCACCGAGTCGGCCAGATGCTCCTTGTAGCGGAGTTCGCCCTCGGCGCTCAGCACGACGTAATCGCCCGTCTTGGTGCAGAGGTGGATCTGGCCGAGATTATCGACGGCCGGGATGCTGTTGCTTGCCGCGTCGAGCGTGTACGACCAGCGGGTCGAACCGTTCGAGGTGTTCAGCGCGTAGACCACCGAGGGGGTGGCCTTGTCGGCGACGATGTAGAGCGTCGTGCCGTCGGCGCTGAGCGATGCGCCCGTCTGCTGGAATCCGTCGGGCAGGTTCACGCTCCATTTCGGGGTCTTCTTCGACGATGCGGTGAGGTTCGTGCAGTCGAAGCTCGCGAGGTTCCAAGTGCCCGATCCTTCGGCGATGCCGGGAAGGTAGACGCAGTTGTCGGCATCGACGCAGGGCTGGCAGCGGCCGGCCGAGAGAATCTTGTTGGGAGCGAACGTGTCGGAGGTCGGAACCGGCGACCAGACGAACGATGCGTCGGGAACCATGATGCCGTAGCCGTACTGGGCGGTGTTGGTGAAGATCACCACGCCGTTCTTGAGCGCGATCGTGCCGGAGGTGCCGCCGCCGTTGGCCGGGGTGGCCGTAGCGGTGTTCTTGCCGGTGCCCTTCTCGAATCCGCGGATCGCGCCGTTGGTGCCGCGGCTGCCGACGATGACCATGCTCGGACTGATGCAGGGCGTCGAGAAGGCGATGCGCGCCGCCGGGGCGTAGGCCGTCGTGTTCTTCCAGAGCACCGAACCCGTCGCGCCGTCGAACGCATAGACGAGCGATGCCGACGAGGAGCCGCCGTATCCGTGCGCCACCCAGTAAACCGTGCCGTCGGTGTCCACCGAAGGATAGGAGATTTCGCTCTTGAGGTATACGCCGTCTTTTGCCATGGCGTCGTATTCCCATACCTTGGCGCCGTCGGTGTTGAGCGCGACCATTTTGCCGTCGCCCGATACCGAATAGATATAGCCCATGTCGCTCGCGGCCACGACGCTCGCCGCGCAGAGCGCATCGGCGGAGGCTACCGCAGTGGACCAGAGCAGCGTGAAGGCGTTGACGTCGCCTGCGCGGACGTTGATGGCCTTGGAGGTGCTGTTCGAGCCGCCGCGGTCATCGGTCACGGTCAGCTGGACGTTGAACATGCCCATTTGTTCGAACGTGTAGGTCGCGTTGATGTCCGTCGAGGTCGTGCCGTCGGGGAAGAGCCATTCGCGCGACACGATTTCGCCGTCGGAATCGGTCGATTTGTCCGTAAAGGTCACGGTCGTGCCGATGCTGATCATCTGGGGCGAGTAGCTGAAGTCGGCCGTCGGCAGCACGTTGTCCGCAAGGACGGTGATTGTTCTGGTCGTCGTGGCGCGGTTGCCGTCGGCGCCCCATGCCGTGAGGGTGACCGTGTAGTCGCCCGGACGGTTGTAGACGATCGGGTCGGGAGCGGCCTCCTCGGACCAGTTGCCCTCTCCGGCGAAGCCGAAGTGCCAGAAGTATTCGGAAACGGTCGTCCCTTCCGCCGTGGTCGTATTGGTGAAGGTGACCGGAGTGATGCCCGCGATGATCTCCTCTTCGCCGAACGTGAAGCCGGGAGTGATGACCGAGTTGTAGGCCTTGTCCATCTCGCTGCTGTCCGAACATGCGACCGATGCGGGGAGCAACACGATACTCAGATATGATAGTATTCTTTTCATTGAAATTGATTTTTTGAAATTTTAAGGTTTAGCGTTTCCCTTTGTCTCTCAGGTATTCGTCCATCAGGGCGGGGTAGTCGCACTGGATCATGCGCAGGCCCGCGGCGACGAAGCCGTCCATCGTGACGGTGTTGCCGTTGCGGAAGGCCGCGCCCTCGTCGTCGAGCAGGTTCGAGACCGAAAGCCCTTTGGCATTGAGCGACGAAATCCATGCGCTGTTGACATAGCCCGTCGAGGTCTGGATCATGTAGACGGGGGCGAATGCCGACATGGCGGCCAGCGCCGAGGCGTTGTTGGCGTGCGGGGCGATGATTCCCGGCTGCTCCTGACGGGCCAGCCAAGCGGCTCTGTCGCTGTTGGTTCCGACATAGAACTGCACCCGGTCCAGACAGCCGCAGCGTTTGACGACCTCGTAGACCTTGGCGATGTCCACGTCGTCGCTGCCGCATTTGTCGAGGTTGAACCAGACCTTGCCGCGCAGCTCCGTGAGGACCTCCTCCAGCGTCGGAATCTGTTCGCCGGTCACCTTGCCGTCGGTGGTTTTCAGCCGGAATTTCCGCAGCTCCTCGCGCGTGAAGTTGATGACGTAGCCTTCGTCGCCGGCATAGGAGCTGTAGTCGGTGAACCGCTTGAGGTAGTTGTCGTGCAGACAGATGACCTGCCCGTCCTTGGTGATCTGGACGTCGGTTTCGATGAAGTCCACGCATCCCAGTTCGACGCACTTGCGGAACGCCGCCATAGAGTTGGGGGCCAGATCGTAGCCGTTGTTGAAGTTGCCGCGGTGGGCCATGATCCACATTTTGCCGGTGTCGAAATTCAGGCACGAGCGGCTCAGGGAAGCTCCTTCGACCGTGACGGTCTGCGTCAGGGTCTGCGTCGTGCCGTCCGTGTAGGAGATGGCGGCGCCGGCCCTGTACTGTCCGTCGGCTTCATACCGGTGTTCCACCCGCTGCGTCGGGTCGGTCACGCGCTGCGCCGCGCTGCCGTCGCCGAAATTCCAGACGACGCCCGACACGCCGGGGATGCGGCTGAGCGCGAAGGCGACCTGCTCCATCCGGGCCGGATGGTCGTTGCTGACGACGATCGCGGCCTCCGTATCGGCGACGGCGACCGTGGCCGAGAGTTCGGTCATCGGGCCATGCAGCCGGGTGACGGTCGCCCTGACCGTGTAGGTGCCGGCCGTCCGGTAGGTGTGTTCGGCCGATTCGTCTGCGCCCGAAGTCGCGGTCGCGCCGTCGCCGAACATCCACAGCACGCTGCGGACGTTATCCGGACTGCCTTCGAGCGAGAAGACGACTGCGGCGTCCCTGACCGGAACTGCGGGCGTCCAGACGATGGTCTGAGTCCCGTTTTCCGGTCCGGGGGCCTCCGTGCCGCCGTCGGAGCAGGCAGCGAGCGGCCCGCACGCGATCGCCCAGAGGATCAATATGATTCTGTTTGTGAATCGCATGACGTCGTCGGTTTATTTTACGCCGTAGCCCGGATTCTGGTAAAGTCCCTCGGTGTTGAGGATGCGTTCGTTGTAGGGGATCGGAAGCAGCAGGTCCTTCAGCCCGAAGTTGGGGTTGATCGCGTTGAAATGTTCGATCATCTCCTGCTTGGAGTACATGCGCAGCAGGTCCTGCCAGCGGAGTCCCTCTTGGATGAACTCGTTGCGGCGCTCGTCGTAGATGCCCTGACGCAGGTCGGTGCCCGACCAGTCGCCCAGTCCGGCGCGTTTGCGGACCATGTTCAGGAAACTCTTGGCCGTCGGCTCCGTGCCCTGCCAGTAGTAGGCTTCGGCCAGCATCAGCGCCACGTCGGCGTAACGCATGACGATCCAGTTGTTGCCGCCGTAGCCGTTCGCACCGCACTCCAGATCGGCGTACTTCATGGTGTGGTAGTAGGTCACGCCCGCAACGGTCGTCTCGCGCAGGTAGTTCTTGCGCACGTCCTCCTTGGCGAAGGCGTCGTAGACGCTTTTGGTGGTCATGTTTTGCATCAGGCCCACCTTGTTCGAGGTGATGCCGGTTTTGCTGGGACCGAAGAGGTAGTTCCAAGTGGAGCCGAGGTCGGCGTTGTTCTGGATGTAGTTGATCTGGAAAATGTTCTCGGCGCAGGACTTCTGCGTGGAGAGGTCCCAGATCGCGTTGTAGGGGATGTCGGACAGTTCGCCGAACGACCGCAGGTTCCATGCGGCGGTGAGCTTTTCGATGGCCGAAGTGAGCGACGCCGACTTCTCGGAGGCGAAATCCTCGTCGCAGGCGTATTGCAGTTTGGCCTTGCCGTAGAGCGTCCATGCGGCAGCCTTGCTTGCACGGCCGCACTCCGATGCGGGCTGCATGTCGGCCAGCGGGCTGCCGAGTACGTAGTCGAGGTCGGCGAAGACCGCCTTGTAGACCTCGCTCTTCGGACGGCGGTAGTTGTTGGCCTGCACCTCGTCCTTGGTCTTGAGTTCGGTCAGGATCAGGGGCACGTCGCCCCACTCGGTCACCAGATGGAAATAGGTCAGCGCGCGCAGGAAGCGGATTTCGGCTTCGTAGGTGTTGCGCGCGTCGCCGTTGGAATAGCTCACGTCGTCCAGATGCGCGAGCAGCGTGTTGGCCCGCGAAATGGTCTTGAAGAGCTGCGTGTAGCGGTTGTATACGTAGGAGTTCTCCTCGGTAAGCGTATAGTTGTAGAATTGGTAGGGAATGCCGCTGTTGGCGCCGCTGTCCGTCACGGCCGTGTCATGCGAGCGGACGTCGGTGAAGTAGTGGTTGTTCGTGTAGTAGTAGCTCTGCGTGAGCGACGCATAGACGCCGTTGAGCGAGGTGACGATGTCGGCTTCGGACTTGTAGAAGTTGCCGACCGTCGTGGCGTTGGGGTCGTATTCGTCGAGGAATCCGCAGGACGCCGTCGAGACCGAGGCGGCGAGCAGGATGAACATATGTTTGATCTTCATATTCGTACAAGATTTAGAAAGTTAAGTTTAAACCGACCGAATAGATGCGCGAGAGGGGGTAGCATCCCCAGTCGAAGCCCGGCATCATGTTGCTGCTTTTATACGACACCTCAGGGTTGTAACCGCGGTAGGGGGTAATGGTGAAGAGGTTGTCGCCGCTGACGTAGACGCGGCACGAGGTGATGTGCAGCTTGCTGGTCCAGCGTTTGGGCAGCGTGTAGCCGAGCGTGATGTTCGCGCAGCGGAAGAACGAAGCGTCCTCCACGTAATACGAAGAGAGTTTGAGCGAGGTGTTGGTCGTCGAGATGCGCGACGCGATGGGCACGTTGTTGCGGCCCGGCTGTGCGTCCGAGATGTAGCGGTCGGCGACGATCGAATACTGGTTGCCCGATCCCTCCATGTTGTAGAGGTAGTAGTCTTGGAAGTTGATGACCTCGCCGCCGTACGAATAGGCGAAGCTGGCGCTGAAATCGAGTCCGTTCCACGACAGGCTGGTCGAGAAGCCGCCCGTGAAGTCGGGGTAGGCGTCGCCGATGATCGTCTTGTCGTCGGTGGTGATGACGCCGTCGCCGTTGGCGTCCTTCCAGATGGCATTGCCGTAGGAGAGGTTGTCGAGGGCGTACGAAGCCACGGCCGGACCCTTGAGCTGGTAGCCTTCAGGGAATTTGTTGCCGTTCTTGATGTAGACGTCGCGGTCGAGCAGGGCGTTGGCATAGTCGGCCTTCGACATGATGCCTACGGCCTGATAGCCGTAGAACGAGCCGATGGGCTTGCCCTCTTTGGTGATGTGGGAGCCTACGGAGCGTTCGGTGGTGGAGATGATGTCGTCCAGACCGCCCATGCTGACGACCTTGTTGCGGTTGACCGAAATGTTGGTGCTGAAGTTCCAGTTTACCTTGCCTGTCAAGAGGCGTGCGTCGAGCTGGACGTCGAAACCGCGGTTGCGGATCTTGGCGCCGCTCATGTTGGTCGTCGTCGAGGTCGCGCCTGAGATCGAGGAGATCGGGTATTTGTAGAGGATGTCCGTCGAAATGGAGTTGTACCAGTTGCCGATCACGTTCAGGCGGCCGTTGAAGAAGCCCAGATCTATACCGACGTTAGTCTGGCGGGTGGTTTCCCAGCCCAGCGCGGCGTCGGTGAAGGAGCCTTCGTAAGTCGTCGATACGGGAGTCTGGCCGAAGGCGTAGCTGCCCGACGAGATGCCGGCGAGGCTGGCGTAGTTGCCGATGTCGTTGTTGCCGCTCTTACCCCAGCTGGCGCGCAGACGGATCGAAGCCACGTCCTTGAGCGCATCCTTGAGGAAGGGTTCGTTCGAGAGCGTCCAGCCGGCCGATACCGAGGGGAAGTAACCCCAGCGGCTGTCGATGCCGAAACGCGAGGAACCGTCGGCGCGGAACGAGCCGGTCAGCGTGTAGCGGTCGTCGAACGAGTAGTTGACGCGGGTCAGGAACGACATCATGGCCCATGCGGCCTTGCGGGTGCTGTAGAGCGAAATGTCCGAGGCGTTCGAGCCGTGGCCCGTAACCTCGTGGATGCGGTCGTCGGCGAAGCCCGTGGCTTCGACGCCCAGACGGTCGTAGGTCTTCTTCTGGAGGGTGTAGCCGGCCAGCGCGTCGATGTGGTGGCGGCCGATCTTCTTCTTATAGCTGAGCGTGAACTCGCCCAGACGGTCCACGTCGTAGGTCGAGGTCGTGCGGGCGATGTTCGACGAGCGCAGCTCCTCGCTGTAGGCGGGGGCGGCATCGCGGCCGATGCTCATCGGGCGGTAATAGAAATAGCGGTAGTTGTACCACTGCTGGCCGAGCCGGGCCGAGAGCTTGAGGTCGGGGAGAAACTCGTAAACCAGATTGAGATTGAGGTTGTGGCGCGACATCTTCTCGTTGATGTCCAGCTCGTTGGCGATCGCCAGCGGGTTTTCGGGGAAGTTCATGCCCCAGTCCGTCTTCATGCGGATCATGGCGCTGCGGGCGTAATCGCCGTTTTCCTCGTAGGCCGGCAGGTTGGGCAGGTACATCAGCGCGCTCTGGATCACGCCGTCGTTGATCATGCGGCCCTCGGCCTGTACGACGGTGTTCTTGGCGTCGTACATCGAGTAGCTGATGCTCGCCGTCAGGCGCTTGGTGATCTGGGCGTCGAGGTTGATGCGGGCGTTGATGCGGTTGTGGTTCGACGGTGCGATGATACCGTCCTGATCCATGTAACCGACGCTGGCCATGTACTTGATGGCCTTCGTGCCGCCGATGACCGATACGTTGTGGCGCATGATGCCGGCGTTGGAGAAGAGTTCGTCCTGCCAGTCGGTGTCGTACTGCGGCGTTACGGGGGTGCGGGTCGTGAAGTCGTAGAACATCGGGTGGATGCCCACTTCGGCCAGCGAGAAGCCTTTGGCGGCGCGGATCGTGTTGTCGTCGTAGGGACTCCACGACACGCCGGCGGCCGTGGCGCGCAGGCGGTAGGAGTTGTTGCGGGCGTCGATCAGCAGGTCGCGGAACTGCGTCGAGTTCAGCAGGTCCACCTTGTGGTCGAGCTGCTGGATGCCGTACGAGAAGTCGTAGCTGACTTTGGCGGCTTCGCCGTCCTTGCCGCGCTTGGTGGTGATGAGCACGACGCCCGACGCACCGCGCGAACCGTAGATGGCGGCCGAAGCGGCGTCCTTCAGGATGTCGATGCTTTCGATGTCGTTGGGGTTGATGAATACGTCCTCCGAAGCGGGATAGCCGTCGATGACGTAAAGGGGCGCGCTGCTCGCCGAGAGCGAATTGACGCCGCGCACACGGATGGTTACGCCGTCGCCCGGCGCACCGCTGGTCTGGTGGACTTCGACGCCGGCGACCTTACCGACTAACGACTGGCCCACGGTGGGCGTGGTGGCGGAGAGTTCGCTGGCTTTGACGCTGGCGATCGATCCCGTAAAGTCGCTCTTGCGCATCGGAGTGTAGCCGACGACCAGCACTTCGGAGATCTGCTTGCTGTCCTCGGTCAGCGTGATGTCGAACGACGTCTGGCTGCCGACCTTTATCTGCTGCGTGTTGTAGCCGAGGAAGGAGACGGAGAGCGTCTGGCCCGGCGTGGCCTCGACCGAGAAGTCGCCCTCAAGACCGGTGACGTTGCCCCGGTTGGTCTCCAAGACGATTACGCTGGCGCCGATGACGGGCTCGCCCGAAATCGTTTTGACCGTTCCGGTCACTACCCCCCCCCTTACGGGTTGCGCCGTCTGTACGCGTGCGGCGGCCGGTTTGCGGCTGACGACGATGCGGCTGCCCTCCATGCGGGCGGTCAGGTTCTGGGCGCTGAGCGCGCGGATGACGACGTCTACGACGTTTTCGTCGGCCGCCTTGACGCTCACGCGGCGCGTGAGGTCGATTTCGGAGTTGTTATACGCGAATGTATAACCGCTCTGCGATTCCACGGTTTTGATAAATTCCCGGACCGGGACGTTGTCCAGATCGACGGTGATTTTCTTGTTCTGCGCCGCTGCCGGCAGGGCGGCCAGCAGCATCAGGACAAGCGACACGACAAGTCTCCGCACGGAGGGTGTCCGGTCGGAAAAATTCAGGCGTTCATCTTTTTTCATGACTGAGTTTTAAGTTTTGATTGATAGTTTCTTGAGTTTCTTTGAAAGAAGATCCGGGGAGGTCTCCCGGCGTTCATGTGTTGCGTTCCATGGTCGGTTTTCTTGGTTATTTGTGTATTATTACGTAGTGTTTGTCTATCTGGCGGCAGCGGAGGTGCGTCAGCGTTTCGATGATCTTGAGCGTCTCTTCGAGGGTTTCGGGCCGCAGGGTGAACGAAATGCGTATGGAGGTGTCGATGCGTTCGTCGATCCGGAAGCGGATGTTGTACCAGTGCTCCAGATTGACGGCGATGTCGGCCAGCGTCATGTTGTCGAAGATGATCGAGTTGCCCGTCCAGCTGCAATAGTTGCTGGCCGCGACGTTGCGCACGGCGACCGCGCCCGAACCGGCGTCGTAGGAGCAGCTCTGGTCCGGGGTGAGGACGACCGACTGGTCGGCGCGGTAGCCCGACACCTCGACTTTGCCCGAAAGGAGCGTCACCTCCTCCGTGTTGAACGCCGGCATATGGCTGGCCGTGAAGCGCGTGCCGAGAACCTTGACCCGGAGTTTGCCCATCTCCACCTCGAAGGGGCGCAGCGTGTCGCGTTTCACGTCGAAGAAGGCTTCGCCTTCGAGCCGGACCGCGCGGCTGCCCGAAGCCGTGAAGCGGTCGGAGTAGGCCAGCCGGGAGTCGGCGTTGAGCCATACCACCGAGCCGTCGGGCAGCGTGAAGCGGCCTTTGCTGTTTTCGGCGGTCACCAGCCATGTCGTGGTGTCGGCCGAGAGACGTTTCACGACGAAGAATTCGACGGACATCGCCAGCAGGACGATTGCGGCCGCAGCGGCGGCCGTGCGGCGGGTGATGCTGAACAGCCCCCGTTTCGGGGCGGCCGGAGGCGTCATTTCGCGGTGCAGCCGGTCGAGCTTGCGGCGGTAGGCCTTTTCGTCCGCCGGAAGGACGGACGCCGGGTCGAGCCGCTCCCATTCCTTCCATAAGGCGTCGGTCTTTTCGCCCGCGCGCTCCTTGTTCAGGCACCATGTCCGAAACTGCTGCTGTACCTGTTCCGGCATCGGATTGTGCAGGAACGTGTGTATTATCTTTTTTATCATGTCCGTTCTTTCTGTGCGTTTGTAATAGTATGACGGGAAAAAGAGGGGCGTCCCTAGTCGGGATCTGAATTTTTTTGCAAATAAAAAAAGACAACAATTTTCGTGTCGTCTTTGTCTGCCGGGAGGCGTGAGGCGGAAGAATCAGAAGAAGAAGGCGATGACGCCGATGATTTTTTTCAGTTCGGCGAGCGCCGTGCGGATGTGATACTCGACGGTTTTGGGGGTTACGCCCAGTTTTTGTGCGATTTGCTGATGGGAAAGCCCTTCGTAGCGGCTCAGGCGGAAGACCCGCTGCCGCTGCTCAGGCATCTGCTCCACGGCCATGTCGATAATCATCAGCAGGTCCTCGGTGGCGACCTTCGTCGAAATGTCGTCCGTCAGAAGGTCCTCGACGTGCAGGAGCCGCTGTTCGTAACGGGTTTGCACGCTCTTGTGTTCGAAGATGTCGAAAACGGCGTTCTTGGTCATCCGGAACAGATAGCTGCGGAACGATTTGATGCGGCCGATCGACTCGCGGGTTTCCCAGATTTTCAGAAAGATATCGTGCGCCAGATCCTCGGCTTCGCTCCGGTTTTTCAGCATGCAGAAGGCAAACGCCTCCACATGCGGGGCGTAACGCATGTACAACGCATCGAATGCATCGTAACTGCCCTGCCGGAGGCTCTGCAAGATCAATTCGTCCGGTTGCTTGTCCATTCTTTCGTCGTGTGGTCGAAAATCCGGGTGTTATCCGGGTGTGTAAATTGCAAACAGGGGCTAAAGTACATAAATTTTTCAGGAAACGGGATTGCGATACGTTAAATTTTTAATATCGGATGTTTTCCGGGACCGACGTCCGTGTCCGGAAAGTCTTGGCTTCTAATGAAATGATTCGATTCTTGCAAAACTTTGCGGCACGGTGTTCTGTTTGCGGTTCGTCGTTCAAATTCTGTGCCTTTCGGCTGCCGCAGGGCGGCGGTGCGGTGCGTATTTCCTATTTCGGGCGTCCGGAGCGTCGTGATTTTTCGCACCGGAATGGTACGGCTTCCGGCTGCGCGCATGCCCGGTTTTGCGGAATGCCGGCGGCGTTTCACCCCCGATTTTTGCCGTTTGGCCCTCTGCGATGTCTGCCGGATGGCCGGAAGCTGCGGATTTTATCCGCAGGGAGCGCAATCGGGCCGGTCGGGAATAGCAGTTGCATGCGCTTTTTTCGTATCTTTGATGTAGTCTGAGAGAGTTTAATTGACTACGAGCAGATTATGAAGGACTCGCATGAGATAAGCTAACGGATAAGAAAAAGGGAAGTGTTCAGAAACACTCTATTTCTCATGCTTTCAAATAACTCTTCAAATGCAAAAATAATACTTTTTTAGTAAAGGTGGATGCGAATCCGCCTTTATTTTTTCAGACGGGCAATCTTATTTCGCTCCCGTAAGGGAGCGCTTTTTCCTGCACATCCACTACTCATATCGACTATTCAGCTGCTTAGGCAGGGACGAATATCCAGACAATATCTGTGATGGAAGGTACTGTACCGGGGCGGTCGAAACGATAGTCGTTCCGACCGTTCGTCGTTTCTGCATTTTACCCGTACCGACGCCAGCCTCTTCCAACACCTGTTCCAACCGCGACAACGGGGGCGGTCTGTCTGCCCGGGCCGTCCGCAGACGGGTTAAATTCGTCCCCTGCACCGCTATTGGTGCTAACCTAATATTTCGTAAAGATGGACGAAAAAGTAAAGAACGACGAGAAGAAGGTAATGCTCGTCAGGCAGACCGGAGAAGGTCAGGACGGCAAACTGAAGGCCGTCGGCAGTATCGACGAAGACGGAAACATCAAGACGCTCGATCCCACTGCGGCAAATGTCGCCAAACTGTTCGACGTGCACACGAATCAACCTGCTTTGGAGGCGTTTTTCACCAAATTCATGGAGCAGTCGCAAGACCCTGTAAAAACGGGTATCTCGGAGATCTTCATCATGGCCGAAAGCGTGCTGGAGAAGCTCATCAAAATCGACCTCGATCCGCAACTGCTCGAAAACTACCGCGTCGATCCGGCCGAAGAGCTCGCAAAAATGGAACAGCAGATCGCGGTTCCCCGTTTCGAGCCTATGGATATATCGAAAATCGACATGGCGGGTATGGAGCGCATGGGTATCCGTATGGAAGACCTCGAACCCCATTTGAAGGTGATGTCCTACGGGCACAAATCGCACGGACTGATCGAAATGCGGCCGGAGATGGAACCCGGCGGCATGCGCGTCACCACCAAAGGGCGCGTATCGCTCGAAGAACAGGCCGACGGAACGCTGAAAGTCGTGCCGCACTATTATCGGGAGAAGTGCGATCTCGACGCGCCCTTTCACAACGTGCTGCTCGACGACGAGGCCAAGCGCAACATCATCGAAACCCGTCATGCAGGCAAGGCGATCGACTTGGAGCTGGAGCCGGGCAAGATGACGCCCTGTTATGTTTCGCGCGACAAGTGGACAAACGAACTCGTTGCGATGCCTGTCTCGGATTTCGATAAACGCGCCTCGATCAAGAATGCCAACCTCTCCGAGGGCGAACAGCTCGACTTCTACTCCGGACGTAAAATCCTGCTGAAAGGCTATACCACCCGTTCCGGCTACAAACGCGATGCTTACATCCAGATCGACGCCTCGGAGGGCAATATCGAGTTCGACCACGGCGGCCTCGACAAAAGGCGCTATCAGGAGCATAACCGAGGGGTATATGCCGCCAAACGTTTCGAGCAGGGCAATCCCCTGCCGGAAGGGCCGCGTCCCATGTTCATTCCCAAGCGGGTGTTCGGTGTGGAGCTGCCCCAAGAAGTTTACAATCAATGGCTGGACGCCCTCAATTTCCCCGAAAAGCGTAAAGACGTCAAAGCGACCTACTTGCAGGGATTACAATTTCCCGGAAGCCCGGAACGTGCGGATCGCTGGGTAAAACCCGATTACGAGGCCGGAAAGATCAAATCTTACCGTTGGAACCCGGATTACTCACGTAAACAGTCCTCCTCGCAGTCACAGACTCCGGCCCGAACCCCGTCGAACGAGCCGTCCAAGCAGGCCGAAGGACAGCCGCAGAAGCGGCAATCCGAACGCGAAGTTCGTCAGGTCACCCCGCCGAAGCCTCAGCCGAAGAAGTCCAAGAGCGTAGGAGGTCTGTAACATGCTCGCTGCCATTCTGATTATCATCGCGGCCTCGGTGTCGTTCTCCGTCGTAACCCTGCTGATCCTCTTTTATATCGGCAAATGCCCCGATGCGGAACAAACGCAGGACGACGACAGCCGGTATTACGACGAGAACGGCAACCACATCTACTACGACCGCAAGCTGATCGCCCGTCTCGAAAGGGAAAAAGAACGGGCGGCGCAGCAAAATAAATAGCCACTGAAAACATCCGAAAAACCGAACGAATGAAAGTCATCATAGCAGAAAAGCCCTCGGTAGCGCAGCAGATCGCCGCCGTCGTGGGCGCTACCACCCGCAGAGAGGGGTATATCGAAGGGGGCGGCTACGCCGTCACATGGGCCTTCGGGCACCTCGTAGGCCCGGCCATGCCGGAAGCCTACGGCATCGAAGGGTTCAAGAGAGAGAACCTTCCGATCCTTCCCGAAACCTTTATCCTCGAACCGCGCCGCGTCAAAAGCGGCAAGGAGTACAAGCCCGATCCGGGAGCCGTCAAACAGCTCGCCGCTGTCTCTTATACACATCTGACGCTGCCGACGACTCCTTACGTGTAGAT
>OJPP01000207.1_pt1 | contig 19736 bp, 18 predicted proteins | sample 1598521 | NCBI WGS metagenome assembly OJPP01 (sample SAMN03922490, study PRJEB24848) | human gut metagenome | isolation source: stool sample | host: Homo sapiens | place: Germany | collected 2011-05 | reverse complement strand
GCACGGACGTCCACATTTACCACGGCGAGGCGGGCTCGGCCGAAGTGACGCCGCCGGTGGTTCTGGGCCACGAATATGCGGGTATTGTAGAAGAAGTGGGCGCGGATGTGAAAGGTTTGGCGCCGGGCGATCATGTCGCCGTAGACCCCAATATTTACTGCGGCGCGTGTACGCCCTGCCGGGACGGTAAAAAGCAGTTCTGCGAGCATCTGCAGGCGCTTGGCGTCACCCGGGACGGCACGTAAGGAGTCGTCGGCAGCGTCAGATGTGTATAAGAGACAGGTTTGCACAGTACAGCGCAGCGCCGGCGGCACAGTGCTTCAAACTGGCACCGGAGCTGCCCTTTGAGGCAGGAGCCATGGCCGAGCCGCTGGCGTGCTGCCTGCACGGTATCGATGCCGCGGGTATACGGCCCGGCAGTACGGTATGTGTGATCGGCGGGGGAGCCATCGGCCTGCTGATGGTGCAGCTGGCCCGCCTTTCCGGCGCGGCGAAGGTCATTCTCAGTGAGCCGGTGGAACTGCGCCGCAGCGCCGGGCTGTCCGTTGGAGCGGATCTGGCTGTCGACCCGCTCCGGGAGGACCTGTCCGCCCGTGTGCGGGAGGCTGCGGGCAAAAGCGGCGCGGATGTGGTGATTGAATGTGTGGGGAACACGGCGGCCACACGCAGTGCCTTCGAGGCCGCGGGCTTCGGCGCGACGGTGCTGCTGTTCAGTGTGCCCGCGCCTACGGCTACGGTTCCGCTGCCGTTGTTCGACGTATACAAAAAAGAGCTTGCCATCCGCGGCTCCTTCATCAACCCGGATACGCATCTTCGGGCTGTGGAATTGCTGAGTGCGGGGCGCATCAATGTGGAGCCGCTCATCACCCACACGTTCGGCATCGGGGAAATGGAGCAGGCGATCAAAATGCAGATGGGCGGCGAATCCATCAAAGTGATGGTGCTGCCAAACAAACGCTGAACGCGTACAAACGGGAGAGGATGATTCAGAATGCAGAAAATGCTGCAGCAGGTGATGACGGCGCCGGGGCACATCGAGTTCCGGGAGGCGCCCGTACCCGCACCCAACGCGGGCGAGGTATTGGTAAAGATCATGAAAATCGGCGTGTGCGGGTCGGATATCCATGTGTATCACGGCGAACATCCGTTCACAAAATATCCGGTCACCCAGGGCCACGAGGTGTCGGGGAAAATCGCGGCGTTGGGCGAGGGCGTGACGGGATTTGCCGTAGGGCAGAAGGTGACCATCGAACCGCAGGTCTACTGCGGCCGGTGCCATCCGTGCACGCACGGCAAGTACAATCTGTGCGAGGAGCTTCGGGTGATGGGGTTCCAGACGACATTCCAGACGACAGGCACAGCCAGTGAATATTTTGCCGTGGACGCGGGCAAGGTGACGCCTTTGCCGGAAACGATGACATACAGCGAAGGCGCGATGATAGAGCCGCTGGCCGTGACGGTACATGCGGTGCGGCGCGCCGGGGATGTGCGCGGACAGAAGATCGCCGTGCTGGGCGCGGGGCCCATCGGCATCCTGCTGGCCCAGAGCGCAAAGGCGCTGGGCGCGGCGCAGGTGCTTATCACCGACATCAGCACGCCGCGGCTGGAATTGGCAAAAGCATGCGGCGTGGATTTTGCAGTGAACACAAAAGAGCACGGCTTCGGTGAAGCACTGGAAGAATGCTTCGGCCCGGACAAGGCGGATGTGATCTACGACTGCGCAGGCAACGATACGACCATGGGACAGGCCATCCGGCACGCGCGCAAGGGCAGCACGATCATCCTTGTGGCGGTGTATGCGGGTATGGCAAACGTGGATCTTGCGGTGCTCAACGACCATGAACTGGATCTGAACACGAGCATGATGTACCGCCATGAGGACTATCTTGAGGCAATTCGCCTGGTGAACGAAGGCAAGGTTCGGTTGGAGCCGCTGATGAGCCGGCACTTCCCGTTCCGGGATTATCTGGCGGCATACCGGTACATCGACGCGAACCGGGAGACGACGATGAAAGTGCTTATCGACGTGGATGAGAGCGAGGCGTGAACGTGGGAAAAATCGCGGAAACCATAAATGGCCTGCAGCACATCGGCCTGCCTACAAACGACCTGGAGAAAACGGTGGCCTTTTACGAAGGGCTGGGCTTCTCCGTTGCGCTGCGTACGGTCAACGAAGCCGCGGGGGAACAGGTAGCCTTTTTGCAGCTGAAAGAACTGATGATCGAAGCCTATCAAACCGGCCGCGCGGCCATCGAAGCCTATCAAACCGGCCGCGCGGCCGGCAGGGCCGGGGCTGTCGACCATATCGCGCTGGACGTCGCGGACGTGGATACGCTGTTCGTGCTGCTGCGGGATGGTGGATACGAGCTGCTGGACGACGCGGTGCGGTTTCTTCCTTTTTGGGCGCGGGGCGTGCGCTTTTTCACCATCCTCGGCCCCAATGGGGAAAAGGTGGAATTCAGCCAAAAACTTTGAGGAGGAAAGTATGTTTGATATCGTGGCGCTGGGCGAGAGCCTGATCGACTTTACACCCAGCGGGGAAAACAGCCAGGGGATGGCGCTGTTTGCGCGCAACCCGGGCGGCGCGCCTGCCAATGTGCTGGCAATGGCCGCAAAGCTGGGCGGCAAAACCGCATTTATCGGCAAGGTGGGGGACGACGCTTTCGGCGCGTTTTTGAAAAAGACGATGGAGGATGCTGGTGTGGACGTGCGCGGTCTGCGTATGACGCGGGAATATCCCACGACGCTGGCCTTTGTGCAGCTGACGCCGGAGGGCGACCGAAGCTTCACGTTTTACCGCAAGCCGAGTGCGGACGTGATGCTCGCGCCTGCCGAAGTGGACAGGGCGCTGCTGCGGGACTGCCGCATCTTTCATTTTGGTTCTGTTTCGCTGACGGACGAGCCGTGCCGCACGGCTACGCTGGAGGCGGCGCGGGAGGCAAAAGCAGCGGGGGCGATGATCAGTTACGACCCAAACTACCGTCCGTTTTTGTGGGACAGCGCGGAGCGGGCGAGAGAAGCGCTGCTGGCCGCGCTGCCTCTGGCGGATATCGTGAAAGTATCGGAGGAAGAAATGGAACTGCTGACGGGCGAAGTGCAGCTGGCGGCGGGAGCGGACGCGCTGGCGTCCCGGGGCGCGGCGCTGGTTCTGGTGACGCTGGGGCCGCGGGGCGCGTACTACCGTGCTGCGGCGGGCCGCGGGTTGCTGCCTGCCTGCGAAGTGGACACGGTGGACACTACGGGCGCGGGCGACGCTTTTCTGGGAGCGATGCTGTCGTGCCTTGCGGGCAAGACGCTGGAAGAGCTGCGGATATTGCCGCAGGCACAGTGGGAGCGCATTGTCGCGTTTGCAAACGCAGCGGGCAGCCTGACCACCGCGGCAAAGGGGGCCATCCCGGCCATGCCCGCGCGGGAGCAGATCCTGCGGCTGTGCGGCGAATGACGAACAGCCTGCGCGTTTTTTCATGCGCGGCATGCAAACAGGGCCTGTGCCCCCATTGTGGAGCACAGGCCCTGTTTTTATGCCGGTCACTGCGCAAAGGTGACCGTGCCGTTTTCCAGCGAGGCGATTACGGCCAGCGATTCCAGGCGCACTCCCGCTGCCCGCACCAGCGCGCCGCCGCCCTGCTGCTGCTTTTCAATGACGATGCCGCAGCCAGCGCACTGCGCGCCCGCCTGCCGCACGATGTCGATGAGGCCCAGCAGCGCCTGTCCCCGGGCGAGGAAATCGTCCAGGATGAGCACAGTGTCCTGCGGGCCGAGAAATTTTTTGGATAGCTGCACATCGTAGGTAATGTCCTTGGTGAAAGAATGGACCTTGGCGGTATACAGCGCACCGTCCAGATTGCGCGAACGCGTCTTTTTGGCGAAGATGACGGGAACGCTGCCGAAATGCTGCGCGGCAATGGCGGCAATACCGATTCCGGACGCCTCGATGGTAACGATTTTGGTGATGGCCGCTCCGTCGAAACGGCGGCGGAATTCACGCCCGATCTCATTCAGCAGCGTCACATCCATTTGGTGGTTGAGAAAGCTATCCACCTTGAGTACGCCGCCTTCTTTCACCTGCCCGTCCCGCAGGATCCGCTGTTTTAAAAGCTCCATATCCGGTTGCCTCCGTACCTGTTGTTTTTGACATTGTAGCACAGCTGTGCGCCTTTGGCCAGACACGTCGGTCGCCGGTATGCACGCGGGCGGGGATAGGGTGGCCCTCCGCTGCCACGCGCATTCCGTGCGCGATGGGCTTGAGGGCGTTCAACCATGCAGAACCGTAGCGGATGCGGCTCTGCTGTGGCCGCTGCATCATGGGCCGCTGCATCATGTCGTTGAAGCAAGATCTGAAAAATGTTATGATACGTATAGTATAGAAAAGAAAAGGAGGAGCCCAATGTCTTTCCGCGAACCAATGGCCCATGTCCGGTATGGCAAAAATACGGAACTGGCGGGCGCGACACCCGGCGTGGTGCGTCCGATGTCCACCCGAGAGGCGGACAGGGCGTACCGCAAGGCCTGGCGGAAAAACAATCCGGCCTGGTATACGCGCCTGTGGCGCTTCCTTGCGAAAAAGCGCTGAGCCTGCTCCGCCGGAAAGCGGCACACGGAAAAAGCGCGTGGAATGTTCCACGCGCTTTTTCCGTGCATGTCAGGAGAAAAGATTCTTGACCCGGTCCCAGAAGGAGGCGTCCGGGGTTTTGTCCTGCGGTGCGGCCTCCGAATCTTCCGTGTCGGAAGAGGATGTCGTTTCCTCCTCCGGCAGGCCGGCTGTTTTCATCACGAATTTTACATTGGCACGCACGCCGTCCGCACTGCCCGTGTAAGAGGTGTAACTCTGCGCGCGGGTTTCCAGCGCCTTCAGCACGTCCTGCAGCGCGGAGGTGTCGGCGGAGCCCGCAAGCTCGGTCAGCTTTCCGATGGCCTGGCTGGCATAGGTGTCCAGCCCGTCCTGCAGCTGTGCCGCGCCGTCGTTCAGGCTCCCCGCGCCGGTGCGGAATTGGCCGATGGCGTCACGGACTGTTTTGCTTGCGCCGGAGAGCTGTGTCAGGCCGGCGCTCAGGCTGGAGGCGCCGTTGCTCAGCTGTGCCGCGCCGGCGGTGAGCTGCGCCGCGCCGTCGCGAAGGGAGGCCGCGCCGTCCTGCGCGCTCTGCGCGCCGGCCGCCAGAGCTCCGGCCGCTCCTACAACAGTGTTCTGGTCCGACGGAGCGTCGGCGTTGTACAGTGCGTCCGTCAGGGATTTTACCGAACCCATCATCGTTTGCGCGTCGCCGGAAAGCTGTTGGAACTGCAGCAGCATGGCCTTCAGCGCTGCGGTGTCCAGCCCGTTCAGTGCGGCGGTCACCTGGTTTACGGCGGTCTCCTTTTCGGGAGCCATCGCGGCCACGATCTGTCCGGCCGCTGCGTCGGCATCCACGGTCACATTGCCGGTAACGGCTTTGTCCACCGCGCCCTGAACCATGCCTGCCGCATCCACCTTGGCGGCCGCGCCCTGAGCCGCTCCGGCGGCCTCCGCAATGACGGCGTTCATTTCGTCAGATGTCATTTTTCCGCTGTCCACATAGGGCTGCAGCGCGGCTGCCAGCGCGGAGGAAACATCCTGCGCGGCTGTGGATGCAACGCCCTGCGCCGCGGCCGGTGCTGCCTGCGCAACGGCTGCGTCCGCAGCCTGCAGTGCGCCGCTCTTTACAGCGTCGCCCACGCTTTGGGCGGCGGCTTTCGCCGCACCCTGTGCAGCGCCGTCAAACACCTGGCCCACACCTGCGCCGAGCTGCTTTTTCAGCGCGTCCACATCGGGCAGCTGCACATGGCCGAGCTGGTCTGCCAACGCGTCCATCTGCTGCTGCAGGGCTGCCTGCTGCGCGGCGGCCCCCTCCAGAGCGGGTACGAGAGTGCCGTTCAGCCGGCCGGCCAGCTGCTGTGCGCCGTTGTTCAGCTGCTGTGTGCCATCCGCCAGCTGCTGTGTGCCGTTGTCCAGGCTTTTTGCACCGTCCAGCAGGTTCTGCGCGCCGCTCTGCACCTGCTGCGCGCCGCTGAGAGCATTGTCCAGGCCGGTGTCGAAGGTGGCGTAGCTGGCGGCGAATTCGTCCATTTTGCTCTGCAGCGTGCCCGTAGCCTCATGCAGTGTGGCTGCGCCGCTCTGGAGCTGCGCGGTCGCATCCTCGAGCTGGCTCATCTGGCCGGAGAGGTCGGGAATGTCCAGCTCTGAGGTTAACTGGTCCATGCTTGTGGCTGCGGCCAGCATAAATGCCGGAGGTGTACAGTCTTTTACGTCCGCCTCGATGACCAGTTCGTCCAGCATGTAATCTTCAAGACCGGACAGCGCTTCCGGCAGCAGACCGCCGAAGGTCTCGGCCATGCCCGGCATGGCGAGAAAGCAGACGAGCTGCGTTTTTGCGTCCGTCTGCACGGTGCCGTGCTGTGCGGCAATGTTGGTATAGGAGCCCGTGGGCAGCGTGGCCGCGGCCACAGTGAAAAACGGCGTGTACACCTTGCGCCGGCTGCCGGCAATCTCCATTTCCTGTCCCTCGTTGTTGGTCAGAGCCAAGCGCATCACAAGGTGTCCGCTTTTGCCCGCCAGCGCATCGGCGGTGATGGACCGGCCGTCCAGCGTATAGGTAATATCCACGGTCACGGGAGGCGTCTGCGTTGTGGTGCCCTGATAATAAATATCGTTGTCCTCGGTGGTCCAGGTCAGGTTTTCGCCGTCCTGCGCGGGCAGCACGTCGCTTTTCAGGTTGGTGATGCCGGAGAGTGTGCTGCGGTCCGCCGCAGCGTCAAAGCCGGTATCGCTGTGCAGCCAGTCGCTGACGATCTGTTCGCTCACCGAACCGTCCGGGTTCAGGATCAGAAACACATTTTCGTCTTTCGTCACGCCCTCTGTGGGCTGTTCGGCAAAGGCGGGCAGGGCGCAGGTGACGGCCAGTGCCGCGCTTACCAGAACGGCCGTGGTTTTCTGCAATAACTTTTTCATACGGTTTTCGTCTCCTTTTCTTTGCTGAGCCAATGGTAGGTGGTTTTCCGGATGAGAGGCGCCGTCAGGATAAGCAGCGCGGGCAGCACCAGCAGAATCACAAGCATGCTGATGAGCGCGCCGCGGCTGATGAGACGGCACAGGCTGCTGATAAGTTCCATGCGGGAAGCCAGTGAAACGCTGAAGGTTGCCGCGAAAAACGTCAGTCCGCTGGTGAGGATGCTCTGGCTGCACTGCTCCACGGCCGTCTGCACGGCGTCCTTGGTGGAGCGCCCCGCATTCAGCTCTTCCCGGAAGCGGGTGGTCATCAGGATGGCGTAGTCCACCGTTGCGCCGAGCTGGATGGTGCCGATGACGATGCTGGCCACAAAGGGCAGCGTCGTGCCGGTGAAATAGGGGATGCCCATATTGATCATAATGGCACTTTCGATGGCGGCCACCAGAAGCACCGGAATGGACGCTGAGCGGAATGAAATGGCGATGATGAGGAAAACCGCTGCGATACTGGCGATGCTGACGCTGCGGAAATCCACGTCCGCCACTTCGATCAGGTCTTTTGTCATTGCACCCTCTCCGGTAATCACGCCGTTGGGGTCGTAACGCTTGACAATGGCGTTCAGAGCGTCCAGTTGGGCGTTTTGAGCTTCGGTGCCGCTCTCATAGCTGGAATTGGCCAGCAGCATCTCGTGGCCGCCTGCGCAGAAGATCTGACGCACCTCGGTGGGCAGAACCTCCCGGGGAACGCCGCCGCCCAAAAACTTTTCATAGCTGAGCACCTGGCGGATGCCGTCCACCTGCTCGATCTCATCGGTGAGCGCCTCCATGTCGCGGGCCGGCAAGCCGTCGTCCACGATGATGAAATGGGAAGTCGTCATGCCGAAGTCCTCTTTCAGGCGGCTGGTACCCTGAATCCCCGCGAGGTCCTGCGGCAGGCTGTCGAATAGTGTGTAGTATACAGGCGTTTTCGCCTGCGCCACGCTGAATGGAATGAAGCAGAGCACGAACACTGCGAGGATGGGAATATACCGGCGCACCACGAAACGGGAGGTACGGCGCAGCTTAGGGATGAAGGTACGGTGGGTATGCCGCGCGATGGAGCGCCGGAACGTAAGGATGAGCGCGGGCAGGATCGTCACAGTGCTGACAACGCCCAGCAACACGCCCTTGGCCATTACGATGCCGATGTCGCGCCCCAGTGTCAGGCGCATGGTGCACATTGCGAGGAAGCCTGCGATGGTGGTGAGCGAACTTGCCAGAATGGAGGAGAACGTCTTTTGCACGGCGCGCACCATTGCCTCGTCCTCATCCGGGCAGGAACGCTTTTCTTCCTCGAACCGGTGCAGCAGAAAGATGGAGAAATCCATCGTCACGCCCAGCTGGAGCACCGTGGCCAAAGCCTCGGTGATGTAGCTGATCTGCCCCAGAAAGATATTGGTGCCAAAGTTGTAGACAATGGGGAATACCATGCCCAGCATGAAGATGAGGGGTACAACCGTTTCTTTCATGCTGAGGAACAGCACCACCAGACACGCCCCCACGGCACACAGGATGTAGACAGCAGACACGCCCCCACGGCACACAGGATGTAGACAGGCATTTCCTGGTTTACCAGAAATTTTGTGTCTTCCAGAATGGCGGACATTCCGCCGATGAAGCAGTCCTTGCGCAGGATATCCTTGATGGTGCGCTGCGCCTGCATGGTCACGGCATGGGCGCTTGGGTTTTCGAACTGGACCAGCAGCAGTGTGGCGCCGTTTTCGCTGTAAAAGAATTTCTGGATGTCGGCCGGCAGCATTTCCTTTGGCGTAGTTACGTCCAGGATGTCGCTCGTCCACAGCACGCTTTTTACACCCGCAACAGCCTCCAGCTCACTCTTGAGGGCAAGTGTGTCCGCGGTGGACATATTCTCCACGGTGATCATGGAGGTGGAGGCCATGTTGAAATCGTCCTCCAGATATCCTTCGCCCACCATGGAATCCAACTCCGGCGGCAGATAGGTGAGGATATCGTAATTGATATAGGTGCCTGCGGCACCGAACACGGATGGGATCAGCAGCAGCACGGCGGCCGCCAGCACCGCTTTGCGGTGCCGCACCACCCAGCGCGCAAAATGTTCCATTGCTCAACGCTCCCTTTGAATTTTTGCGGCAGCTGATGCCGCGGATTAAACTGACCAACAGTCAACGTTGAATAGTATAGTCTTGTTATGACCGTTAGTCAATCCAATTAATGACCAATAGTCACAAAATGAAAACGATGACTTTTGGTCATTTTGCTGAACCGAAAGACAGCTCTTGCAATCGCCGCCGCGCGGGAGGTATACTAAAAGCGGGAAAGAACGGGGAAAATGCCGCGCCGCGGCGGAAAGGGGAAAACGCGTATGCGCGAACCGATGGAATCCCGCAAGGAACAAAAGCGTCAGAGCCTGCTGGACGCCGCCTACGCGTTGTTCACGGAAAAGGGCGTGGCCAAGACTTCGGTGGACGAGATCGTCCGCGGAGCGAACGTGGCCAAGGGCACGTTTTATCTGTATTTTCACGATAAGGATCAATTGCTGGGACAGCTGGTCTATAATATCTCGGCCCAGGTTCTGGAAGAAGCATACGAATGGCTGGATGAACGCCGCACGCCGGATTTTGTGGAGAATGTGCTGCTTCTTTTGGATTATGTGGTGGAATATTTCAAGCGCAACAAGCTGGTCCTTCGGCTTGTTGAGCGGAATTTTTCCTGGCCTATGGTGGCAAAACAGATGAGCGAGCGGCGCGGCCCTCTTTGGGCGCGGCTGATGCGGGACCTGGAGGCAAGCCCGCTGGCGGCCCGGTATACAGAGGACGAGCTGTTCAAGATGATATTCGTCATCATCGAGATGCTGGGTTCCGTATGCTATTCCTCCATCATTGAGGGCAAGCCGGACACCGTGGACAATATGAAACCGGTGCTGTACGGCATCGTCCGCAAGATCCTGAGCTGAAGGAAGCACAAAAAGAAAGGCCGCCCGCGGGCGGCCTTTCCGGATGAAAAAGATGGTGTCTCAGCAATACATGTTGTTGGCCTGCATATAGTCCGAAAGCTGTTTACCGTGTTCCTGTTCCTGCTGCTGGATGGCGGCCAGCACTTGGCGCGCCTTGGCGTCGCTGAACTCAAACACGGCGGTGTTGTACACGCCGGAGACATATTTTTCCGTGCCCAACAGATCGGACAACAGATAGGCGTCGCGCTGTTTTTCAGCGCGGCTGGCCGTGGATTTCAGGTCCTTTTCCGCCTTCTGACGGGAGGCCTGCCCTTTGCTCTGCTGGCCCTGTTGGGCGGGCAGGGTGCCCGCCAGCATACCCGTCACGGTGTCGTAATGGCTCTGTTCGGCTTTTTCGATTTTTTCAAAGATATGCTGCAGCTTGGCGTCGCAGGCATTTTCGGCGGCCTTGCGGTACTTTTCCACGCACAGTTTTTCTTCATTCTGCAGGTCCTTCAGCAGGCCCTGCTCCTTTTTTGTCAAAGTCATCCTCATTCGCTCCTTTTTTGCGTTGGGCCGGCCGCCGGGGGAGCGGTGCGCCCCGCCCGCCGGCGCATGCGTCTTGTGATAGTGTGCCGGGCGCGGCCGCGGATATGCACTGCGCCGGCACAAAAATAAAAAATACGCCGCCGCACCCGTTGCCGGATGCGGCGGCGCCGCCTTTTGTGCTGTAAACGCAGGCGTTTTCCGCTCAGCCCTTCACGCCGCCGAGGGCCACGCCGCGCACGATAAATTTGGAGAGGCAAAGGTATACGGCGATGACCGGCAGAATGGCGATGGCTACCATCATATACACCTGCCCCATATCGAACTTAAGAAAATCCGCGCTGCGCAGCTGTGCAATGAGGATGGGCAGCGTCTTTTTGCCGCTGCTGCTCAGCACAAGGGCGGGGGTGAAATAGTTGTTCCAGGTGTTGACGAAAGTGAAGATGGCCTGCACGGCCAAAGCGGGCTTGAGGATGGGAAGCACGATGCGGTTGAAGGTGGAAAACTCGCCCGAACCGTCAATGCGCGCGGCCTCGACGATCTCCATGGGCAGGTTGCCTTCCATGTACTGCAGCATGAAATAAAATACAACGGGCGCCGCGATGCTGGGCAGAAACAGCGGTGCGAGGGTGTCGGCCATGCCCATTTTGGTGATGAGCCGAACAAAGCCCAGCGCGGATACCTGTGTGGGCATCATCATGATGAGCAGGATGAACGTAAAGGCCAGCTTTTTGAATTTGAAGTCATAGGCATGGATGCCGTAGGCGGTGAGCGCTGAAAAATAAACACTGAGCAGCGCAGAGAGCGCCGAGACAAGCAGGCTGTTGCGGATGCCGGAGAGCACGGGGATGTTGGCGTTGGCCAGCACGCTTTTCAGGTTCGTCAGCAGCGAACGGCCGGGCAGCAGGGAAAAGCCGCGCTGGATCTCAAAATGGGTGCGCGTTGCGTTGATGAGCAGGATGTAAAAGAAGAACAGGCACAAAAAGCACAGCAGCCCCAGCACCGTGTAGGCTGCCGCCCGCCGGGCGGTTGAAGCCGCGCGGGCGCGCCCTGCGCGCCGCAGCCGGGAGCTTGCTTTTTCCGTTTGGGCAGACGTCATTTCCCTGTGCCTCCTTCCTTGCTGCGGTCCAGCGTTTTCAGCACGGCGATACACAGCACCGCGCACACCAGAAACAGCACCGTGGAGACCGCCCCCGCCATGCCGTAGTTTTTGCTGTACATGTGGTTGTTCAGATACATGATCATCGTGGTGGCGCAGCGGTCCGGGCTGCCTTTGCCGTTTGTCAGGATCTGGGGCACATCGAACATCTGCAGCCCGCCGATCATTGAGGTGATGACCACATACACAAGGATGGGCCGGATGAGCGGCAGTGTGATGCGCCGGAACATCTGGCCGGGCGTGCAGCCGTCGATCTCGGCAGCCTCGTAAAGGCCGGGGTCGATGCCCATGACGGCGGCCATCAGCAGGATGGTGGTGTTGCCGAACCACATGAGAAAATTCATCAGGCCCACCAGCCCGCGCGTGCCTGCCACGCTGGATAAAAAGCGGAACGGCTCTTCCAGAAAGCCGGCGGAAACAAGCGCGGCGTTGACCGGCCCGTTGTCGGAAAACAAGGCGAAAAACAGCATGGCAAAGGCCGAGGCCATAATGAGGTTGGGCATGTAGATGACCGTTTTGAAAAAGCCCTGGCCGCGCAGGCGCAGCCGCGTGTCCGTGAACCAGGCCGCCAGCAGCAGCGACACGGCAATCTGCGGCACAAAGCCGATGATCCACATCAGCAGCGTGTTGCCGAAGTATTTCGGCAAATCGGTGCGGAACAGCTCGGCATAATTCTTAAGCCCCACGAAATTGGGGCCGATCTCCTTCAGGCCGCTGCGGAAATATTCAAAAAAGCTGTAATATACCGTGGAGGCCAGCGGGATGAGCTGGAACACCGCAAAGGCGATGAAAAACGGGGCGATGAAAAGATAGCCCCATTTGGCGTAGCGGATGGAGCGGTGCTTTCGGCCTGCCGTGCGCGCTTGCATATCGGTCACCTGTCCTTTTCAGAGGAATGCGGGGCGGGCGTCGCCCGCCCCGCGCGTTTGAGCCGTGGCTGCGTTTATTCGGGCCACACTACTTCGGTAAGTTCAGGGTATTTTTCCCCGATGGACGTCTGGAAATTGGTCTTGGCTGTTTCCAGGTCCACCGCGCCGTCAAAATAATCCTTGAACGCGCCCTGGAAGCTTTCATTCAGCCCCTGGTCGTAGGGGCCGGCGTTGCTCATGTCGATGTTGGGCGCGGCTGCGGCGAACAGCGCGATGTGGTTCTGGCCGCCCAGAAAATCGGATTTGAAGTCGCTGGAGGCAAGCTCCTCCATGGCCGGGGCGTTGTTGGTGTAATCCTGCGTATCCTCGGTGATCTGCTTCATGATGGCCTTGTCGCAGGTGAGGCTGCGCATGATGTCCGCAATGGCGGCGGTGTTGTCGGTGCCGGCCGCGGCGCAGATCCATGTGCCGCCCCAGTAATACGGCTGCGGGCCTTCGCAGACGGCGTAATCGCCGTAGATGCCGTTGCCCGCTTCGGCTTTGCCGCCCTCGGCCTCGGGCGTTTCCAGGGAATTACCCAGCAGCGTGAAATTGATGCCCCAGGTGGAATAGAAGAACCCGAACACCTTGCCGTCGGGGCCCTGGTCCGCGGCCCACACGTCGCTCCACAGGCTGGATTTATTGTTGTAGCCGTTGTCGGTGTAGGTCTTGGTCTGTTCCACCCACTTCATCAGGTTTTCGTCCACAGTTACGGTGGTGCCCGTCACCCATGGGGCGGAGACGTTGTTGGAGAAAGTGCGGTAGCTGTCGTCATAGCCGGACAGCATCTTGTAGCCCTTCGCGGCGGCCTGTTCGGCCACAGCGTTGAATTTGTCCCAATCAGACAGGGCCTCCTGCACCTGAGCGGGGTCGTCGGTGCCCAGTACGTCTTTGGCGATGCTGCGCCGGTAGGCGAACAGGCCGGGGGTGGCCTGCCAGGTGACGCCTTTCAGCTTGCCGCCGGCCGTGGCGATGTCCTGGGTGTACGGGTACTGCCCGGACAGGTCTGCGTCCGTCAGGCCGATATCGCCGCGTACGTCCAGCGTGTAGTCGGAATCCACATACTTCAGCGCGTAATCCGCTTCGATGAGGAAAATATCGATCTTGTCGTCGGCTGCGGCGGAATCCTGCGCCAGCAGGGCCTCGTCCAGCTTATTCTGGTAATTGTTGTTCTCGTTGGGATTGATGGTCCACTTGACAATCGTGCCGTCGTTGAGCGTGGTGGTGGATTTGTCCTCCGCCACTGCCTTTACCTCGGGATAATAGTCGTTGAACCGGCTTTGGAACTCGTCGTTCCAGCACCAGATGTTGAGCACGGCGCCATCGGCGGGCGCGGGTTCGCTGCCGGATGAGGGGGCGGAGGCGGAAACGGAGGCGCCAGGGAAAGCATCATGCACAATGCCATAAGGGTCGCAAGTGTACGTTTCATAGATTGTTTTCCTCCTTGTAAAGTTCGGTCAGGCGGCCGTTTGGCCGCGCGATCACAAAATCAGATGCGCCTGACCGATGCTCCTTCCAACAGGCTGCCGGGGATGAGGATGCTTTCCGGCAGGGTGGTTTTGGGGTGCTCGATCAGGCTGACGAGACGGTCCGCCGCCCAGTAGCCGATGGCCTGGGTGTCCTGGTGGTAAGTCGTCAGGCTGGGGATCATCATTTTGGCGAGAGGGATGCCGTCATAACCGACGGCGGAGATGTCTTCCGGCACGCGGAGGCCCGCCCGGGCGATGGCGGCGAGGCCGCCCAGAGCCGACACGTCATCGGTGAAAAAGATGCATGTGGGCCGCTGCGGCAGCGCCAGCAGCTCGGCGGTGATGCGTTCGCAGCTGTCGCAGTCGTGGTAAGCGCCTTCGCGTACATAGGCGTCGGGCACCTGCAGCCCCAGGTCGTAGCAGGTCTTGTAAAAGCTGGCGCAGCGGCTTTCGGTGACGGCCGTGCGTTCGCCGTGGATGAAGGCAATGTTCCTGTGCCCCATACCGAACACATGGTTCACCAGCGTTTGAACGCCCTTGACGTTGTCCGAAACGATGGAAGTACGGTTGTTGAACATGTGGTCCACTGTCACGACGGGCAGCTCGCTCTGCACCAGTTCCAGCACCTGCGGGTCCAGAAAGTTCACGCATACCACACATACGCCGTCCACGCCGCGGTAGCGGCAGTGCTCCAGGTAAGACGAGCGCCGCTTGCCGACATTGCGGTTGATGAAGGTGACATCGTAGCCGCAGGCCTCGGCCTGCGCGCGGAAGCTCTCCAGAATGCGCGAAAAATATTCGTGCCCCAGGCCGCTGTGCTGCGGGTCCTCGTACAGAACGCCCAGATTGTATGTACGGTTCGTCTTGAGCGCACGGGCCGCGGAATTGGGCTGGTAGCCCATTTCGGCCGCTTTGCGGCATACGGTCTCCCGCGTTTGAGCGCTGATGTCATGGTGGCCGTTGAGCGCTTTGCTCACTGTCGCCACGGACACGCCGCATTCCTTTGCAATATCCCGAATCGAAATCATAACGGTCCGCCTTTCCAGAAGTTTTGCTCTGCTAAATCGAAATCGTTTTCTGGCATCTATTATACCGAAAGGCGGCTTGTTTGGCAAAACCGGATACTTAATCGTTTTCGCAACTTCAATATACCGCAATCTCGCTTTAATTTCAACAGAAATCAAGCGATTTTTAAGCGAAATCACGAAGTTTGGAGCCTTTTCCAATTTCGACAAAGAGTATTTGGCGATTCTATCCGAAAATATACCTTTTATTTTCGCCAATGATACGAAAACATTTTCGCTCTTGTTCTATACCTTTATTTAAATGGAAAAAAGACTAAGAAACAAGCGAGATCCGTACTTTACAGCACTTATCAGCAAAAAAGGCTTGCTTTTTTTTGAAATGGCAGTATGATAAAAATACAGAGCGCTTGAATGTATGCGGACTTAATCGTTTTCGCAAACGGGGCCGCAGCATGCTCCCCAAAATCGAGTAGCCCGCGCCGCAGGGCACGGGTGTGAGGAGAATACCTTATGCGCTATGGATACTTTGACGACGAGAACCGGGAATATGTGATCACCACACCGCGCACACCGCTGCCGTGGATCAATTATCTGGGCAGCGAGGATTTTTTCAGCCTTGTTTCCAATACGGCGGGCGGCTACAGCTTTTACCGTGACGCAAAGCTGCTGCGTCTGACGCGCTACCGCTACAACAGCGCCCCGGCGGACGGCGAGGGCCACCGGTTTTATATCCGCGACGGCGCCTGCGTATGGAACCCGGGCTGGCAGCCCGTGCGCACGGAACTGGATTCCTATCGCTGCCGCCACGGGCTGGGCTATACGGTCATCGAGGGTGCGAAAAACGGCATAGAGGCAAAGCAGGAAATGTTCGTTCCGCTGGGCGACGCATGTGAAGTGATACGCCTGACGCTGCACAACGCCGGGGCAGAGCCCCGCGCGCTGCAGCTGTTCAGCTATGTGGAGTTCTGCCTGTGGAACGCAGTGGATGATTCCACCAACTTCCAGCGCAACTACAGCACCGGCGAGGTGGAGGTGGAGGGCGGAGCCATCTATCATAAAACGGAATACCGCGAGCGCCGCAGCCACTATGCCGTGTTCGGCGTGAACCGGACGCCCGACGGTTTCGACACGAGCCGGGATGCGTTTCTGGGGCCGTACCGCAGCCCGGCCGGGCCGCTGGCGGTGGAACGGGGCGCGTGTACGGGCAGCATCGCCCACGGCTGGGCGCCTGTGGGTGTGCATCAGCTGAACGTGACGCTGGCCCCGGGCGAACGCCGCAGCTTTATTTTTGTATTGGGATATGTGGAAAACCCGCCCCGGGAAAAATGGGCCGCGCCCGGCGTGGTGGAAAAAAGCCGCGCCCGCGCCATGCTGGCCCGCTATGCCGCGGACACGCAGGTTGACGCCGCGCTGGCCGCGCTGGCCGCGTACTGGAATGGGCTGCTGGCGCGCTTTTCGCTGCGCTCCGGTGACGAAAAGCTGGACCGTATGGTCAATATCTGGCACCAGTACCAGTGCATAGTGACGTTCAATATGAGCCGCAGCGCCAGCTATTATGAAAGCGGCACCGGCCGGGGCATGGGCTTTCGGGATTCCTGCCAGGACCTGCTGGGCTTCGTGCATCTGGTGCCGGGCCGGGCGCGGCAGCGCATTCTGGACATCGCCGCCACCCAGTTCGCGGACGGCAGCTCCTATCACCAGTATCAGCCGCTGACGAAAAAGGGCAATTTGGACGTGGGGAGCGGCTTCAACGACGACCCGCTGTGGCTCATCGCCTGTGTGAGCGCATACCTGCGGGAAACAGGCGACCGTTCCATCCTGTACGAGGAGGTGCCCTTTGACTGCCGGGAGGAAGACACGGCGCCGCTGATGGAGCATCTGCGCCGCAGCCTGGGCTTTACCGCTTCGCACAAAGGCCCTCATGGACTGCCGCTCATCGGCCGGGCCGACTGGAACGACTGCCTGAATCTGAACTGCTTTTCCAGCGAACCGGGCGAGAGCTTCCAGACCACCGGCCCCAGCGAAGGCCCTGTGGCGGAGAGCGTGTTCATTGCGGGGATGTTTGTAAAATACGGCGGGGAATACGCGGACATTTGTGCGTGGGAAGGCCTTTCGCAGGAAGCGCGGGCCGTGCGCGCACAGGTGGACGAAATGACAGCGGCCATCCTCGGCCCGGGCTGGGACGGCGCCTGGTTCCGCCGCGCCTATGACGCAAATGGCCGGCCGGTGGGAAGCGCCGAATGCGCGGAGGGCAAAATTTACATTGAACCCCAGGGCATGTGCGTGATGGCGGGCGTGGGCCTTTCCGACGGCCGCGCGCTTCAGGCGCTGGAGAGCGTAAGGCGGCATCTGGATACAGAGTACGGCATCCTGCTGCTGCAGCCCGCATACACGCGGTATCATCTGGAACTGGGGGAGATCAGCAGCTATCCGCCGGGGTATAAGGAGAACGCGGGTATTTTCTGCCACAACAACCCATGGATCAGCTGCGCTGAATGTGCGGCGGGGCGCGGCGGCCGGGCCTTTGAGGTATACCGCCGCACCTGTCCGGCCTATCTTGAGGAAATCAGCGAGATCCACCGCACCGAGCCCTATGTGTACAGCCAGATGATCGCCGGGAGGGACGCGGCCGCCTTCGGCGAGGCGAAAAACAGCTGGCTGACGGGTACGGCCGCATGGACATTCGTCAACATCAGCCAGTATATCCTGGGGATCCAGCCCACGTTGGACGGCTTGCGGATCGCCCCGTGCATTCCCGCCGCGATGCCCGGTTTCACCGTCACGCGCACCTATAGAGGCGCGGTGTACGAGATTGCGTGTACGAGATCGCAGTGGACAACGCGGCGGGGGTGGAAAAAGGGGTAAAATGCATCACGGCGGACGGCGCGCCCTGCGTGGACGGCATTCTGCCCGCCGCGCCCGCCGGAACGACAGTACATGTAAAGGTGACGATGGGCTGAACGGAGGGGACATATGGCGTTTGCAAAAAATTTTGTATGGGGCGCGGCCTCCAGCGCTTACCAGACCGAGGGCAGCCCGCGGGCCGACGGCGGCGGGGAATCCATTTGGGACGTATTCTGCCGCCGCCCCGGCGCCGTTGCAGACGGGTTTGACGGTTCCGCCGCCACGGACGCGTACCGCAGATATGAGGAGGACATTGCCTGCGCGGCGCAGATGGGCCTCGGTGCTTACCGCTTCAGCGTGAGCTGGGCGCGGGTGGACCCTTACGGCGACGGCCGCTGGAACGGGGAAGGGTTTGCGTTTTATCTGCGCATGCTCCAGGCCTGCCGCGCTGCGGGCCTGGAGCCTTATGTCACACTGTACCACTGGGAACTGCCCCAGGTGCTGGAAGATGCGGGCGGCTGGCGCAGCCGAGAGACCGCCCGTGCTTTTGCCCGCTATGCCGCCGAGGCGGCGCGCCGTTTCAGCGGCCTTGCAGAGAATTTCATTACGCTCAACGAGCCGGAGTGTACTGTAAAGCTGGGCCACGGTACGGGCGTGCATGCCCCGGGCCTGCGTCTGCCCGAGGCGTGCCAGCTTCTGGTGCTGCACCATCAGCTTTTGGCTCTGCACCATCAGCTTTTGGCTCACGGCCTTGCCGCCGCCGCCATTCGGGAGACCTGCCCCGGCGTGCGCGTCGGCATCGCCGCGACAGGGCGGCTGTGCTGGCCCGGCACGGACAGCCCCGCCGATGTGGAGGCTGCCTGCAGCGCTACCTTCGCCACGCCGGACAGCGACTGGGCATTTACCTATCAGATGGTGCTGGACCCTGTCTGTTTCGGACATTATCCGGAAAACTGCGGGCCCGGCCTGCGGCGTATGACGGCGGCGCTCCCGGCGGAAGACCTGGCGGTCATCCACATACGGCCGGATTTTATCGGCTTGAACATCTACAATGGCCACGCGGTATGTGCAGGGACGGGAAAGCGGCCGGTTTATGTGCCGCGCCCGCGCGGCTGTGCTGTGACAGCGCTGAAATGGCCCGTTACGCCGCTGGTGATGAACTGGGGCGTGCGTTTTCTCTGGCAGAGGTACGGCCGGCCGATTTACATCACCGAAAACGGGCAGAGCTGCAACGACCGCATCTTTCTGGACGGCTGTGTCCATGATCCCGACCGCATTGATTTCCTGCACCGTTATCTGCTGGCGCTGCGTGCGGCGGCGGAGGGAGGCGCGGATGTGCGGGGCTATTTCCACTGGGCGCTCACTGACAATTTTGAGTGGAGCGAGGGCTATCGCGAGCGCTTCGGGCTTGTTTATATCGACTATGTTACGGGTGCGCGCATCCCGAAGGACAGCGCTGCCTGGTATGCCGAAACCGTGCGCGCCAACGGGGAGAACCTGTAAAAGCGCATGGCATGCAGGCTGCAGAATACCCCCGGCAGCCCGGAAAAGAACCGGACGCCGGGGGCATTTTGCGGTTTCATGCGGGGCCTGTATGCGTGCGCTGTGCTTTTCGGGCGCGGACAGGCAGACGCAGCGTGAATGTGGCGCCTCCGCCGGGTGTGTCTGTAAGAAGGATATCTCCGCCGTGCAGCGCGGCCAGTTCCTGTGCCACAGAGAGACCCAGCCCATAGTGCTCCTTGCCCGTGCGGCTTTTGTCGGCGCGGTAAAAGCGCTCGAACACATGTGCCTTTTCCGCATCCGGCACGCCGGGGCCGTGGTCCTCCACCGAAAGCAGTACCCAGCCTTTTTCCGCGCGGGCGCGCAGCGTG
>OJPP01000175.1_pt1 | contig 21660 bp, 21 predicted proteins | sample 1598521 | NCBI WGS metagenome assembly OJPP01 (sample SAMN03922490, study PRJEB24848) | human gut metagenome | isolation source: stool sample | host: Homo sapiens | place: Germany | collected 2011-05 | reverse complement strand
AAAAGCACCGAAAAGGCTGGCTGTCCGACGTGCGTGCCCTTGTTAATCGACGCTTCGGTTTATCCCAAAAAAGAAAAAGGAGTGTGTAAAAGCCATGACAAGCGGTAAAAAGCCCGTTTTGCGGGGAATCCTGTTGATCGTCATCGTCTGCGGAATTGCTGCGGTCTGCCTCCTGATAAGACCGAAGCCGGAACGATATACGTTCCGAATCACTATTCCGGCGGGAACCCAGGGAAGATTCGTATACTCCGAGGAAGAGTTTCGTGCGACAAAAAATACGGTCAGAATATGGCTCAACGGCGGGCTGGGGGACACGGAAGTCCTTTTAACCCCTGTGGAGGAAACCATGGAGACCGGCTATACGGCGGCTTATCTCACCCAAGGAATGCCCGCGGAATTTGACGCGGATAAGAGAATCTGGCTCAGGGTGGGCGTGAAAGCGCAGAACACGACCGACGAGGATATTACCGTATATTTGACAGTGGAAAATGCGGAGATTCGCGGCCGTAGTTCCGACGAAAATTCCCCGGACAGCATCACCTTTGAAGCGGAGATCCTTGAGATCCGCGACGGGTATTTCCTTGTAAAACCGGAAGCCGGCTGGGCGATCAACAGCGCGGCTCTGCTGGAGGTCCCCATGGAGAACATGGAGCCGTCCCCCGCGCTGCAGGTGGGAGACGTGATCGAGATCACATACGACGGCAGAATCCTTGAAACCGATCCGGGGCGGATCCTTACGGTCTATCGCATCCGTATTGCGCAAGAGCCGGTCAATCCCCGAGCCTATGAGAGCGGCGGAAACGTCAGAGAGCGGGAAAACGCTCCGGACGATATGGAATGGCAGGACGGCATTTCGTTTTCCGATCTTGCCCCGGGCGGGGAGATCGTATCCCCGTTTGAGATCGTTATGGAGGAAAACGACTCGTCCTTATGGCTCTCCATCACATGGGCGAGAAACGGGCAGGCATTGGAATACGGTATCCGTTCCGAGGACGGCACGGCGTATTTTCAGGAGAAGCAAGGGGGCTCATCCCTGCTGCTGATTGAGGAAATTCCGGCGGGAACGTATCGCTTGTATGTAAAAAACCCTGAGACATTCAACGCCCTGTCGGCAGACGAAAGCGCCGAGAGCGTTAACGTGACCGGCGCGCTGGTGTATTCCCTCGTTCCGCGGTGAGAGACCGTGCATCCGGTATCGGCAGCCTTCCCGTGATTTTTCCGCATTGGCGCAGACTCACGGCTCAGCGCATAAAAAAAGATAGCCCCTGACTGCGTTACAGAAGATTCGCAGTCAAGGGCTATCTTTCACTCTTAATATCTAACATCCTGGTTACCTCCTTTCTTCAAATTCATGACACCGCTGCTTCCCCGTGCAAATCTTCTCCCTTCTTCGCTTTTCTGCCCCGCTTCGCCGGGGGCTTTCCGCATACGGCGGATGCTGTCGGAGAGCCTTTCACGCGTTTTTCGGTGTCATTTTCCCCAGACTCCAGCGGTCCGGGGGGCATCATTTAGCCTCCTTTTTGTACTTTTATGATACCAGAGACCGCCGATGGAAACAAGTGACGGGATCGGAGAAAAAGCCAGACCCGCATTGTGCATCACAATGAAATTGCCGGCGATCACGCAATTTCTCTTGACTGTTGCCGCCGGGCACTATATAGTTAAATTGTTGGGGAACGAGCCGCCGCGTCATACAAAGCATGACGCGGCGGCTCATTTTTTCAAAAAGCCTCGCAGAGCCCGCGCCCGCCGGCAGAAGATCCGGGCTCGGTCAGCCGCACTCTTTTTTCATAGCGGAATATCCGATCAGCACCGTCCAGACATAGGCGCAGGTCTTGGGGATGCCATCAGCCCCAGATAAAGCACATTAAAGCTCGCCGCGCCTTTCTCGCTCCGTGCGGGCCGGACAGCGGGCCGCTTTCAAAAGCGGAAAGATCAGAATTTACTGTACAGTACCCGGTAGAGAAACGCGGCAAAAAGATCGGGCGGCTCCCGCTCCTCCTTGTTCAGCCAGACGCACACCATGCGGAAAGCGCCGAAGGTCAGAAAGTTATAGACATACGCAAGCTCCGCCTCACTGGTGCTGCCGGAGAGCATTTTGCGCGCGCTTTCCTTCAGGCTGTCCATGGCAAACAGCTTGTGGGCGAATGCCGGGTCAACGTTGTTGTTGATGATCAGGCGGGCAAATTCCAGATTCTCCTCCAGATACCGGCAGGCGGCGGTGATGATTTTCTCCGGTTCGGTTTCATGGCGCTCGATGGCTTTTGCGATAAAGTCCAGCATATCCTTTTCCATATCGGTCAGCAGATCGAACTGACTTCCGTAATACTTATAAAATGTCGTTCGGTTCACGTCGGCTCTTTCACAAAGCTCCCGAATGGAAATGTGGTATATGTCCTGTTCCTTCAGCAGCTCGATCAGCGCGGCCTTCAGCAGGCGCTTTGTCATCGCAATGCGGCGATCCTCTTTTTTCTCCATGGCAGCCTCCTAAAAATGAATTTTTTTTAAACCCTCAACATTTCCCAACGGTGTGTTGATTTTTATTCCATACCGAAAGAACTGTCGGTTGAATAATCGACATGTGTTCATCATAATGAAACAAACGGAAAAAGTCAAGAAGGGTAATGCGCCATGAAAAAGCTTGCAGAGTTTCTTATAAACCGCCGCCGCGTTCTCACTGCCGTCATGCTTGCGCTGACGGCAGTTTGTGCCGTTCTCGCGCTGCGCGTTCCGATCAACCGGGATCGGACAAAATATCTTGCGGACAGCTCCGAAATGAAGCAGGGGCTTTCCATTATGGAGGACGTCTTTCCTGAGTCCGACGAGACGGCGTCGATCCGCGTGATGTTCGATGATCTGACCGCCGATCAGATACCCGAAATCAAAGCGCAGCTGGAAGCTATACCGAACGTAAGCGGCGTCGCGTACGAAGCCGGCAGCGAGGAATACAATAAGGACAATCACACGCTCTTCGTTGTGAACAGCCGGTACGATTACGACACCGACGAGGAGCACGCGATCGAAGCCGCTATCGAAGAGGGCTTCCCCGGCTATACGATGGCGTATGAGAATAACGACGTCCCGGCAACGGAGCTTCCGCTCTGGGTCGTCGTTCTTGCGCTGACGCTTGCCGTTATCATTTTGTTGGTCATGTCCGATTCATGGCTGGACCCCGTGCTGTTTCTCGTCACCATCGGCGTCGCCGTTGTGCTCAACATGGGAACGAACATCCTGTTCCCGTACGTCGATGAGATGACCGCAACGGTCGGGCCCATTTTGCAGCTCGTGCTCTCCATGGACTATTCCATCATTTTGATGAATCGCTACCGGCAGGAAAAGGTCACGCTCAGCGACAAGGTTTCTGCCATGAAAACGGCGCTCGCCGGTTCGGTTTCCTCCATCGCCTCCAGCTCGCTTACCACGGTCGTGGGATTGCTGGCGCTCGTGTTTTTGAGCTTCAAGCTCGGGCCGGAGCTCGGCATCGTGCTGGCCAAGGGCGTATTCATCAGCATGCTCTGCGCCTTCACCGTCCTCCCCGCGATGATCCTTGCAATGGACCCGCTGCTGGAAAAGACGAGAAAAAAATCGCCGCATGTTCCGATGGCGCGCTTCTCAAGGCTCAGCTATAAGACGAGATACGCCATGCCCGCCGTTTTTGCCGCGCTTTTTATCGCTTCTTTTATATTGCAGGGCTATACGCAGATCGTCTTCACGGAGGAAAACGACGACCCGCTGGCGAATGTGTTCCCGAAGAAGAACACCGTTGCGGTGGTTTACCGCAACGAGGACGAAGCGAAAATCGACAGCGTCATCTCCGAACTGGAAAAGGACGAGCGGGTTTCCGATATTCTCGGCTATGCCAACACGCTCGGCAAGGAGATGACCGCCGAGGACATGGGCAAGGCCGTCGCCGAATTGAGCGACGATGCGGAGCCCATCGGCGATAACCTCCTCCGTATGCTCTATTTCATCGCGGAGGACGGGGAAATGCCCGTGATAACGGCGTCTGACTTTATTAATTTTATAACCGACACCGTTCTTCCGGACAAAACCATCGGCAAGCACCTTGACGCCGCGCTGCGGGACAACGCGGAGCAGTTCCGAACGCTTGCCGACCGCACGCGCCTGACCACCGCGATTTCCGTTGACGAAATGGCGGAGCTCTTCGGCATAGACCGGGAGCGTGTCGAGAAGCTCTATCTCTACTATACGATCCAAAACGGCGTTGCGGACAGCGGCACAATGACGCTGCCGGTCTTTGTGGATTATGTGCTCAATTCCGTGGCGGCAAACGAAACCTACGGCTCGATGGTGAGCGCCTCGGCAATTGCTTCCCTCCGGCAGCTGCAAACCTATACGAATACCAATACCGTTCTGGCGGCGCGCAGCGCGGCCGATCTGGCCGCGCTGATCGGGGCGGACGAGAGCACGGTGAATACCGTGTTTATTCTCGATAACGCGGGCGACGTCAGCGCGCAAACTATGAGTCTGCCCGAATTCAGTTCGTTTTTGTGCGGCAGTCTGCTGCAGGACGCGCTGTTCAGCTCATATTTTGACGATGCCGCCAAGGCACAGGCGCAGACGATGGACGCGCTGGTGCAGCTTGCCGTGTCCGGGCAGGGGCTGCCCCCCGACCAGATGGCGCAGACGCTGGGGATGGACGCGGAAAGCGTTTCCAAGCTGTACAGCCTCTACTTTTCCGCCGATCCCGCGTTCCAGAAGGAGGCGGCCGCCATGACGATGACGCTTACCGACTTTCTCCCGCTGCTGAAGGCCAACGCCCCCGCCGAGCAGCAGGCGCAGCTCGCCCAAACGGAGCAGCTTGTGAATCTTGCCGTTTCCGGGCAGGCGTTGGACGCGGAAACCATGGCGGGCGTGACGGGGATGACCACGGAGAATGTCGCGGGGCTTTATCTGATGAGCGGCACGGAGGCAATGACGCTTCCGGACTTTCTTTCCGCCGCGCTGACACAGGCGCCCGACAACGCCGGCTTGCAGCAGATGAACCAGCTCGTACAGCTCGCTGTTTCCGGGCAGGCGCTGGACGCTTCTTCCCTTGCCTCCGTGTTCGGGATGGATACCGCGCAGGTCTGCCAAATATTCGCTCTTGTGCTGGCAGGGCAGAAAACGGTGGCTCTTGCCGATTTCTCCGCTTTTCTCGTCAACTCCGTGCTGACGGACACGGCCTACGCCGGAGCTTTTTCCGAGGAGCAGGCGGCGCAGCTTCGCCAACTGGATTCCATCGCGCAGCTCGCGGTTTCCGGCACACCGCTTGACGCCGGGACGCTGGCACAGCTGTTCGACACGGACACGGATACGATCACGATGGCATTCCGCCTGTACTTCGGCGGGGATATCAGCCAAAAAACAATGTCGCTGAAGGCGTTTACCGACTTTGCTCTGTCCGATCCTCTTGTGAGCGGAATGATGGACGCCTCCACGCTCGGCCGCATTCAGTTTTTGCAGGCGATTCTGAACGCCGCGATAAACGGAACGGCGTTCACCTCCGCAAGACTTGCCTCGTTCCTGGGCATGGATCCGGCGCAGACGGAACAGCTGTATATCCTCCGTATGGGGGAAAACGGCGGTATGGACTCATGGACGATCTCTCCGCGCTCGTTCGTAGCCTTTGCCGCGACGGACGTGCTCGGCGACGCAGAGCTTGCAAAGCAGATCGATGAAAAAACCGCGGAGGAGCTTCGGCAGGGTCATACGCTGATTGAGGCCGTCGTTTCGGAAAAAGCTTACACCGCCGGCGAAATGACCGCGCTCCTTTCCTCTCTGACGGACGAGGTGACCGAAAACGAGACGGAGATCCTTTATCTCCTTTACGGAGGCGTGAATGACGCCGATCCCACGGAAAAAATGACGATTGTGGAGCTCTTTGATCTGCTCTGCGACAAAATGATGAACGATGGGCGCTTTGCAGAGTATTTCGACGGAGAAACAAAAAAGGAGATCCTCGACAGCAAGGCGGAGCTGGAGGACGCCGTCGCGCAGATGAGAGGCAAAGCCTACGCAAGAATGGTCGTCACCTCCGATTACCCGGACGAGTCTCCGGAAACGTCGGACTATGTAACCCGTATCGATACGCTCTGCCGGGAAAATCTCAGTGAATACTATCTGGTGGGCAACTCCGTTATGGTCAGTGAGATGGACCGCGCCTTTGACAGCGAATACCGGATGATCTCCCTGATCACCGCGATCTCCGTATTTCTTGTTGTGCTCATCGCGTTCCGCCATCCGATCCTTCCGCTGATCCTCACGCTTCTCGTGCAGTGCGGCGTATTTATCACCGTAACGGTCATCGGAGCCTACAGCGGCTCGATCTATTACCTTGCGCTGCTGATCGTACAGAGTATTCTCATGGGCGCAACGATCGACTACGGCATTGTGTTCTGTAATTTCTATATGGACAGTCGAAAAACCATGGACGTGACCGACGCGCTGCGCGCGGCGTACGAAGGCTCCATCCACACCATCATGACCTCCGGCTCCATCCTTGTGCTGGTGCTTGCCGCGCTCGGGATCCTTGTATCCTCGCCGATGATCTCCGATGTGAGCACCACGCTGTCCATTGGCGCGCTTGTCGCCATGCTGCTGATCCTTCTGGTCCTGCCCGGCATGACGGTTTGCTGCGACAGACTCATAAACAGAAAAAAGACCGAAGAAAAGACAAAAACGCCGTAAACCGCGGCAAAAAAGAAAACCGGCGGCGGGAGAACGAACTCTCCTCGCCGCCGGTTTGCGTTTTTTATTGTGCCGGAAGCTCCACGGCAAAGACGGTGCCGCGCTCCGAGCTTTCCTCCACCCGAACGGAGCCGCCGTGCAGACCGGCAATTTCCCACACCAGCGAAAGCCCGAGACCCACGCCGCCGTATTCACGGCTGCGGGATTTGTCCACGCGGAAGAAGGGCTGGAAGATGCTCCGCCGGAATTCCTCCGGAATGCCGCTGCCGGTATCCGCCACGCGGATGTGCAGCATTTTGTCCTCCTGTGCCACGGAAATGCGCACCGACCCATCGGGGCGGTTGTACTTGACGGCGTTTTCCGTCAGATTGAAAAGCATTCGGTAGATCAGCGCGTCGCTCCCGATCATAACGCCGTCGCCCTCCCGCTCGAGCGCGATGCCTTTCTTCTCCGCCAGCGGCGCGAGATCCGTGAAGATCTCCTCGATCATCGGCGCGAGCTGGATCTGCTCGTTCCGCGCCACCTGCTGCAAATTGCTCATCTCCAGCAGCGTCTTGGTCATTTGTGTCAGCCGCTCCGTCTGCTCCCGCAGCAGAGAGAGAAACTCCGCCGTCTCCGGCAGTATATCGGGATGCTCGGCGGAAAAGAGCTCCAGCTGCGCCTGCATCAGCGCCAGCGGCGTGCGCAGCTCGTGGGCGGCGTTGCCGGTAAACTGCCGCTGCGCGGCAAAGGCATTGTTCAGCCGCTCCAGCATCTGGTTGAAGGAGCGGCTGAACTGCCGGAACTCCGGCAGCACGTCCTCGTCGATCTTCATAACCGCGAGATTGTTCAGCTGCACCTTCTCCACCTGCGAGGCAAAGCTGCGCAGAGGCTTGAGCGCGCGGCCGCTGACGAAATACGCCAAAACGCCGCTCAGCACCGTCACCGCCGCCGTGATATACCAGTTCGTTGTGCAGAAGGACGTCTTCGCGCCGTGTATGACAATGGTCACATCCTCGTTCATTCCGGCAAGCTCCGGATCGAAAAACGCCGGATCGCCTTCCACGGCGGCGCTGCCGTAATCCTGAATGAAGCTGCCGATGGAGTCCATATAGTGCAGCCCGGAGGCGCAGAGCAGCAGCTTCATGGAAACGCAGGCCGCGCCGATGAGCAGCACGGTCAGCAGCGTGATGCGCCACTGCAAAGAAAGCCGCTTCATGCGTCCTCCCCTCCCATCAGATACCCCTCGCCGATGCGGTTGCGGATGGGGTCGCAGCCCAGCGCGGCGCGCAGCTTTTTGCGCAGAGCGGAGATATGCACCCGGATGGAGTTGCTGAAATTGTCCACGCTGTTGTCCCAGACGTGATCCATCAGCTCCTCCTGACTGACCGGGCGGCCCTGATGCACCATCAGATATTCCAAAATCCCCGTCTCCTTGCGGGTGAGCGTCAAGGTCTGCCCGTTGACGGCGGCGGTACGCGAGCGCGTATCAAAGGTCAGCGCCCCGCAGGTCAATATCACATCCCGCTGCGTAAACTGCCGCAGCGTAAGACTGCGGATGCGCGCCTCCAGCTCCGCGAGATGAAAGGGCTTTGCCAGATAGTCGTTGGCCCCCGCGTCCAGCCCCTCGACCTTATCCTCCACCTCTCCGCGGGCGGAGAGGATCAGCACCTTCGTCTCCCGGTCTGCCTGCCGCAGGGTGCGCAGCACCGTCATGCCGTCCTTCCCCGGCAGATTCAGATCCAGCAGCACCAGATCGTACCGCTCCGTGCCGAGCAGCTCCAGCGCTTTTTCTCCGTCAAAGCAGTAATCCACGCTGTACGCCAGTCGCCGCAGGCTGCGCACAATGGTTTCGCACAGCGCGCGCTCATCCTCAATTACCAAAAGGTGCATCAAAAGCCTCCTGTTTCTTTTTCGTTTGATCTAATAATATCAGGAATGGATAAGATTTGTGTTAAGTTTTGATTCTTAACGGGGAATTTAACTGCCCTGCGCTATGATAGTGGCAGAAAACGGAAGGAGAGTTGTTCATGAGCCACAGAGAAAAAGCGGCCTTGCAGGTTTTCCTGCTGCTTGCCGGCGTTGCCATGGTGTGCTTCGGCGTCTGGCGGGGCGAATCGGCGGCGGTGCTGAGCAAAGCAATCAAACTATGTCTGGAGTGTGTAGGTATTGGGTAAAAAGAATTTGAGCGTCTCGCAGCTTCTGGCGCGCTTCCGGGGCTGGATACAGGCGGGGGCAACGCTGCTGACCAACCTGCACCTGCCCAACTTCCTCAAGGGCAGCCTGTATCAGGGCGCGGGGAAAACCGTCTGCGTGCCGGGGCTGAATTGCTACTCCTGCCCGGCCGCCTCCGGTGCGTGCCCCGTCGGGGCGTTTCAGGCGGTGGTGGGGTCGTCAAAGTTCAGTTTCTCTTATTATATCACAGGAATCCTCATCCTGCTCGGCGTTTTGCTCGGCAGATTGATCTGCGGTTTTTTGTGTCCCTTCGGATGGTTTCAGGAGCTGCTGCACAAGATCCCGACGAAAAAGCTCTCCACAAAAAAGCTCAAGCCGCTGACATATCTCAAATACGCCGTTTTGCTGGTCATGGTCGTTCTGCTGCCGGCGTTCCTTGTGAACGACGTGGGAATGGGCGATCCTTACTTCTGCAAGTATCTCTGCCCGCAGGGCGTGCTGGAGGGGGCGATCCCGCTGTCTCTTGCCAATGCCGGCATTCGGGCGGCGCTGGGAAAGCTGTTCACATGGAAGCTCTGCGTGCTGATTTCGGTAGTCGTGCTGAGCGTGCTCTTTTACCGCCCGTTCTGCAAATGGCTCTGCCCGCTGGGCGCGTTCTACGCCTTGCTGAACAAGGTATCGCTTTTCCAGATGAAGGTAGATGGGAACAAATGCGTCTCCTGCGGGAAATGCGCCAGAGCCTGCAAGATGGATGTGGATGTGACGAAGACGCCCAACCATACCGAGTGCATCCGCTGCGGAATGTGTGTCCGCGCCTGTCCCACAAACGCCGTGAGCTTCCGCTTTGGCTTCGGAACGGGCGAGCAGAATATATCGGGTACAATAAATCAAATAAAACAAAAAACGGAGGAAACAAAATGAACGTCAAGAAAAGTATTGCGCTGCTGCTGGCAGTGATGATGGTGCTGTCTCTGGCCGCGTGCGGCGCAAAGGGTGAGACAGGCAGCGGCGACGCCATGACCGGAGAGCCCAAAAACGCCGAGGAAGCTGTCGCCATGCACAAGGAGCTGATGGCGCAGGAAAACGCGATCCTTTCGGAAAACACCGCGCTTTGGGAAAAGGTTTTCATGGCGGCCGACAAGAGCATGACCATGCAGGAGGACGGCAAAAACTACGGTGACTTCCTGCTGGACACCATCGAATCCGCCAAGGACCAGTTTACGGCGGACGAGCTGAAGCTGATCCGCGGCGAGGCGGAAAAGATCCGCGACATTGAAAGCAAGCTCACCATGATTGAGAAAAAGTACCCCGAGGCGGCGCAGGAATCCCTTGATGGCGCCATGAGCGTGCCCGCGGACGGCAGCATGAACATCTCCGGCGACACCAGCATGCTCCCCGATAACAGCAGCATGCAGAAATTCCCCTCCTTTGTGGGCAAGGATCTGGATGGGAACGATGTGACGAGCGACGAGCTTTTTTCCGGCAGCGCCGTTACGGTTGTCAACTTCTGGTTCACCACCTGCGGCCCGTGCGTGGGTGAGCTGGGCGAACTGGAAGCGCTGAGCAAGGAGCTCGCCGAAAAGGGCGGCTCTCTCATCGGCATCAACTCCTTCACACTGGATGGCGACGAAGCGGCGATCTCTGATGCAAAGGATGTGCTGATGAAGAAGGGCGCGACCTATCAGAATGTGTATTTCGCTTCCGACAGCGAGGCCGGCATGTTCACCGCAAACATCTTCGCTTACCCCACCACCTATGTGGTTGACCGCAGCGGCAATATCGTGGGCGATCCCATCGTGGGCGCCGTCACCAGCAAGGCGCAGATGGAAACGCTGCAGAAGCTCATCGACCAGACTCTGGCCGCCGATATGGGCTGACAAACGGATTTATCTCCTCAGAAAGGAGGACTTCACCATGTATCGGAGAGTATTGCCCCTTCTGCTCACCGCGGTGCTGCTGCTGAGCGGCTGCGCTGCCGGGCAGAAGAATATGCCGAAGAAAACGGACGAGAAGGAAATGACCGGACAGTCCTCTGATATGTCCGGTGAAGGAATCATGTATATGGATACCACGGAAAACGTCATATATCTGGCGGGCGGCTGCTTCTGGGGCATGGAGCACCTGATGCAGTCCATCCCCGGCGTCATTGATGCGCAGAGCGGCTATGCCAACGGCACCTGCGAGGCGGACGCCGATTATCGGACCGTCTGCAAAGGGAACACCGGCTTCCGGGAGACCGTGCGGGTGGAGTATGACCCCGGGCAGGTGAGTCTCGACGCCCTGCTGCTGGCCTACTTCTATGTGATCGACCCCACGGTGGAGAACCGGCAGGGCAACGACCGGGGCAGCCAGTATCAGACCGGCGTTTACTACACCAACGAAAGCGCGAAGGAGACGGTGGAGCGCATCGCGGAGATCGAGCGGGGACGCAGCAAAAAGTTTTTCGTGGAGATCGGCCCGCTCAAGAACTACTATCCCGCCGAGGAGTACCACCAGGACTATCTGGAGAAGAATCCGAAAGGCTACTGCCATATCCCCAAGGCCGAGATGGAGCTTTTCTCCAGACTGCGCATCGATCCGGGCGACTACCAAAAGCCCGCCGCGGAATCCATCCGGGACAAGCTGACGGCGGAGCAGTACCGCGTCACTCAGGAGAGCGGCACGGAGCGCCCCTTCAGCAATGAGTTCTGGAACCAGTTCGAGAAGGGCATCTATGTGGACATCGTCACCGGCGAGCCGCTCTTTTCCTCCACGGACAAGTTTGAGAGCGGCTGCGGCTGGCCCGCCTTTACCAAGCCCATCGAGGAGCCTGCCGTGGTGGAGCTGGAGGATCTGAGCCACGGCATGCGCCGCACGGAGGTTCGCAGCCGTGCCGGGGATTCACACCTTGGCCATGTGTTCACCGGCGACCCGGAATCCCCCAACGGCGTGCGCTACTGCATCAACAGCGCCTCTCTCCGCTTCGTGCCCTACGCGAAGATGGAGGCCGAGGGGTACGGATACCTGCTGGATCTGTTTTCGTAGTGGGGGCGGAGTGCCAGCCGTCTTGACAAAGAAACGTTGTTCCGCTATAATTTTTATTAGGATTTATTCCTAATAAAAATTAAGGAGGGTTCACGTCATGAAGACCATGAGAGGCTTTGCAATGCTGAAAATCGGCGAGACTGGCTGGGTCACAAAAGGGATTCCGGCCTGCGGTCCGTCGGACGCCATCTGTAGACCACTGGCACTGGCTCCCTGCACATCGGATGTCCACACCGTGTGGGCTGGCGCCATCGGCGAGCGCCATAACATGATACTGGGTCACGAGGCCGTAGGCGAGGTCGTGGAAGTCGGTGATCTGGTAAAACACTTCAAGGTCGGCGACCGTGTTCTGGTTTCCGCCATCACACCGGACTGGGGCTCCCCGGAGGCACAGGACGGATATGCCATGCACAGCGGCGGCATGCTGTCCGGTTGGAAATTCTCTAATTTCAAGGACGGCGTCTTTGCCGAGTATTTCCATGTGAACGAGGCAGACGCAAATCTGGCGCTGATGCCGGAAGGAATGGATCTGGGCGCCGCCTGTATGCTTAGCGACATGGTTCCCACCGGGTTTCACGGCGCGGAGCTTGCCGACATTCAGTTCGGCGATAATGTTGCTGTTATCGGCATCGGTCCGGTTGGTCTGATGGGAGTCGCCGCCGCCGCCATTCGCGGAGCCGCCGAGCTGTACGCAGTTGGCTCGCGGAAAAACTGCGCTGCGCTGGCGCTGGAATATGGCGCCACGCAGATTGTCAATTACCGCGACGGAGACATCGTTGAGCAGATTCTGGACATGAACCATGGCCCCGTGGACAAGGTCATTGTCGCCGGCGGAGACGTGGATACCATGGATCAGGCAATCCGCATGCTCAAGCCGGGCGGAGCCATCGGAAATGTCAACTATCTGGGCGAGGGCGATTATGTGAGGATTCCCCGCGTCGAATGGGGCTGCGGCATGGGACATAAGCGGATCAACGGAGGCCTGATGTGCGGCGGACGGCTTCGCACAGAACGGCTTGCCCGTCTGGTCACGGCGAACCGGATCCATCCGGAAAAGCTGATCACCCACACGTTCCACGGCTTGGACAGTGTAGAGCCCGCGTTGATGCTGATGCGCAACAAGCCCCGCGATCTGATCAAGCCGCTGGTTTATATCGACTAAAACCTGCGCCGGGGTCTGCAAAAACGCTGCTGGTCATTTTCGCATTGATTTGCGCGCGATTTTTTGGTAAGCTGAGGTTTCGAGAGGAGAGCGACGCCAAAAATGAAGCAGCGAAGAGAAACCAGACAGCGGAGAATTGTTCGGAACGCCGTGCAGACGCACCATGACCATCCGTGTGCCGAGCAGCTCTATGAAGACGTAAATGCGATCGACAGCCGAATCAGTCGGGGAACGGTATACCGAAATCTCAACTGTCTGTCGGAGGATGGGGTAATATGCCATGTGCGTGTCCCCGGTGCCGATCGGTACGACAGCCGAACCGACCGGCATTATCACATGATCTGCATGAAATGCGGCACGGTGATTGACGTTCCCATGAACTATCGAAACGAAATCGATTTGCAGATCGAGGAAGAAACCGGATACCGGGTCAGCCGCCACCGGATCATTGTGGAGGGGCTCTGCCCGGACTGCCGGAGCTGTGATAAAAAGGAGTGACTCCGTATGGAAAAGAAGCCCGACGTTGTCATCGCGGCAGAAACGCCCATTCAGGTTCATCTGAATGCCGGTCAGGAGTATCTCTACTGCACCTGCGGCCTGAGCGGTGGTCAGCCATTCTGTGATCAGTCCCACTTCGGGACGACCCACGCCGGCGGGATGCCGTTTACCGCTGTAAAAAGCGGTCCGGCGCTGCTTTGCCGGTGCAAGCACACAGACAGCGCCCCCTTTTGCGACGGTACGCACACGAAGCTCTGAACTAGGCGAAAAAAACACCGGACAGCGTCCGGTGTTTTTCAGCCTGTTAAAAAGCTCGCTGAAAGGCGAGCTTTTTGGTATAATAAAGAAGAAAGCAAGGGAAGAGGAAATTGGTGAGCGAAAGGGAGAAGTGGGGACAGGACAAACGGCGCGACGTGGTATGATACAGTAACGGAACGGTTTCCGGAGGCGACGCATATCGTAATGGATGCTGGGTAAAAGACGCCGTGTATCACAAATTTCTTCCATTTTCAACGCAAAACGCGGTGCCGGCCAGATCTGGTACCGCGTTTTTCGACAGGCTGCGTCAAGACCACCGGCACAGCCGGTGGTCTTGACTGTTAAATGCGGGAATTCCGGCGGTTTTTACAATTTTTCATATTGCATGCGTTTCAGACGCTGTGATATACTGACAATGGAGGAAAACCAAATCGGGAACAGAAAACGGGGAGGAAAAACGAAATGAAGTTCAAAAAGCCGCTCTCTCTGCTGCTCGCCGCAGTGCTGCTCTGCGCGTTCGCCGTGCCGCTGCTGGAAACCCCTGCGCTCGCTGCCGATAAAGAAATACACGAGGTCGCTACCGCTGGAGTATACAAATGGATCACGATCACAGCCGGGGAGGGCGGTGCGGTCACGGAGGTCGAGCAGACCGGCGGTGTGCTGCCGCCCGGTATGTCGCTGGGCAAGAATGAGGATGTGTCCAGCCTTTTCGGCACGCCGACAACTCCCGGCACTTACATATTGACCGGCGAGACACACTACGAAGATAACGCAGCCTCTTGGGTGCTCCGTTGGAAGGTGCGGCTGTTTGTCGATTTCGCAGCTACCCCGACGCCAACGCCGACAACGGCGCCGACGACGGCTCCGACAACAGCTCCGACGACGGCCCCAACGACCGGCACAACGACCGCGCCGACGAATACTCCGGCGCCGACTGCCGGAGCGCCGATCATTACAAAGCAGCCGACGAAGGAGACTGTGGAGGTCGGCGGCAGCGCAACGTTTGTGGCAAACGCCACCGGCTGGGCGTGGTGCGCGTGGCGCTTTCTGAGTCCCGACGGCAAGACCGAGGTCATTTTCGACGTGACCGCCGATAAGTTCCCCGGTCTTACGATCACCGGCGGTAACAGCACGACGATGTATCTTACGAATATTCCCATGGAGCTGAACGGCTGGAAGGCGGTCTGCCTCTTCAGCAGCGCAACGAATCTCTGGACCTATACCGACGGCACGGCGGTCATCACCGTGAATGCCGCCGCAACGCCCACGCCGTCTCCGACCCCGGAGCCGACGGCAACGCCGGAGCCGACAGCGACTCCCACGCCCACGCCGACGGAAGCCCCCACGCCCACACCGACCGTCGTTCCGGCGGCCGTCGTTGAAACGCCGACTCCGTCGCCAGAGCCGACCCCGGAGCCGAAAAAGGGCGGCCTGCTGTCCGGCGGCAAAGCACTCCCGATCGTCCTTGCCGTGGTTGCTGTGCTGCTCCTCGGCGGAGGCATCACGGCGGGAGTACTGCTTGTGCGGAAAAAGAAACAGCGCGAGGAATACGAACGTCAGGAGCGCCGGAGACAGCGCGCTTCTGCGGCGGCTGCCGGAACGGCGGCCTCCCGACGCTCCGCACCCGCGGCTGAATGGGTCTGCCCGATCTGCGGTACCGTGAACAAAGGAAAGTTCTGCAGTGAGTGCGGCGGAGGAGAGCCCAGGAATCACGTCTGAGTCTCGCACGGCAGACTGCTATGCGGACGGCTTCGGCCGAAAGCCTTGCGGCGCGCAGAAGAGACCGGAAAAGTCAGACAATTAATTCAAGCTGCCGAAAGGGCTTGCTGCCTTGAAGAACAGACGGCAAACCCTTTCGCGCTGCCCGGATTCTGCGGCTGCTGCCGTGACCCGCTTCCGGTTTGGCGAGCCGTTCCTGCCATGCACGGCAGCAAATTAAATATTAATTTCAGACAAATGTCCCGCATAGAAAAAGATAGGGAGAGGATGCCGCCTTGAAGAAGAAAGTTCTTACTCTGTTTGCTGTGCTGCTCTGCGCGCTCGTCGTGCTGAACGTTACGGCTCTCGCCGATTTCGGTGATTTTTCCGGCAGCTCGGACTATGATTTCAGCTACGATTACAGCGATAACGACAGCAGCTGGTCATCCTCGAGCAGCAGCTCCGGAAGCAGTTACTACGATGATGACGGATATGTATCCGGCGACGCCAACCCTACGCGGATCCTTATAATGGCGCTGATCGTAGTGGTGGCGATCGTGTATTCTATGAGGACGAAAATGAAAAACAACAGCACGTCTAAGAAAGCGACCGCCCAGCGCGCCGAGCGTGCCGAGAGCCGCGCCAACCGCGCCGCGCTCACGCCCATCGGCGAATATACGAAGATCGATCCGAACTTTAACGCGGCGGCGCTGTGCGAAAAGGCGTCGAATCTCTATGTGCAGATGCAGAACGGCTGGACGGCGAAGAACATCGAGTCGCTGCGGCCGTACTTCACCGACGCGCTCTTCACGCAGATGGAGCGCTCGCTGCAGGGGTATGCGCAGCGCGGCGAGACGAACGTCGTCGAGCGCATCGCGGTGCTGGATGTGACGCCGCTCGGCTTCCACCAGACCGGCGGCGAGGACCATATCCTTCTCCGGCTGCGCACGCGCATCACGGATTACACCGTGAACGACGGCACGCAGCAGATCGTCCGCGGCAGCCGCGATCAGGAAAAGTTCATGACCTACGAATGGGATCTGCTGCGCCCGACCGGCACGCAGACGAACGCCGAGAGCGGCGAGACAAAGCGCATCACCTGCCCCGGCTGCGGCGCGCCGCTCGACGTGAACGCGAGCGCGCGGTGCCCGTACTGCGGCACGGTGATCCAGCAGCAGGCACAGGACTGGGTCATCAGCGCCATTCGCGCCATCAAGCAGCAGACGCTGTAAAAACCGGATCAAAGGAGCCGCGGCGAACGGGATGCGCTGTGTGATCGCGCCCCGGGTTCGGTCGGATCCGGCCGCTCTGCCCGGTCATCAAAAAATACTCCCTGCCGCATGGGCGGCCTCCTGTGTATATAGTATTGGAAAAAAGATGAGCCAGACGGATGAGTTTCATCCGTCTGGCTCTGCGGCATTCTGGAGTTATGCGGGATATTTAATCAAATGTTTTCCTGCCGGATGATCTCACGGCCCATGAGCACGCCCATGACGGAGGCCATCATCAGCCCGCGCGTCCAGCCGGACGAGTCGCCGAGGCAGTGGAGATGGCGGATGTTCGTGTTGAGATCGGCGTCCATCTTTACGCGGTTGGAGTAGAACTTCAGCTCGGGGGAGTAGAGCAGCGTTTCGTACGAGGCAAAGCCCGGCACGACCTGATCGACGGCCTTGATGAAGTTGATGATGTTCGTCATGCTGCGGTAGGGCATCGCGGCGGTGATGTCGCCGGCGACGGCGTCGGGCAGCGTCGGACGGACGTTCGACTGCGCGAGCTCCTTTTCCCAGGTGCGCTTGCCGTCGAGAATGTCGCCGTAGCGCTGCACGAGGATGTGGCCGTTGGCGAGCATGTTCGTGAGCTCACCGACCTTCTGCGCGTAGCTGATGGGCTGGTTGAACGGCACGGAGAAGTTGTGCGAGCAGAGAATGGAGAGGTTCGTGTTCGGGCTCTTCACTTCCTTGAACGAGTGGCCGTTCACGACGGCGAGACCGTTGTCGTAATTCTCCTGCGAAACAAAGCCGCCGGGGTTCTGGCAGAACGTGCGGACCTTGTTTTTGAACGGCGCGGGATAGCCGATGAGCTTGGACTCATAGAGCACCTCGTTGACGGTCTCCATGATCTCATTGCGCACCTCGACGCGCACACCGATATCCACGGTGCCGGGCTGGTGGGCGATGCCGTGCTCGGCGCAGAGCGTTTCAAGCCAGTCCGCACCGCGGCGGCCCGTGGCGACGATCGTGCGCCCGGCTTCGATCTCGCGCTCCTCTTTGCCGTTGGAGATGACGCCGCCGAGACAGGTCTCGTCTTTGAGCCGGAGATCAAGGCACTCCCAGCCGAAGATCAGCTCCACGCCGTTCTCGGCGAGATAGCGCTCGATGGCAAGGTAAATGCCCTGGGCCTTTTCGGTACCCATGTGGCGGATCGGGCAGTCCACAAGCTTGAGACCGGCCTGAATGGCGCGGCGGCGGATGTCCTTCACCTTGTCGGGATCGCTGATGCCCTCAATGTGGGTGTCCGCACCGAATTCCAGATAGATGGAGTCGGCATAGTCGATGGTCTCCTGCGCGAGCCCTGCGCCGACGAGCGTCGGCAGATCGCCGCCGACCTCGTAGGAGAGGGAGAGCTTGCCGTCGGAGAAGGCGCCCGCGCCGGAAAAGCCGGTCGTGATGTGGCAGTAGGGCTTGCAGTTCATGCACCGGCCGGTCTCGGCCTTGGGGCAGTGGCGCTTCTCGACGCTCTGGCCTTTTTCCACGAGCGTGATGTGGCCCTTGTAGCCCTTGCGGATGAGCTCCAGGGCGGTGAATATGCCGGCAGGACCGGCGCCGATGATCAGAACATCTGTTTTCATGCTTCAACCTTCACATTCTCTATGCCGTGCTTCTCAAACTCGGCAAAGTATTCTTCCATGCGCGCGTTCAGCTCCTCCGCGTCGTCCTGGCTGATCTGCTCGGCGCTCATGTCGCGCCGCGCGAGCTCCTCGGCCAGAATGTCGTAGAAAACGGCGTCCTCATAGTCGGCGATCGCCTCGTGGATGCCGCCTTCCTCGTACGCGCGGGAGGGATACGAGTGGCCGCGCCAGCGCTGAACGAGCGCGCGCATCCCGTGCTCCGGGCAGAGGGAAAAGAGCTTTTCCTCGAGATTGTCATAGTCCTCAAACCGGTCATCATCCCGGCAGGAATTGAGAATCCAGTTCCCGATGTACACCATGTCCAGAAGCCGCCGGAATTCCTTTTCCGTCAGTTCAAGCTGCATTACGATCCACTCCTCTCTGTGAACATACATTGACATCATATTATAACAAGTAATCCGGGAAATTGCTATACAATTTTTCACTTGTCATCGAAGACGTTTTCGCATATAATCTATAAACCAAATGCCGGGGAGACCGGTGTGTCGGGAGTGAATGTCATGCGGATGAAAGACGTTATCATATCGGTCACCGGCGTGCAGCAGGGCGTGAACGGCCCCGATGCCATGGAGCTCGTCACGGCCGGACAGTACGGCCAGGACGAGAAGGAAACGCTGCTCACCTGGCAGGAGAGCGAACTCACCGGCATGGAGGGGACGAAAACGTCGCTTTGCGTGCAGCCGCGCAGCGTTGTGCTCTCGCGCGAAGGGACGCTCAACACCCGCATGGAGTTTGAGGAGGGGCGCAAGCGCTATTTCCTGTACGAAACGCCGTTCGGCTCGGCGACGATGGGGCTGAACACCCGGCGCATCGTCAACCGTCTCGGCGCGCACGGCGGCGAGATCGAGATCGATTACAGCGTGGATATGGACGATACGATCGTCGGCCGCAACCGGTTTTTCATCCGCGTGCAGGAGCCGCGCCCGAGCCATATCAGCGATGTCACTTACCCAAACTAAGGAGAACCCCTCCGTCAAAAACTTCGTTTTTGCCACCTCCCCTTTTAGGGGAGGCAAGATAGATTACAGCAAACCCACTTGGCTCCCCTAATAGGGGAGCTGTCAGCCGTAAGGCTGACTGAGGGGTTTCCCGGTTCCCTCTGACGAGGGAGCCGTTTTTATTTACAGGTGCAGCACGTTGACGCAGAACGCCGCGGCGAGGAACCCCGCGAGATCGGCGCACAGCGCCGCGGGGACGGCGTGGCGCGTTTTGCGCACGCCCGCCGCGCCGAAGTAGACAGAGAGAACGTAAAACGTCGTCTCCGTTGAGCCGAGCATGACCGCCGCGGTGCGTCCGGCGGGGGAGTCTGCGCCGCACGCGGTGAAAATATCCCCGGCCACGGCAAGCGCGCCGCTGCCGCTCATCGGGCGCAGCAGCATGAGCGGCACGGTCTCCGGCGGAATGCCGAGAAAGGAGAGCGCGGGCCGCAGCAGCGCCGTGAATGCGTCGATCGCGCCCGAAGCACGCAGCGCGCCGACCGCCGGAAGCAGACACACGAGCACCGGCGCAATGCGCCCCACGGTGCGAAGCCCTTGGAGAGCGCCGTCGGTGAGAGCGGAAAAAACGTCCGTTCCGCGAAAGAGCGCGTATCCCCCAACGCCCACGGCGAGCAGCGCGGGGAGAAGCTGAAAAAGCATTTTCATGGCGCTCTCCGGAAAAGCCGCTCGGCGAGCAGCCCCGCGGCCACGCCCGCCGCAGACGATATCCACACCGCTGGCAGAATATCGAACGCGTTTTCCGCGCCGCAGGCCGAGCGCAGCGCCGCGGCGGTCGTCGGGAGGAGCTGAATGGACGCGGTGTTGAGTACGGCGAGACGGCACAGCTCGTCGGACGCCGCCTCTCCGCCGGAGAGCGCGTGCAGCCGCTGCGCGGCGCGGATGCCGGCAGGCGTGGCGGCATTGCCGAGCCCGAGCAGATTTGCGCTCATGTTGCAGGAGAGCTCCCCGGCCAGCTCCGGATCGCTCCGGGACGAGGGAAACAGCCGTCCCAGCACCGGGCGCAGCGCGCGGGAGAGCTTTTCGGTCAGCCCCGAGCGCTCCATGACCTCGAGAAGGGCGCTGTAGAAGATCATCGGCCCGGCGAGCGAGAGCGTGAGCTCCACGGCGCTCTCCGCGCCCTGCACCGCCGCCGCCCCGACCGCGCCCGCCGAGCCGGTGAGCGCGCCGAAAACGACCGACACAAAAAGAAGGATGACCCAGACGTACGACATAGCCATGGCGATACCTCGACAGGAAAAAATTACCAATAAAAAACGGGGCAGCTGCATCTTGCAATTTCGTATCGGGCAGTATAGAATTTTGTCGAAAAGAGTATTTAGGTAAGGGGTGTGCGGATCTATGAAATCAACGGGGATCGTCCGTCGGATCGACGATCTGGGACGAGTGGTACTGCCGATCGAGCTGCGCCGGACGCTGGATCTGGAGGTGCGCGATCCGGTGGAGATTTTTATCGAGGGCGACGCTATCGTCCTTCGGAAGTACGACGCTGCGTGCCTGTTCTGCGGCGCGACGCGCGAGCTTCTCTCCTACCGGGGAAAGCAGATCTGCCGGAGCTGTCTTCGCCGGCTTCGGGAGGAAACAGACGAATAAATAAGGCTGCCGCATACAAAGCATATGCGGCAGCCCTTTTTGTATACCCGAAACCATGCGTCTGACGCGCGGTTTCGGGTATACAAAAAAGAGGCTGTCCCGTGTGGGGGACAGCCTCTGAAGTATATATCCGGGTATCCTCGATTAATAAAGCGAGGCGATCACATCCACGCATTTCTCGATGCCGAGCGAGCCAGAGTCGAGAATGATGTGGTAGTGGTTCATGTTGCCCCATTCGAGATCGGTGTAGAACTGATAATAGAGCGCGCGGCGCTTGTCCTTGTCGCGCAGACGCTTCTCGGTCGGCTCCTCGGTCTCGCCGTATTTTTCCACGATGCGCTTGGCGCGCTTTTCAAAGTCGGCATGGACGAACACCTTGAGAAGATCGGCACTGCCTTCGAGAATGGCGTCGGCGCAGCGGCCGACGATCACGCAGTTTTCCTTCTGGCCGAGCTCAAGAATGATGCGGCGCTGGATCGCCCAGAGATAGTCCTGGTTGGACGGCACGCCGAACGAGCGCACCGAGGAGAACGCCGCCGCCGTCCAGCTGCTGTGGGAGGCGTATTCGCTCTCGTTGGTGATGTATTCCTTGGAAAGCCCGCTCTCTTCGGCCAGCCGGTCGATCAGCTCATGGTCATAGCAGGGGATGCCGAGCCGATCGGCGACTTCCTTGCCGATGG
>OJPP01000170.1_pt1 | contig 21896 bp, 17 predicted proteins | sample 1598521 | NCBI WGS metagenome assembly OJPP01 (sample SAMN03922490, study PRJEB24848) | human gut metagenome | isolation source: stool sample | host: Homo sapiens | place: Germany | collected 2011-05 | reverse complement strand
CGTCGTCATGGAAGTCGGCAAGAAGTACTTTGAGCAGCTCATCGACGAGATGAAGACCAAGAAGGGCGTCAAGCTCGACGTTGAGCTGACCGCCGCCGACCTCAAGGAGCTCGCCGAGCAGTTCAAGGCCGAATACAAGAAGCAGATCGGCGAGGACTTCCCGTCCGACCCGAAGACCCAGCTGTACGAAGCCATCAAGGCCGTGTTCCGCTCCTGGGACAACCCGCGCGCGAACGTTTACCGCCGCGACAACGACATCCCTTACTCCTGGGGCACTGCCGTCAACGTCATGCCGATGGTGTTCGGCAACCTGAACGACAACTCCGGCACCGGCGTCGCCTTCACGCGTGACCCCGCCACCGGCGAGAAGAAGCTCATGGGCGAGTTCCTCACCAACGCGCAGGGCGAAGACGTCGTCGCCGGCGTCCGCACCCCGATGCCCATCGCCCAGATGGAAGAGAAGTTCCCCGAAGCGTTCCACCAGTTCGTGCAGGTCTGCTCCACGCTGGAGAACCACTATCACGATATGCAGGACATGGAGTTCACCGTTGAGAACGGCAAGCTCTTCATGCTCCAGACCCGCAACGGCAAGCGCACCGCGCAGGCCGCGCTCAAGATCGCGTGCGACCTCGTCGATGAAGGCATGATCGATGAGAAGCAGGCCGTTCTGATGATCGACCCGCGCAACCTTGACACCCTGCTCCACCCGCAGTTCGACGCCGAAGCGCTCGCCAAGGCGAACCCGATGGGCAAGGGCCTCGGCGCCAGCCCGGGCGCTGCCTGCGGCAAGATCGTCTTCAACGCCGACGACGCCATCGAGTGGAAGAAGCGCGGCGAGAAGGTCGTTCTCGTCCGTCTTGAGACCTCTCCCGAGGACATCACCGGCATGAAGGCCGCCCAGGGCATCCTCACCGTCCGCGGCGGCATGACCTCCCACGCGGCGGTCGTTGCCCGCGGCATGGGCACCTGCTGCGTCTCCGGCTGCGGCGACATCGCCATGGACGAGGCGAACAAGAAGTTCACCCTCGGCGGCAAGACGTTCCACGAAGGCGATTTCATCTCCATCGACGGCTCCACCGGCAAGATCTACGACGGCATCATCCCGACCGTTGACGCCACCATTTCCGGCTACTTCGGCCGCATCATGGGCTGGGCCGACAAGTACCGCCGCCTGCGTGTCCGCACCAACGCCGACACCCCGCGCGACGCGAAGAAGGCCCGCGAGCTGGGCGCCGAGGGCATCGGCCTCTGCCGCACCGAGCACATGTTCTTCGAAGCCGACCGTATCGCCGCGTTCCGCGAGATGATCTGCTCCGACACCGTCGAAGAGCGCAAGGCCGCTCTTGCGAAGATCCTGCCGTATCAGCAGGGCGACTTTGAGCAGCTGTACGAAGCTCTCGAAGGCATGCCGGTAACCATCCGCTTCCTCGATCCCCCGCTGCACGAGTTCGTGCCCAACACCGAGTCCGAAATCGCGCTTCTCGCCAAGACGCAGGGCAAGACCGTCGAGCAGATCAAGAACATCATCGCCTCTCTGCACGAGTTCAACCCGATGATGGGTCACCGCGGCTGCCGTCTGGCCGTCACCTTCCCGGAGATCGCCGAGATGCAGACCCGCGCCGTCATCCGCGCCGCCATCAACGTCCAGAAGCGCCACGCCGACTGGACCGTCAAGCCCGAGATCATGATCCCGCTGGTCGGCGAGGTCAAGGAGCTCAAGTACGTCAAGGACGTCGTCGTCGCCACCGCCGATGAAGAGCTGAAGGCCGCCGGCGTTGAGATGCCGTACAAGGTCGGCACCATGATCGAGATCCCGCGCGCCGCTCTGACCGCGGACGAGATCGCCAAGGAAGCCGAGTTCTTCTCTTTCGGCACCAACGACCTCACCCAGATGACCTTCGGCTTCAGCCGTGACGACGCCGGCAAATTCCTCGGCGCGTACTACGACAAGAAGATCTACGAGAACGATCCGTTCGCCCGCCTCGACCAGGTCGGCGTCGGCAAGCTGGTCAAGATGGCCGCCACTCTCGGCCGCCAGACCCGCCCCGACCTGCACCTCGGCATCTGCGGCGAGCACGGCGGCGATCCTTCCTCCGTCGAGTTCTGCCACAAGGTCGGCCTGGACTACGTGTCCTGCAGCCCGTTCCGCGTGCCCATCGCCCGCCTCGCCGCCGCCCAGGCTGCGATTCGCGATCAGCACTAAGCAGAGTTTCAGCGCTGCATAAAGCAAAGATAAACCAACAAACGGCCACATCACCCAAGCGGTGATGTGGCCGTTATTTTTTGCTCCGGAAGAGGCAAAAAGGCTAGTTATCCTGTTGAAGCGACCCCAAAAAGTTAGACAAATAAATTAAACGTGAATTGTTCAAGCTGCCGAAAGGGCTTGCTGGCTTTATAATTATTCCGCGTCGAGCTCGGCGGCGGCGACGAGGTTCGAGCCGGTGTCCGCGATGTTCTCGCAGAGAATATCGCCGATGTGTACCGGCGCTTTGACCTCCAGCGCGCGGACGGCGTCCATCACGGCAAAGATCTTGCCCTTCGGCACGTCCGGCACGGTCTTCACTGCGACGACCGGGCGCACGCCGCCAAGAGCGCGTACGGTGCTCGTCACGGTGCGCACAGGCGCCGTGGCCTCGCTCTTCGCGTACTCCGCCCCGCGCGGGCAGGTGTTGCCCGTGACGGAAACGACCTGTCCGTTTTCCATTTCCACGTGGATGGCGCAGCCCATCGGGCAGCGGATGCATGTCAGGTCCATGATTTACTCCTCCTCCACACAGAATACGACTTCCTGCGCGCTCTCGCCGAGGGCTTCGCGCGTGAGCGTGAACGACTCCATCTCGCCGGGCGCCATGATCTGCTTTTTGCGGTGGGAAATGCGCTCGCCGTCCACATAGCAGGAGAGATACTTGCCGTAATACGGATTCGCCACGCGGAAGCGGACGACGACGCTCTCGCCCATCGCGGCGGGGCGGACGGTCTGCGGCACGGTGTAGCGCACGCCGTCGCGCCCGGTGAGCTTCACTACGCGCGCACTCTTCGGCGTGCCGCCGCGGACAAACTTCGCTGCGGCTCTCCCGGCGCGCGCGGCCTCTTCGGAGACGTAGTCCACGAGATCATGGACGTGCAGCACGTTGCCGCAGGCGAAAATGCCGGGCACGTTCGTTTCCAGCGATTCGTTCACCGCCGGGCCGCCGGTCACGCGGTCGAGCGTCACCTCCGCGCCCTCGGAAAGCTCGTTCTCCGGCAGAAGGCCGACGGAGAGCAGAAGCGTGTCGCACGGGATATACTTCTCCGAACCCGGCACCGGCTTGCGGTCGGGGCCGACCTCGGCGAGCGTGACGCCCTCAAGCCGCTCCCTGCCGTGGATATCCACAACGGTGTGGCTCAGAAGGAGCGGGATATCGTAGTCGTGCAGGCACTGCACGATGTTGCGCTTGAGTCCGCCGGAGTACGGCAGAAGCTCGGCCACGCACTTGACGTGCGCGCCCTCAAGCGTCATGCGGCGCGCCATGATGAGACCGATGTCGCCGCTGCCGAGGATGACGACCTTGCGTCCGGGCATGAAGCCCTCAAGATTCACGAGCCGCTGCGCCGTACCGGCGGAATAGATGCCCGCCGGACGGTAGCCGGGGATGTTCAGCGCTCCGCGGGGCCGCTCGCGGCAGCCCATCGCAAGAATGACGGCGCGGCCGCGAAGCTGCTCCACGCCGCGTTCGCGGCTCGTAACGGTGAGCACGCGCTCGTTCGTGAGCGAGAGCACCATCGTCGAAAGACGGATGGCAACGCCCAGCTCCTCGGCGCGGCGCAGAAACCGCGCGGCGTACTCGGGGCCGGTCAGCTCCTCGCGGAACGTGTGCAGACCGAAGCCGTTGTGGATGCACTGGTTCAAAATGCCGCCGGGGACGCTGTCGCGCTCGATGACGAGCACATCGTCCACGCCCGCTTCCTTCGCGGCGATGGCGGCGGCAAGACCGGCAGGGCCGGCGCCGATGATAATGATATCGTAGGTATTCATGCGTTTTCGCCGTCCTTTCTCGTTTTGCCGACGATCGGGAACGATGCGCCGCCGCTCTTTGTGAGCTGCTCCTGCGGCACACCGAGCTCACGCGAGAGGATCTCCAGCACGCGCGGCGAGCAGAAGCCCGCCTGACAGCGGCCCATACCGGCGCGGGTACGGCGCTTCACCCCGTCAAGACTGCGCGCGCCGGGAACGCGGTGGATGGCGTCTACGATCTCGCCCTCGGTCACCTGCTCGCAGCGGCAGACGATATTGCCGTAGAGCGGGTGCTCCGCGACGAACGCGGCGCGCTCCTCCACGGTCATCTCGTTCGGGCGGCAGACCTCCGGACGGGTGGAATCGTATTTCTTGTTTGCCGGGGCGGAAACGAGATATGCCGCGCTCTCGGCGAGAAACGCGCCGATGGCGGGCGCGGCGGAGAGACCGGGCGACTCAATGCCGACGGCGTTCAAAAAGCCCGGCGCGCCCTCGGCCTCGCCGATAATGAAATCGTGCTCGTCCTTCTCCACATGCGCGCGAAGGCCGGCGAAGCTCGTGATCGTGCGGTTGCCGGGAAGCGAGGGGACGCTCTTTCTCGCCCGCTGCATGACGCTCTCGAGACCCGCGGCGGTCGTGTTCGTCGCTTCGGGATCTTCCACATCCACGGCGGTCGGGCCCATGAGGAGATTGCCGTGGACGGTCGGCGTCACGAGAACGCCCTTGCCCATTTTGGTGGGCAGCTGGAACACGGTGCGCGAGAGCATGCCGCCGACCTTTTTGTCCAGCAGCATATATTCGCCCTTGCGCGGCGTGATCGTGATCTTTTTATCGGACACCATGTTGTTGAGTTCAGCGCTGTGCAGTCCCGCGGCGTTGATGACGACCGGGGCCTCAAAGCTCCCCTTCGCGGTCTCAAGCTTCCAGAACCCGCCCTCGCGGGTAATGCTCTCCACGCGGGTATCGAAGAAGAACTCCACGCCGTTGCGCACGGCGTTTTCCGCCATGGCGCAGGTGAGCTCAAAGGGGCAGACGATGCCGCTCGTGGGCGCATAGAGCGCGGCGACGGCCTCAGAGGAGACGTTTGGCTCAAGCTCGTGCAGCTCCTCGCGCTCCACGATGCGAAGACCGTGCACGCCGTTTTTCACGCCGCGGAGCAAAAGCTCCTCGAGCCCCGGGCGGTCGGCCTCGTTAAAGCACAGCACGAGCGCCCCGCAGCGGCGGAACGGAATTTGCAGCCGCTCGCAGAGCCGCGGCATCGCGTGGCTTCCCTCCACGTTGAACCGCGCCATGAGCGAGCCGGGGCGGGCGTCAAAGCCCGCGTGGACAATGGCGGAGTTTGCCTTGGACGTGCCGGTGCATACATCCTCGCCCGCCTCGATCACGGCGGCGCGCAGCGAGTATTTGCCCAGCTCCATCGCCGTGGCGCAGCCGACAACGCCGGCGCCCACGACAAGGACATCGTATTGCATAGCCTTTCCCTCTCTTTATCGCCCGGCGCACGGCTCGTGCGGGGCGGTTTTTTTATTGGTTATCCAGCGGCGGGCCGAGCCGCGCGAGCACAGCCGTAAAATATTCCGGCAGCGGCGACGTGAGCTCCATGTGCTCTCCGGTGCGCGGGTGGATAAATTTGAGCGTCCGCGCGTGGAGACACTGCCCTTCCAGACCCTTTTCCGGCTTTCCCGCGCCGTAGACCATGTCGCCGAGCAGCGGGTGGCCGATGTGCGCCATGTGGACGCGGATCTGGTGTGTGCGCCCGGTCTCGAGCTTGCAGCGGATGTGCGTAAAGCCGGCGTACCGCTCGATGACCTCCCAGTGCGTCACGGCGTGGCGGGAGTTTTTCTCCGTAACGGCCATGCGCTTTCGATCGACCGGGTGGCGGCCGATGGGGGCGTTCACCGTGCCGGAATCGGCGCGGAAGCCGCCGTGGACCACGGCCTCGTACACGCGCGAAAGGCTCCGGTCGGCGAGCTGGGCCGAGAGCGACTGATGGGCGAAATCGTTTTTTGCCACGATCAGAAGGCCGCTCGTGTCGCGGTCGATGCGGTGGACGATGCCGGGGCGCATCTCTCCGCCGATGCCGGAGAGCGAATCGCCGCAATGGTGCAGCAGGGCGTTGACGAGCGTCCCGTCCGGGTGGCCGGGCGCGGGATGCACAACGAGACCGCGCGGCTTGTTCACCACGATGAGATCCGCGTCCTCGTAAACAATGTCGAGCGGAATATCCTGCGCCGCGGCGCTCGCCGGGGCGGGCGTATCATCCTCGGCGACGAGAAACACGTCCCCCGCGCGGGTGAGCTCGCTTTTCTTGACGGATTTTCCCTCTCTTGTCACCTGCCCGGCGGCGATGAGCCGCGCGGCGGCGGAGCGGGTGTAGCCCGAATGCGCAAGGAGAGCGTCGATCCTCTCGCCGCTCTCCTGCGCCTGTACGGTTGTGATTTTCATTTGAACTCCGCGAGAATGGAGTCGAGATCAAACTCTTCCGCCGAAGCAGCCTTCGGCGCTTCCTTCGCGGGAGCGGGTGCAGCCTTCGGCGTCTCTCTTACGGGAGCGGGAGCTGTCGCCGTCGGGGCGGCCTTGGGCACGGCGGGTCTCGCAGCAGCCGGACGCGCCACGGTGCGCACCGTGGCTTCGTTCTGCGCGGCAAGATCGGCGCGCGTTACCGGCGCGGCGGGAGCCGCCGTGCGGCGAACCGGCTCGGCGGCGGTGCGCGTCGTTTCCGCGGTGCGCTGCACCGCTGCGGCGGGACGCGCTGCCGGACGGACCGGCACGGGGACACTGTTCTCGTCAATGACGCGCTTCGTGTGCGGCGGTGTCGCCGGAATGCCGTTTCCGGCGGCGCGCTGACGCGCCGGAGAGGGCGCGGCGGTACCGCGGGCCGAAGGCGCTGCGGTCGTGGGGGCGGCGGGACGCGGCGCAGTGCGGCGCACGGGAGCTTCCTCCGCGGTGCGCGGCGCGCGGCGGGCGGCCGGCTCGTCGTCATACTCGCGGCGGCGGGCAGGACGGACGGGCGCTTCTTCCTCTTCATAGTCGTCAAACTCGTCCGCGCGGCGGAGCCCGCCGGTCAAAATCGCCACGGCGAAGAGAATGCCGCCGATGAGCACAAGCACGTCCGCCAGATTGAAGATGGGGAACTTGAAGAGCTCAAGCTCGAAAATGTCGGGCACATAGCCGTAGATCGCGCGGTCGATGCCGTTGCCGAGGAGACCGGCGAGCAGCAGCGCGCCGGAGACCTTCGTGAGGCCGGTGCGGAAATAGCCCTTGATGAAGGCAAACACCATGAGCGCGGTGAACGCGATCAGAAGGATGAGCAAAATCCAGCGCAGCGCGCCGAAGCTGGACATCACGCCGAAGGCCGCGCCGAAGTTTTTGATGTAAGTGATGTGGAGAAAGCCGGGGATCAGCGGTCGGATGCCGGTGTTCAGCGCAACGTTGGACACCGTCCAGAACTTGAGGAACTGATCGACCAGCAGAGCCAGAAGAGCAATGATACCGTAAACCATGAATCAAATTCTCCTTTCTCTATGGGAAAGAAATTGCGGGGAGAACGGGGGAAACCCCTCCGTCACGGCTGCGCCGTGCCACCTCCCCTGTTAGGTAGGCAAGCCGGTTTTCCGCGAACTTTCTTGGCTTCTCTAACAGGGGTAGACTCTCCCCGGCGGGGAGAGATGTCGCCGCTGGCGACAGAGAGGGGGGCGGGGCTGTCAGCCGAAGGCTGACTGAGGGGTTTGCTTGAAGGCGTCAGCCTACAACGCTGGCGCATCTTGCGCAGAGCGTCGGGTGCTTTTCGTTCGTACCGACGGTTGCAGAGCGCGTCCAGCAGCGCGCGCAGCGCGGCAGAACGCTCGGCTCGACGTGGACGGTGAGCCCGTCGAAGTTCTCGCCGCGGACGCCTTCCCCTGCGCCGTGGACGATCTTCAGCTCGGACACGATGCAAAGCGGCGCGAGATCCTCGCTCTCCAGCTCCGCAAACGGCTCGGACGCGGCCTCAGACACATAGAGCGTCACGCGCGCGTCCAGCGGCTTGCCGATGAGCTTTTCCGCGCGGGCAAGCTCGAGCGCCTTGTTCACGTCGGCGCGCACGCGCATGACCTTGCTCCAGTGCGCTTCCTCGCTCTCGGAGAGACGGAGCGCGGCGTTCGCCTTCGGCATATCGTTGAGCGCGACGGCGCGCGCGTCCTCGGCTTCGGTGTGCGGCATGGCGAGCCAGATCTCGTCGGCGGTGAAGCACAGCACCGGGGCGAGCAGGCGGGTCATCGCGTCGAGCACCTGATAAATCGCGGTCTGGGCGCTGCGGCGGGAAAGGCTCTCGCGGCTGTCGCAGTAGAGGCGGTCCTTGATAACGTCCAGATAGAAGTTCGACATTTCCACCACGCAGAAGTTGTGGATGGCGTAGGTGGCGGTGTGGAACTCGTAGTTGTCGTAAGCGGCGCGGACGCGCTCGATGAGATCCTGCAGACGGCTGACGGCCCACTTGTCGAGCGGCAGCATGTCCGCAAAGGCGACGCTCTCGGCGGGATCGAACCCGTCGAGGTTGCCGAGAATGTAGCGCGCGGTGTTGCGGATCTTGAGATACTTATCGGAGAGCTGCTTGAAAATGTTGTCCGAGCAGCGCATGTCCTGCGTATAGTCGGCGCTCGCCGCCCAGAGACGGATGATGTCCGCGCCGTACTTGGGGATGATGTCGCCCGGGGCGATGCCGTTGCCGAGGGATTTATGCATGACGCGGCCTTCGCCGTCCACGGTCCAGCCGTGGGTGAGCACCTCGCGGTAGGGCGCGTCGCCGCGCACCGCAACGCCGGTCAGCAGCGACGACTGGAACCAGCCGCGGTACTGATCGCCGCCCTCGAGATACACGTCCGCCGGCCATACGCCGGGGGCGTCGAGCAGCATGGAGGCAATGTGGGTGCTGCCGGAGTCAAACCAGCCGTCGAGCGTATCGGTCTCCTTGGTGAAGCCGGTGCTGCCGCCGCAGTGCGGGCAGGTGAAGCCGTCCGGCAGGAGCTCCTTCGCCTCGGCGTCGAACCAGATGTTCGAGCCGTGCTCGCCGAAGAGACGGGAGACCTTTTCGATGGTCTCCGGGGTGCACACGGGCTTGCCGCAGTCGGCGCAGTAAAACACCGGGATGGGCAGACCCCAGCGGCGCTGGCGGGAGATGCACCAGTCGGCGCGCTCGCGGATCATGGAGAGCATACGGTCGTGGCCCCAGCCGGGATGCCAGATGACCTTGTCCGCGGCGGCGCAGGCGTCGTCCTTGAACGTATCGACCGAGCAGAACCACTGCGGCGTGGCGCGGAAGATGATGGGCTTGTGGCAGCGCCAGCAGTGCGGGTAGCTGTGGACGATGTCCTCGCTCGCAAAGAGCATGCCGCTCTCGCGCATATCCTCGAGAATGACCGGGTTGGATTCCTCGGTCTTCATGCCGGCGTATTTGCCGGCGTAGTCGGTGTGGCGGCCCTGGTCGTCCACGGGGACGATCATATCCATGCCGTAGCGGCGGCAGGTCTGATAGTCGTCCGCGCCGAAGCCGGGCGCGGTGTGGACGCAGCCCGTGCCGGAGTCCATCGTGACATACTCGGCGTTGAGCAGGCGGGACGTCTTCGGCAGGAACGGGTGATCGGCGAGCATGTTCTCAAAGAACGAGCCGGGGTGCGTTTCAAGAATTTCGTACTTCTCAATGCCGCCGACGCGCATGACCTTCTCGGCGAGCGCTTCGGCAACGATGTAGATCTCGCCGTTATCGGCCTTCACAAGCGCATAGCTCTCTCTCGGATGCAGGCTGATGCCGAGGTTGCCCGGCAGCGTCCAGATCGTCGTTGTCCAGATGAGGAAATAGAGCTTGCTGTGGTCGACGTGGGAGAGCTTTCCGAGATCGTCGTGCATCGGGAACTTGACGTACACCGTGGTGCAGGGATCGTCCTGATACTCGATCTCCGCCTCGGCGAGAGCGGTCTCGTCGCTCGGGCACCAGTACACGGGCTTGAGACCCTTGTAGATGTAGCCCTTTTCGTACATCTTCCCGAACACCTTGACCTCTTCGGCCTCAAACTTCGGGTCCATGGTGAGATACGGATGATCCCAGTCGCCCAGCACGCCGAGACGCTGGAAGCCCTCGCGCTGGATGCCGACGTACTTTTCGGCATAGCGGTGGCAGGCGGAGCGGAACTCGCTCACGCTCATGGCCTTGCGGTTGAGCCGCTGCTCCTTGATGATGGCGGACTCGATGGGCATGCCGTGGTTGTCCCAGCCGGGGGTATAGGGGACCTTATAGCCGGTCATGGATTTATAGCGGCAGATGAAGTCCTTCAGGCACTTGTTCAGCGCGTGGCCCATGTGCAGATTGCCGTTCGAGAACGGAGGGCCGTCGTGCAGAATGAAGAGGGGCTTGCCCTCGTTGCGGCGGAGGGTCTCGTGGTAAAGATCCATGTCGTACCAGGATTTGAGCATGCCCGGCTCACGCGCGGGCAGACCGGCACGCATGGGAAAAGCGGTTTTCGGCAGATTTACGGTGGCATTGTAGTCCATAGCTGTGCAATTCTCTCCATTCGCTGACAGAGCGGGGCCGATCGAGCCCCGCCCTGTGGGTTTTTTCTTTAAAAATCAGAATTTGATCTCCGGGGCGTCCGTGTCGGAATCCTCGGGCTTCTGATAGACAGCGTTTTCAAACGCCTTGACGTAGTCCTGCTCGTCCTCGGCGTCCGGGTAGAGGGGAGACTCCTCCTCTTCCGTTTCCGGCTCGGCTTCGGGTTCGGCCTCCGGCTCGGCGACGGGGAGAACTTCCTCCTCGACGGTCTCGCTCTCGGCGGCTTCCGCGGGGGCGGCGATGGCCTTCTTCTCGGCGGGCGCAGGCGTCACGACGGCGCCGGTGAGGTCGGCCTCGGCGAGCGTGGTAAGGAAGGTCTGCTCGCGGTCGAGCAGCATGCGGACCTTCTGGATGTATTCCGCGGCAGCGGCGCGCGCCTTCTCGTAGCGCAGCTCCTCGGCCTTGCGGTTGGCCTCGATCGTGCCGATGGTGCGGTCAGACTCGGCCTTGGCGGCGGCGAGGATATCGTCGGCTTCCTTCTGCGCGGAGGCGACGAGGGCTTCTGCCTTGGCGCGGGCGTCCTCTTCGATGTTCTTGGCGAGTTTCTGCGCGGAGACGAGCGCCATGTTCATGGCCTCCTCCGAGCCCTGATACTCGCGGATCTTGTCGGCAAGGTATTTCATCTTCGCGTTGAGCGTGGCGATCTCCTTCTGGGAGGCAGCGGCGTCATTGGCGAGCTCGTCGAGAAAATCATCGACCTCGTCCATGGCGTACCCGCCGATGCGGGCCTTCTCAAAACATTTTTCGCGGATGTCCTGGGCAGTGATCATATCTTTCTACTCCTTTCCGGATTCTGTTTTCTATCCGTCAGCGCCGTGAGGCGCGGGAACGCTTGATTAAAAGTACTTTTCGCGGGATTCGACGGCGTTGCCGGTGTCGCCCATGAAGTCCATCCCCGCGGGGGTGATGATGTAGGTGCTGCCGGAGACCTTCTTGACCTTTCCGCCAAGCGCATAGGTAACGCCCGAGAGAAAGTCGAGCATGCGGCGGGTCAGTTCCTTCGGCGCGGTCTCCAGATTGAGCACGATCGCGTTGCGCTCGGCAATGCGGTCGGCAATGTCCGCGGCCTGCTCAAAGCGGTCGGGGTGCACGAGCAGCAGCTTCGGCTGCGCGCCGCCGCTCTGCGGACGGGCGGGCGCGGCATACCCCTGCTGGGCATAGGGATCGGGCGCATAGCCGCTGCGGGCATAGGGGTCGGGCGCGTAGCCCTGCTGGGTATACCCCTGCTGGGCGTAGCCGTAATCCTGCTGCGCGTAGGGGTCGGCGGCCTGCTGCTGCCGCGCGGCGCGCTGGTTGGAGAATACATACGGCCGGCGGGTCGGCTGCACGGGCTCGGCGCTGCGCGGCGCTTCGGCGTAGGACGCGTAGGAGCGCGCGTCCGCCGCGCGGCCCGGCGCGCGTACCGGCTCGGCGAGATCTTCCTCGAGATAATCCTCGTCGTCGTAGGGTTTCGTCAGTTTTTTCAGCTCATCCAATAGTCCCATACGGGGGCGCCTCCTGCAAATCGTAATTCCGGGGGCCGAACAGCGCCGTTCCCAGACGGACGATGGTCGCGCCGCAGCGCACGGCTTCCTCGTAGTCACCGCTCATACCCATCGACAGCTCAGCCATTGTTACATTATCGTATGTTTTCCGGCGGATGTCAACAAAAAGCTCATACATTTGTCGGAAATACCAACGATTTTCTTCTCCGGCGCTCACGGCGGGCGGGATCGTCATCAATCCTTTCACGCGAAGGCCGGGGCAGAGCGCGGCATGGGCGAGGAGCGCCTCGAGCCCGTCGGGCGAAACGCCGCTTTTGGACGCCTCGCCGCCGATGTTCACCTCCAGCAGCACATCCTGCACGATGCCGAGCGAGACGGCGCGGCGCGAGATCGCGTCCATCAGCTCCGGAGAATCGACCGAGTGGATCAGCTCCACCGCGCCGACGAGGTATTTCACCTTGTTTTTCTGCAAATGCCCTATGAAATGGACGCAGCAGGGGGCGTAGGCGTTCACAGCATTTTTGGAAAGAAACTCCTGCACGCGGTTTTCCGCGCAGATGTCCACACCGGCGCGGATCGCCTCCTGCACGGCCTCCGGGCCGTTCATCTTCGTTGCGGCGAGAAGGCGCACCTCGCTGCCGGAGCGGCCGGCGCTCTCGGCGGCGGCGTTGATCTTCTGCCGGGCCATGCGCACATTTTCGGTGATGCTCATATCTTTCTGTCCTCCCGAAACGTATTTAAAAGGAAAAAGGGTACTCTACTTTTAAGATGGCGCGCTGTCCGCCGCGGGGAAAAGCAGCACGCTCATGCCGCCGCGCAGCATCGGTGATGCGATGAGCGCCGCGCCGCCGCGCCGCGCGAGCACCGTGACCGGGACGTATTCCCGCACCGGGCCGGACACACGGCAGACGGTCTCGCCGTCCTCGCCCGGCAGAATGGCCGACTCCGGCACCGAATAGCCCTCCCATTCGGCCAGAAGCACCGTGAGCGTGCATTCGTTCAGGGAAAGAACGCTTTCGAGGTGCGTGCCGCAGGAGAAAATGGCTTCCCCGGCGTCCGTTATGCGCACCGCGGCGGTGACGCGCGTTTCGTCCGGCAGAAGAAGCACGGCGCTGCCGCCGTCCGGCAGACGCACCGCGGTCTTTTCGTTGAGCGGCGCGGTGAACGTCCAGCCGCTGCCGGAGACGACGGTCATCGTGCCGTCCGCCCCGTGCGCGGAGAAATATCCCGCGCGCGGGGCGCGGACGAGCGTCTCTTCCGCTCCGGAGAAAAGGAGCGCTTCCTCCTCCTGGCGGAGGGCGTTGCCGCCCGTCGCGGCATAGCCAAGCGAGCGGCGCGCCTCCGGCAAGGCTGCGCCGAGCGCGGGAAAGTCCCGCCGGGCGAGCGCTTCGGAAAGCGAGCGCAGAGCCTGTCCGCCCGGCACGGGCAGCGTATCGGAGGCGAGCTCCGCGCGCACGCGCAGAAGGAGCGCGGCGCGGAAAAGCTCCGCCCCGGTCTCCCCCGCGAGCGCGACCGGCGCCCCCGCCGCGACGCGCTCTCCGTCCGGAACGAGCGGGTACACCGCGCCTTCCGGCGCGGAAACGGGCGTTTCACCGCGGGAAACGACGCCCTTGAGCGAAAGCGTATCCTGCCAGAGCGCGGCGGTGCACACCGCCGAGGGTATATCCTCCGCGCGGGAGGTGAAAAAGAGCAGGGCATATGCCGCCGCCGCGAGCAGCAGAACGATGCCGGGGAACAGCAGCGGCAGCTCCGAGCGCTTCACGCGCTCTTATGTATTCGTGCCGCCGGTCATATCGACCGACTGCGACGGGACGAGCGTGGAGATCGCGTGCTTGTAAATGAGCTGCTGCTTTCCGTCGGTCTCGAGCACGACCGTGAAGCTGTCAAATCCGCGCACGATGCCGCGCATCTGAAAGCCGTTCATGAGAAAGAGCGTCACGCTCTGTCTGTCTTTGCGGGTCTGGTTGAGGAAAAGGTCCTGCAGATTCTGTGTTTTTTGCATGATAAAAGCTCCCTTTCGCCGGGGTCTCCGGCTTTGTGATAAGTATTCACACGCTTGGGCGTGTGTTCCCTTATTGTAAAGAGAGCTGTACGAAAAGCCGGTCGAAGCGTGTCAGACCGTCTTCCGGCGGTTGCGCTAATTTTTAAGGACGGCAGCGAGAAGATCGTCCTCCGTCGGGTATTCCTCCCGCGGCAGCCAGACAAGATCCCTGTCGCGCCGCAGCCAGGTGAGCTGGCGCTTGGCATAGCGGCAGGATTCGCGCTTGACGGTCTCGATGGCGTCCTCCGGTGAGCACTCGCCCCGGAGCGACGCGGCGATCTCCTTGTAGCCGATGGCCTGCATCGCGGTGCAGGAATCCGAAAGCCCGGCGCCGAGCAGACGCTCCACTTCTTCAAAAAGCCCCGCGGCGACCATCTCGTCCACGCGCTGCCGGATGCGCGCATAGAGCGTTTCCCGCTCGTTCCACGTGAGCGCAAAGCGGCGGGAAGCATACCGCAGCGGGAGCGCCTTTGTGCGCTCGTCGTGCGCGGTGATCGTCTCGCCGGTGAGCGTATATACCTCCATCGCGCGCACGAGCCGCTTCTTGTCGCCCGGCGCGAGCTTTTCCGCCCGCTCGGGATCGACCACCCGCAGCTTTTCCCGGAACGCCGCGCCGCCGAGCGCGTCATACTCCGCGCCGAGCGCTTCGCGCACGCCGGAATCGCCGGGCGCGGCGGAAAAATCCCGTCCGGAGAGAAGAGACTCGATATAAAGCCCCGTCCCGCCGACGATGACGGGCGTTTTGCCCCCGGCAAGCAGCGCGTCACAGCACGCCGCCGCGTTTTCGACCCAGCGGCTGACGCTGTAGTCCTCGGCGGGATCGGCCACGTCGATCATATGGTGCGGCACGCCGCGCATTTCTTCCCGCGTGGGCTTGGCAGAGCCGATGTCCATGCCGCGGTAGAGCTGCATCGAGTCCGCGCTCACAACTTCGGTGCCGAGAGCGAGCGCAAGACTCACGCCGAGCGTCGTTTTGCCTGAAGCCGTGGGCCCTGTGATGACAATGACTGTACGATTGTTCATAGACAAATAATTACACCTCTGCTATAATCCTTAGCATCGTGTTAACTCTATGTGAACTATTTTGGAAAGGGAGACCGTAAATGCCAATGAAGATCCGAATTTCTGCCGACAGCACCTGCGATCTTACGAGCGAGCTGATCGAGCAGTACGACGTAAAGATCGCGCCGCTCTATATCCTCATGGACGACCGCGCGCTGCGCGACGGGATCGAGTGCACGCGCGAGGACATTTTCGCGTATACGAGCCGCACGGGAAAGCTCTGCGGCACGGCGGCGGTGTCCATTGCCGACTATCTCGATTTCTTCGGCGAGGAGCTCCGAACCCACGACCAGATCGTGCATTTCACGATCTCCTCGGATATGTCCGCCTGCTTCCAGAACGCGTGCGATGCCGCAGAGGAATTTCCGGGGCGCGTGTTCGTTGTCGATTCGCGCAGTCTCTCCACCGGTATCGGCCATCTCGTGATCGATGGCGCGCTGCTCGCCCGCGAGGGCAAGTCCGGCGAGGAGATCCAGGCGATCCTTGACGAGCGCCGGGAGAAGCTGAACGTCAGCTTCGTGATCGACACGCTCGACTATCTGCGCAAGGGCGGCCGGTGCTCGACCGTCGCGGCGCTGGGCGCGAATCTTTTGAAGCTCAAGCCCTGCATCGAGGTGCACGAGGGCAAGATGAGCGTTGCGAAAAAGTACCGCGGCACGCTCGCCAAGGCGATCGAGAGCTATGTGACCGACCGCATCAAGGATCACGACGATTTCGACACGAAGCGCGTGTTTATCACCGATTCCGGCGTGGATATGGAGATCGTGGAGACTGTCGAAAAGCTCCTGCGCGAGTACGGCGGCTTTGAGGAGATCCACCACACGCTCGCCGGCAGCACCATCTCCGGCCACTGCGGGCCGGGGTGCCTTGGAATACTCTATTATAATAAATAATGCTTTATTAAGCCTGCCTCCTTCGAGGGAGGCTTTTTTATTGCCCAGTTTCCGGCAGCAGAGCCTTCCGTTTCCGGAAGTAATACACCGCGCCGGTGATATCGGCGAGCACCCACCCGATGGGGATCGCGGCCCAGATGCCGGCGACGCCGAGCGTCCCTGCCGTGAGATACGCGAGCGCGACGCGCGTGCCGAGCGAAACGACCGTCAGCACAACGGACATCGCGGGCTTTTTCACCGCGCGGTAGAGCGCGTAGAAGAGAAACAGAAACCCGATGCCGAAGTAGAACGGCGCGACGCACCGGAGATAGTAAACGCCCTCACGGATGACTTCCGTGTCGGCCGCGGGGATGAAGAGACGCATGAGCGGCGAAGCGAAAAGCAGCACCGCCGCGGAAACGACCGCACAGAAGCCGAGCACGAGCGCAAACGAGCGCCGGATCCCGGCGCGGATGCGCTCCGGCTGCCGCGCGCCAAAGTTCTGCGCGACAAACGTGGAAAAGGCGTTGCTGAAATCCTGCGCCGGCATATACGCGAACGATTCGATCTTCACCGCCGCGGCGAACGCCGCCATGACGATCTCCCCGAACGAGTTCACAAGCCCCTGGATCATCAGTATGCCGAAATTCATCACCGACTGCTGCACGCAGGTGAGCGAGGAGAGCGAGAAAATCTCGCGCAGAAGGACCGCGTCAAAGCGCAGCTCTTCCCTCTTCGGCAGCAGATCGGGGCAGCGCCGCAGCGTGAAAACGGCAAGTCCCAGCCCGGAGAAGTACTGCGCGATGACCGTCGCCCACGCCGCGCCCGCCACGCCCCACGGGAAAACGAGCACGAACAGCAGATCGAGCGCCACGTTGCCGAGCGCCGAAATGCCGGAAAAGACGAGCGGCGTCATGCTGTTGCCGACCGAGCGCAGGAGACAGGCAAAAAAGTTATAAAGGAACGTCGCCGGGATACCGGCGAAGATCACGGCAAGGTACGTCCGCATAAGCGGGGAAACGCTCTCCGGCACCTGCAAAAGCCGCAGAAGGGCGGGCAGGAGCGCATAGGCGAGCGCCGTGAGGAGGAACGTACATACGCCGATGAGACCGAACGCGTGGACGATGCTCCGCCGGAGACCGCTCTCGTCGCCGCGCCCGCGGCAGATGGAGAAGAGCGCGCCCGCGCCCATCGAAAGCCCCAGCAGTATCGACGTGAGGAAGATCATAAGCGTATACGCGCTCCCCACGGCGGCGAGCGCGTCACGCCCGATGGCGTGCGAAACGATGAGCGTATCGGCGATGTTGTAAAGCTGCTGGAGAATGTCCCCGGCGAGCATCGGCAGCGCGAAGAGAAGAAGCGAGCGGAGAATGCTCCCCCGCGTCAGATCGCGGTACACGTCACACGATCCTCCCGAAGCGCTTATCGAGCTCGGCGCGGGTGAACACCGTCATCACCGGGCGGCCGTGCGGGCAGTGCGTCACCTCTCCGGCGAGCACCTTTTCCGCGAGAGCCAGAAGCTCCTCCCGCTCCGTGACCCAGCCGCCCTTGATCGCGGCCTTGCACGCGACTGTGGCGGCGAGCCGCTCCCACACGTCCGAGGACGAGAGCGACCGGCCCTCCCGCAGCTTTTCCAGCAGCTCTTCGAGCAGCGGCACGGCGGAGGCGGCGTCGAGCTGCGCGGGCACGGCGCGGATGAGGAACGCGGTATCGCCGAACGCGTCCAGCTCAAAGCCGAGCCGCGCGAGAAGCGCGGCGTTTGCCTCGAGAAGCGCCGCGCCGTCCGGGTCGGTGTTGAACGGCTGGGGCTCCAGAAGCTCCTGCGGCATGAGGGGCTTTTCGTTCAGGCGCATTTTGTCAAAGAGGATGCGCTCGTGCGCGGCATGCTTGTCGATGAGCAGCATCTTGTCGCCCTGCTCGAGCAGAATGTAAACGTTCAGCGCCTCGCCGATGTAGCGCACGGGCTCGGCGCGGAAGGCCTCGTCCAGCACCGTCTGCTCCGGCACGGTCTCCGCCGCCGTTTCCGGGGCGGGAAGGTTCTTTTCGACCGGCGCGGCGGGAACGGTCGGGGAGACCGGCGCTTCCGGCGCGGGGACGGGGGAGCGCGGCGCGCTCACAGACGGAATGTCCGGCGTATAGGTGCGCACCGGTACGGAGACCGGCGCGGAAGAGACCGGTTTCGGCGCGGCGGAGGAAGCGGCACGGTAGGGCGCGCTGTCGCGCACGCCGGAAGTACCCGCCGGGCGGGCGGGCGCGGCGGAGTATGTCTGCCGGAACGTGCCCGCGTCCATCGTGCGGAAGAAGTCCTTGCGCGGCGCGCTCGCGGCGGCCGGAACGGGACGGGCCGGGGAAGAAACGGGCGCGGCGCTCATCGCTTCCGGGGCAAAAGGCGCGTTCGACATCGTCTGCGGCGCGCTCTTCTGGCCGAGCGCGGCAAGCGTGCCGTAGTAAACGCCGTCAAAAACGGGCTTCTCTTTTGCGAATTTTACCTCCGCCTTCGTCGGATGGACGTTCACGTCCACAAGACCGTTGGGCAGCGTGATATAGAGCACGCACCCGGGGAACTTGCCGACCATGGCGGTATTTTTGTATGCCTGCTCCAGCGCGGCCTGCAGAGCGCGCGAGCGGATGGGGCGGCCGTTGCAGAAAAAGTACTGCGCGCCGCGGTTGCCGCGGCAGTAACCGGGCGCGGAAACGAAGCCCTTTACCGTGACGCCGTCGCTTTCGGTCTCCACCGGCAGCAGTCCCGCCGCGGCGTCGCGCCCGAGCAGCGCGTATACGGCGCTCTTCGCCGTGCCGTCGCCGGGGGAGAAAAATTCCTCCTGCCCGTCGCGCAGGCAGCGAAAGCTCACGTCCGGGCGGCCGAGCGCCGTACGCAGCGCGCTCTGCACGCACGCGGCGCTCTCGCTCCGGTCGGTGCCGAGAAACTTCTGCCGCGCGGGGGTGTTGTAGAAAAGATCGCGCACGGTGATCGTCGTACCCTCCGGGCAGCCGGTCTCCTCCATGGAGACGATCTCCCCGGCCTCCACCTCCACGCGCACGCCCATGGCCGCGCCGCGGCGGCGCGTCGTGAGCGTGATGCGCGAAACGGCGCTGATCGCCGCGAGAGCTTCGCCGCGAAAGCCGAGCGTGCCGATGGCCTCCAGCCCGCGCTCGTCCGAGAGCTTGCTCGTCGCGTGGCGCAGGAAGCACACGCCCGCGTCCTCCGGCGCCATGCCGACGCCGTCGTCCGTGACACGGATATAGTCCCGCCCTCCGGCGCGGAGCTCCAGCACGACGGTGCGCGCTCCGGCGTCCACCGCGTTTTCCAAAAGCTCCTTGACCGCCGAGGCGGGGCGCTCAACGACCTCGCCCGCGGCGATAAGGTCGGCAACGTGCGGCGAAAGGACGTGGATGACCGGCATGATATATGTACCTCCAGAATGGGAATCGATAATATTTCATTCTGATTATAAAGCAAAGCCGTTGCGGAATCCAGAGCAAAATGTTAAAATACTCTATTATCGGAAGAAAAGCCTCCCTTGTGTAAAGGGAGGTGGCACGGCGAAGCCGTGACGGAGGGATTGTCGTTTTCCGAAAGCTACAATCCCCCAGTCAGCCTCCGGCTGACAGCCCCCTTTGCACAAGGGGGCCGTTCACAAGGATACACGGAAAGGAAATAGATCTATGCCCTACGAGAGAACCGAGGTCTCCGCGCAGGAGATCGAACGGCAGAAAGAGATATGCGCGCGCGTCCGCTCCGCCCTCGGCAGCGGCGAGCGCTTCGCCATGGTAGACACCTACGGCTGCCAGCAGAATGAGTCCGACAGCGAGGTGCTGCGCGGTTATCTCCGCAGCATGGGCTATACGATGACCGACGACGAGGACAAGGCGGACGTCATCGCCGTGAACACCTGCGCCGTGCGTGAGCACGCGACGATGCGCGTGTTCGGCAACGTCGGCGCGCTCACGCATTTAAAGCGCGTCCACCCGGAACGCATCGTGATTCTCTGCGGCTGCATGGCGCAGAGCGAGGAGATCCGCGAGCAGGTGAAAAAGTCGTACCGCATGGTCGATCTCTGCTTCGGCCCGCACGAGCTCTGGCGCTTCCCGGAGCTTTTTGAGAGAACGCTGCAGGTCCACGGTCTCTCCGGCGCGAAGGGCCGCGTGTTCGATGCCGAGAGCACCGAATCCATTGCCGAAGGTCTCCCCCGCGAGCGGGAAGGCAGCGTGAAGGCGTGGCTCTCCATCATGAACGGGTGCAACAACTTCTGCTCGTACTGCATCGTCCCCTACGTCCGCGGGCGCGAGCGCTCCCGCCGCAGCGAGGACGTCGTGCGCGAGGCCGAAGCGCTCGTCGCCGCCGGGTATAAGGATATTACGCTCCTCGGCCAGAACGTGAACTCCTATGGCCGGGGACTGGACGAGGATGTGGATTTCGCGGAGCTTCTGCGCAAGGTCAACGCCATTCCGGGCGATTTCCGCATCCGGTTTATGACGAGCCACCCCAAGGACGCGACCGAGCGGCTTTTCGCGGCTATGGCGGAGTGCGAAAAGTGCGCCCCGCACATCCATCTGCCCGTGCAGTCCGGCAGCGACCGGATCCTGCGCGCCATGAACCGCGGCTATACGGCGGAAAAGTATCTCGCGCAGGTCGATCTTGCGCGGAAATACATTCCAGACCTCGTCCTCACGACCGACGTGATCGTCGGCTTCCCGGGCGAGACGGAGGAGGATTTTCTCGATACGCTCGCGCTTACGGAAAAGGTGCGCTTTGACTCGATGTTCACGTTCATCTATTCCCGCCGTCCGGGTACCCCGGCGGCAAAGATCGAGGACGATACGCCGCGCTCCGTCATTCAAAACCGGTTCGACCGGCTCGTGGAGAGCGCGGGGCGCGTCTCTGCCGAGCTGCACCGCGCGCAGGAGGGGAAGACCTTCCGCGTGCTCATCGACGGCACGGCGAAAAACGGCGACTATACGCTCTCGGCGCGCACCGCCGGGGGACGGCTCGTGCATCTGCGCGGGGACGAATCGCTCATCGGCTCATGGGCCAACGCGCGCATCGTTTCAAGCAACACGTTCGCGCTCTTCGGCGAGATCACGGAGTAAAGGGGAGAAAGACATTGCCCGCAGAAACCACCCCCATGAAAATGCAGTATAACGCCATCAAGGCCGAGCATCCCGACTGCCTGCTCTTTTACCGGCTGGGCGATTTTTACGAGATGTTCGACGATGACGCCGTTCTCGGCGCGCGCGAGCTGAATCTCGCGCTCACGACGCGCGACCGCGGCAAGCCCGAGGACGAGCGCACGCCGATGTGCGGCGTGCCGTACCACAGCGCGGAGCAGTACATCTCCAAGCTCATCGCCAAGGGCTACAAGGTCGCCGTGTGCGAGCAGATGGAGGACCCGAAGCTCTGCAAGGGTCTCGTCTCGCGCGATATCGTGCGCATCATCTCCCCCGGCACGATCATGGAGACCTCCATGCTGCGCGAGGGCGAATCGAACTATCTCGGCGCGGTCATGCTGCGCGGCAAGGCGGGCGGGTGCGCCTTTGCGGACGTGTCCACCGGCGAGGTGTGCGTGGCGTCGTTTGAAACGGACGCGGCGATGCACATCCAGAACGAAATTTCCCGCTTCCGCCCGCGCGAGTGCGTGCTCGCGCCGGAGGCGATGCTCAGCCGCGACATCCGCGACACGCTCGAAAAGCGGCTCGGCAGCCGCGTGGAGCCCGCCGCGGGGCGGTTCGATCCCGAAAACGCGCGCAAGGCCATTACAAAACAGTACGGCGAAAACGCCCCCGAGCTCGACGAGATGACGACGCTCGCGCTGTCTCTTATACACATCTGACGCTGCCGACGACTCCTTACGTGTAGATC
>OJPP01000157.1_pt1 | contig 22800 bp, 18 predicted proteins | sample 1598521 | NCBI WGS metagenome assembly OJPP01 (sample SAMN03922490, study PRJEB24848) | human gut metagenome | isolation source: stool sample | host: Homo sapiens | place: Germany | collected 2011-05 | reverse complement strand
ACGAGATAGCGTAGCGTCTCGTGGGCTCGGAGATGTGTATAAGAGACAGTCATGGAATATCTCAGCTATGACGAGGAGACCGAGAAGATCGGCGCACTCTACCGCGAGCTGGTGGATCTCCACAACGAGGAGGCGCAGATCGTCGGCTATAAAGACTATGCCGACTATGCCTACGAGGCAAGCTACGGGCGCGATTTTACGCCCGACGATGCCGCGGCGCTGTGTGAAGCGGTGAAGCCGTACGCGCGGCAGTATTTCGGCTCGCTCTATTATAATGAGGCGACGTATGCCGATTTCTCCGCGGACACCGACCTTGCCGAGCGGGAGCTCGTCGGGCTCGTCACACAGTATATGCCCCGCGTCTCGGACGACGCGGCCAAAGCGGCGGCGTATATGGAAAAGCACGGGCTGTACTTCATGGACAGCGTTGACCGCGTCAGCGATCTCGGCTTCACCACGACGCTCGACCAGTATAATGCCCCCTTCATTTATCTCGCCCTTTACGGCGACCAGAACGACATCCAGAGTATGTTCCACGAGTTCGGCCATTATTACGACGCCTATGTGAACCCCGTGCCGGACCTTTTGCTGAGCGTCGGCTCGCTGGACATTTTCGAGATCCACTCTACCGGCATGGAGGCCCTTTCCACCGGCTGGTATGAGGATATCTTCGGCGAGGATGCCGATCTCGCGCGCATCCGGTTTCTGGACAGCGCGCTCTATACCGTCTTTTCCGGCTGTCTGTTCGACGAGTTCCAGCGCGTGGTCTATGCCGACCCGACTCTGACGCCGGAGCAGATCAGCCAGACGTTCGTGACCATCGCGCGCTCTTACGGCCTGCGATCCTTCGGCAAGGAGTTTTCGCACTACTGGATGCAGGTCAACCACAACTTTGAGTCGCCCTTCTACTATATCAGCTACGCCGTGAGCATGCTCGCCTCGCTGCAGATCTACGAAATGGCGGAGAACGACTGGGCCGCGGCGGCGGACTTCTATAATGATCTCGTCTCGCTCGGCGCTTTCGACTACACCTACTGTGAACTTCTCGAAAAGGTTGGTCTCGAATGCTTCACCGACGGCCTGCCCGCATGCGTTCCGCAGGCAGTGGAGGATATGGAAGCGCTCTGCCTTGCCTGGGAAAACGCGGCCTGAACGCGGACGGAGGGGGCTGCCCCGATAAAAAACGGCTCTCCGCCGTATGGACGGAGAGCCGTTTGAGCGTGTCAAAAAAGAATTTTTGACACGCTCTCAAACGAGACCCACTTCGTTGGGCTCTCGTTTGAAGGGGCTGCGGCTCGCCGCAGCGCACTCGCTTACGCTCGCACGTTTGCGAGCCGAGAAGTATTTTCTCCGACGTACACGCCGCCGGAGAAAATGGTTAAAACTTTATTTGCGCCTGCGGGCGCAAACTCTGCGAGGCTTTTTCGACAGTCTGCGGCTCTCCGCCGTATGGACGGAGAGCCGTTTTTGTGGTTTAATCAGATGTATCCGCGGACAAGCGACACGCTCAGCGTGAAAAATTCGCGCATCGCGTAGTGGATGAAGCCGAACACGGTGGAGCGGGCCGGGACGCCGTAAAACGTGAATCCGCCGTTTTTCCGCGCCAGACACAGCGCGCGGAAAACGTGAAAGTCGTTCGTGACGATGCCGACACTCTCCACGTCTGTCTCCGGCGAGCGCAGCATGGGGAGACTGTAGCGCATGTTCTCCTCCGTGCTCGTGGAGCGATCCTCCAAAAGAATGCGGTCTGCGTCGATGCCGCCCGCGACGAGATGATCGCGGATGCATTCCGCCTCGCTCATCGGCTCGTCCTCGCCCTGCCCGCCGGAGGCAATGCATACCGTATCCGGGTTTTCCTCCAGATAGACGCGCGCGGCGCTGATACGCTGCCGCAGCGACCCGCTCGGACCGTTTTCATCGACTCTCGCGCCGAGAACGATGATGGCGTCCAGCCCCTCCGGGGGCTTCTGGAACGCGCCGGAAAATACCAGGCACTCCACGGCGAGAAATACGGCGACGGCGGCGATCACGACGATGTTCACTGCCCGGAGCCACGGCCGGGGGATCGGCGCGCTCTTTCCGTGCTTCCACGCCCATTTCCAGAGAAAGAAGCGGCCAAAGCACACGGCCGACAGCATCAGCCAGAGATAGAGCAGCGACTGCCCGAACCGCACGGTGATGCCCTGGCCGAGATAATATATAAGCGTCAGTATCCCGGCATACAGAAAGAGCCGGTTGATGCGTTGTTCTTTTTTTGTCATAGCGTACCTCCGGAAAAAATCTCCTGCCGGAAAGACGGGGAGAAGCCACTGAAAGTTCATTATACATAGTTTTGGGAGAAATACCAATGGGAAACGGAAAATTTGAAGGATATCTGCTCGTTGCGGATTTTGACGACACATTCTGCCCGGAGCACGGCGCTCCCGTGCCGGAGGAAAACCGGCGCGCGGCGCAGCAATTCATGGACGAGGGCGGCCTTTTCACGATCGCCACGGGGCGGGACGTTCGCTCGTATTACTCCATCCGGGACAAATTCACCGTCAACGCGCCGCTCGTACTCAGCAACGGCGCCGTGATCTTCGACGGCGAATCCGGCGAGAGCTGGTACGAGAGCTTTCTGCCATTTTCCTGCCGGAGCAACCTTCTTGCCGCGCGCGACGCCTTTCCCGGCACGGGCATGGAGGTCCATCGCGGCGCGGATGTGCGCGTCTGCGGCAGCAACGCGACGCTCGAGAAGCACCTTTCCCGCATGGGCGTTCCGGTTTCGGAGGCCGATCCGGGACATATTCTGTATCCGTGGACGAAGGTGGTGCTTGTAGCGCCGGACGAGATCCGCGCCGAGAGCGAAACGGCGCACGCGATCTGCGCGTGGATCGCAGCGCAGTTTCCCGGACGGTACGAGGCCGTGCCCTCCGGCGCTCTGGTGGACGTGGTCACCGCCGGGAGCGACAAGGGCAGCGGCGTGCGGCGGCTTGCGGAGTTTCTGGATATTCTTCCGGAAAACATCGTCTGCATCGGCGACGGCTGGAACGATATTCCAATGCTGCGCGCGGCGGGCCGCGCCTTCGCGCCGGAAACGGCGCTGCCGGAGGTTTTGGCGCTTCCCGGCGTGACGAAGCTCGGCGCGCCCGGACGCTGCATCCGCGACGTGATAGACAGGCTTGAAGCGGATCAAAAATAAATTTTTATACAAATTTTCACCGAATTATTTGTTGACATTTCCAAGAGAAGAATTTATACTGAAACCAAATTCCGCAGATCGGAGCGAGATCGGCATCATGAATGTGTCCATTCGTATGTTTCGATACTTTTTTACCCGTACTATTTCATAGTATGGTAATTTGTGATGCGGAAAATGACCTTGGAAGCGAAGGCTTTTTAGGCGGCACAGATTACACTGTGCCGCTTTTTTGTTTTTGGAGGAATAACCGATGATCGTCATTTTGAAAAACGGCGCTGCCGAAGAGAAGAAAAACCAGCTTATTGACTGGCTGAAGGAGCAGGGACTGCAGATCCACACCTCCGTCGGCGAGTATCAGACCGTTCTCGGTCTCGTGGGCGACACGAGCCGGGTCGATATGGACCTTATCGCCAGTCTCGGCATCGTTGATTCCGTCAAGCGCGTCACGGAGCCGTTCAAGTGCTGCAACCGCAAGTTCCACCCGGACGACACCGTCGTGCAGGTCGGAGACGTGCGCATCGGCGGCGGGAACTTCGTGATGATCGCGGGCCCGTGCAGTGTCGAGAGCGAGGAGCAGATCGTCGGCATCGCAAAGGCGGTCAAGGCCTCCGGCGCGCAGATCCTCCGCGGCGGCGCCTTCAAGCCGCGCACCTCGCCCTACGATTTTCAGGGCCTTGCCGCCACGGGGCTCGAACTTTTGAAGATCGCCCGGCAGGAGACGGGCCTTCCGATCGTCACGGAGATCATGGGCACCTCCGCGCTCGATCTTTTCACGGATGTGGATGTCATCCAGGTCGGCGCGCGCAATATGCAGAACTTTGACCTGCTCAAAGAACTCGGAAAGCTCCGCAAGCCGATTCTGCTCAAGCGCGGTCTCGCCGCCACGCTCAAGGAGCTTTTGATGAGCGCCGAGTACATCATGGCGGGCGGCAATGAGCAGATCATCCTCTGCGAGCGCGGCATCCGCACGTTTGACGATTATACGAGAAACACGCTCGATCTTGCCGCTGTGCCGATGCTCCATGAGCTGACGCACCTGCCGGTCATCGTCGATCCGAGCCATTCTACCGGTCTTGCCCGCATGGTGCGCCCGATGGCGCTCGCTGCGGCGGCCTGCGGCACGGACGGCCTCATCATCGAAGTCCACAACGACCCGATGCACGCGCTGTGCGACGGCGCACAGTCCATCAAGCCCGAGGAGTACGACGCGCTCTGCAGGGACGTGCGGACTATCCGCGAGGTGGCAATGCGATGACAGCGGGGATCGTCGGCCTCGGGCTGATCGGCGGCTCGCTCGCCAAGGCGTACCGCGCGCACGGCGCGCGCGTTCTTGCCTTTGATACGGACGGCGCGGTGCTCTCCTTCGCGCAGCTCGACGGCACGGTGGACGCCGTGCTGACAAAAGAAAATGTTTCCGAATGCGATATCGTTCTTATCGCGGTGCGCCCCGGCGCGGCGATATCGTATCTGCGCGAAGCGGCGCCGCATATCGGCGCGCGCCCCGTCGTCATCGACTGCTGCGGCGTTAAGCGGGAGGTGTGCGAGACCGCGTTCGCTCTCGCGCGGGAGCACGGCTTCACGTTTCTCGGCGGTCATCCGATGGCGGGCAGCCACCGCGCGGGATATAAGAATGCCCGCGCCAATCTTTTCCATGCAGCGCCCATGGTGCTCGTACCGCCGGAGGGAGACGATATCGCCCTTCTCGCGCGGGCCAAGGAGCTTTTGGCCCCGGCGGAGTTCGGAAAATTCTCCGTGACGAGCGCCGCGGAGCACGACCGCATGATCGCCTTTACGTCGCAGCTCGCGCACATCGTCTCGAATGCCTATATCAAAAGCCCCACCGCGCGCAGCCACAGGGGTTTCTCCGCGGGGAGCTATAAGGATTTGACGCGCGTTGCGTGGCTCGACCCTTCCATGTGGGCGGAGCTCTTTCTGGATAACCGGGACAATGTGCTCTTTGAGCTGGAAAGTCTCGCAAAGTCCCTCGCGCAGTACCGCGCGGCGGTGGAGAATAACGATCTCGCGGCGCTCACGGCGCTTCTCGACGAGGGCCGCCGGCGCAAGGAGGAGGTAGACGGACGATGAAAACGATCCATGTAACGGCGTCGCGCGAATACGATGTTGTTATCGGCGCGGGGCTTCTCGATGAATGCGGGCAGCGCATTGCCGCGGCCGTTCCGGGCGCGGAAAAGGCGGTCGTCTATACCGATACGACCGTGTTCCCGCTCTATGCAAAGCGCGTGACCGAGTCGCTCAAGGCCGCGGGCTTTACGGTATTGCAGGACTACTTTCTTGCCGGAGAACACTCCAAAACGTTCCGCAACTGGGAGCGTATCCTCCGTTTCTTTACCGAAAACCGCGTGAGCCGGAGCGACGTTGTCGTTGCGCTCGGCGGCGGCGTTGTCGGCGACATGGTCGGGTTTGCCGCGGCGTGCTACCAGCGCGGCGTCCGGCTCGTGCAGATCCCGACGACGCTTCTCGCCGCGGTGGATTCTTCCGTCGGCGGGAAAACGGCGGTCGATCTTCCGATGGGGAAAAACCTTATCGGGGCGTTCTGGCAGCCGTCGCTCGTTATATGCGATACGGACACGCTCCAAACGCTTCCGGAAGCCGTCCGGCGCGACGGCTGCGCCGAGATCATCAAATACGGCGTACTGGATGGCGCGGCGCTTTTCTCCCGGCTGGAAAACAGCCTGCCGGACGAAATACCGGAGGATATTCTCGCGCGCTGCGTGGAGATAAAGCGGGATATCGTCGCCGCGGATGAATTTGATACCGGCGCGCGGCAGCTTTTGAATCTCGGCCATACCGCCGCGCACGCGGCGGAGCTTTTGAGCGATTATTCGCTCTCCCACGGCAGCGCCGTGGCGATGGGGCTGTGCTCCATGGCGCGCGCGTGCGCCGCGCGCGGTCTCTGCACCGAAGAGGACGCCGCGCGCATCGAAGCGCTTATCAAAAAATGCGGCCTTCCGACGGAGCTGCCGTATACGGCGGAAGCGCTCGCCAACGCTGCGCTTTCGGATAAAAAACGCGCCGGATCAACGCTTCCCATCATCACCGTTGAGGGGCTGGGGCGCTGCACTGTGCGAAAGATCGCCGCGTCCGATTATGCCGGATGGCTCCGGCAGGGGGGCGCTAAATGAATTTTGTCATTTCTCCGGGAGCACGCACCGGCGCGGTGCGCATCCCGGCTTCCAAATCGCAGGCGCACCGCCTGCTCATCTGTGCCGCGCTCGGCAAAGCGCCGGTAACGGTCCGCTGCGACGGGCTGAACGCCGACATTCTTGCCACGGCCGCGTGCCTTCGCGCGCTCGGCGCGAACATCGCGGAGCAGGATGGCGCGCTGCATGTTGAACCGATCAAAGCAGCGCCGGACGGCCTCTGTGTTCTGCCCTGCGGCGAGAGCGGATCGACGCTCCGGTTTTTGCTCCCGGTCGTTGGCGCGCTTGGCGCGGACGCGGTGTTCCTGCGGGAAGGACGGCTGCCCGAGCGCCCGCTCGAGCAGCTTTTGAGCGAGCTTGTCCGCGGCGGCATGATGTTCCGATCCGAGGGCGGGAAGCTCTTCTGCTCCGGAAAACTCGCGCCGGGAGAATATACGCTTCCCGGAAACATTTCCTCGCAGTACATTTCCGCGCTGCTTTTCGCGCTGCCGCACCTTGCCGGGGACAGCGCGCTCACGATCACCGGCGCGCGGGAGAGCGAGGGCTATATCGCCATGACGGAGAACACCCTCGCTCAAAGCGGCGTCCGGCTATTTAAAACGGATTCCGGGTATGATATCCCCGGCGGGCAGACGTACTCCCTGCCCGCCGCGGTCAAGGTCGAGGGGGACTATTCCTCGGCGGCGTTCTTTCTCTGCATGGGCGCTCTCTCGCGTGCCGGCATCACCGTTTCCGGCCTGCGCGCCGATTCCGCGCAGGGCGACCGCGCCGTGCTCGATATTCTCCGCGCGATGGGAGCATGCGTGGAGGAAGCGGCCGCGGGCATTACGGTGCGGCGCGGCACGCTTCACGGCGCGGTCATCGACGCCGCGCCCGTCCCCGATCTTATCCCCGCGCTCTGCGCGCTCGCTGCGGCGGCGGAAGGGGAGACGCGCGTTGTGAATGCCGCGCGGCTCCGGCTCAAGGAATCTGACCGGCTCGCAACGACCGCGGCAATGCTCGCTTCTCTCGGCGCGCACGTCGAGGAGCTGCCGGAGGGACTCATCGTTCACGGCGGCGGACTTCGCGGCGGCGCGGTGAGCGCGCAGCACGACCATCGCATCGCCATGGCGGCGGCGGTGGCGGCGTGCGCCTGCACGGAACCGGTCACGATCGAGGGCTGGGAGTGCACGAACAAATCCTATCCGCGCTTTGGCGAGGACTTTAACGCTTTGAAAAGGGAGGAAACGCCGTGAGCAGTCTGGGAAAAAACTTTCGCATCACGATCTTCGGCGCTTCGCACGGCGAGGCCATCGGCGTCGTTATGGAAGGGCTGCCCGTGGGCTTTGCCATCGATATGGATGCGCTCAATGCCTTCCTCACGCGGCGCGCGCCGGGACGCGGGGCGTTTGCCACCGCGCGGCGCGAGAGCGATGCGCCGCTCTTTCTCAGCGGCGTGAAAAACGGCGTCACCTGCGGCGGCGCGGTCACGGCGGTCATCCGCAACGGCGACGCCCATCCCGGCGACTATGACGCTCTGCGCAATACGCCGCGCCCCGGCCACGCGGACTTTGCCGCCCGCATGAAAGACGGCGATGCCGTCGATCTCTCCGGCGGCGGACGCTTTTCCGGACGGCTCACCGCGCCGCTCTGCGTTGCGGGCGGCATCGCCATGCAGCTTCTGGAGGAGGAAAACATCCGCATCGTTTCGCACATCGCCTCCATTGCCGGTATCGCGGACGAGGGCATCTTCCCGGCATCCACACTGGGAAAACCGTTCCCGACGCTCAGCGAAGCGCGCGGCGAGGAGATGCTCGCTGCCATTGCAAAGGCACGCGCCGACGGCGACAGCGTCGGCGGCGTGGTGGAGTGCGCGGTGCTCGGTTTGCCTGCAGGTCTCGGCGACGCGCTTTTTGACGGCGTGGAGAGCCGTCTCTCCGCGGCGCTCTTCGGTATTCCCGCTGTGAAGGGCGTGGAGTTTGGCGCGGGGTTCGCCGCCGCCGCGCTGCGCGGCAGCGAGAATAACGACGCCTTTGTGCTGCGCGGCGGGAGGACTATGACGGAGACGAACCGCTGCGGCGGCATCCTCGGCGGCATCACGACGGGCGCGCCGCTCGTGTTCCGCGCGGCGTTCAAGCCGACGCCGTCCATCGCGCGGCGGCAGCGCACCGTTGATCTCGCCGCCATGCGCGAAACGACGATCGAAATCGCCGGCCGGCATGACCCCTGCATCGTGCCGCGCGCCGTTCCCTGCGTGGAAGCGGCGGCAGCGGTCGTGCTATATGATATTCTTTGTTCGGAAAGAGGGAGAAAGCCATGAACATGGACGAACTGCGAGGCAGGATCGACGCGGTGGATGACGAGCTGCTGCGATGCTTTGCCGAGCGCATGGACATCGCCGGGGACATTGCCCGGTATAAAGCCGAACACGGCCTTCCGGTGCTCGATGAGCGGCGGGAGCGGGAAAAACTCTATGCCGTGAGCGAAAAAGCGCCGGAGGAGCTGCAAAGCTACGCCGTGTCGCTCTACGCGCTGCTCTTTGAGCTCAGCCGCAGCCGCCAGAACCGCCTGCTGCATAAGCAGAGCCCGCTTGCCGAGAGCATTCAGACAGCGATCGAGCAGACGCCGCCGCTTTTCCCGGAGAAGGCCGCCGTCGCCTGTCAGGGCGTCGAGGGCTCCAACTCCCAGATCGCGTGCGAGCGGCTGTTCCGTCTGCCGAACGAGCTTTACTTTTCGAGCTTCGACGCGGTGTTCAACGCCATCGAAAAGGGCCTCTGCCGCTACGGTGTGCTGCCCATCGAAAACAGCACCGCGGGTTCGGTGAACGCCGTGTATGATCTTATGATGCGCCACCATTTCCACATCGTCCGCTCGGTGCGCGTGAAGATCGACCACAACCTGCTCGCGAGGCCCGGCGCAAAGCTCTCCGGCATCCGCGAGATCTATTCGCACGAGCAGGCGCTCAGCCAGTGCGCGCAGTTCCTCTCGTCGCTTCCGGGCGTGAAGGTCATCCCGTGCGAGAATACGGCGCTCGCGGCAAAGCTCGTTGCGGAGTCCGGGCGGGACGACGCTGCGGCGCTCTCCACGCGCGCGTGCGAACGGCTGTACGGTCTGGAATGTCTCGCCCCCTCCGTGCAGGATACGGCGAACAACTACACGCGCTTCATCTGCATTGCGCGCGATCTGGAGATCTATCCCGGCGCGGATCGGACGAGCCTTATGATGACGCTGCGCCACGAGCCCGGCTCGCTTTATAAAGTGCTCTCGCGCTTCTATGCGCTCGGCATCAACCTGAACAAGCTCGAAAGCCGTCCGCTCCCGGAGCGCAGCTTTGAGTTCATGTTCTATTTCGATCTGGAAAACCCGGTGTACGATCCCGCCTTCCTTCAGCTTGTGAGCGAGCTGGGGGACATCAGCGAGGAATACACCTATCTTGGAAGCTATAGTGAGGTAATTTGACATGATGCATTGCGGACTTCTCGGACAAAAGCTCAGCCACAGCTATTCTCCGGCCATCCATTCCATGCTCGGCGACTATGAGTATAAGCTCTATGAGACCGAACCGGAGAATGTGGAGACCTTCCTTCGGAAGGGCGATTTTGACGCGCTGAACGTCACGATCCCCTACAAAAAGTGCGCCGCGGCGATTTGCGACGAGCTTTCCGAAACGGCGCGCGCCATCGGCAGCGTCAATACGATCGTCCGCCGCGCCGACGGAACGCTCTACGGCGACAATACGGACGTCTACGGCTTTGAAGAGCTGCTGCGCCGCGCGGTGTTCTCGCCGCGCGCGAAAAAGGTGCTCGTGCTCGGCAGCGGCGGCGCTTCCGCCGCGGTGGTGTACGCGCTCGAAAAGCAGCAGGCGCGCGAGATCGTCGTCGTCTCCCGCGATGGGAAGGACAATTACTCCAATCTCTCCCGCCACGCGGACGCCGAGCTCATCGTGAACACCACGCCGGTCGGCATGTACCCGCACAACGGCGAGTCGGTCATTGATCTGCTGCGCTTCCCGCACTGCCGCGCCGTCGTCGATCTCATCTATAATCCCGTGCGCACGGAGCTTTTGCTGCAGGCGGAAAAACTCGGCATCCCCTGCGCGAACGGCATGGTGATGCTCGCGGCGCAGGCTATCCGCGCGAGCGAGATTTTCACCGGCAAAAAGGCGGCGTCCGGCGCGCTCGAGCACGCCATCGACCTCGTGAAGAGCAAGACGATGAACATCGTCCTCATCGGCATGCCCGGCTGCGGCAAGTCTGCCGTGGCGGAGGCACTCGGCAAGGCGCTCGGCCGCGAGGTGCTTGATACGGACGCCTATATCGAGGAGCACACCGGCTATACGCCCGAGCAGATCATCACAATGCAGGGCGAATCCGTGTTCCGCACGCACGAGAGCGAGGCCGTGCGCGAGCTCGGCAGCGCCTTCGGAGCGATCGTTGCCACCGGCGGCGGCGCGGTGCTCCACGAGGAGAACTACGCGCCGCTGCACCAGAACGGCGTCATTTTCTGGCTGCGCCGCGATCTTGACAAGCTCGAGCGCGACGGCCGCCCGCTCTCCCGCGCGGGAAATCTCAACGCCATGTACGAAATGCGCGAGAAGCGCTATCTCCGCTTTGCGGACTATATCATCGACAACAACCGCGCGCTTGAGGACACCGTGGAGGACATCCGCAAGGTGATCCTATGAAGATCCTCGTCATCAACGGTCCCAATCTGAACCTTCTCGGCGTGCGCGAGCCGGAGCTTTACGGGAAGCGCGACTTCGCCGCGCTCGAGGCGTATATCCGCGCGTCCTGCCGGGAGCTTGGCGCAGAGTGCGAGCTTTTCCAGTCCAACCACGAGGGCGCGATCGTCGATGCCATCCAGTCCGCCCTCGGACGGATGGACGGCATCGTCATCAATCCCGCGGCGTATACGCACACGAGCGTCGCCATTCTCGACGCGCTCAAGGCCGTGGCGCTCCCGGCGGTAGAGGTGCATCTCACCGATATTCAAGAGCGCGAGAGCTTCCGGCACGTGTCCTACGCGGGCATGGCGTGCGAAAAGACGTTCGCCGGGCTGGGCTTTGAGGGCTACCGGAGAGCGGTCGAATATCTTGTGAACCGGGGGAAAACCACATGATCCCATTCGAAGTATACGCGCTCGGCGCGTCCGGCAACCCCATCCGGGAGATCGCCGATTACGCCATGCGCCGCGCCGAAGAGGTCGGCGCGGAAAATGTTTACGATTTCAGCATCGGCTCGCCAAGCATCGCGCCGCCCGCGGCGGTGCAGGAGACGGCGCAGCGCCTTATGAAGGAAATGTCCCCCACGCAGCTGCACGCCTACAGCCCCGATCAGGGCCTGCCGGAGGTGCGCAGGGCCGTGGCGGAGTATCTGAACGGCACGTTTTCCATGACCTACGCGCCGGAGGATATCTACATGACGAGCGGCGCGTCCGCGGGCCTTGCCATCGGCTGCCGTGCGCTGCTCTCGCCGGGAGACGAGTGCATCACGCTCACGCCGTACTTTTCTGAATACCGCACCTATACCGAGGCCGCCGGCGGCGTCATGCGCGAGGTACCCTCCGAGCCGGAGACGTTCCAGCTCGATTATGAGGCCTTCGCCGCGGCGGTGAACGGGAAAACGTGGCTCGTGATCCTGAACTCTCCCAATAACCCCTCCGGCGTCGTGCTGGGGGAGGAGAGCATAAAGAAGATCGCCGCTTTGCTCACCGAGCGCTCGGCGGAGTACGGTCACCCGATCTACATCCTCGCGGACGAGCCGTACCGCGATCTTGTCTACGACGGCGACGCCGTGCCGTACATCCCCAGTTTCTATCCTGACACGATCTACTGCTACTCGTTCAGCAAGTCCCTCTCGCTGCCCGGCGAGCGCGTCGGCTATCTCGCCGTGCCGCCGGAGAGCAAAGACCGCGCCGCGCTGCGCGCCGCCATTTCCGGCGCGGGCCGGATGCTGGGGTATGTCTGCGCGCCGGTGCTCTTTCAGCGCGTGTGCGCCGCGTGCCTCGGCCAGACGGGGGAGCTGCGCGAGTATAAGAAAAACCGCGATCTCATCTGCGAGGGGCTCGCCGCGCTCGGCTTTTCCTGCGCGAAGCCGCAGGGGGCGTTCTATCTCTTCGTAAAATCACCGGAGGAGGACGCGCGCGCCTTCTGCAAAAAGGCGATGGCGCACGATCTTCTGCTCGTGCCGGGCGACGGTTTCGCCTGTCCGGGCTACGCCCGCCTTGCCTACTGCGTGCCGGAGGAGCGGCTGCGCCGCTCACTGCCCGCCTTTGCCGCCCTCGCCGAAGAATACGGCTTAAAAGCCGAATAAACCAAAGAAAAGGCCGTGCCTCCCCAAATTGGGAGGCACGGCCGATTTTTTACCACCGCGTTGGACGGCGCAGGGCGCTGATCTTCCGGTAGCAGCTCTGGCAGAGGCGTCCGCTCTGGTGGAGCGGGAGCGCCGCGCCGCAGCGCGCGCAGAAGCGGATGTTGTTTTTGAGATTGTAGAGCAGGATCTGGTTGATGCTCTCGGCGGCGTCCTCGCGCTTATCATAGAGCGCGTCGTGGTCGATCGGGCAGCCGAACGCCTTGGAAAACGAGAAATAGAGATCGAGCTTCCGACAGTATTGCTCGAGCTGCGGGAGCGTGGGCGCATGTCCCTCGGGAAGCTCCGGACAGGAGAGCGGCTGGCCCTCCCGGAAGCAGCGCAGAAACGAGAAGAACAGCTCCAGAAGCTCTTCCTCCGTCTCGTCGAACGGAATGTTCGCGCACCGCAGCTCCTGCTCGCGCGTGAGCGAAAAGCCCTCCTGCCGCACCTTGCCGATGAGCGTGATGTACCGGCTGACGTCGAGCTTTACATACGGCGCGACGGTCGGCATTTTGTTCCACTCGGTCAGCACCTCAAGAAGATCGTGCTCCACCTGTAAAACGAGCTCGGAAAACCCGGCCACCGCCGTTTCGAGCGGCGGCACGGCCGCTTCCAGCCCCTCGCGGATGAAGTCCAGATTCTCCGTTGCGCCGACGTAGCCCTTGTCGTACATGCCGTAGCGTCCGGCGCGTCCGGCGATCTGCTGGATCTCGGCAGGCTTCAAGTCGCGCCGCTCCACGCCGTCAAACTTCCGCGTGTCCAGAAAGATCACGCGCCGGATGGGGAGATTCAGCCCCATGCCGATGGCGTCGGTCGAAACGACATACTGCATCCGCCCTTCGAGAAAGCCCTCCATCTGCCGCCGCCGCGTGGAATAGGGGAGCGCGCCGTAGATGATGGCGGGCTCCTTTCCGTGCGCACGCAGATCCTCGGCCACGGAAAGCACCCCAAGCTTCGAGAACGTGATGAGCGCGTCGCCGGGCTTTACGTCGTCAAAATCGATCTCCCGGCGCATGCACACGAGCGGCGTTTTGCGCAGATGACGGATCTCCTCCCACGTGTCGCCGGTGCTCTCAATGATGCGGATCAGAAGATCGCGCGCCTCGGGCGCGGCGCAGAGATGCACCTCCGGCGCGAGCACGCCGAGGATCGCGCGCGTCCAGGCAAAGCCGCGCTCCCGGTCGGCGATCATCTGGCACTCGTCGATCACCGCCACATCGTACCGCGCGGAGAGATCGAGCTTTTCCGCCGTGGCTGCGACGTGGGTATCCCCCTCGCGGCGGTCCTCTTCCTCGCCGGTCGTGAGCGAGCACGCAACGCCGAGATCAAGCAGCCGCTCCTGCGCTTCAAGCGCCAGCAGACGGAGCGGAGCAAGATATACGCCCGTTTTGGCTTTGCGTAGCCGCTCAAACCCGGCGTAGGTCTTGCCGGTATTCGTCCCGCCGGTATGGAGAATAAAATGGCGCTGCATGGCGCGCGCTTCCGGGTACTCGTCCTTCGGGTTGAGCGCCACGAGCAGCTTCAGGCTCGAGCGGATCGCGCGCGGGATATAAAAGACCGAATAGAGATAGGAAAGCGGGTGCTGCAAAAGCTCCTGCACGGGAAAGGCACCCTTTTCGAGAAGCCCGTCCATGTTCGCCTCCGGCTGCGCGGCGGTAAAAGAAGCAATGTCCCGCGCGCTGATCGCAAGCAGCACCGCGGCATAGCGCGCCGCGAGCTTTCCGGCGAGCGGAGAAGCTGCATTCGCGCCGAGCCACGGCGCGGCGGTCACAAACCGGCGGAGCGTTGCGCCGAGCGGCTCGGCGCCGGTGCCGGTCTCCAGATGGAGAAAGTGCTCGATATAGCTGATGCTCTGTCCCGGCCGCAGCCGCTTGGCAAATCCGACCGCCGGGATCTGGCGGAGGATCGCTTCATGGTAGCGCGCTGCGAGCGTTGCTTCACGGCTTTCCGGCAGCGCGGCGGTATTCCATGCGCTTTCCAGAAGCTGCGACGCTGCATCGAGCGCCGCGTCATCCGGTATGCTTTCCGTATTTTCGGCAGACGCCGCGCGCAGCGAGCGGAAGCTCTCGCTCTGCTCGGCGCGGCGGATATCGTCCGTGCGCCAGGCGCGCACGCAGCGGCCGTTTCGATAAAGACGCTGCGGCTTCGGCAGGAGAGAGGCGATCAGCTCCTCCGTCCAGCCGCGGCTTTTGAGCGTGCCCGCCGTCCATAATTTCGTATTTTTACTCACTTGCGTTGTTTCTCCTTGAAAGATCGCAAATACTATACCAGATTTTTTCCCATCGGGCAAGGCAGGGGCTTGACAGATAGACTGAATTGTGTATAATGAGCATACACAATAAATTATCCGACAGGGAGGAATGCGCGATGGAGCTTTTGTCCGTGCGCAATCTTTGCAAAAAGTATCCGGGATTTACGCTGGATCATGTCTCGTTCTCCTTGGAGAGCGGGTATATCATGGGGTTCATCGGGCGCAACGGCGCGGGAAAGACGACGACGCTCAAAAGCATGCTCGGCCTTGTTCATCCGGACGGCGGCACGGTGGAGATGTTCGGTATGGATCTCCGGGAAAACGAATCGGCCTGCCGCCAGCAGATCGGCGTGGTGCTGGGCGACGCGCGCTATTACGGCTCAAAGCGCCTGCGCGATGTAGCGGAGACGACGGTGCGGTTTTATGAGCATTGGGACGACGCCGCGTACCGCGAATACATGAAGCGCTTCTCGCTCGACGAGACGAAGCGCGTGCGCGAGCTGTCCACCGGCATGTGGGTCAAGTTCACGCTGGCGCTTGCCCTCTCGCACGGGGCGCGGCTCCTCCTTCTCGACGAGCCGACAAGCGGCCTTGACCCGGTGAGCCGTGACGAGCTTCTGGACATTTTCCGCGACACGGTCGCGAACGGGGAGCGCAGCATCCTGTTTTCCACGCATATTATATCCGATCTCGAGAAGTGCGCCGACCTTATCACCTACATCCACAACGGAAAGATCCTCACAAGCACCGACCGCGACACCTTTACCGACGCTTACCGCAAGGTGACCGGCGGCAAGGAGGAGCTGACAGACGCCGTAAAGGAGAGCGCCATCGGTCTGCGGGAGCAGAGCTTCGGCTTTGAAGCGATGATGAAGACGGAGGACGCAATGGCTTCCGGTCTCGCGGCGGAGCCCATCGGCATGGAGGACATCATGGTGCACATCGAACGGGAGGGGAGAGAATGAAAAATCTGCTGTATAAGGAGTTCCGGCTCGCCATCCATCCGAGCGTGTATATCTTCTTCGCGCTCGCGGCGCTGCTGCTTGTGCCGTTGTATCCCTATTATGTCAGCTTTTTCTATCTGACGCTCGGCATATTCCTCACGTTCAAAACCAACCGCGCCGAGAACGACATTTTCTATTCCGCGCTCCTGCCGGTGCGCAAGGGCGACGTTGTCCGCGCCCGCGTGCTCGCCGTGGCGCTTTTGGAGCTTGCGAATATTGTCATTGCCATCCCCTTTGCGATCCTCTCCGCGAAGATCAACCCCGTCGGGGGGAACAACGCCGGCATCGAGCCGAATGTGGCGTTTTTCGGCCTGTCGCTTCTGATGTACGGCGGCTTCAACCTCATTTTCTTCCCGGTGTTCTATAAAACCGGGCGGAGCGAGGGCAAGGCATTCCTCTGGGGCGGCGTGTTTACGTTCCTCTATATCATCGCCGCGGAATCGCTCGCACAGTATATCCCCACGCCGGTCAGCGCGTATCTTGACACGCTGGAGAAAAGCGCGCAGCTCCGTCAGCTTCCGGTGCTGTTCGCCGGGATCATCCTCTGGGCGGCCTTTACGCTGCTCTCGGCAAAGATCAGCGCCGAGAGGTTTGAAAAGGTGGATCTATGAAGCTGACAGTGACGAATACATCGCCGCTGCCGCTCTACCGGCAGATGTATGACCAGCTTGCCGCGCAGATCCTGCGCGGGGAGATAGCGCCCGGCGAGGTGCTGCCGCCGATACGGACCGTAGCGCAGGAGCTCTCGGTAAGTCTTATTTCGGTGCGGCGCGCCTGGGAAGAACTGGAGCGGGACGGCTTTATCCACACCGCCGTCGGGCGCGGGACGTTTGCCGCCGCGCTCGGCGAGACGGACAAAGCGGCCATGCGCCGCGCCATTTTAAAAGAAAAGCTCACCGACGCCGCGCAGTTCTGCGCGGCTGTCGGCGCATCCGGAGAGGAAGCGGCGGCGCTGCTGCGCGAGCTGATGAAGGAGGAAAACGCATGAGCAAAAAACTACTGCTGATCGCCACCGGAGGCACGATCGCCTCGCGCCCGGCGGAGGACGGCCTGACGCCCGAAATGACGAGCGAGGAGCTGCTGCAATGCATCCCCGAGGTACGCTCTCTCTGCGAGATCGACACGGTGCAGCCCTTTAATCTGGACAGCACGAACATGCGCCCGCAGAATTGGGTCGAGCTCGTGAAGATCATCCGGGATAAGTATGAAAGCTACGACGGCTTTGTCATCACCCACGGCACCGACACGATGGCCTATGCCGCCGCAACGCTCTATTATCTCATCCAGAACAGCCCGAAGCCTGTCGTGCTGACCGGCTCGCAGGTTTCCATCTACGCGCGCGATACCGACGCGCGGGAGAATCTGCGCAATGCGATCACCTATGCCGCCGATGACGACGCCTGCGGCATTCATCTCGTGTTTGATAATAAGGTCATCTGCGCCAACCGCGCGCAGAAAACACGTACGCGCAGCTTCAACGCCTTTTCGAGCATCGATTACCCGGAGGTCGCTGTCATCCGCGGCGGCGAGGTGCGCTATTATATCCGCGAGTCGTTCCCCGGTCCGGTGCGGTTTTATGATGCGCTTGACAGCCGCGTTTGCGTCATCAAGCTCATCCCCGGCATGGCGCCCGGCATTCTCGACTATGTAGCCGAGCACGCCCACGCCGTTGTCATCGAGAGTTTCGGCGTCGGCGGTGTGCCGTACTACGATAACGACGAGTTCACCGAGAAGATCGGCCACCTGCTGCGGAACCACGTGAAGGTCATTTTCACTACGCAGGTCTCCCACGAGGGGAGCGATATGGAGCTTTATCGTGTGGGCTTCCGCATCAAGAAAAAGTATGAGCTGCTCGAAGCCTATACAATGACGACCGAGGCCGTTGTCGCCAAGGTCGAATGGGCGCTGGCGAACTCCGCCGACGACGAGGAGTTTAGAAAGCTCTTCCTCACCCCTGTCGGCAACGACCGGCTCTGATTTTAAGAATAAAATGCAAAACGTCCGGAGAATGTCCTCCGGACGTTTTGCATTGTAAGCTTTAAGCTTTTCAGAAATCGCGGCCCTTGTAGTGGACGTGGAGTAGCTCGTGCTCACGCTCGCCGATGTCGCGCAGCAGTGTTTCAATGACGGGGTTCTGCTCGCTGCGCTTGATGAGGGCGGTCTTGTCGGCGTTGTAGAGGCCCGCGGCGCGGTCGTACTTGTCCTTCGTAAGGCCGTGCGGCTGACCCGCGCCGCCGACGCAGCCGGCGCGGCAGGTCATGACCTCGATGAGGTCAAAGTATTCGCGTCCGGTCTCGATCTCGTCGATGAGCTTCTGGGCGTTGAGAAGGCCGTTGCACACCGCGATGCGGATCGTCCGCTCGCCGACGAGCATGCTTGCCACGCGCACGCCTTCTACGCCGCGAAGACCGGAGTATTCGATGGCCATCGCCGCGTTTTTCGTTTTATCCGGGCAGCAGCAGCGCGCGACCGCTTCCGCCACGCCGCCGGTCGCGCCGAAGATGACGCCGGAGCCGGTCGTGATGCCGAACGGCATGTCCACGGCCTCGTCCTCCAGATTGGCGAAATCGATGCCGCTTTCCTTGATCATGTTGATAAGCTCGATCGTCGTGAGCACGGCGTCCACGTCGGGCTTGCCGTTGTGGGTGAACTCCTTGCGCTTCGCCTCGCCCTTCTTCGCGGTGCAGGGCATGACGGCGACGTGGTAGACCTCGCGGCCGTCGCTGTTCTTCTCATAGTGATCGCGCAGCACGGCGGCGAACATCTCCATCGGGGACTTGCAGGAGGAGATGTGGCGGAGAAGCTCGGGGCGCTGATACTCCACATACTTGACCCACGCCGGGCAGCAGGAGGTGAACATCGGGAACGTGCCGCCGTTTTTGAGCCGGTCCATAAATTCCTTCGCCTCGACGACTGTGGTGAGGTCGGCGGCGAACGAGGTATCAAACACCTCGGCCGCGCCCATGAGCCGGAGCGCCGCGACCATTTTGCCCATGGCATTTTCGCCCGGATGCAGCCCGAACGCTTCGCCGATGGCGACGCGCACCGCCGGAGCGATCTGGAACACAACGCGCTTATTCTTGTCGTGCAGCGCGCGCCATACACGGCCGATGTCGTTATACACGGTGATCGCGGCGGTGGGGCACACGGCGGCGCACTGGCCGCAGCCGATGCAGTCGGTCTCGGCGAGCTTCTGATCGAATGCCGGCATTACGCGCAGATCGGCGCTGCGGTGCGTGAAGTCGATGATGTTCATACCCTGAATCTCCTCGCATGTGCGCACGCAGTCGCCGCAGAGGATGCACTTGTTCGGGTCGCGCACGACCGAGGGGCTGGAGGTGTCGAGCGGGAGATGCTCGCGCGTATCCTCAAACCGGACGCGGCGCACGCCGAAGCGCAGCGCCAGCCGCCGCAGCTCGCATGCGCTGGACTTTTCGCAAACGGTGCAGTCGCGGTCGTGCGAGGCGAGCAGAAGCTCGATGATCATCCGGCGGTATTTGAGCAGCCGCGCGGTGTTGGTCTGGATGGAGAGCCCGTCGCGCGGCTCCATGGAGCAGGAGGCGTCGATGCGGCCCCTATCGTCCTCCACGACGCACATACGGCATGCGCCGTAAACGGAGAGATCGGAGTAGTAGCACAGCGTCGGCATGTTGATGCCCGCCTTGCGGATAACGGCGAGAACGTTTTTCTCCCCGTCGAACGCGACGCGCTGGCCGTTGATATACATGATTCCCTTTGCCATATCTTTACACCTCCCGAATCGCGCCGAACTTGCAGTTCTTGACGCAGGCGTTGCAGCGGATGCATTTTTCCGTGTCGATCACGAACGGCTTCTTGATCTCGCCGGTGATTGCCTCCACCGGGCAGTTGCGCGCGCACAGGCTGCACCCCTTGCACTTTTCCGGATCGATCTGCAATACCTTCGGTTTGCCGTTGCAGAGCGGGCAGAACTTGTCGCGCACATGGCGCTCGTAGTCCTCGCGGAAGTAGCGCAGCGTGGACTGCACGGGCTTGCAGGCGCTCTGGCCCAGACCGCAGAGCGCGGTGTGGGAGATCGTGTCGGAGAGATCCTCGAGAAGCTCGATATCCTCTTCGCTTCCCTCGTTGCCGACGATGCGCTCAAGCGCTTCAAGCATGCGCTTCGTACCCTCGCGGCAGGGGATGCACTTGCCGCAGGATTCCTTCTGCGTGAATTTCATAAAGAATCGGGCGACCTCGGCCATGCAGGTGTCCTCGTCCATGACGACGAGACCGCCGGAGCCCATGATCGCGCCGACGTGCTTGAGCGAGTCGTAGTCCAGCGGGAGATCGAGATGCTCCTCCGTGAGACAGCCGCCGCTTGGCCCGCCGATCTGCACGGCCTTGAACTTCTTCCCGTCCTTGATGCCGCCGCCGATGTCAAAGATGATCTCGCGCAGCGTCGTGCCCATGGGCACTTCAATAAGGCCGGTATTTACCACGTTGCCGGTGAGCGCGAACGCCTTCGTGCCGGGAGAGCCGGCGGTGCCGACCTGCCGGAACCAAGCCGCGCCGTGCTCGATGATGAGCGGTACGGCGGCGAAGGTCTCAACGTTATTGAGCACCGTGGGCTTCGCCCAGAGACCCTTTTCCACGGTGCGCGGGGGCTTGGTGCGCGGCATGCCGCGGTTGCCCTCGATGGACGCGGTCAGCGCGCTGCCCTCGCCGCAGACGAACGCGCCCGCGCCGCGGTTGATGCGGATATCAAAGGAAAATTCCGTGCCGAGGATGTTCTCGCCGAGAAGTCCCACATCGCGCGCCTGATCGATGGCGGTCTGCAGCCGCTCGACCGCGAGCGGGTACTCTGCGCGGACGTAGATATATCCCTTCTGCGCGCCGACGGCGATCGCCGCGATCATCATGCCCTCGATGACGGAGTGGGGATTGCCCTCCATGATGGAGCGGTCCATGAACGCGCCGGGGTCGCCCTCGTCGCCGTTGCAGACGACGTACTTCTCGCCGCTCGGCTGACGGCGCACGCTGTCCCACTTCTTGCCGGTGGGGAAGCCGCCGCCGCCGCGTCCGCGCAGACCGGAGGTGAGCATTTCAATGCAGATCTGCTCGTCGGTAAGGTCGAAGAGTGCCTTTTCAAACGCCTTGTAGCCGCCGCGGGCGATATATTCCCAGATGCTCTCGGCGTCCATATGGCCGCAGCGCTCGAGTACGATGCGGTGCTGCTTATTATAGAAGGGAACTTCCTCCTGCGTGGCATAGCTCTTGCCGTTCATCTTGTAGAGCAGGCGCTTGATGATCTGCCCGTTCATGATCGTCTTTTCCACGATCTCGGCGCAGTCGGAGGGCTTGACGTGGGTATAGAAAATATCCTGCGGCATGATGTTGACGAGCGGACCGATCTCGCAGAAGCCGTGGCAGCCGGTCTTCTTGAGATGGATGGCGTCGTCCGCATGTTCGGAGAAGTTCACGGAGACGGCGAGACCCTTCTCTGCGCAGATGCGGCGCAGCTCCTCGTAAACTTCGAGCGAGCCGCCGGCGATGCAGCCTGTACCGGCGCATACCATGATCGAAACGCCCTCGCGCGCGAGCGCTTCCTCCGCCTTCCAGCGCTGGGCTTCAAACGTGAGCTTTGTACGTCGGATCATTTCGTCTCCTCCTTCCGGATGCTCTCCACGAGCGCGATCGCCTTCTCCGGCGTCATTTTCGCGTGGACCTCGCCGTTCACGGTGAGGACCGGCGCAAGGCCGCACGCGCCGAGGCACGCAACGGTCTCCAGCGTGAAGAGCATGTCGCTGCTCGTCACCTTTTTCTCGTTCAGCCCGAGATGTTCTTCCAGGGCTTCCAGGATTGGCTGCGATTTGCGCACATGGCAGGCGGTGCCGTCGCACACGCGCAGAATGTACTTGCCCTTGGCTTCCAGCGAGAAGCGGTCATAGAATGTCGCCACGCTGTATACCTTGCCCGGACTGATGTGCAGCCGTCCCGCCAGATGCACCAGTACCTCCGGCGGCAGGTACTTGTAATGCTCCTGCACATCCTGCATCATGCCGATCAGATTTTCTCTCTTGCACTCGTGGCTGTCCACGATCTGATCGGTCAGTGTGAAATCTCCATCAAATAACATAACGCTCGTTCCCCTTTTGTTGATTAAATGACGCTTTTTCACAGAAAAATACTATCTCGATAAGCATACCATACAACTGTTGAGTTATCAACCTGTTTTTCAAACAATGACAGATTTTTTACACATTCCGGATCGCTGCATATCCCGTTGCGCGGAAGGGAGAAATGTGGTAAAATACAAAATTAGTCTGTAGATATGGGAGGCATACCATGCCGGAACCGAAACTTTCCATCGTCCCCTGCGGGGATTATACACCCGAAACGGTGCGCGCCGCGCTCCTTGCGGCGCTTGACGCTGTCGGCGGGCTTGACTGGGTGAAGCCCGGCATGCGCATCGGCATAAAGCTCAATCTCTGCGCGGCGAGAAAGCCGGAGCAGGCGGCGACGACCCATCCGGTCATGGCCGCGGAGCTCACGCGCCTTCTGCGCGAGCGGGGCGCGGAGGTCGTTCTCGGCGACAGCCCCGGTGAGCCGTTCACCTCTGTGGTGCTGAGCCGCGTGTACTCGCTCGGCGATTACGCGCTCTGCGAAGCCGCCGGCGGTGAGCTCAACCGTGACTTTTCGCATCACACGGTCGAATTTCCGGACGCCGTCACGGTCAAGAGCTTTGAATACAGCGCGTGGCTCGAAAAATGCGACGCCGTCATCAACTTCTCCAAGCTCAAGGCTCACGGGCTCATGGGCATGACGGCGGCGGTAAAGAATCTTTACGGCGTCATCCCCGGCACGGTGAAGAGCCTGTCTCTTATACACATCTCCGAGCCCACGAGACGCTACG
>OJPP01000149.1_pt1 | contig 23312 bp, 10 predicted proteins | sample 1598521 | NCBI WGS metagenome assembly OJPP01 (sample SAMN03922490, study PRJEB24848) | human gut metagenome | isolation source: stool sample | host: Homo sapiens | place: Germany | collected 2011-05 | reverse complement strand
CCGGGTCTGGGTACGAAATAAAGAAGCGGGGAAAGTTTTAATGCTTTTCCCGCTTTCTTTTTATACTTATCTTTTATGCCCTTTGCTCATGGGAACAGATATCTGGCAAGAGATAGAAGTACTGAATCAAGAATTTGTGAGGCTTGGTATCAGTCAGTCGGTAGACTATGAAAAGTACTACCTCTATTCGCTTATTACCCATTCTACTGCTATTGAGGGCTCTACACTTACCGAATTGGATACCCAGTTGCTTTTTGATGAGGGGGTAACAGCCAAAGGAAAGCCGTTGGTCTATCATCTGATGAATGAGGATTTGAAGAAGGCATACGAACTCGCCAAAGAAGAAAGTGCACAAAATGCGGAAATTACGCCTGTTTTCTTACAAAAATTGAATGCTGCTCTAATGCGTACTACTGGGAGTGTATATAATGTAATGGGCGGTTCTTTTGATTCTTCTAAAGGTGAATTTCGTTTGTGCGGCGTTACTGCTGGGGTGGGCGGGTGTTCTTATATGAGCTATCCTAAAGTTCCCGCTAAAGTAGAAGAACTTTGTTCTATATTGAGAGAAAAGCAAAAGAATATGGAAACATTTCGGGAACGATATGAATTGAGTTTCAATGCTCATCTCAATTTGGTAACCGTTCATCCGTGGGTAGATGGCAATGGGAGAACGGCTCGTTTGTTGATGAACTATATCCAGTTCTGCCATCATCTTTTTCCGACGAAAATCTTTAAAGAAGATAGGGGCGACTATATTCTTTCTTTGCGGCAGTCGCAAGAAGATGAGAACAGTCAGCCTTTCTTGGACTTTATGGCAGCGCAGCTGAAAAAATCATTTGCGTCAGAGATTGAGAAATACAATACTGGACGTAAAAAAGGTTTTAATCTCATGTTTTGAAAAGCGACGATTCCTTCCTGATAAGCTCATATAGGCATTAGCTGATTGTGCTGTATCATCCTTTTGTATTGGGTTATTCTCAAAATATTCTCTTCTCGGCATTAAATACAAAATAATGGGTGTAAAATGCAAATTTATTTCGTAGATACTGTTTTCGCATTTATTTTTTTCTAAATTTGCAGTAGCTGGAATCTTATCTAACTATTTAATTATTAAATGTTTGCCAATTATGACAAAACATGTTCCTCTTTTTTTACCTCTCGGAAGTATTCGGTTACTGACGATATTCTTCTCTTTTTGTATAATCTTTGTTCATCCGGCATTGGCTGACAAAATGGCTGAAAGCCCCGAACTTTTCGATACTGCTTTCACCTTGCAGGAAAGGCTTGATATTCCCGACGGGTTTGTTCAAAGAGAGATGGTCTATATTTCCATTCTTTTAGGTACATTGGTGCTGTGCCTCTTCTTTTTCTTCATGCAGAGGCGGATGAAGAAATTGAGGGAAAGGGACCGGGAGAGGTATCTGCAACTGTTGGAAGGCATTCTTGATAATCTTCCCATTGCGGCAAAAGTGAAGGATGTGGCAAAAGTGAAGGATGTGAATGATGGGATGCGCTATACTTTTTGGAATAAAAAGGCAGAGGAACTCTTTGAATGTTCGGCCAGAGAGGCTATAGGCAAGACGGATTTTGAAACAATGCCAGAGGCTGCGGCTTTAATTAGGAAGGAGGATGAAGAGTTGGTCAAGACGGGGATTCCACAAGAAGGTATACGACGTTTTTTTACCAAGAAGAACGAGGAGCGGTTTACCTTCCAGAACAATAATTTTATAAAGCTTTCTGATGGTCGCAAGTGGATTGTTTATACTGCTTGGGACATTACTGATTTGAAAATCATGGAGCGCAAACTACGTCTGGCCAAAGAGGAGGCTGAGGAGTCCAACCGGATAAAATCGGCTTTCCTGGCCAATATGAGTCATGAGATACGTACTCCGCTCAATGCAATAGTTGGTTTTTCGAGTATTTTGGCCACGGAAGTGTCTGAGGAAGAACGGGTGGAGTATCTCGATATTATAGAGCGGAATAATGAACTGCTGTTGCAGCTCATCAATGACATTCTGGATTTGTCGAAGATAGAAGCCGGTACATTGGAGTATGTCTATGCTAACGTGGATATCAATAAAATGGTGTCCGAGATAGAGCAGGCTACAAGTATCAGGCTGACCAATAAAGACGTGCGTCTGGTCACGGTTACGCCATTGCCCGGTTTGCTGCTGTATACCGATCAGCGCAGAATTACTCAGGTATTCAATAACTTCATCAGTAATGCGCTGAAGTTTACTGCTGCCGGTAGCATTACCATTGGTTACGGAATGCCCGAAAATAGCTATATCCGTTTTTATGTCACCGATACCGGGACGGGGATATCATCTGAGAATGCGCAGGGGATTTTTAACCGCTTTGTGAAGCTGGATTCCTTTAAGCAAGGTACCGGACTGGGACTGGCCATTTCGCAAAACATTGTGAAGGAACTGAAAGGAGAGATAGGGGTGGAGTCACAGTTGAGCAAGGGCTCCACTTTCTGGTTCACGTTGCCTTTTTATAAGATGGACGCGCACCGTTCTATCTTTCCTTGATGCTGCAAGCTCAATCCAATGAAGGGACATCGATTGTCTGGCTTTCCTCGTTCCAGTTGTCAAGGGTGAATTCTCCGGATGATTCTTCGGAAAAGATGTCTCCCAGAGTGAGGGTCAGGGTCAGTTTGGAGTTTGCTTCCAAAGGTCCGTTCAATGTTTGCTTGAAACTTTTCACGTTTCCATTTTTCAGTATGATGCTCATCTGGAATTCCGGTTTCCCGAAAGAAGGGAAGAGCATGACGGTGGCGTTGCTCATTTGTGTACCGTCGACGGAACGGACCAGAGGGAAGGCTACTGTGCGTGGGCTTCCTTGAGGAGCGGCGGTGTAGAAATTCAGTTCTCCAGCAATATTGGTGATGCGCACCACCATGCTGTCGATGCTCGAACTGAGGATGCCGTTGTTCTTGTCCTTGATGATTACTTTCAGTCCGGTCACTACCCGTTTGAGGGATGCTTTCAGGTCCTCACTTCCAATGTTGGCAGGCTGGACGGCGTGTACCAGGTCGAATACCGGATAATAGGTTGTGTCCGCTTCCATTTTGAATAGGGAGAAGTGTTGCCGGGACATGTCTTCGCCTAAGATGTAGACCGGGTCCCTCATGAGAGGATGTGCATAAATCGGCTCCTCGTATTTAGGGGTTCCCCAATAAATCATGTTATAGAGACCTGCGGGTAAGGATAACTCTCGATTGACGCCATCGTTATAGAAAGCTCCGTCTTTAACTTGGTAGTAACCGTAAAAAGGTGTCAGCTTCCGGTTTATGTAGTTTCCATAATAAATAGAGGTGCCCGCCTTGCAGGGCATGATGGTCAGTATGCCGGTCAGCGGGCTTTGTCCGCTTTCTGTGGACACGTCCATCAAAAGTCGTGGTGATACCAACTCACTGCTTTTTTCTATCTGGGGCGGATTGTCATCGGCGCAGCTTGCCACGATTGCGGCAAGTACTGCAAATACTACTAATTTTTTCATTATCTGTTAAGCTTTAGGTTGTTCTTCCTTGAGAACGTTTTTAGAAAGAAATGGTTCTTTGTACTCCGGAGAAAGTATATTGGGGATGGAAAAGTGAGGTGAAACCAATTCCGGTATTGAGGGGAATGGGAAGAATAGCCCCTCTTCAAAAGGCTTAGAGAAGGGATGGAAAACAAATTATACCTTTTTTAGTAACATTTTAGAAGCCTTGATTAACGAAATCATATACTCTTCGTAACAATTTCTCGACATTCTTTTCTTGTTCCTCCATACATTTGCATCCGAGTTCTTTGGTATTAATTGAAGAACACAATGAATCTTTGATATTAACCATTAAATAATGTACAATGAGAAAAACATTCTTGGAAAAGTGCATAAATCTGCGTTTATGCCGTGTTGCATTGGTACTTTTGTTTCTTGTACCTGCAATCAGTAGCCTGCAGGCTAATCCTTCTCAAAACAAGACCATTTCGGGTGTTGTGACATCGGCTACGGATAGTGAGCCGTTGATAGGTGTCAGCGTGCAGGTGAGAGAAACCGCTACGGGTGGAATTACCGACATTGATGGCCGGTATTCGGTAAGTGCCCAACAAGGACAGACACTGGTGTTTTCTTACATCGGTTATCAATCACAGGAAATCAAGGTAGGTACTTCTTCCGTCATCAATGTGGTGCTGAAGGAGGACACGGAAATGTTGGATGAAGTGGTTGTAGTGGGCTATGGTGTCCAGAAGAAGAAATTGGTGACGGGTGCCACTGTTCAGGTGAAGGGTGACGAAATAGCCAAGATGAATACAACCAATCCCTTGCAGGCTATGCAGGGACAGACACCGGGTGTAAGTATTGCTTCGACTTCCGGTCAACCGGGTGCTGACATGAAAGTGAGTATCCGTGGTCTTGGTACCGTGGGAAATAGTGCTCCTCTTTATCTGATTGATGGTGTGGGTGGTGATATTTCTACTTTGAATCCTGCCGATATTGAAAGTATAGATGTACTGAAAGATGCGGCTAGTGCGGCTATCTACGGTTCGGCCGGTGCTAATGGTGTAGTGCTTATTACTACCAAGCAAGGGCGCGAAGGTAAAGCGCAGATTAGTTTCGATGCTTATTATGGAATACAGAATGTAGCTCGTAAGGCTAATATGCTGAATGCAAAAGAGTATATGGCCATTATGGATGAGCAGGCTTTGAATAGCGGACTTTCGGCTTACGATTGGAGCCAATACCAGTCTATTTACGATGCCAATGGCAATGTGTATGATACGGATTGGGTAGATACTATGTTCAAAGATAATGCCACAACGGAGAGCTATACGCTGGGTGTCACTGGTGGAAGCGCAACTTCCACTTATGCCCTTTCGTTAGGATATATGAGTCAGGAAGGTATTGTCGGCGGTTCGGATGTGTCTAACTATTCGCGTTACAATTTCCGTGTGAACAGCGAGCACAAACTTTTCAAGGATATTTTGAAAGTGGGCGAGCAGGTGAGTTTTGTATATAAGATGAATAACGGTATCAGTGTAGGCAACCAATATAATAATACCTTACGCGGTGCATTCGGAACATCGCCTATCGCTCCTGTCTATAGCGATAATAATCTTTATGATTCGCCTTACAATGACACCAGTACCAGTGACTGGAATAAAGGTGATGGAAACCCTTATGGTTTAATGATGACCGACAGCAACAATGAGAACAAAACGGCTACTTTTTCCGGTAATGTTTATGCTGAATTGCAGCCTGTCAAGAATTTGAAGATAAAGTCTGTATTCGGTGTGGTTTATGGTTCCAGCGAATACCGTAGTTTCAAGCCTCTCTACAAGTTCAGCCAATATATATATAATGAAGAACGTACTACCGTATCTCAAAATGCCAATCACTCTTTGGGTATGACATGGACCAATACGGCTTCTTATGACTGGACTATGGGAGAACATTCGTTCAACGCCTTGCTGGGTATGGAAGCCTATCGTTACGAGGGCACTTATATCGAAGCTAAAAATGGTATGTTGAAAGAAGGTTTTGATGATTGGGAGCATGCTTTTGTGGGCAACGGAACGGCCTCCGATTCGACCAACGGCTTGGGTGCCAGTGGCAATCCGCATACCGAGAGCCGCAAGGTGTCCTATTTCGGCCGATTGGGTTGGAACTGGAAAGAAACTTATATGGTCAATGCTACTTTGCGTGCAGACGGTTCGAGCAACTTTGCCAAAGGCAACCGTTTTGGTTACTTCCCTTCGGTATCGGCAGGATGGACCATTACTAACGAAAAATTCATGGAAAGTACGCAAAACTGGCTCGACTTCCTGAAAATACGTGCCAGCTGGGGACAAGTGGGTAATGCCAACATTGACGCATTCCAATATCTGGCTCCTATCAAGAGTACCAATACACACTATCTTTTCGGCAGCGGTTACGGCGACTCGGATGCTGCGGCACAGCTCGGAACCAACTGGGGAGCTTACCCTAGTCGTCTGGCTAATGCTGACATCAAGTGGGAGACTTCACAGCAGACCAATATCGGTCTTGATGCCCGATTCCTCAACAGTCGCCTGGGTGTTAATTTCGATTTCTACATTAAAGATACTAAAGACTGGCTCGTGGTGGCTCCTATTCTTGCTACTGCCGGAGCAGGTGCTCCTTATATTAATGGCGGTGGAGTGAAAAACACCGGTGTGGAACTCAATCTTACTTGGAATGACCAAATAGGCAAAGACTTTAGTTACAATATCGGTATCAACGGTGCCTACAATAAGAATAAGGTCGGAGAGATTCCTAACGACGATGGTATCATTCATGGCTCTACCAACCAGTTGTATGACAATACTCCTGAATTCTATCGTGCCGAGAATGGTAAGCCTATCGGTTATTTCTATGGTTTCAAGACAGCAGGCATATTCCAAAACAATCAAGAAATAGAGGATTGGATTAAGGCTGGTAACGGTGTGCTGCAAGCTGACGTACAACCAGGTGACGTGAAGTTTGTGGACATCAACCATGACGGACGGGTGAACGAGCTTGACAAGACCGATCTTGGTAACGGTATTCCTGATTTCACTATGGGCTTCAATCTCGGTTTCAACTGGAAAGGACTTGATTTCTCTGTAGTGGCCAACGGTGCTTTCGGACAGCAGATTGTCCAGAGCTATCGTAACCATACCTCCAAGCAAGCCAATTATACTACTGCAATTTTAGGACGTTGGACAGGAGAGGGAACCAGCAATCGCATACCTCGTGTCACAGACCAGAATCTCAACTGGCAGTTCTCAGACCTCTATGTGCAGGATGGTGATTACCTGCGAATCAGTAACATTACTTTGGGCTACGACTTTGCCAAGCTACTGAGATGTAAGGCCATCAGCCAGTGCCGTATCTATGCTCAGGTACAGAATGCGTTCACATTTACCAAATATGACGGCATGGATCCGGAAATAGGTTATGGTCCCGAAGGAGATAACGGACAAGGTTGGGTATCGGGCGTTGATTTAGGTTATTACCCCCGTCCCCGTACCGTATTGTTTGGTGTTAACTTGAAATTTTAAAATATAGACTGATATGAAGAAAAACAAAAATATATTTATGGCAAGTGTCCTGCTCCTGAGTTTGGGACTGGCTTCGTGTACCGACAGTTTTCTCGATGTTACGTCGAAGACTGAATCTTCAACCGGTACATTCTATAAGACTGAAAAAGATGCTTATCGTGCTCTGATAGGTTGTTATGATGGTTGGCGCCAGACTTCATCAGCCATGATGGTAGGGTTTTATATGGCTTCCGAGGTGATGAGTGCCGAGTGTTTTGGCGCTACCGGAAATGCCGATGGACGTGGCTATCAGGCCATTGACCGTTTTGACATCTCCCAATCGCCGGCTGACCTCAACCTATACGAAGGTGACTGGAAAAATTATTATGCGGGCGTCTATCGTTGCAACGAGCTGATAGCTCATGAAGAGCAGATTGTATGGAATGAATCGGATAGCAAACGTGGTATCTATATGGGCGAATATGGGCGAATGTCGTACGTTGCGTGCATTGCTTTATCTGGATATGGTTCGTTTATGGGGGAATATCCCACTCTTTCTGGAACCGGTAAACGAAAATCGCGCTCCTTCACCTGCCAAAGAGGTGTTCAGTGCCATATTTACTGACTTAAAATATGCTATCGAGAATATTCCCGGTGACGCTTATCCCAAGGCCGACTATACCAAGAACGACGGACATATTACAAAATATGCCGCCGAGGCTTTGCTGGCACGTGCCTATCTTTTCTATACCGGATATTACGGTGAAGAACCTGTAGAGGTGACTCGTGCCGAAGCTTTGGCTGCTGTAGAAGACGTAATCGCTTCAGGAGAATATGGTTTGGTACCGCAATTCAAGAATTTATGGCCGGCTTCTTCTGCAAAAGTGGCCGAAAAAGGAGACTATGAAACTTTGAAGGGTACATATGCCGGTGATGGAAACAAGGAAACCATTCTTGCGTTGAAATTTACCGCTACTCAGGATTATAACGGGAATAATGACTCCAACCGTTGGCAGGTGATGTTGGGTATGCGCCAGCTTAATGCTGCTCCCTATTGCAAGGGATGGGGCGCATTGACGGTAAATCCTGATTTTGTGGAAGCGTTTCCCACTGGTGACCTCCGCCGTTCGGCTTCTATCATTGATTTGGTAGGGGAAGGAATCACCGGTTCGGCCGACTTTACCACCAGTTTTAATGACTGGCGTGAATATACCGGCTATGCTGTGAAGAAGTATGCTCCCCTTTGCTATGCCGATGGAAGCCATGCCGGTAAGCAGGATGGTAGCGGTGACTTCCAGACACAGAACCGCCAAGACTACGTTATTATCCGTTATGCCGACGTATTGTTGATGGCCGCAGAACTGGGTAGCCCCAATGCGCAAACTTATTTCGACCAAGTGCGTAAGCGTGCTTATCAGGTTGATGACAACGGAACAGTATCGGCCAACTATCAAGCTAAGAGTGTGTCTCAACAAGCTATTATGGAAGAACGTCGTCTTGAATTTGCTTTTGAAAGCATTAATTATTGGGATCTCCTGCGTCAAGGTATAGACGTGGCAGCCGAGAAGCTCGCCTTGAATGGTGTCAAGGTGAAGAGTGGAGGCGCTGATGATGCAATAACCATACGGGTCGACCGTGTGAAAGCCACCAAAGGCTTGAGCCAGATTCCTTATAATCAAATTAACCTTTCACAGAGTGTACTTGTGCAGAATCCCGGATGGTGAGTACCATTAATAGAGTAAATAAAAAATAAAAACAATAAGATATGAGACTTAAATCATTCTTTTCCATATTGGCAGGAGCGGCTTTGATATTTTCCGCTTGCTCGCCCGAAGAGTACGAGATGGGGGCAAAAACCTATGTTTCCGATGATTTGGTGGAAGGTATCGCCTATACGGTGACCCCTGATGCCAATGATCCTAATACGATTCATCTGACTTCGCTCATCAAGGGAGCCACTCCCTTGTGGGTCACTCCAAGCGGTCCTTCTCAAAAGACCACTCTTGACTTGGCACTTCCTTTTGCCGGAGAATATAGCGTGACTTTCGGCGCTTCCACACCGGCAGGTCCGGTATATGGCGAACCATATACCTTCAAGGTAGAGACCAATAACTTTGCCATGCTCGAAGACCCTATCTGGGCTAACCTTGCAGGTGGAGTGGGCAAGAGCCGTAAGTGGGTTCCCATTGACAAGAACTTTGGTATTGGCCGTTGTTCGGGACCGGTGATGTACATGAGCCACACTGATGTGAAAAATGATGGAAGCAATATTACCGACCTTATGATTGGTAGCGCCAATTGGGCTCCCAACTGGGATCCGGGTATCCAATCGTGGCTCATTCCGGCAGACGACCCCTATTTCCAGTCGTACATCACTTTCGGCCTGGATGCTGTGAAAGGCTGTACGGTGGAACTTCATCGGGTGGCTGCTTCGGGCACGACGGATGCCACCGGAACTTTCAACTTGAATGTGTCTGACCCGAAACGCCCTGTCATATCTTTCTATGGCGGTACCTATTCATTGCATAACGAGGGTTTTGATGATGTCTGTTCCAACTATACCAACGACATCAAGATTATAGAATGTACTCCTTATCTGCTGCAGGTAGCTACGATGCGTACCAATAGCGAAGGTCCGTGGTGGCTGGTGTGGAACTTCATTTCCGAAGAGGCTTATAATGACCCCAGTATCATACCGACTGAAGATCCGGGTTTGCTTCAGCCTGCCGAAGTACAACAGCCTGCCATTGAAGATTTGGCAACCAAACTGTTCACTACTGAAATCAACGGTGTCACCTATGTGGGCAATGAGGCACGCTTCCTCATCAATGATGAAGAACCTTATGACTGGACATGGTGGAATGGTGGCTCTGCTGCTTGGGAAAGCGTAGTGAAGGGACAGTACGGTTCTTCATGGGCACCTGTGGCCGATGCTTCCATTGCCGACTATGAGCTGGTATTGAGCAGCACGGCCGATGGCTACAAATGGGATGACGGTACCAATGCCGGTAAGCTTGCCATTGAAGACGGCAAATTGAAATTTATGGATGCCGACGGCAATCCGGTTGAGATAACCGTCCTCACCGCTACCGGTGATAAGCGCACGGTGGAAGTGAAGGGAAGCGAGTTTACCGTAATGGCTTGCGATGTCACCAGCTCTTTCCAGATGGGTGTGCCTGCAACGACCAATGACAAGGGAGCCGTGGATTCTTATCTTTGTGCCAACCTCAACTACAAACCTATCGCTACCGGACCTACCGGGCCTACTGAAATCAAGGTAGACAACAGCAAGGTACAAATTCTTTTCGGTGACGGAAATCCCGATCGTTTGCGCTTGCAGTTCTACAATCCTTGGGGCGGTGGTGACGCGGGATGGCCGATCGACATCACGAAGGTGAAGTTGAAAAAGAACCAGACGCTGAAGATACAGTACAAAGTGCTGAGTGGAATCACTTGGAACGAGGGCGCGACTCCTAAGACCGTGATTATGGACAATAACATCGGAAATGCTTGGGAAGATGACTGCTACAACCTGGCTCATGCCGTGGCCTTTGATACTGCCGAAGGAGCTGTACAGACTGTGTCCGTGACCAATACCACCGGTGCCACTGTGACTTACGAAGGAAGCAGTTGTATCTGTATCGGTATCCAGAATAAGGGACTTGCTACTGTGGCTGCCACCGAAGACGGACAGCCGGATGTGAAGGTTGAGATAATTTCGATGACCATTGAATAACCACTTAAATGAATTTAGTATATATGAAGACAAAGATATATTTAGGAATACTTTCACTTGTACTGGGTCTTTCGCTGGCTTCGTGCAGTGAAGATGACGACTATACTATCCACACCACCCCGATTCTGAACGAATCGTCGGTGGTGACGGGGTCGTCCGATGTGACCGCCACTACTGCTACACTCCATGCCACGCTCTCCGGGTTGGATGGCATGGATGCCGGAAGCTATAAGACCGGCTTCTTCTATGGTTTTGCGCAAGACAACCTGCCCGAGGACGTGCAGGCTGCTTATGACGGTAGCGCCTTCAGTGCTCAGTTGAACGGGTTGAACAATAACTCTACGCTCTATTATCAGGCTTATGTATGCTTGCAGGGTAAGGTGTATTACAAAGGTGAGGTGAAAAGCTTGCTCACCACCGATGCCAAGGTGGCTACTGCCGATGCCGCATCTGTCGACTTCGCCTCGGCTGTATTGGGTGGGACATTGACCGATGCTACGGCCGATGCTACTTGTGGTGTTGTTATCTCTACTTCATCCGATGTAGAAGCGGTTCGTGCAGGCCTTATAGTGAAGAGTGAGGAACTTAAGGACAGCTATTCATTCGTCCATGAAGGGTTGGTGCCCGAAACGCAATACTATTATGCGGCTTACCTCAATCTGGGTAGCGGCATTGTGTATGGTGAGGTGAAGAGCTTCACTACTCCTGCCTATGACTTCGATCTCGACAATGACCTTGTCGACCTGGGACTCTCCGTGAAGTGGGCTCGCTTCAATGTGGGTGCCAAGAGCGAGACTGGACTGGGTGGCCTTTTCGGATTCGGTGACCTGACCGGATGCAACAATAGCATCGACCCTGCCGACTATGCTTCGGCCGATACTTATAAAACGGCTTCCGACTTGGCTTTCCGTGCATTTCAAGGGCGTGCCACACTGCCTACTGCCGATGATTTCGAGGAACTCTTCACGTTGTGCCAGAAAGAGTGGACTGAGCAGAATGGAGTGACAGGTTTCAAGTTCACCGGTCCTAATGGTAATTCCATCTTCCTGCCTGCAGCCGGTACGCGTGTGGCAAACGATGTGACGGCGCTGGGTACTGAAGGATATTACCTCACCGGTACTGTCAACTCTTCCAATACAGAATTTGCGGTAGGTTACCAGTTTGCAGCTTCTGTCAATCACCGTATCACTGCCGCAGTTTATCAAGGTATGGCTGTACGCGCTGTTTCCACAGCCAAGAACGTACCGTTCAACAAGGCTCTGCTCTATCAGAAGTGGTATCTTGACAATGGCCAGGACGGTAAGCAGCACGTGTTTGAAGGACCTTTCACGCAGTGGGGTGTTACGGACAACTGGAGCACAGTTTCCAACGGACAACCCAACATTGAACAGCAGATTCATTGGGAGATGGGTACGGATAATGGCTGGATAGGTTATACTTACGGAAAGGACTATGGTTATATGGAGCTCAAGGAGGACGGTACGGTGAATATTCATCGTATTGCCGAAGACGGTACCGTGACCGATGAAACCGGTAAGTTTACGATTGACGAGGCGAATAAAGTGATTGACATCGACATAGATGTGCTTTGTGCCAATACTTGGATTGGCACGAAGAGTGGTAAGCTGAACATTCTGTCGTTGACTGCCGACGGCTTGCAGATTGCCCTGCCCGATGGCGACTATGGCTATTCGTTGAACTATTACAGCCAGGCCAAGGCCGATGCCGATGCGCAGGTTCCTGTATTGCTCAATATCGCCGATTCATCATGGGCAGGAAGTTGGGATGCACTGCTTGTAGCCATTTCACCCGAAGACTTGGCTGGACAGCACACGTTTGTTTTCGAGGGAACTTGTACCGATGCTATGGTGTTTACGCTTGACTTTGCCGGTATGGCGAAGCGCTATCCCAATTCGTTTGTACGCATTGACGAGATTAAGCTGGACGGTACTTCCATTCGGTTTGATGCCAACCGCTTCTATTATGGCGACATTGAAGGAAACGGCAAGTACCGTGTTCAGTTGTTCAATGCTTATGGGGCGGGTTCTGTAGGCAATGCTGTTCCTCTCAGTCCGTTCAGCAATGTAGAAAATCAAGGTACCGAGCCTGCCATCCATTTCAAGGAGAAGCTTGAGATTGTCTGCACCGTCATTACCGACGGTACCGGTGCAGGTATTTATACGCCCAATCTGGTTACTGTCAATCCGGATTGGGGAAGTGCATGGGGATATAACGCAGGAGCTACGTTCGAGGTGAAATACGAGAACTTCCAGTACAGCCTTGTGGCTTCTCAGTTCGACATTAAGTACGAATCTGCCGACTATGCGGCAGGTTCCATCATGACCTTCGTTGAAGTGGCTGACATTTACAAGTATTTCCCCGGTTTACATGCCACACTTGACAACCTCTATCTGGATGGCAAGGAAGTGACATTTGATGCATCCAAAGTGCTCGATGCCAATGAATCCCCGAAGTATCGTCTGGAACTTTGGAATTGCTATGGGGCAACAAAGGATAAAGGGTGCGCTTTCGGTACTCCTGATGGTGATGTTATCAAGGAACTTGGTTTCAGCAGTTCTATGGAAGTGAAGTTCACGTTCCACACTCTTTTCGCTGTTCCTGAATGGTAAGAGGGATAGACGGAAATATACTGGTTAGATAGGAAATCCGGGATGCAGGCCATCCCGGATTTTTTGTTTTGCCCTCACCGGTGTGCATCGTTCTGATATAGATTGAAGAACCATAGAGAGAATAAAATAAAGGAGGTGGTCCGTAAGGCGGCGCTTTGATAGCTCTTTGCCTTGTACTTTGTTCGGACGGGATGGGTACTTATTGCGATAAACATAGTGATTTTATGGTATCTCCACTAAAGTGGTCCGCCTTGTTCATAGTAGTGAACAAATCAGCCCACTTAGGTGAACAAACTTGTTCACCTAAGTGGGCCGTTCATGAATCTTTGTACTGAACCGGACAGACAAAAGGGCGGAAGCGGAGAAAAGCAGGGGCTTTCTCTAAGATTGGCTGCTATTTTCCTTCGTAATCAAAGTATTCAAAGTCTGCATATGCTTTTGAGGTTTGAGAACCGGAGACGGCATACAATCCCAGCATGATTCCCGTAAAGCCACCGGCAGTTTCTGTACTGATATAGCGCGTATTCATTCGGCCCAGTTCTTTGAAGTCCTTTCCGTTTGTGGCATACTCGAACGAATAGATTTCGTTGCTGCCTTTTACACGGAGTTGTACTTTCCCCTGGGGCAGAATAACTTCCTTTTCCGTATGGGTCAATTCATTCAATTGGTAGCGCAATACTACAGCTTGTTTCCCGTCTGCCAATTGCTTGACTAATAAATCGTAATGGGACGATTCGAACATGTAGACCGTCAGGCCGGCTTCGTCGCCACTGGCGGCTTTTTTCAGTTGCATGGAAGTGGTGGCTGTGAAGTCGATATGTTCTTGCCGGCGGCCGGCAAAAGTAGGACTGCCTTTCCCGTTGTTCAGGTTTACGGGGGTTGCTTTCAGACGGAGGTTACCGGAAGCAAAGGTATAGTTTTCCGGATGATAGTTTCTGATATGAACCCATTCGGGACCTAATTTGCCGTTTTTGAAATCGGTGCGTGCAGGCTTGGGGGCAAGAGGATATTGCGGTAGGGTTGGCACATCCATTTGCAGGGCTATTGTGCCATCTCCGTTTACTACCGGCCAGGCATTCTTGTCCCAGCGCACGGGAGCAAGGAACGTTTCGCGTCCCAGCAGGTGATGGTTGCCGCTTTGCGGACGGAAAGCGAGACACACCATCCACCACGAACCGTCAGGGGCTTGTATCAGGTCGGCATGGCCGGTTCCTTGTATCGGGCTGTTTTGTGCATTCTTGTTGATGTGGGTCAGGATGGGATTGGCGGGGTTCTCTTCGTACGGGCCGTCTATATCGCGGCTACGGGCTATTGTCACTTTGTGGCCGTATTCCGTGCCGCCTTCGGAAATCAGCAGATAATACCATCCGTCTTTCTTGTAAATATGCGGCCCTTCAGGGTGCCGTCCGCCCGTGCCGTTCCAGATGCGTTTGGACTCGTTGAGTTGTTCGCCGGTTTTGGGGTTGATTTCGCACAGATAGATACCTACGCCCGGATTGCTGACGAGGTAACACTTGCCGTCTTCAAAATAGAGGGACGGGTCTATACCGCCTTGCTTGAGCCATACGGGTTCTGACCATTCGCCACGCGGGTCGGTAGTGTGTACAAGGAAGTTGCCTTTGTCGGACACGTTGGTGGTAATCATGTAGAATGTACCGCTGTTGTAGCGGATGGTAGGTGCATAGATTCCTCCCCATGGGCCGGCGTCGTGAAGCGGCAGTTGTGAGGGGCGCGTCAGGCAGTGTCCGATTTGTTCCCAGTTGATGAGGTCTTTGCTGTGGAACAACGGTACGCCCGGGAAATATTGGAAACTACTGTTGACCAGATAAAAGTCATCTCCTGCGCGGCAGATACTCGGGTCGGGATGGAAACCGGGAATAACGGGATTTTGATAACCTTGCCGGTTTTGTGAAAAGCAGGACAGGCTGAGCGCCAGTCCTAAAAGTAACATCATCTTTCTCATAAATGCATTGTATTTTAAATAGTTTATCAGATATATGAATCAGGGTAGTTGAAGGAAGTGTTTATACACAAAAATAAAGTATTCTTTCGGTTCAAGCAAGCCGGATGTGTCTGATGTCATTCAATGATAACTTTTGAGCCCTATTCGGAAACAAATGATACCGTTGCAGATAACATGGCATCGGTGTGTTTTCCGCCTTTTCCGCTACTTTTGCTCTCACTGATTTAACCATTATTTTTAATACGTAAAGACATGATGAAGAATATCATTGAAAAATTCCAAATTTGCCTGGTGCTGTCGGCACTGCTTTTCTCTTCTTTCGTTGCCGCATGTTCCGGCAATGATGATACTGTGACTCCGGAAATAACGATTCCCGCGAACATTCTGACGGATGGAATGACTTTCTCCAAGACCGGAGGAACAAGTACGCTGAACATCAAGTCGAACGTTGCATTGGAAGTTACCAGCAGTGCACCGGAGTGGTGTAAGGTTACTGCCGAAAGTTCTGCTTCGAGTAGTATTTTGAAGTATACCGTTATGGCAGAAGCCAATACGGACACGAGTGACCGTGAAGCCAAGGTAACGGTGAAAGCCGGAGGCAGCGAAGTAGGGAGCTTCACAGTGAAACAAACGGCTGCGGACGGATTAATCATATCCAACTCTACCTCTTTCGACCTGCCAGCTGCGGGAGGAGATGTTTCTGTGGTGGTGGAAACCAATGGTGACGTACAAGCCGTTTCCGATGTTTCTTGGATAAAGGCGGTCAATACCCGTGCCATGGAAGACAAGATTTTCAAGTTTACCGTCTCTCCCAATCCTTTGGGAGCGCGCGAAGGCCATATCTCTTTTACTTTGGGTAGCCTGACGGAGACTGTGGCCGTAAAGCAGGGTGCGGGCGAAACCGGCAATATGGAAAGCGATGCCAGGACACTTGCCGCCAAGATGTATGCAGGTATCAATATCGGCAACACGCTGGAAGCTTGTGATAACAAGAACAAGATAGCGAGCGAAACGTTATGGGGAAATCCTAAAGTGAGCGAGGCATATATCAAAGGGCTGAAGGCATTGGGATTTAATGCGGTGCGCATCCCTTGCGCGTGGGATTACTACATTGTGAATCCATCGACCTATGAGATAGATGCTGCATGGCTCGACCGGGTGAGCGAAGTGGTGGGCTACTGTGTAGCCAATGATATGTATGCCATTGTCAATATCCATTGGGATGGCGGTTGGCTTGAAGAGAGTATCACCCATGGTTACAGCAGCGAAGTAGATGCCAAGCAGAAAGCTATCTGGACACAGATTGCCAATAAACTGAATGCTTATGACGAACACCTGCTCTTTGCCGGATGTAACGAACCCGGACAGCAAGACCAGGGGAACGTTGGCACATCGGCCATAGATGTCATCTTGAAATACGAACAGACCTTCATTGATGCCGTGCGTGCCACCGGAGGAAATAATGCGAGCCGTTGTCTGATTGTGCAAGGTCCTTATACCAATATTGACAAGACGGTGAATGACTACACGATGCCCAAGGATGAGGTACCCGACCGTCTGATGGTGGAAGTTCACTTCTATGATCCCTATCAGTTCACCATGATGAACCATGACGAAACCTGGAGCAATGTATTCCTTTATTGGGGTAAGGATAATCATGTATCCGGTTCCATTCATAATGCCACCGGTTACGAAGAAGATTATGTGAAGCAGCAATTCCAGAAGATGAAAACGGCCTATGCAGATAAGGGAATTCCTGTGATTGTAGGCGAGTATAGTGCCATGAAGCGGGCAAAAGAAGACAAGATAGAGGGGACTTCTGAACTTGCCTATCCTGATATTGACCAGGAGATGCATAACAAGAGCCGCTCCTATTGGAATGAGGTAGTCACCCGAGAGGCGAAAAACCACGGTTGTGTCCCCTTTTATTGGGAAACCGGCGGTGACATGAACCGTGGTACGGGTACGGCGAAGGAGGCTTATGCCATTGAGGGCATCATGAAGGGAGCCGCAGCCGGTCAATACCCTTACTGATTGAGTGGTGGATAGAATAAAAGACAGTTTTTAAAAGTATCATACAAATAGGTTTTATAGGTTACAAGGATTGTTGATATAGTTTTTTTGATTGGTTACGGAGAAGTATGTCCGCGAGGGATATGCTTCTCCTTCTTTAAAAATCCTTGCCTTTTCTTGCTTTTCTGTTCGTTTTTCACTTCATTTGCAATAAAAATAACTTCCCTTAGCTCTGATAGTATGAAAAGACTGCAACTACTGCTCTTGTGGGTTTGGATGGTATGTTTCTCTGCTGCTTCACATGACTACATGTTTAAACATTTGGAAGTGAAAGACGGACTTTCCAATAATCAGGTTAATGCTATTTATAAAGATTCAAACGGATTCATGTGGTTTGGTACAGCTTCGGGGCTGAACCGCTATGATGGTTACAATATAAAGATTTATCGCAGCCAGAAAGATGACGAGAAATCTCTTCCCGATAGTTATGTCGAGGATATACAAGAAGATGCGTCCGGTAATTTGTGGATACGTACGGGAAGTGGGTATGCCATTTACAACTCGGCTTCCGATGTTTTTGACCGTAATGTGGAAGCTTGGATGTGGAACGTCGGTCTGACCGGAAATCCTTCGCTTATCTATATTGATAAGGAAAAGACTTTCTGGATCTATATTAATGGTAAAGGTGTTTACAGCTATAGAGAAGGACAGAAAAATGCCGTGGCAGTAAAGGAGGCGGATGAACTGCTTGCGAAAGCCGAAGTGTCCGACATGAAAGAATGCGGCGAAGGAATCCTGTTGGTTTTGAGTAACGGTATCTTGGTTTGTATAGATGAGGAAAAGCAAAATATCAAGTGGACCAATCCGGACATTGCCGAAGATTGCAGGGAAGTAAAGAATGCTACCTTTGATTTGTTTGTCGACCATAGTGGGCGGGCGTGGATATTCAGTGTGGAGGGGATGTGGATTTATAGCCTTTCTCGGAAGGTTTGGGAACAGCGTTCTCCCCGAACGGACACCTACAATACCGTACGTGCAGTGGCACAGGATAAATACGGATGTATATGGGTAGGCAGGGATCAGGATGGCGTTGAATTGATAGAACCGGCGGGACGGAAAATCCGTCTGGCGAACGATCCTAATAACGGGCGTACTCTGTCCAACAATACAATAACGGCTCTTTATGAAGATGAGGCCGGTACGATGTGGGTGGGAACCTACAAGAAGGGTGTCTCTTTCTATAATGAAAGTGTCTTCAAATTCGGCATTGCCGATGTAGGCGACATCAATTGTGTGGAGGACGGAGGCGGTGATATCGTATGGGTGGGGACCAACGACCGCGGGTTGATTCGCTGGAATAGCGTGACGGATGAACGTATGTTTTTTTCGCATACGGCAGATCCCCGCTCTATCTCGAGTGATGTCATAGTCTGCCTTCTTCGGGACAGTAGCGGCAGAGTGTGGGCTGGTACTTTCTGGGGCGGACTGAATTGCTATGATGGAAACCGCTTTATCCATTACCGGTCCCGTAAGGGAGACAGTAACTCGCTGGTCTATGACAATGTATGGGCATTGGCAGAAGATGCGGACAAAAATATCTGGATCGGTACGTTGGGGGGAGGATTGCAATGCCTGAATCCTCAGACGGGGATATTTACCACCTATTCTACAGGTAATTCAAACCTTGTGTCGGACTATATCTCATCCCTCTGCATCAGCTGTGACAATAATCTGATTATCGGTACTTCGGCAGGGATGGCTTTCATGGACCTGAGGACCGGCGAGATTACAAATTTTGCAGGTACAAAATCGGGTAAGACCAGACTTTCCAACCAAAATATCAATCAAGTTTACGAAGATAGTCGCGGTTTGTTATGGATAGCCACGCGTGAAGGCTTGAATGTATATGACAGCAAACGGGATGAATTGTACGAAGTGCCTATCAAACCCGGTTTCTCCAAACTATTGATATTAGGTATTACGGAAGATGAAAACAAAAGTATATGGATCAGCACCGGAGGAGAACTGATAAACGTGGTGTTGTCCGTTGACAGCAAGACGGAGCAGCCCGTGTTCCGTTGCTATACCTATAATGACAAGGACGGGTTGCAGAGTTGTGACTTCAACCAGCGTTCCCTCAAACGACTGCATACGGGCGAGATTGTAGTGGGAGGACTGTATGGGCTGAATCGCTTCCAGCCGGGCAACATAAAGTATAACCGTACGTTGCCCAAGGTTATGTTTACCGGTTTCCAGTTGTTCAATGAAGACGTGAAGGTGGGCAAGGAGTATGCAGGACGTGTCATCTTGAAGGAAGCTTTGAATGAAACAGAAGAAGTTGTCTTGGCTTATAAGCAGAATGTGTTCACGGTGCTGTTCGCGTCGGACAATTTCGTGCTGCCCGAAAAGACACAGTATTTCTATAAATTGGAAGGGTTTAATGAGAACTGGCTGACGAGTATGTCCGATATGCATCGCGTTACCTATACCAATCTGGCTCCGGGGACTTACATTTTAAAAGTGAAGGCTACAAACAGTGACGGATATGCGGGTACTGAAGAGGCTTCGCTCAAGATTGTCATTCTTCCGCCTTTCTGGATGACTCCGTGGGCATATATCGTTTATGCTCTTCTGATAGTAGGAGTTGTTTCCTTTTCACTTTATGCCGTACAACGGAGGGAACGTAATAAGTTCAGAATCCGCCAGATAGAGGAAGATGCGAAGAAGAGGGAGGAGTTGAGCCAGATGAAATTCCGCTTTTTTACGAATGTCAGCCATGAGTTGCGTACGCCGCTTACGCTGATTATATCGCCGATGGAAAGTATGATGAAGGAGATTACGGACGAAAAACTGCATGGCAAGCTACAACTGATGTACCGCAATGCGCAGCGTTTGTTGAATCTGGTCAACCAGTTGCTCGATTTCCGTAAGAATGAGATGGCAGGATTGCATCTCACTTTGTCCGAGGGGGATATTGTGGCGTATGTGCGTAGCATCTGTGCTTCTTTCCTGATGCTTTCTGAAAAGAAACATGTGCATCTGACATTCTTTTCGGCCATGGAATCGCTGAATATGTCATTCGACGAGGATAAAATTGGTAAAGTTGTGATGAATCTTCTGTCCAATGCTTTCAAATTTACTCCGGACGGGGGACGTGTGGATGTGGCATTGGAAATGTCGAAAGAGATGTCCGGAAGATTGCTGATAAAGGTATCGGATACCGGTGTCGGTATCAGGGATGAAGACAAGGAGCGGATTTTTGAACGTTTCTATCAGGTGGAGCAGGAAGAACCGGAGCACCAGTCAACGGGTAGCGGTATTGGCTTGAGCCTGGTACGCGACTTTGTGACGCTGCATGAGGGTACGGTGCGCGTTGTCGACAATGTGGGTTCCGGTAGTGTGTTTCTGGTTGAGCTCCCGGTTAAACATGTACGTGTAAGTCCTCCCAAGCCTGCACCGCTTACAGAAGAGGTGGAAGAGCATGAGGAACTTTTGCCGGGTATGGAAGAGGAAGCGCTTTCGGTTGATTTGCTGGACGATATGGAGGATAATGAAGATGAAAAAGAAAAGCCGTTGGCCCTGATTGTGGATGATAATGAAGATTTGGTTGCCTTCATGAAAGATAGTCTGAGCTTGTATTTCCGTATACAGTCAGCTTCCAATGGTCGGGAAGCTTGGCAGAAAATATCGGAACTGATGCCGGATATTATTGTCAGCGACGTAATGATGCCCGAGATGGATGGGAATGAATTGTGCCGCTGGGTGAAGACCGATAAACGCACGAGTGACATTCCGATGATATTGCTCACTGCACGGCAGGCTGTGGAAGATAAAGTGGAGGGGTTGACCATCGGTGCGGATGATTATGTGACGAAACCTTTCAATGTGGAAATCCTTATTCTGCGTATGCGCAAGTTGATTGACCTGAGCAAGAAGCGCAAGGCAAAGTCGCTCATTGACCCCGAACCAAGTGAAATAGCCATTACTTCGTTGGATGAAAAGCTGGTGGAAAATGCCATCAAATATGTGGAGGCGAACATCGGTCGGTGTGACTTGTCCGTAGAAGAGTTGAGTCGGGGGTTGGGTATGAGCCGGGTACATCTTTACAAGAAACTCTTGCAGATAACCGGTAAGACACCTATTGAATTTATCCGTGTCATCCGTCTGAAAAGAGCGGCGCAGATGCTGCGCGAGAGTCAGCAAAATGTATCGGAGATAGCGTATCAGTTGGGCTTTAACAACCCCAAGTATTTCAGCAAATATTTCAAGGATGAATTCGGTGTTTTGCCCTCTGTTTATCAGGAAAGAGAGGGTAGATAACAAAAGATACCCCTTACGGAAACATATTGTCTTTTAGGGTAATCAAAAGCGCCCTTTTGTTTCAACATCGGGAGGACTCGTTTTTGAAGTAAACTTTCTATTTTTGCATTGGAGAAAATTCACTTTAAAAACAGTAATATGAAATTGAAAAACACTTCAGTTTATTTGCTTGCCGGATGGATGCTCGCCGCATGTTCCGGAGGCGGATTCCAAAAGACCGAGAACGGTGTTGTTGTGGAAGTCAAGCAGCAGCAACCGACGGATGTGCGTAAAGTAAGATTAGAAGTAATGGGCGAGAAGCTCATTCATGTATCGGCTACTCCTGAGAAGGAATTTTCAAAGGAGCAGAGTCTCATTGTGATCCCTCAACAGAATAAGACCGACTTTAAGGTCGAAGAGCAGGGCGATGAAGTGACTGTCAAGACATCGGAATTATGTGCCATTGTGTCCAAGACAACGGGTGAGGTACGCTTCACGGATGCCGACGGCAAGCAGATTCTGGCTGAAGACTCTGACGGGCGGACCTTTACTCCGGTGGAAGTGGAAGGTACGAAAGGATATACAGTACGTCAGGTATTCCAGTCGGCAGGCAATGATGAGGCTTTCTATGGCTTGGGCCAGCACCAGGCGGATGAGTTCAACTATAAAGGTAAGAATGAGGAACTGTTCCAGTACAATACAAAGGTGTCTGTACCCTTCATCGTGTCTAATAAAAACTACGGTGTGCTTTGGGACAGCTATTCGCTCTGCCGTTTCGGTGACCCGCGTGACTACTCACAACTGGGTGATGTCTTCAAACTTTATGATAAAGAGGGCAAGGAAGGTGCTTTGACCGGTACATATATTCCGGGCAAGAAAGACGTGGAAACCCTTGTACGTCGTGAGGATTCTCTTTATTTTGAACATCTGGACCGTGCCGCACATCTGAGTAAGGTGGTTAATTTGCCTGCGGAGTTCCCGTTCGGAGGGTCCGACGTAGTTTATGAGGGAGAAATAGAACCGGCAGAAAGCGGCTTGTTCCGCTTCATCCTTTACTATGCAGGCTACATGAAAGTATATATTGATAATGAATTGGTGGTTCCCGAACGTTGGCGTACGGCTTGGAATCCTAACAGTTATAAGTTTGCTGTTAATCTGGAAGCGGGCAAGCGCGTTCCGTTGAAGATAGAGTGGAAGCCTGATGCCGGTGTTTCTTACTGCGGTCTGCGGGTATTGAGTCCGGTGGCTGATGAAGAACAGAACAAACTCTCTTGGTGGGGTGAAATGCAGAATGAAATAGACTACTACTTCGTTTATGGTGATGATATGGACGATGTGATTAGCGGCTACCGTACATTGACAGGTAAATCCCAGATTATGCCGAAATGGGCGATGGGTTACTGGCAGAGCCGTGAGAAGTACAATACGCGTGAGGAGGTTCTCTCCACCTTGAAGGAATTCCGTGAACGTCAGATTCCTATCGACAATATCGTAATCGACTGGCTGCACTGGAAGCAGAATGCATGGGGAAGCCATGAGTTCGACCCTGAACGTTTCCCCGACCCGAAAGGAATGGTCGACTCCATCCACGCCATGAACGGACGTCTGATGATTTCCGTATGGCCCAAGTTCTATGCTACGACCGA